>Ga0316208_1000236_pt1 | contig 77102 bp, 65 predicted proteins | sample 3monopyrite_MG_FD_204944 | JGI IMG/M metagenome (GOLD analysis project Ga0316208, IMG submission 204944) | Microbial mat bacterial communities from mineral coupon in-situ incubated in ocean water Damariscotta River, Maine, United States -... | ecosystem: Environmental > Aquatic > Marine >... | reverse complement strand
CCCGACAACTCGACGCGAGCCGCGGCTCGCGTCGAGTTGTCGGGAACTGGCCCCGGCTCGGTACCTCACGACTTACTTGGGCTCGTTGATCCACGGCATGTCGCGTACGAACTGCTTCCACTCTTCGTCGAGCTCGTCGACCTTGATGTCCTTGAAGGTTCGCTCGCACGCCTCGCGCCGCACGTTGGCCTCGGCCTCGTACTTCGCCTGCGGGATCTCGTCGGAACCGTCCTGCTTGAGCTTGACGAGCTCGATCGCCCAGAGTTCCTTCAGCGTCTCGAAGTAAGTCGTCAGCAGGCTCCGCCACTCGGGGTTCTTCTGCACCACCTTCGCGGTGTTGAGGAAGTAGATCATCGACCATCCCTGCGCGTAGCAGAGGCCCGGGCGCTTGTAGTAGTCGTACTGCTCGTAGAAGAGGATGTCCTTCCACGGCACGCTCGCGTCCGCTTCCACGACGCTCTTGATGTAATCGTTGCGCCATGGGTTGGCGCCGATCTTCTTCACCTTCGAACCCTTCACCTGCGAGCCGGAGAAGAAGTCGCCGTAGCCTTCGTTGAACCACGAGTGCGGTGCCAGCTGCCCGGCCGAGTAGTGGATGTATTGGTGGAAGGCCTCGTGGTAGAGCACGATGAAGGTATTCGACTTGTCGGTCTTCTCGCCCTTCTCGCGGACCGTCGCGTCGTACAACACGAGCTCTTCGGTATACCAGTTCCAGTAACCGGCTGAGCCTTTCATACCGCCGTACAACATGTACTCGTCGCGATCCGCGCAGACTCGCACTGTCGACACCGCGGTCACCGGCGCGACCGACGGGAAGAGCTTCTCGTACTCCGCGCGCATCGCTTCGATGTCTTTCAAGATGCGACGCACGAGCGGTTGGTCTGGCGTGTTGTAGACGACGATGTAGTTCTGCGTGTCGTCCGCTTCCCAGCTGCCGCCGAGGTTCTCACGCACGCGGATGCGGAACTCAGGATCGAGCAGCTTCTTGCGTGCGTAGGTCCGTTGCCACTTGGTGCGGATCTTGGACGCATCGCCGGCGACCGGATCGCTGAACTGCATCTTGGTGGCGACTTCCCACCAGACCCTGCGTTCATCGTCGAGGTCCGCGCTCGAGCAGCGGCCGAAGACGATGTAGGTGCGCTCACGTTCCTTGCGCCAGACGTAGGCCCAACCCACCGCGTCGCCGCGGAAGTTCTCGGGCGGCGACATCGTGTACTCGGTTCCCGTGTACCCGTTGCGCTCACGCCCCGGCTTCGAGGTGCTGATCTTCCAGCCTCCCGAGCGCTGATCGAACCAACGCAGCGCCGTGTTGATCGGAGGCGGCGGCGGCGGACCTTCATCTTCCTCCGCCTCGGCGCCCTCATCGTCGACCTTCGACTTCTCCTTCGGCTCGTCGCCACCTGTCGTCGTTCGACCACCGGCCTGCACCTCGAGATCGGGCGTCCAGTCGACACGCACGACGACGAACTGCGGGACGTAGCCACGACTGAGGGCCGCGTCTTCGTCCGCCGGCCGCTTCTTCGTGTACTTCAGCACGATCCAGTCTTCGCTGGGCTGCACCGGCAGCCAGTCGTAGCTGCGCGGCTCCATGTACTGCAGTCCGTGCTTCGGAACGCGTTTCGTGTCGAAGCCGCGTTGCGCGTCGGCGGTCGGCGCGAAGCCGAGCAGCGAACACACGGTGAGAAGGAGAACGAGCCGGCGCGCGGGGGGAGTCATGCTCCCTTTCTAAGCGCGCGGGACCCTGGCGGCAAGCTCAGCACTCCAAGTCCGCCATCACCCGCCGCAGGGGCTCGGTGAGGGCGAGCGGTGCGCGTTCGCACAGCGCGTCGATCAGCGCGCGCGAAGCGGCCAGCGTCTTCTCGCGGCCGCCCTTGAAGTGCCGCCACACATCGCTCGGGTCGTCCGCTCCCAAGAGGCTCGCGCGCAGGCTGCTCATGTTCTGCAGCTTGTCCGCGGCTTTGACCGCCACGGCACCGGGGCACATCGTGGGCACATGATCGACCGCCCACTGCTTGCGCTCGTCCCAGGTGAGCGACTTGTCTTCGGTCAGATCATCGACGATCGCCGCGACATCCGCGCCGAACTCGAGTTCGACGCGTTCAACCGTCCACTCGTCGCAGTCCTCGACGACGTCGTGGAGCACTCCCGCGACGACCGCTGACTCTTCACAGCCGGCGTGCGCGAGATACAGCGCAACTTGGAGCGGGTGGACGACGTAGGGAACCGAGTCCCCGTTCTTACGGTACTGACCATCGTGGGCCGCAATAGCGGCGTGGATGGCGCGCTCCATATTGTTGCTGTAGATCAAGACCTAGATCCTCACTCCAAGGGGTTTGAGTGCCGCGAAGCCGAAGGCCATCGAGGCGAGAACGAAGGTGATCAACACGCCGAGCGGACCGCCGGGCAACCAGCCCAAATCTCGTTCGGGGTAGCTGACCAAGATGCGTTCGAAGGGCGAGTCCGCGGCGAGCTGGTCCTCTGCGGGCCAGAGCATCGCGGCGAACGCGCTCCGCACGCGTTCGGGTTGCATCGATCGACGCGGCTCGCCGCCGGCGCTGATCGTCTTGGTGGCGCGCGTGCCATCCGGCAGCGAGAACGCCAGCTCGTGATCGCCGGGCGCCGTCGCGATGACGTCGACGAAGGCGACGCCGGCACCGACGCTGGGGATCAGCGGCGAACAGACTTGGATGCCGTCGGGCACCTCGAGTGCCAAGTCGGCGAAGCGCGCATCTCCGGCATCGAACCAGAGCTTCACTTGCGTGCGCTGCACGCTGCCCGAGAGCGTCACCGCGTTCGCATCGCGCACCGGCACCGGATCGAAGCCGTAGCGCGTCACGAGCTGCGCCGCGACGAACACGAACGGAACCGCCAGCGGGATGAACGGTCCGAAGTTCAGCGCGAGGTACTGGAAGTTGCGCCCGATCACCTTGAGCACACTGGCGCCCACCACCGCGAGATCATCTTGATAGATACGGATCGCGATCATGTGGCCCTTGATCTTGTCCTTGGTGGCTCCGATGCCCTTCTGCCAGCTGATGTACTTGAACAGCCAGAGCGCGAAGACACCGAAGATCCCGCTGACCAAGATCAACGACGCGTGAATGCCCAGCCACTCGAAGGGCGTGAGCACGACGTCGAAGATGCTGGTGAAGGCGCTGTTGAGAGAGTTCATGCGCGCGGGATGCCGTCAGGTGCGTGGGGTTCGAGACGCGACGCGGTCAGCTGATGTAGCCGAGGCCGCGCAGCTTCTCCGTGATCTCATCGTCGGAAGCGCCGTCTTCGAACTCGGCGAGTTCCTTCTCGATGATGTGCGTGATGAATTCCTCGTGCGACGCGTAGCCGGCGACTTCCGCTACCTTCTTCGCGCGTTCGATGAGGTCCTTGTCCAACTTGATCTTGTTTCCGCCGCCGAACATGTCCGGTCTCCTTTTGCAGTTCTTGGTTCACTCGAGCACCGGTTCGCCGTCCATGCCGGAAGGCGCCGCGATGCCGTATTGCTTGAGAATCTCGACGGTCAGGTCCTCGAGGGCGTGATCGCCCGCGCGCACTCGACCGTTGGTGAGCAGGGTCCCCGCGACGACGCGCGGTGACATCAGGTGGTTGCCGTTGAAGGTGCCGCCGTCGTTGTCGTCGAGCACCGCGTTCGGGATGCGGCCGGTCGACGAAGCGTCCGAGTTACCGTAGCCCGTGTTGTACCCCACCAGGATATCCGGGGCTTCGGAGACGCGCTCGCCGCGGTAGATGTCGCGGGCGAGATCGGCGCTGAGCACGACTTGTGCGCCCCCCTTGGGGTCGCGAATGCCCTCGAGCTTCGCCTTGAGCTCGGCGAGCAGCGCGTCCGCTTCGGCACCGGGCTGCACGATACCGGACTCGTCGACATCCGTCGTCGCCGGGTCGTCGAGCTCGCGCCCGGCGAGGTTCAGGTACAGGCCGTTGAAGCCCATCGCGTACGCCTTGGTGCGCGTCCAGTCGACCGCCGAAGCTTCGCCGGTGAACGCGTAGACCTTCGGTCCGCCGGGCTGTTCCTTGTCGCGTCCTTCCTTCAGCACCAAGTAGCCCTCTTCATAGAGCCAGGTGTTGAGGCTGAACTTGCGGTGCCACGGCGCGAAGCCGTGGTCCGACATGACCATCAATACGTCGTCTTCGGAGATGCGTTCGCGCAAGCGACCAAGAACGGGGTCCATCAACATGTACAGGTCGGCGACCGTCTCGCGCCACTTGCTGTCTTCGCGGTGCGTCCACTCGGTGGAGCTCTCGTCCGCCAGCTCGGCAACCGCGGGGTGATGCGGGTGTTCGTCGTCACCGACGTGCCAGAGCATGTGGCAGCACAGATCGACCGTCGAATAGTAGAAGAAGAACAGGCCGCCGTCGTCGTCCGACAGATAGAGATCGAGCGCGTGGTCCATCATGCGCACGCGTTGATCGTAGATCAGGCGCGACTGGTGCATGAACTCGCGTTCGTTCAGCGCCTCGTCCTTCAGCGCGTTGACTTCCTCCGCCATGCCCTGCGTGTAGTACCAGCCGATCGCTTCCTTGAGGGCGGCCGACGCACTGACCGGTTCGGAAACCGGCGCGACGGGATTGGTCGGGTCGATGTTGACCGGCGAGCAGTAGAGCTCGAAGGGCGAGAGGCTGCGCAAGTAGAAGCGCACGATGCCCGACACCGAGCTGGCGCCCATCGGCAGCATCTCGAAGTTCGCTTGGATGAAGTCCGACCACTCGCCTTCGCTGAGCACGACGTGCTGATCACCGATCTCGACGGCGGCGCCGCCGCGCTGTTCGTCGACATAGATCGTCAGCGGAACGGATGCCGGCGGATCCTTCTGCTTGAAGGCGTTCGGCGGGCCTTTCAAGGCTGTGCGGATCACACCCGAGCGATCGATCGAAACCGCCTGATAGCGTCCGCCCGAGCGCTGCGTATCGACCGGCGGATCGGTGGCGTAGATCGTGTACGTGCCGTATGCGCTGTCGAGCGCCGGCGTCATCATCCCGGGGAAAGAGACGCCGTCCGACGCTTCGACCGGGAAGTTCGCAGGCATGCGCCAGACGTCGGCGGGCACGCCGTTGTCGCGCAAGATCTGCCAGAAGCTCTTGCCTGAGCGGTTCGACGGCGTGTCGCCGCCGATCGGGAACTTCCACTCGTTCCACAGGTCGATCTGGCTGCCGTGCACTTCCTTGACCGAGCCGGGCACGGGCGTGCGCGTCACCGGGTTGCGGTGGATGAAGTCGTAGATGCCGTGACCGCCGGGATTGCGACCGGTGATGAAGTTCGACCAGGCGACGGGGCTCTGCGGCGGGTACGAGGTGCCGAGCGGCGCGAGGTTGCCCTCCTCCATCAGCTGAGCGAAGTGACGCATCCGTTCGGGATAGCGCGCGACGACTTCTTGCAGGATGTCCGGGTCGAGTCCGTCGATGCCCAGCACGATGACGCGCTTGTGCTTCGTCTCGGCGGCGGCGACGGGCGACGCACCACGCGCGGCCAGCGCCGCTCCGCTGTCGATCGGTTCGACGGGTCGCGGCAACGCGCCCACCGAGAACACGGCGAGCGTTGCGAGGGCGGGGTAGACAGTCCAGCGCGGCAACTTCACGAGCGTTCTCCACCGGCCACGGCCGCTTGACTGCTTCCGCCGCCGGTCTTGGCTGCCTTGCCGGCGTTCTCCGCGAAGAGCGGCGTGCCGGTCATGTACTTCGGAACCGGGACGCCGAACAGATCGAGCACGGTGGGCGCGATGTCGGTCAGTTCCGGCTGCTCTTTGGCGACGGCGCGGTTGCACCAGAAGACGCCGGGCACGAGGCGCGGATCGACGCAGTGGTCACCGGACCACGACTTGGTGTTGTCGGTGAAGATCTCGGCCGACACCGAACCCGTCGCGCAGTCCCACGAGTGACGGTACGTCTTGTGGTAACCGATCAAGAGGTCGGGCGCTGCGTCGGCGTAAGGGCCCGAGTGCAGCTCCTTCGTGACGAACGCTTCGTTGACGACGAGCGAGCCGTCCTTCGGGTCGCGCAGCTTCTCGAGCTTCGCCTTGATCTCGTGCGCGAGCGCGGCGACTTCGCCCTTCTTGACGATGCCTTTGCCTTCGCGCCCTTCGCGGTTCAGGAAGATGCCGGTCAAGCCGAGCGTGAACGCCCGCGTCTTGTCCCAGTCGACGGCTTGGAAGTAGTCCGGCGACGTCTCGTGGCCGTCCTTGAGCACCAAGTAGCCCTCTTGCTTGAGCCAAGTGTTCAGGTTGACGCCGCGCGTGAAGTTCGTGAAGCCGTGGTCGGAGATGACCATCATCAGCGTGTCCGGATCGTCGCCGAGCTTCTGTTCGATCTCGACCAGGAAGTCGTCCATCTTCCCGTAGAGCTCAGGGATCACGTCCTTGAAGCGTTCGGTGTCCTTGCCCTCGTTCGCCGGGTGCGACGGATCGAGGTAACGGTAGAACATGTGACTGATGCGGTCGGTCGTGTCGAAGACGACGGTCGTAAAGCCCTTCTTCGTCTTCTTCAAGACGTCCCAGAGCATCAGCTTGCGCTCTTCGAAGATCAGCCACGCCTGCTTGAGGAAGGCTTCTTCGTCGACGACGCGCTCGTTCAGCGCCCAGGTGTCTTCGGCGAGTCCGAGCGTCGCGTACGGGCCTTGCAGCTTCGCGAGGTAGATCGCGTAGACGAAGGGATGCGAGATCGGCATCGCCGGCGAATCGGGATCGATGTTGATCGGCGTCGCGTAGATCTCGACGTCGTTGTCGTCCCAAGTCTGCAGATAGATGCGCACGATGCCGCCGACGCCGTCGAACGGCACGCGCATCCACGGCGTGTATTCCTTGGGGCCGACTTCGACGGTCTCGTCGCCGACGGTGATCTTCGCCTTGCGCTTCGTCTCGTCGAGCTCGACCTTGAAGTCGGACTTCATGCGGTTCCCGTCCTTGCCGGGAGGACCGGTCAGCTTCGACTCGATCAGGTTGCCCCGGCGGCGCACGGTGAACTGTTGTCCGCCGATGTGCGCGCCCTTCGGACGCTCTTTCGTCGAGTAGAACGAGAACGAACCCTGCGTGCCTTGCAGGTCGGGGACGCACATACCCGACAGCAGCGTGCCGTTCTTGAACGGCTGCGGCGGGAAGGTGATCGGGACGCGGATGATCGAGGACCAGATGCGATTCTCGCCGAGCAGCTTCCAGAAGGGTTGCGACTTCTGCATGAAGCGGAACACGGCCTTGGTCCCCCACGGGATCTCGAGGCCGCCGATCTTGAGCGTGCGCGGCGCGGTGCCGATGTCCGACGACGAGAGCACCGGCAGATAGCTGCAAGGGTCACGCGTCAGGAAGTCGTAGATGTTGTGCCGCGAGGCATCGACGCCGGTCGCGTAGCTCGACCACGCGACCGGCGAGATCGAGGGACAGGACGTCGCCAGCGGGCTGAAGTGGCCTTGCTCGGACAAGCGCTTGAAGTTGGGCATGCGGCCCTCGTCCATGTACTTCTGCGCCAGGCCGGGATCGAAGCCGTCGAGGCCGATCACCACGATGCGCTTGGCGCGCGCCGGAGCCTTCTTGGGCTTCGTCAAGGCGCGGAAGAGGTACTTCAGCGGCCAGATCAGAACGATGCCGAAGGCCAACAGGAAGGTACCGGCGAGCACCAGTACCGAGCCCGCGGCGGCAAAGCCGGCTCCAGGGCCGATGTAGGCCAGCGCGGGCTGTGCCGTCGCCACCAGGCCGAGGGCACAGAGGAGCGCCAGGCGGAGGGATCGCAGGGAGAGCTTCATGCGGGGGGATGCGTCGAGGCCCGCTCACCCGGCGGGCAGCGGTTCCAGAGTCCTCTTCGGCCGTCTCCGGGAGCCTCTGGAGCCCCAACTCCATGCGGAGCGCGAGGTTCCCCCCTCCGGAGCCCGTCGGACGACTGTCGAGCCCGACAGTATACGCCCGACTTCACGAGCCGGGGAGCGCGAGAAGTACGGCGCAAGTACGGTACCGCCCGTTTCGTGATCCGTTCGGCTCAGCCGAGCAGACCCTGACTCTCGAGGAAGTCGACAACCTTCTGGGCCGACTCTTCGATGCTCTCGTTACCGGTGTGCACGACGACCTCGGCCTTCTCGGGCGCTTCGTAGGGGTCGCTGATGCCGGTGAAGTTCTTGATCTCGCCGGCGCGGGCTTTCTTGTAGAGGCCCTTGGTGTCGCGTTCTTCGACGACCTCGAGGGGCGCCTCGACGTAGACCTCGACGAAGGACGCCGCGGTCTTCTCGCGGATCTCATCACGCACCGAAGTGTAGGGCGAGATGGCCGCGGTGATCGCGACGCAGCCGTTGCGCGACAACAAGTTCGCGACGTAGCCGATGCGACGGATGTTCGTGTCGCGGTCTTCCTTGGAGAAGCCGAGACCCTTCGAGAGGTTCTCACGGATCTCGTCGCCGTCGAGGACCTCGACGAGCTTGCCGCGTTCCTTGAGGAGCGGGGTCAAGTACTGCGCGAGCGTGCTCTTTCCGGAGCCGGAGAGGCCCGTGAACCAGAGGGTGAAGCCTTTGTTGTTCATTGCTGTGTTGGGGGTTCTTGTCGTGGTGGTTGGTTCAGGACGAGCTCAGCGAATCTTGCCTTCGAGGTAAGGCACCTCGAAACACTTCTCGTGCATGATCGGCCCGTGGCCGAAGTAGCCCGCTTCGCCGAAGAGCTCGCCGTGGTCGGCTGTGACGATGATGTGCGTGTTCTTCGGAACCATGTCGTAGAGTTCCTCGAACACGCCGTCGAGGTAGCGCACGGTGTCGATCTGACGCTCGCGCAACTGGTCCATCTTGTCCTGATCGAAGAACTGGAACTCCTCTTTGAAGTCCGGGTGGTCCTTGTCGATCTGGTCATTCATCTTGCGAAAGACGCCGTTGACCCCGCTGATCCGCGGCCACATCGAGGAGTCCTCGTCGGGCTTGGCGTAGGGGTAGTGCGTCTCACCGACGTTGAGCATGTAGAACTCGGGACGCTCGTCGCCGAACGTCATCGTCGGGAACATGGACCGCATGTCGTTGTGCGAGTCCATCAGCTGGAACGAGTCGAAGTCGCGGTTGATGCCCGTCTTCGGATTCAACACGGGCAACGACACGCGTGCGTGCGTCTTGTAACCGAGCGTGTTGCGCAAGAGGCCCGGGAACCAGAGGCCCGGCACCATCTTGGCGAACTCGATACCCTTGGCACCGAGACGCTGGTTGTAGTTGTAGAAGTCTTCCTTGTAGTACTCCGACGCGTAGACGTTCGTCGGCGACGTGTGCGGAAGCAGTCCCGTCAACAAGTTGTAGTGCGACGGCGCGGTCCAACCGGCGTAGCTGTAACGCTTCTCGACCTTGCCGAGCTTCGAGATCACCTTCGAGTCGGCCGCCATGAACGAGTCGTAGCGGCACGAGTCGAGGATCACGATGATGAAGTGATTGTCCGCTTGCGGATCCGGCTGCTTGCGCTGTCCGGGACGCATCAATGGACGAATCGGAGGCTTGGGAGCCTCCTTCTTCTTAAACATGTCGAGCAAACCCATGACGGTCTTCTTCGGCTGTGCTGCGGGTGAGCGGGCGGCTTAGGCCTGCGAGGCGTAGTAATCGACGAGGATCTTCGCCGTCGACGGACGCATGATGCGCTCGTCGGGAAGCTCGCCGTTGCCGAGGATCTCGCGCACCTTGGTGCCGGAGATGAACACGGACGTGTTGCCCTTGTTCTCTTCCATCAGGCCGACGCGGCCGATCTCTTCGAAGTAGGCCGCGAAGCCGACGTTGACGGTCTTGATCGCGAGCGAGCCTTCGAGCTTGCCGAAGATCTCCTGCGCGTCGAAGTCACCCCAGATCGCGGTGCCGTCGGCGAAGGGCGCGTCGGCGTGCTTGCGACCGATGATGAAGTGCGTGAAGCCCATGTTCTGGCGGTAAATAGCGTGCATCACCGCTTCGCGCGGGCCGCCGTAGTACATGCGCATGTCGAGGCCGATCAGGTTGAGCTGATCGTCCAGCACCTGGCCCTTCTCTTTCCAGAGGTCCTCGTCCATGTCGCCCTGACCGAGGAAGCGTCCTTCGACGAGCTTCTCGTAGGTCTGCATGCGCGTCGCCGCGGGGACGTCGTCGCCCTTCAGCTGACCGACGAGCGGGTTCAGGATCACGCCGGTGTTCTTGCCGTTCTCGCGCAGGATCGTCTCCGCGCCGTAGACGAGTGCGTACTCGTGCGCACGGTGCAGCGGGTTGCGCGTTTGGAACGCGACGGTCTGCTCATAACCCTTGCCTGTGATCAGCTCGCGCGTCTGACGCGGGCTCATGATGCGGTCCGCGAAGGCGCGGTCGTCTTCGAAGGGAACGAGGGTGATCTCGCCGCCGACCAGCTTCGTGCGCTCGTCGCCGAGCCACAGCTTGGCGCCGGGGTGATCGGTGCGCTCGGTGCCGTAGCACGCCTTGATGAACTCGGCCTTGTCCCAGTCGTACGCGTCTTCGACGGTCAGCACGCCGAAGACCTTGCCGCCGTAGGTTAGCGCGACCTGGGTGCCGGCCTTGCACGTTGCGGCTTCCGCGTCGGTGACGGGCAGCACGGTCGGGATGCCCCACGCCCAGAGACGGCCGCCGCGCTCGAGCGCCGCGCGCTCGAGCGTCGATTTGTAGTCGGCCTGGTTCATCGGGCCGGTCAGGGGGCTGAGCGTGCCGTCGGCGATGCGGTAGAGCGTCGTGCGGTCGATGTCATTGACTTCGATCGCGGGGAGGGTCGACCAGCTCGCGTCGGCAGCGGCGACGAGACGCTTGACGGGTTCGGTGAGGCCGCCGTGGACGGGTGAGATCTGAGCTGTGGTCGCGGGAGTCATGGATCGCTTCTCGACGTTTCTTGGATGCTTGGGGGGTGCGTTGAACGGTGTGGTGCGCCGGACGGGCTACAGGTAGCCGAGGTTCTTGAGCTTGCGCTTCACCTCGTCGAGCTCGTCCTGGCTGAACTCGGGCTCCGCGGCACTCTCCGCCTCGCCCATCAGGTCCCGCAGGACGTAGACGATGAAGTCGGTGGGCGAGTTGAACCCCGAGCCCTCCACCACAAGCTGGATCTTGCGGTAGAGCGGGCGGGGGATCTTGACGGTGACTTTGGACTCGCGCACGTGGGTTCGCTGGAGGAGAGGCGGCGGGCATGCCGAAAGCCTCCAGCCAGGGGGCCGGAGGCTCTTATGAGGCTCCAATCGTACTCTCATCGGAGTGCAACGGGTGAAAAATGAGGCCTGAAGGGGCTTTCGCGGAGGATTTCGTCCGCGAGCGTCCGATGGCATTCGCAGGCCGGCGCTGCGCTGCTGAGAGGGATTCGCGGCCCTCCCCCGCCGAGAGAGCCGCCCTCACGGCCTGCGCGAGCTAGGCTTGCGCTGCGCGAGGCCTGTTAGAGTGACGGCCCGCGTCGCCCGCTTCAGGACCTTTCAACCCCACTCGATCGACATGCGCCGACTGCTCCCGACCCTACTCCTCGCCTCCCTCGCCGCCTGTGGAGGCGGTGATCCCGCCCAAGCCGGATACGACGCCCTCGGCAGCGGCGACTATGCGGCCGCGGCGAGCTCGTTCACCGAGGCGCTCGCCGGCACACAGGGCGAGAAGCGCACCGACCTGACCCTGCAGCTCTGCCAAGCGCTCGCGCACACCGATGCCGACGCCTCCGTGGCGAAGATCAAGGAACTCGACGCTTCGACCGAGCTGCGCGTGCAGGACTACAACGTGGTGGTCAGCGAGCTGAAAGGCGCCGGCGAGTTCGTCGCGGCGACCGATGTGCTGAAGCTGGCGACCGCAGCCTTCCCCGGCGACGAGAAGCTCGTCGAGCTGATCCAGGTCGTCGGCGACGCGGCGAAGAGCGCCGGCGACAGCGACGCCCTCAGCGCCCTCAAGGGCCTGGGTTACGTCGGAAACGACTGATCACGGACGGTACCGCGTTCGAATCTTCCACATGAGCAGCGGGCCCGCGCCGGATGGTGCGGGCTCGCTGCTGATCTGGAAAAATCGAACGCGGTACCGTACTTCACCGATGGCGCTCTCGGTACGCTCCCCGTCGGAGACACCCATGAACAAGCACAGCTTCCTCGCCCTCTTCGTCCTTCTCGCCGCCACCGCTTGCCGCTCGACGCGCGACGAGAACCCGACCACCGCAGAAGCGCTGCGCGTGTTCGGCGACCAGCAGATGTCGTGGAACGACGGCAACGTCGAGGAATTCGTCGCCAAGGGCTACTGGAACGACGAATCGCTGACGCTCTACTCGAACGGCGAGATCATCAAGGGTTACGACCTGGTGCTCGCGCGCTTCCAAGAGCGCTTCGGCGAGTCCGAGCTGGGCAAGCTGACCTTCACCGGCTTCGAGACGGTCGGCGTGACCGAAACCTTGATCGTCGTGCGCGGTCGTTGGCGCATCGACTACAACGCGCAAGACGACCGCGAAGGTCTCTTCACCCTGGTACTTCGCAAGATCGACGGCGAGTGGCGGATCATCCACGACCACAACTCGTTCTCGGCGTAGGTATGGAGTCAGGGCATTTCTTCCACGATTGACGACGCAGCGGCTGCCTTCGGGCCGCCGCTGCGTCGTCAATCGTGGAAGAAAGGCCCTGACTCCGTACCTACTTCAGCTTCTCCCAGAACTCCTCGGGCATGTCGTGCGCGATCTTCAGCGCGCCGTCCGCGCCGCCGTAGATCGGCTCTTCGATGCGCATGACCTTGCCGCCCCCGAGGCGTTCTTTCATCTCGAGCTCGATCGCCGTGTCGAGCGCCTTGATCTGGCTGCCGCCACCGGCGAGCAGCACGCGGTTCTTCAAGCGCTCTTGGAACTCGGGGTCGAAAGTCGCGACGAGCTTGCCGAGGCCGTCGACGATCGGCGGCACGATCGACTGACACGCGCTACGGATCTCGTCCGTCAAGTCGAAGCTCGTCGGCTTGCCGTTCACCGGCAAGTCGACGTGGATACGCCCGACGACCTCAGCGATCGTCGCGTGCCGTTCCTTCATCGCCTTGACCATCTGCGTCGTGAACTGCGCCTCCGGATGCGAGGCCTTGATGGCCCTCATCAACTCGGCATCGACGTGGTCGCCGGCCGTGGTCAGCGTGATCTGGTCCGCATCTTCCGGCATCGTGCCGTGCATTCGGCAGAGGTCGACCGTGCCCGCACCGATGTCGATCACCAGCACGTCTTCGAGCATGTCTTGCCCGTACGCAACCGCGAACGGTTCCGAGCAGAGCATCACCGAGTCGACCGCTTCCTTCGCGATCTCCACGATGGCGTTCTTCGACTGGATGCTCGCCTGCGCCGGCGCACCGATCACAGCGTAGACCAACTCGTCCTTGCGCGGCTGCGAGCGGCGCACGATCTCGAGCAGCAGGTCGCGCGCGGCGCGCATGTTCGGCTGGTCACCCGATCCGTCGGTGCTGCCCTTGAGTACACCGTGTTCGAGCGGACGGTAGAAGTCGAGCGACAGGCGCTTCTCGATCGCCTCGTCGCCGTACAACACGTCCTTCTTGAGCAGCTTGCGACTGACGACGTCCTTCGGATAGCCGACGAACGACGGCACCGTCGCTCGCACACCGTTGCTACCCGCGACCGACGTGCGCGACGTACCCAGGTCGATGCCCAGGTAAAGCACGCCGTGGCCTTTGCCGTCCGACTCCGACTGTTCGCCCTTGTTCTCTTTGGTCATCACTGCACTCCGTGAACTGCTGTCCTACTCGTCCCTCTTCTGGAGCTCGAGGTTCGCCTCGAAGATCTTGCTCATCATCTCTTTCTTGAGCTCTGCATCCTCTTCGGCTGCCGAGAGCCCTTGCACTGTGCGGTAGATCGACGCCACGCCGGGGTCGATATTCTTGCGCGCCATCGTCGATTTCAGCTCCGCCTCTGTCATCTCGAGGTTGCCTGCGAGCTTCGACAGACGACGTTCGAGCAAGTCGTACTGGCGCTTGTGATCTTCCATCAACTGCGCGCGCTCGTCGTTCATGCGGCTGACCGCCAGCTCGAGCACTTCGCGTTCGTGTCCGTGGAAGTCTGGAACCTCGCGCCCCATGGAATGGAAGATCTCCGCGACCTTCTCCGTCAACATGCGCTCGAGTTCCTTGCCGATCGCTTCGAGCCCGCCGGGAATCGTGGCCGACGACTCGGGCACGGGCGGCGGCGGGACGTAGACGGCAAAGCGATCTCCGCCGCTGTCCTGTGCCTTGCGCAACGCGCTCTGCGCGTGCCCGATCAAGACGTCGAAGTCGAAGTCCACCGGATCTTCCACCGCGCTGGCGATGCCGACCGACAGAGTCACCGCGACCGAAGCCGCGCCCTCGTCGAAGACCAATCGACGCGTGCGATCCAGCAGGCGCCTGGCGATGCGCGGCCCTTCGGCGCGCGGCGTGTGCGGATAGAAGCTGAGGAACGAACCGGACAGCTTGCACCCGAACATGTCGCTCGCGCGTGTCACGGCGCGCATCAGTTCCGCGACCTCGCGCTGGATCGTGGCCCGGGACTCGGCTCCGTAGAGATCGCCGAGCTGGTCCACGCGGTCGATCCCAACAAGCAGCACGCAGACCGGATAACCGTAACGCTTGGCGCGCACGCACTCCGCCCGCATCAAGCGCTTGATCTCCTCGTTGGAGAACAGCCCTTGGCCGGCTTCACTGAAGTTGACGGTAGGGAACTCGGGCATCGTGGAAGCTTGGAACAGTCCAGCCGCGGGATCAGCCCTCGGACTGGCCGTTTCCGCCGCTCAGGAAGTGTTCCTCGAGCTGCGTGGTCAGGTACTCGAAGGCATCGTCGACGGAGTCCGTGCGGAAGAACAGGTCGACGTCTTCCGCGCTGATCGTGCCGAACTTGACCATCGGTTCGAAGTTGATGATCTCGTCCCAGTATTCCGTGCCGAACAAGACGATGGGCAGCTTCTTCTTGATCTTCAGCGTCTGCACCAAGGTGACGACTTCCATGAACTCGTCGAAGGTGCCGAAGCCACCGGGCATCACGACCATCGCCTTGGCGAGGTAGCTGAACCAGAACTTCCGCATGAAGAAGTAGTGGAACTCGAACGCCAAGCGGCGTGTGGTGTACGGGTTGTCGATCTGCTCGAAGGGCAACGAGATGTTCAGACCGATGTTTTCGCCGGCCGCTTCCGACGCGCCGCGGTTCGCGGCCTCCATGATCCCGGGGCCGCCGCCGGAACAGACGACGAAGCGACGTTCCGTTCCTTCGAGACCCTTGGACCAAGTGGTCAGTCGAGCGGCGAGCTCGCGCGTCTCTTCGTAGTAGCGCGACATGTGCAGGCGCATCTCGGCGCGCTCCACGTCTCCATCACCGCCGCGAGCGGATTCGAGTTCCGCGGCCGCGACTTCCCGCGAAGGAATCCGGGCGGATCCGAAGAACACGATCGTGTCGCGGACCTTGAACTCCTTGAAGCGCGACGCTGGTTCGAGGTACTCGGACAGGATGCGCAGCGCCCGGGAGTCGGGGCTGTTGAGAAACTTCTCGTTCTTGTAGGCCTTGATGGCCCGGTAGCGACTGTCGGTCATATGTTCTTGGGTCGTGGGGAGTGAGGTTCTATCCCACCGCCCGTCGACGGAAAAGGACTCCCCACGCACCATCGACACGGGACCCCGAGAGCTGATGACCACACACCACACAGAACGCCTCGAGATCCCGATCTCGGGCATGCGCTGCGCCAGCTGCGCCTCGAAGGTCGGAGCCGTCCTGGACCGTCAGCCCGGTATCACGGGCGCAACGGTCCAGTTCGCTTCGGGAACCGCGCGCTTCGAAGCCGGTTCCGAACTCGACGAAGCCGCTCTCGCCCGCGACCTGGCCGCCGCCGGATTCGGGCTCCCCGACGGCGCCCTCTCCGGCCGCAGCCTGGCCGAGGGAGTCGCCCTAGGCGACGCCGAAGCGGCCCGAGAACGCCGTGATTCCGGGCTCCGCGCCCTGATCGCTCTCCCCTTCTCGCTGCTCGCGCTCTTCTCCCACGCCCTCGGGCTGCCCCACGGAACGGAGCTGATCCCCGCGGGCATCGTGGTCTTCGGAGCCGCCGGGCCGATGCTCGTGCGCGGACTGCGTGCCCTGCTGCGGCGAGCGCCGGACATGGACAGCCTGGTGGGGCTCGGAAGTGCCACCGCGTGGCTCGCAGGCTTCACGGGCCTATTCGCACCCCAGTGGGTCGGGGATGCCGCTGCTCACGCCCACGCCGCGGTCCTGATCCCTTTCTTCGTGTTGCTGGGGCGCTGGCTGGAAGCGCGCGCTCGCCACGGCACCGGAAACGCCCTGCGCTCGCTGCTCGCGCTGGCACCCGCCACCGCTCGCGTCCTGCGGCTCGGTGAGGAGCACGAGATCCCGCTTTCCGAGGTCCGCCCCGGCCAGCTGGTCCGCGTACGCCCCGGCGAGCGCATCCCTGTCGATGGCCAGGTCTTCGAGGGTCGTTCAGCAGTCGATGAAGCCCATCTAACCGGCGAGAGCATCCCGCGCGAAGTCGTCTCCGGCGACCGCGTGCACGCCGGAGCGTTGAACGGCGGCGGCGCACTCGCGCTGCAGGCGACCGGCATCGGCGCGGAGAGTGCCCTCGGCCGCATCGGCAAGGCCCTGCGCGAGGCCCAGGGCTCGACCCCGCCCTCCCAGCGCTTCGCCGACCGCGTCGCCGGCATCTTCGTGCCGATCGTGTTGTTGATCGCCGCCGGGACCTTCTTCGGCTGGTGGTTCGCCGGCGGTCTAGCCCCGGCGATCTCGCACGCCGTCACCGTGCTCGTCATCGCCTGCCCCTGCGCGCTTGGCCTCGCGACGCCGACGGCCATCGTGGTCGCCGCCGGGCGCGGCGCTCAAGAAGGCGTCTTGATTCGCGACGCGGCTGCGCTGGAGACGCTCGCCGACGTGGACATGGTCGCCTTCGACAAGACCGGCACGCTGACCGCGGGCCGGCCGACCGTGCGCCGTCTCGTCACGACGGCGGATGGGCCGACCGAGGACGGATTGCTGGCGTTGGCCGCGTCGGTCGAAGAGCGCTCCGAACAACCGCTCGGACGCGGCATCGTCGCCGCCGCGCGCGAACGCGAGCTCGCCGTGCCGCCGGCGACCGACTTCCAAGCGGAGACCGGAACCGGCGTACGCGCCACCGTCGACGGCGTCCTGTGCTGGATCGGCAGTCCGCGCGGCGCGCTCGAGCGCAGACACACCGAGGCCCAGGTGAACGAGCTGGTCGAGCGCGTGACCGCCGGCGGCAACTCGCCGATCTTGGTCGAGCGGGACGGCCGCTTGATCGGATCGCTCGGCTTGTTCGATCCGCCGCGCGAAGGCGCGCGCGACGCCCTGCGGGCGCTGATGGAGCCGGGGCTCCACCTGTACCTGTGGTCCGGAGACGCCGACGGAGCCGTTCAAGCCTTGGCAAGAGAGCTCGGGCTCGAGCAGGCCGAAGGACGACTGCGCCCCGAAGAGAAGCTCGAGCGCTTGCGCACGGCACAAGCGAACGGTCACGTCGTGGCGATGGTCGGTGACGGCGTGAACGACGCTCCGGCGCTGGCGGCGGCCGAGGTCGGCATCGCGATGGGCGGCGGCGCCGACGTCGCGCTGGAATCGGCGGCTTGTTCGCTCTTGCGCGACGACCCCCGCCTGTTGCCGAGGCTCTTCCGACTCGCGTGGCGGACGCGCACGACGATCCGCGTCAATCTGGTGTGGGCCTTCGGCTACAACATCCTGCTGCTTCCGATCGCAACCGGCGCACTGGAGTCCGTGTTGCCGATCACGATCCCGCCGCCCGTCGGCGCGGGCATCATGGCGTTGTCCAGCGTCTTAGTCGTCGCCAACAGTCTGCGCCTGCGCTGGGCGAAGCTGGACTGAGCGCGAATGAGCGTTCGGCCCGCGGTCCGGTGCGCACACTCAACGGGCGAGTTCGCTCAGTCGCCGTCCTTGCGCAGCTTCTTGTTCGCCTTGTCGAACAAGTCATCGAGTCGCGATTCTTTCGCGCGCTCGTCGTCGAGCGCCTTGTTCAACTTCGCACCGGCTTCATCCACGCGACCCGCGGTGCGGTCCTGCGCTTGATCCCAACGCCCTTCATCCAACTTAGCCTTGCCGGTCTCATCGAGCGTGGCGCGCGGTGCGTGCTTGAGCACTGTGCGCGTCCGCACATCGATCGTCAGCCGCGTGTCGCAACACGGGCAATCGACCTCGATCTGTTTGGTTTCCATTGTCGGCTCTTCCTCTGTCTCGGGCATTCGTCAGGATTCGTAGGACTAGTGTATTCGCCACGATGCAGTGGGGAATCCTCGGTAACCGCCCGATTGGCGCCTGCTATTGCCGGCCCCAGAAGGGACTCATGGTGAAGGAGCAAGTCGATGTCCGAACGAACGAACGCCGCGGCGACGCGCTGCATGACCAACCCGTCGATGGGCTTGCCCAAGACTTCGCTCAGGAACCGACGCGGTTCGATGGAGGTTCTGATCGGACGTCTGCTCTGGGTCGCGCTCTTCCTCGTCGTCATGTGGGTCGGCGCCAACTGAGCCCGGCGGACGACGAGGACACGGTCACGACCCTTCCGTAAGGTACCGAGCCGGGGCTGATTCCTCACAACTCGACGCGAGCCGCAGCCTCAGGCCCCGGCTCGCGTCGAGTTGTGAGGAATCAGCCCCGGCTCGGTATCCCGTCAGCTCGCGACGGGACCGCGTCCGATGACGTGCTTCAAGACATCGGTCTGCGTCAGGATGCCGACCAACTTGCTGCCGTCGACCACCGGCAGCGCGCTGAAGTGGTGCGCGAGCATCACGTCGATCGCTTGCGTCAGTGAACAGCGCGAGTCGACCGAGACGATGTCGACCGCCATCAGTGCCGAGAGCGGCGTGCGCGAGATCTCGAGACGCCCCGTCTCCTGTGCGCTCATGTCGGAGATCATCTCCTGGCCCATGCCGAAGCGCAGATCGCGGTCGGAGACCATGCCGAGCACGCGCCCCTTCTCGACGATCGGGACATGCCGGTAACCCTTCTGAACGCACAGCTCGATCGCGTCCTCGAGGAACTGGTCCGGGTCCAAGGTGTCGGCGTCGGCCGTCATCATCTCGGCGACCGTGATCGCGTGATCGGTCGCGAGGTCGGTCTCGAGCTTCTCTTCGCGGAAGGCCTTGAGCAGGTTCGTCTCGGTGACGATGCCGGCAAGCTTCTTGCCGTTCGTGATCGGTACGGCCCCGATGCGCTTCCCGACGATCACGGCCGCGACGTCTTCCGGCGTGTCCAGGGTCGAGAGCGACAGCACCGGGCTGCGCATGATCTCGCGCACCACCTGCGGGCCGTTCGTGTCTTCCGTCTTGCGGTAGTCGGACAGCACCCAACCGGTCGCCAGCGACAAGTCGCGGTCGGAGATCATCCCGATCATCACGCCGTCGTCGACCACGGGGAGGTGACGGAACCCACACTGTTCGAACAGGTGGATGGCGTCGTCGAGAGGGCAGTCCGGTCCCACCGTGACAGGGTCCGGCGTCATGATCTCAGCAATGTGCATCGGTTACTCCTTGCAGCGCACCGAGCCGAGCTCGGTGGTGTAGTGAGTTGCAGTCTAATGCGCAGACGGCAGTGCAGCCCCTCGTTCCTGGTCGTACGCGGCTGGGCCTTGGTGCGTATCAGGGCGAGGCGTGCCGCGACGCCTCGAGGCCTGCCGACGCGCAGCACCTTCGCTTACAAACGCCGAACGCGCAGATTGCGGAACCAGACCGGCGACTGGTGATCTTGCAGCGCGATGTACCCCTCGCGTGCGACGGCGAAGTGCGGCATCGACGAAAACTTGCTCGCTCGCACCCGCTCGTTCCAGTCCTCGGACCAGAGCGTGTACTCGCAGATCAAGGAGCCGTTCAACCACTGCTCGACCTTCCCGCGGTGCACGCGAAGGCGCACCTGGTTCCACTCGCCGACGGGCTTCGCCGCAGACACCTCGGCCGGGTAGAGGCCGTAGCACGCACCCGCCGAGTTGAGCGGCTCGATGCCCGGGTGACCCGAGTCGTCGAGGATCTGCATCTCGGGGCCGCTCTCGTACGTCGCGTTCACCGCGTCCGATTCGATCACGTGCCACATGATGCCGGAGTTCCCGCCGGGCGAGATCTTCCACTCGAGGCGCAGCTCGAACGAACCGTACTTCTCGCGCGTGATGATGTCGCCACCTGACTGCGTGCGCCCCATCGCTCCGTCTGCGACGACCCAACCCTCGGGCACATCATCTTTCTTGAAGCCGCGCCAGTGCGCCATCGAGCTGCCGTCGAACAACAACTTGTAGCCGCCGTTCGCTTCGGCGCGAGTGAGCGTGTTGGGAGTCTCGGCGGTCTCCGAGTTCGTGGCCGTGTTCGCACAACCGGCGAGCATGAGGAAAGACAGCACAGTGAGGGATCGAAGCATGATGAATCGAGGGGTCAGGCGATCTCGGCGCGCGCCTCGCGGCGGCCACCGGGATAGATGATCGCAAGGATCGCGAGCACGATGAGCGCGGCGTACATCGGGAAGCTGAACAGAGTCCGGTAGTTGATCTCGCCGTCGACCTTCGCCAACTCGGAGAGCGAGCCGGCGATCTTCGAACCGACGATCACACCGATGCCGATGATCACGAGGTTGAACAGGTTCTGCGCGCTCGCCCGCACATCGGAAGTCGTCTCTTCATCGACGATCATGAACGCGACGAAGATGAAGAAGCCGAAACACACGCCGTGCAACGCGATGCCGAGCAGCAGCGTCGTCATCGTCGGCAGCGGGATCGAGTCGACGTAGGCGAACAGGGCCATGCGCGCCGCATAGGCGAGCAAGCCGATCGCGAGCAAGCGCTTGCGCGAGAAGCGCTTCGCGAGCAGCGGAATGAGCGCGATGACGAGCACTTCCGACATCTGCCCGACGGTCATCAGTCCCCCGCCGCCGACGCCGAAGAGGCTGGTCGACCACGCCGGCGCTGCGAGCTGCCGAACGCCGAGGAACTCCTCGGTGTGCACGAAGTAGAACTGGTGGATGCACGAGAGCGGCACGGCGAGCAGGAACAACTGCCAGAGCGGTGAACGCTTGATCTCGCCGATCGCTTCGAAGGTCGCGTTCGACTGCGCTCCCTTCGTCGGCGGCGTGTTCGGCAGCGTGAAGCAGTAGATGCCCATCGCGACGCCGAGCAGCGCCGACAGACGGAACGCGTCAGCCTTGCCGGCGACTTGCGCCGCCTTCAACGCGTCCCCGGAGAGCCCGTCCGGCGAGTGACCGTACGCGAGCCACTGCCCCATCGCCAAGCCGACCGCGATCCACCCGAGCGTCCCCCACAAGCGCACGCGTCCGAAGTCGCGGTCGCGGTCCGGCAAGTGGTGGAAGGCGAGGCTGTTGGTCAGCGACAAGGTCGGCGCGTACACGAAGCCGTAGATCGCAGAGACGATCAGGAAGCCGTTGTACGTCTCGATCGTCGCCAGCTTCCAGACGAGGACCGCACCGACGAGGTGCGAGATGCCCAGGAAGCGCTCAGTCGAGAACCAGCGATCGGCGATCTGCCCTGCGAGGAACGGACCGACGATCGCGCCGACGGCACCCGCGGCGAACATGTTGCCGATCTGCGCCCCGGTCATCCCGCGGTGTCCTGCGAGGAACGACCACAAGAATGGAAGCCACGCGCCCCAGATCGCGTACTGCAGGAACATCATCGCCGACAGCCGGGCGTTCAACGATGCGGAGAGCGGTGCGGCGGTGCCGCTGGTCGTCGGTGCGTTCATGTGCGTCTGCAGTGAGGGGAGCTGATCGCGTTCAGTCGCCGAAGGCCGCGTCGAAGGCGCGATCCGAGGGCGGGAAGTCAATGCGGCGCACGAAGGCGGCCGCTGCGGTCGCGCCGTGTTCGCGGTCCATGCCGGGGTCTTCCCACTCGACCGACAGCGGGCCCGCGTAGCCGACGCGGTTCAACTCGCGGATGATCGCTTCGAAGTCGATGCGGCCGCGGCCCGGTGAACGGAAGTCCCACGCGCGCTCGGGGTCGCCGAAGTCTGCGTGGCCGCCGAACACGCCGATCGCTGTCGGCTCGTCGGACCACCAGACGTCCTTGACGTGCACGTTGAAGACGCGCGCGCCGAACTCGCGCAGGAAGCCGACGACGCTGACGTTTTGGTACGCGAGGTGCGAAGGGTCGAAGTTGAATCCGAAACGCGCGTGTCCACCGACGGCCGCGAGTGCGCGACGCGTCGTCGCGATGTCGAACGCGATCTCGGTCGGGTGCACTTCCAGCGCGAAGCACACGTCTTGTTCCGCGAAGGCGTCCAAGATCGGCTTCCAGCGCCGGCCGAAGTCGGCGTAGCCCTCTTCGATCATCGCCGGCGTGACCGGCGGGAACGAGTACAAGAGGTGCCAGATCGACGAGCCTGTGAAACCGTTCACGACCGTGCGCCCGGTCTTGGCGAGCACGCCCTTCACGTCGTCCGGCGCGGCGTCGAAGAACTTCCGCGACGCTCGCGCCGTGCGCACCATCTCGGCCGCGGCGCGCTGACGCACGCCTTCCGGGTCGCCGTCGCCCCAGATCGCTTCGGGCAAGATCGTCTGGTGTCGCTCGTCGATCCGGTCGCAGACTGCTTGGCCGACCAAGTGGTTCGAGAGCGCGAACGAGCGCACGCCGCAGTCGCTGAGCAGTTCCCAGTGGCGCTTGCAGTAGTCCGCTTCATCGAGCGCGTGCGCCACGTCGAAGTGATCGCCCCAACAGGCGAGCTCGAGCGCGTCGTAACCGAACGACTTCGCGCGCTTCGCGAGCGTCTCGAGCGACAAGTCGGCCCACTGGCCGGTGAACAGCGAAACGGGGCGCGTCATGCGAGTTCCTCGAGATCGACGGCGCGGCCTTCGCGCGCGGCGACGAGCGCCGCTTCGAGCACGCGCTGCGTCTCGTACGCGTCGGCGAAGTCGGCGAGCGGTTGCAGCGGTTCCTCGCCGTTCAACACGCGCAGCACGTCGGCCACCTGGTTCGTGAAGGTGTGTTCGTAGCCGATGATGTGACCGTCGGGCCACCACGCATCGACGTAGGGATGGTGTTCGGGACTGGTCGCGAGCACGCGGCGCCAACCGGACTCACGCGCCGCGTCGTCGCCGTCGAAGAACCACAGCACGTTCATGTCTTCGAGCTCGAAGCGCAACGAACCGAGTTCGCCGTTCAACTCGATCACGTTGCCGTTGTGGTGCCCCGTCGCGAGGCGCGTCGCTTCGAAGCTCGCGGTCGCGCCGCCCGAGAAGGACGCGAGAAACAAGACGCAGTCATCGACCGTGCTGTCCCCAGGCGCGCCCGTCGCCGGGTCCCTGCGTTGCTTGATGAAGGTCTCCGCGATCGCGCCGTGCACGCGCGTGAGTTCTTCGCCGGTCAAGAAGCGCGCGAGGTCGACGAGGTGTGCGTTCAGATCGCCGTGCGCTCCCGATCCGGCGCGCTCCTCTTTGAAGCGCCAGAGGAGCGGCGTGTCCGGTCCGCCCCAGCTCTGCAAGTAGCGCGCACGGACGTGGCGGATCGCGCCGAGCCGTCCTTCGCTCACGAGTTGCCGCGCGAGCGCGATGGCCGGGCAGCGCCGGTAGTTGAACCAGACGAAGGTCGCGCCGGTCGCCTTGGCCGCGGCGTCGCACATCGCCCTCGCGTCCTCGAGCGTGCCGGCCAGCGGCTTCTCACAGATCACGTGCTTGCCCGCCTCGAGCATCGCGATCGACATCTCGCGGTGCAGGTCGTTCGGCGTCGCGACATCGACCAGCTCGACCTCGGCGTCGGCGGCGATGCTGCGCCAGTCGTCGGTCCAGGCTTCCCAGCCGTAGCGCGACGCGAAGTCCGTCAGCGCGGCCTTGTCGCGGCCGGCGACCGTCTTCATGCGCAGGCCCCGCGAAGGGCCGAAGGCGGGTCCGACCTGGCGGAAGGCGTTCGAGTGGGCTCGGCCCATGAAGGCCTGGCCGATCATGGCGAGGGGCAGCGGCGCGGGGGACATGGCGCGAGAGTACCGGGCGAAGCCCCCGGGAGGAACGCGGGCGTTCCATCCCAGATCGGAGTGAGCTGCCCTCTCCAGCCTTCAGGGGCCGGTCCGGGGCAGCCGAAAGGACCAGTAATATACTTGATCGTATAATACCGGCCCGTATACCCTCCAACCATGTTCATCGGACGCCAAGACGAATGGAGCGTGCTCTCCGAGCTCGCTGACTCCCGCGATCCCGAATTCTTCGTGCTCTACGGCCGCCGCCGGGTCGGGAAGACGGAGCTGCTGCAGCGCTTCTGCGAAGAGCGGCGCGCGGTCTACTTCCAAGCGGCGCAGGTGCGCGAGAAGGACAACCTACGCGCCTTCCGCGACGCGTTGGCGGACTGCTTGAACGACCAGCTCGCCGCCTCGATCGAGTTCCCCGACTGGCAGGCCGCGCTCGAGTTCGCGGCGGAACGCGCCGGGGGCGAACGCCTCGTGATCGTGCTCGACGAGTTCCCCTACCTCTGCGAAGCGAACAAGGGGCTGACGTCGATCCTGCAGCGCTTCTGGGACACGCGCGGCAAAAAGAGTCGGCTGATGCTCGTGCTCTGCGGCAGCCAAGTGTCCTTCATGGAGAAGGAAGTGCTCGCCGAGCGCTCGCCGCTCTTCGGCCGGCGCACCGGACAACGCAAGCTCCAGCCGCTGCTGCCGAGCCAGACGATCCACTTCTTCGAGGACTGGACGGTGCGGGATCGCCTGCTCGCTTACGCCGTCGTCGGCGGCATGCCCGCCTACCTGCGGCGCTTCCAAGACAGCCGTTCGCTGCGCGAGAACGTGACCAAGGAGATCTTGCGGCCCGAAGGCTACCTCTTCGACGAGGTGCAGTTCCTGCTGCGCAATGAGCTCTCGAACCCCGCGACCTACAACTCGATCCTCTCCGCCGTCGCGCGCGGCGAGGAGAAGGTCGGCGACATCGCGCTGATGGTCGGCATCGACTCGACAACGGCGAACAAGTACCTCTCCGTGCTGCGCGAGCTGGGCTTCGTCGAGCGCGAGATCCCGATCACCGATCCCGATCCCTTGCGCTCGCGGCGCGGGACGTGGCGCATCGCGGACCGCTTCCTGACCTTCCACTTCCGCCACGTGCAGCCCAACGTCAGCCTGATCAACGCCGGCCGCGGCGCGCGCGTGCTCGAAGAATTCGTCGAACCCGACCTGCCGCGCCTGTTCGACGAAGCGCGCCTCGAGTTCGTCGTCGAGCACCTCCAACGCGAGGCTGCCGAGCTCTGCGAGGACGAAATCGTCGAGTGCGGCCGCTTCAGCGGCAACTGGGTCCGCGCCGTCGGGCGCACCGCCCGCGGCGAGACCGTCGCCGCGATCGTCGCCGGCGAGCGCCGCCCCGCGCTCGCGGAACTCGAGGCCGAGATCGACGAGCTGCGCAAAGCCTTCGGCAAAGAACCCCTGCGCCTCGCTTACGGCGTCACCGACCGCCCCGACCGCGTGCTCGAGGTCGAGCGCGTCCCCGCCGGCGAATCCCTCTAGAGAATCGAGTGACAGCCCTTTCTCATCTGCCCGGACACGAGTGTCACCAGGGTGCCCGGGTTGTACCCCCCCCCTCTGGAATGCACCCCCTTGACCCCCCCCCTGGGGGGTACGCTTCTGCCTCGGTAGTCAAGAATCTGGCTACGGCGCTTCACAGGATATTGTGGGCGAATCATTAACAAGTTGAGTGCGCCGTCACAGGCCACTGAAGGAGAGATTCATGAGTCGAATACTCATGCGCGCGATTCCCTTCGTACGGCTCGCCAGCCTCGCCTTGGCGGGGATCACGGGACCTCCCGCGTACCCCGGCGTGAAAGGCCCGAACAGCGGCGCGTGGGACTTCGAGAAGGACGACGGCACTTCCGCTGGGACGGGCTCCTTTTCACAGCCCGCCGGTGAGAATCCCAGATTGGACGGCGCAGGCAGAGTCTACCACCGCGAACCGAACCCTCCCGGTAACGGCGAATACGAAGACGACAAGGATGCTCGCAAGACTCTCTGCATCGCGTACGTGAACGGAGACTTCCTCTTCGAACACAAGTTCAACGGCGAGAAGATGTACTCGGGCCAGCTCAAACAGTAGGTCCGCGTCAAAAAGGCGTCAATAGCAACGATCGCCCGACCAGGATGGACTCCATACCTGCTCGGGTGATCTACGGACCAGTAAGCGGCTGCCCTTGAAGGACATCGGCGGCCTCGTTCCAAATCGCAGCAATGCAATCGTCGACCAACTACCCCCGCAATTGGCTGTTTGCCCTAGCTGCCGCAGCCATGGCGCTGTTTGCCCTCAACCTCCTGCGCGGCGACCCGCAGCTCGACCAGGATGCTCTCGTCCCCGGGGCGGCTTCTGAGAAGATCCCCGATGCAGTCGATGGTCTGCCTGTTGCCGCACCCGGTCGAAGCTCAGTACTCGAGCCTCGTGGCTCCAGCCTCAGTATCACCGGATCGGTCTTGGACGCACGATTCGGCACTCCGGTTCGCGCTTCTGTCTGCCCGGAGAACTCGGAGTGCGTCGTCACAACGGAAGAGTCGGGCGGGTTCCAGGTCATGGTGTCCGGACGAGGGAAGCCAAGTCTCCGCGTCTCAGCCTTCGGATACCAAAGTCAGCGCGTCACGATCGATACGGAAACCGATCTCCGTCCCTTCGAGATCTTCCTCGAGCCCCAGAATCGATCCAGGGTGACAGTGCGCTCCTCAGATGGGTCTGCAGTGGTCGGCCGAGTGCTCCAATGGCGGGCGAGCACGATTGGGCGTCGCACTAGAGACAACTTGAAGTGGTTCGATTCACATACTCACGCAGCCGGAGCACAGGTGATCACTCGGACTGATGCCGCGGAGAACAGCGAGCTCACACTGAGTGTGCCCGCAACGGTGGATGTGTTGTCCGAGACCGGAGCTGTCGGCGCCACCCTTAGACTGCAGCCGGGAGAGCACGTCGAGCTTATACTGACAGAAGGTGCCTTGACTTTGACCCTCATCGAGAATGACTCCGACCGACCGCTAGCTGGTATGCAGGTCGAAACCTGGAAGCCTCTCGATCCCCGCTCCACTACACGGAGTTATGAGACGGACTCGATGGGAGTCATCCGCATCCCGGCGTCGCCGACCCCGGTCTTCGTCAAGCCGCTGCTGAGCGATGAGGCCCCGAGACTTCGCGTCGTAGGTGGTTCGGCTGCAGCATCAGCCACCCTCTCCGCGGATCCAGGCGTCATCCGATTGCCTCACGCCATGGACGGGGAGGAGCTATTGATCGAAGTGACTCTCGTCCCGGTTCGTGACCGGGCTCGTCTCGAGCTGGTGAACGAGATCGATGGTACTGCCGTGACCGGCCCTGCACACGTCATGCTGCGGAGAACGGTACCAGTTGTCACTTCCGATGGCAGGCCACGCGAGCTGCCATACGTCCGCATGCCAAGATCGATACCCAAGACGATCTCCACCCTTCGCAATGGAGAGCTCCTGGTCCCCCCCCATGTCATGGATGAGTTAAACCGAGTCCCCGAGTCGCTGTCGGAGATGGAACTGGTTGTCACGGTAGATGGTTTCCTGCCTCTGCACCTTGCGGACGTTCGATCCGTTCTCTTGCCCGGTCAGACGGGGACCACACACTCGATGAAGCCGGCACCACATCGATGGGTGAAGGTGAGCCACGCCGATGGTTCGGCTTATCGAGGACGCGTTGCCGTGTATTCACCCCACCACCACGCTTACTGCTATAACTCCGAAGTGGGGGACGGAGGAGTGTTCGGCCCGTTCGACTGGTTGGGTGGGGACATCGAAGTCATCACTGAAGTGATGGGACGATCTCCCAGGCAGCCTGCACAACTCGTTCCGGCATCGAACCTGGATTTGCAGGAGAAGATTTCAATCACACTGCCGAGTCGCACGGGCTCAATCGCCGTGAAAGGAGTCCCCGCTTTCAGTTCCGCGCTAGGGCTAGTCGCGCTCCGATACGACTCCGGCATCGAGTACCCGCCGACCAGCACCGGGGAGTCGGACTGCAGGTTCGACGGGCTGCCAATCGGGAAGTACGCCGTCGGGCCAAGGGACTGGCTTCGCGGAGCGCTGGCAAACTCCCGCGTGACTCATGGAGTATTCTCCAGCGCCGAGAGCACTCAGTCGATGCTGCAGGTGCGCGCTGGTGTTGTCACGACTGCCCAATGGCAGCACGCTTGGGCCGCTGCCTCCGACTTGCGGGGTCGAGTTCGAATCGTCGGCAGCGCTGGCTCGGAACCTCTCCTGATCCCCGTCTACGGGATTCGTGACCCCGCTTCCGGGATCGCTTGGGACCCCGTCCCATCGGTTATCGTCTCAGCGGCGAGGAGGACTGTGCCCCTCGAGGATGCCGGCTGGTATAGAATTCGCGCCGGTGAGCCAGTGCCTGACCTGATCGCGGTTTGCTTGCCAGACTCAGCCGGGTGGTGCGACATCAACGCCGTTCACCTCGTTGCAACGATTGAGCCCGGAGAGTCGATCGAGATTCCTACGGGATCAATCGTCCTCTCATGGGAGGGCGATCCGCTCGACGCCGATCTAGGAGTGAGATATCGCGTTGGTAGGCCCGACCTCCGGTGGCAAGTCCGCGGCCCACTCGTTTGGAGCAACAACACGTGGTCAACCGAGACCGAGTTGATCCTGCACGGTGTCCCGACCTGCGTCCAGTCGGTCAGCGTCAGTGGGAAGTCCATCCCTATTAGGCTCTCCGCGAATGAAACGCTTCGTCTCGCGCTAGATTCCTCCGTGCTGGAGAATGCCACCGACTACGAAGCAGAAGACTGACCACCTCGCGGTCCAAGAGAAGGTCGGCGACATCGCGCTGATGGTCGGGATCGACTCGACGACGGCGAACAAGTCCCTCTCGGTGCCGCGCGAGCTGGGTTTCGTCGAGCGCTAGATCCCGATCACCGACCCCAATCCGCTGCGGCCGCGGCCCGCGCGTGCTCGAGGAGTTCGTCGAACCCGACCTCGAACGCCTCTTCGACGAGGCGCGCCTCGAGTTCGTCGTCAAACACCTGCAGCGCGAGGCTTCCGGGCTCTGCGAGGACGAGATCGTGACCGGCGCCCGGTGCTCGCCAATCTCGGAGCGGAGATCGAGGAACTGAGCCCCGCCTTCGGCTGCGACTCCCTGCGCCTGGCGTACGGCGTCACCCATCGGCCCGTCCGAGGGGCCCGAAGAATCGAACGCGGTACCGTACTTCTCTACACTTCGCGACCCCATGCCGATCGACGAGCACTTCCAAGACTACTTCGAGGCCCTCGACCGCGCGCGCGGTGAGGACCGCTGCTACCTGTGTCGTCGGACGCCGGCGGACGTGAAGCTGTTCTTCGGCTTCGACGAAGACGGCACCCCGCTGCACGCGGAGGAGCATGAGCTCGAAGACGTCGTGCTCGCTGAACTCGACGTGATGAGCTATCACGGGCTGCGCCCGATCTGCGCCGTCTGCCAGCTGAACTACGACGCCATCTTCCTGCTCGGTGAGCAGAAGATCCTGGGACGCGTCCTCACCCAAGTCGAAGAGGAACGCGAACGACTCTGGCCACCGAAGCAACGCGAAGACTGACTCCGTTGCTATTCTGCGGCCCCCATGCGCCGCCAGTTCCCCCGCCTCTCCGCCAGCGTCAACGCGCTGATGCGCTTCTTCGACCTGGGGTCGGTCTCGCGCTGGGTGCTGTTCGCGGCCCTGATCGGCATCTCGGCCGGTGTTGCCGGCGTGGCCTTCGAGTGGATGATCCACCAGGCCAAGCACTGGATGCTGCAGAAGCCGACCGGCATCGAAGGCGAAGGCCTCGACGCCTGGGACCACCGCATCTGGTTGGTGCTCGCCATCCCCACACTCGGCGGCCTGCTCTGCGGGTATCTGACGCAGACCTTCGCGCCCGAGGCGGAGGGCCACGGCACGGACAACGTGGTCAAGGCGTTCCACCGGCTGCGCGGCAAGGTGCGTGGCCGCGTGATCTTCCTGAAGGCGCTGACCAGCGCGATCACGATCGGCTCCGGCGGCTCGGCCGGTCAAGAGGGCCCCGTCGCCCAAATCGGCTCCGGCGTCGGATCGACGCTCGCCGACGCGCTCAAGCTGACGAACCGCGACCGCCGCATCTTCTTGCTGTCAGGCGCCAGCGCCGGCATCGGCGCGATGTTCTGCGCACCGCTCGGCGGTGCGCTGTTCATGCCCGAAGTGCTCTACCGCAAGGCGGAGTTCGAAGGCGAAGCGATCATCCCCTGCATCATCGCGTCGATCTTCGCCTTCACGACGTACACCGCGATCACCGGCGTGACGCAGAGCGTGCCGATGGACGAAGCCGTGCTGAGCACGCTGACGTTCGAACCGCGACACTTGCTGCTCTACCTCTTCCTCGCGGGCGTCTGCACGCTCGTCGGCTGGGCTTGGGTCCGGACCTTCTACGGCATTCACGCAGCCTTCAAGCGCATGACCGCCATCCCGCCGATGCTGCGCCCCGCGCTCGGCGGCCTGATGCTCGGCTTGCTCGCCGTCATCATCACACCGATCGCCGGCACGCACGGCATCTTCCACGGCGGCTACGGTCTGATCAGCGCCGCGATCGACGGCTCGCTCACAGTGCAAGTCCTGCTGGTCCTCGCGCTGGCCAAGATCCTCGCCACGTCCTTCAGCATCTCCTCCGGCGGATCCGGCGGCGTCTTCGCGCCTTCGCTCGCCATCGGGGCCTTGGTCGGCGCGCTCGTCGGTGAAGCGGCCAACAGCGTGTTCCCCGGCCTCGACATCAACCCGGCCAGCTTCGCACTCGTCGGCATGGGCGGCTTCTTCGCCGGTGTTGCGAAGGTCCCGGTCGCGGCCGTGATCATGGTTTGCGAGATGACCGGCAGCTACGCGTTGCTCGCGCCGCTGATGCTGGTGTCCGTGATCCACATGATGCTGTCGAAGCGCTGGTCGTTGTACGAAGCGCAAGTCCCCGGACTGGTCAACTCACCCGCGCACGCCGGCGACTTCGTCATCGATGTGCTGGCCGGCATCAAGGTCAAGGACCTGTTGCAAGAGACGCGCGAACCGCACTGCGTGCACCACTTCATGACGCTGCGTCGCGTGCTCGACTACGTCGCCGACGCGAAAGAGTCGTACTTCCCGGTCGTCGACGACGACGACCACCTCGTCGGCATCTTCTCGCTCACCGACCTGCGCCGCATTTACCGCGAGAATGTCGTCGAGGACATGGTCATCGTGCGCGACTTCATGATCGAACGCGTGATCACGGCGAGCATGAAAGACGACCTGCACGTCGTGCTCCAGCGCCTGACCAAGAACAACATCAACACGATCCCGATCGTCGAAGGCGAGGGCGCGGACCGCCGGGTCCTGGCGCTGCTGGAGCGCAACGAGATCGGTCGCGCGTACGACCGCCGGCTGGAAGAGCTGCGGAACGAGGACTTGGCCTGACCCGTTCGTGAGACGCGGATGCGCCGTAGCGCCCCCGCGAAGGCCCATCGCGCCGAAGCGGGTCAGAGACATCGCGGACCGGCGCTTCACCCCCTCAAGTGCTGTTGTGATCCCGCCCGATTCTCATTGTGAGGCCCTCTCCCCGGGCTTCACTCCCCATGAGACATCGGATCCCCACCAGCCTTCCCGCGCGAGGTGCTACCTACCCCGCCCTCGCTCCCGAGCTGCTCGTCGCACCGCTCGCGCTCTCCGCCGAACCCTCCGCAATCGCGCTCGCCGCGCTCTGCGGAGCCGGGCTCTATTGGTACGGCTCGCGACGCGGCCGACGCGCCGAGCGCGCCCGTGCACGGCTCGAGGAAACGCTGGCGACCTATTCGACCGACGCCGGCTTCGGCCTCAGGCCGAACACCGACGGACTGTCCAGCGCCGTCACCGAAGCGCTCGACCACCTTCACCAGCTGATCCAGCGCACGGCCGAGCTCGCCTCCCGCGCGCAACGCGAGCGCGAAGACGCGCAGATTGCGGCGGTCAGCGCCGGCCGAGCGCGCACCGAGTTCCTCGCCACGATGAGCCACGAGCTGCGCACGCCGCTCAACGGCTCTCTCGGCATGCTCGCGCTGCTGCTCGACAGCGACTTGACGCGCGACCAGCGCGAGTTCGCCTTGACCGCGAAGCGTTCGTGTCAGTCGCTGCTCGAGATGATCGACGAGGTCCTCGACTTCGCCACGCTCGAGAACGATCGCATGGTGCTCGAGCGCAAGCCGTTCAAGCTCGTCAAGACGATCTGGGACGCAGTCGTCGAGCAGTCGGCGCGAGCCGCCCATCGCGGCGTCGGCCTCTCGTTCCACGAGGTCGACGAGTTGCCGCAACTCGTCATCGGCGACGGAGCACGCTTCCGCCAAGTGCTCGACAACCTGCTCGACAACGCTGTCAAGTTCACGCACGAAGGCGAGATCGCCCTCCGCGCACGCGTCGTGACCCGCGACATCGCGTCCATGCGCATCGCCTTCGAACTCTCCGACACCGGCGTCGGCATCCAAGAGTGCGAGCGCGATCACATCTTCGAGGCCTTCGCGCAAGCCGATCAATCAAGCACGCGACGCTACGACGGAGCGGGCCTCGGCTTGGTCATCGCGAAGCGGCTGCTGGAGCGCATGAACGGCTCGATCGACTGCGAGAGTGAAGTCGATCACGGCACGACCTTCCGCTTCGACTTGGTCTTCGCCACCACGGAACAGAACACCGACGCCCGCGCCAAGCTCCCGATCGTCGAGCTGGGAACGCGCGCCGTGCTGTGCACGACCCACCCCTCCTTCGCGGAGGCGTTCGGAGCTCAGCTGCAGGAACTCGGCTTCGGAGTCGAAACCGTGATGGACCCGGACATCGCGCTGAACCGCCGACGAGAAGATCCGCCGCTGCTGTTCCTCGTCGACGACAACCTGCCCGACATCGAGCTGCACCAGCTGCGCTGTGCGCTCGACGAAGAAGCGCTGCCCGCAGGTTGCGTGCACGCGCTCTTGCACGGGCCTGACGACGCACAACCGCACGAGGGTTTCCAAGGCCACGTCGACCGACCGACGCGACCGTCTGTTTTGCGGCCGTTCTTGATGCGTCTCTGCGAGTCCGCCATCGGTGCGCCGCGGCCCGCGCCCGTCGCCGAGGCAACGCAACACCACGAGCCCAAGTCCACGCGCGTGCGCTACGACGGCCGCGTGCTCGTCGTCGAAGACAACCCGGTCAACCGCCGCGTCGTCACCGCGCAGCTCGAGAAACGCGGCATCGAGGTCGAGAGCGCAACGAACGGCTTCGATGCCTTGTCCATGCTGCGCCTCGTGCGCTGCGACTTGGTCTTGATGGATGTGCAGATGCCCGAGATGGACGGCATCGAAGCCACGCGGCGCATCCGCGCCGGCGACGCAGGGGCCTGTCTCGACGTGCCGATCGTGGCGCTGACCGCGGGCGACCAACCCGAGGATCGCGTGGCATGCCACGAAGCGGGGATGGAGGACTACATCCGCAAGCCGCTGACCGAGCTGGAGCTGGATACGGTGCTCAGCAGGTGGTTGCGGACTGTGGTTCCGGTCGAGGACTGAGCCGGGCACGAAGCAGGTACAGATCCTCCACCTTCGACCCGCGAGCTCCACTACGCCTGCGCGTCGATCGAAGGCGGAGGATCTGTACCTGCTTCGGTATCACCCGCGCGGCGTGGCTCACGCGTGCCGGCCGGCCGCCCGCGACGCCACACTCCCGCTCCGCGGGAGTGGACTCCAGAAAGGCGCGGTGCGAGACTTACCTGCGGTGTGAGGCGGGAGTGGCGCGGTGACTTTGGTTCCGCCACACCCGCGAAGCGGGTGTGGCGGAATTGGTAGACGCGCGAGATTTAGGTTCTCGTAGGGCAACCTGTGGGGGTTCGAGTCCCCCCTCCCGCACCACCGCGGCTTGCACAGGGGCGGCACACACTCGACCATAGAGCGATGCGCACGATCCTCGCTCTCGCCGTCCTGTTCCTCGCTTCGTCGTGTCGGTCCACGCTCGCCGAGGAAGAGCTGCACCGCTTCCCCGGGCCAGTCGACACGCTGCACCTGCGTCAGCGCGCTGGTGACGTGAAGGTCGCGATGACGCCGCGCGAGGATGTGCGTGTCGTGACGCGCAGTCATCACATCGCATCGGAAGCGCCGTCGATCCTGCTCGACCTGCGCGACGGCACGCTCGAGGTCGGCTACACGCGCGAAGCCGGCTTCGGCAGCTCGTCCGTCGACTTCGACATCGAGATCCCGAGCGGCGTGACGGAACTCATCACACGCGCGGACAGCGGTGACCTCGAGGTCTACGACCTGTTCGGCGACCTCGACGCGCGCGTCGGCAGCGGCGATCTGACCGGTACGGGTCTCTTCACGCGCATCGCAAAGGTGCAGTCCGGTTCCGGAGACGTCGAGCTGAGCTTCACTTCGCCGCCCGAGTGGGTCTCGATCGAGACCGGTTCCGGCGACGTCGAGCTGGTGCTACCGGGCGCCGGCTGGAACCTGCGTCTCGAGTCCGGCACCGGTGACATCGACGTCGACCCCGGCATGCAGGGCGACTCGGGTGAGCGCCGCATTCAAGTCACGACGGGCAGCGGCGACATCCGCGTGCGCAGTCGCTGACCGCTGACAACGGACCGTTCGCCGCCCGGCACCGCGCTCAGCGCGCCGACGCGAAACGCTGATCGGGACCCGATACGGGCGTCCCGTTCGTGTCCCAGTAGTGCCAAGACCCGACGCGCATGCCTTCGCGGTAGCGCCCCTGGCTGGCGAGCTGACCGCTCTCGTGCCACGTCTTGTGCAAGCCGACGGGCTTGCCTTCCAAGTAATCGCCCTCGGAACGCTTCAGTCCGCTCCCGAACCAGAAGGTCCGACGACCGCGCTGCTCGCCGGCCGAATAGATGAACTCCCACTGCGGCTCGCCGGTCTCGCCGTACGCCGTCAGCGGGCCTTCTTGCACCCCGTTCGCGTAGGTCGCACGCTGACGCAAAGTGCCGTTCGCGTAGTAAGCGCGCCACTCACCGTGCTCACGCCCTTGGTTGTAACTGCGCTCCCACTCGAGCTGCCCCGCGTCGTCCCAGCTGCGCCAGATCCCCGTGCGACGGCCGCCTTCGAACTTACCGGACTCGCGCAGCGTTCCGTTCGCGTCGTAGTTCTTGTGCACTCCGACCTCGGCGCCGGAGAGGAAGCGCCCTTCGTCGCGCAATGTTCCGTCGGCGTCCCACTCGGAGTGCTCGCCGTGGCGCTTGCCCGCGATGTAGTGCGTGCGCGACTGCAGCTGACCGTTCGGGTGGTAGCGGCGGTGTTCGCCTTGCTCGCGCCCATCGACGAAGGTCCCCGACGCACGCAGCTCGCCGCCGGCGTGTCGGTAGGTCCAGTCACCGTGTTTCTTGCCGCCGCGGTAACTGCCTTCCGCGATCACGACACCCGCGTCGCTCCAGAAGGTCCAGAAGCCTTCGCGACCCACACGCGGAACCGGCAGGCTGCAGTCGCCGCCGGCATCTTCGGGAAGCGCGCCCGAACGGAAGCGTCCGCGCGCTTGCGGTTCACCACCGGGGTAATAGAACCGCCACTCACCTTCCGCGAGGCGCACGCCGCTCTCGAGCGTCCGGACTTCGCCTTCGCAGAGCAGGCGACCGGTCTGTGAGTCGTGCGTGCGGTGTCTCGTCGTGTCCGCCGCACAGGCGGCGAGGAACAGGCAGCTGAGCAGGATGTAGCGCATGATGGGGAGCTTCCAGGAGGGTTGCTCTGTTCCATCGACCACCCGGGCAGCCCGTCTGGGGGCTTTCCGGCCAATCGGCGCCGGCCCCTCAGTCGAGCTCGGTCAGCATGACCTGGACGCTGAGAGTGGCGTCCCCACGCATGATCTTGACCTCGACCTTCTCCATCGGAGCCCGCATCCGCAGGGCTTCGCCGAGGTCGAATGCGTCGCGGATCCGCTGACCGCCCACCTCGACGATCACGTCCATCTCGAAGGTGCCGTCGTCGTTCTTCACCAGTGGCCGCAGCCCCGCCAAATCCGCGCCCGAACCGGGCCAGACTTCTTCGATCACCGCGCCGTCCACGCCGTGCGCGCTGCTGAAGGCCTCCGACATGACCGAGAGGCCGAGCGCCGGACGGCGCTCGAGCGGCACGGAACGACCCGCGCGGATCAGGAAGGTCACGACTTCGTTCACGAGGTCGACCGGCACGGCGAGGCCGATTCCGAAGCCACCGAAGCGGTGGCCGACGATCGCCGTGTTCACACCGATCAAGCGCCCCGAGCTGTCGAGCAAGGGCCCGCCCGAGTTGCCCGGATTGATCGCCGCGTCGGTCTGGATCACGTTGTGCAGCTCTGCGCCCGCGTCCGTCGTCACGCGACGACCGAGACCGCTGATCACGCCCGTCGTCAACGTGCGGTCGAGGCCGAAGGGATTGCCGATCGCCAATACGCGCTGTCCGACGCGCAAGTCCCGCGAAGTGCCGATCGGGATCGGGTCCAGCGAGCTCGAGGGCGCTTCGATCTTCAGCACCGCGATGTCCACATCGCGGTAGACGCCGACCAGGCGCGCGGGAAAGGACGTGTAGTCGGCAAGCGTCACGATCCAGCTGTCACCGCGCGCGACGAGGTGGTGGTTCGTGACGATGTAGCCGTCTGCGCTCCAGACGAAACCGCTGCCCACTCCGGCCTCGACGTCGACCGGATTCATGCTGAACGGACGCTGCAAGTCGCGTGTCGCGATGTGCACGACCGAAGACGAGACCTCGCGGAAGATCGCGATCGTGCGCTCTTCTTCCGACAGCAACTCGCCGCGCTCGGCGACTTCGCGAGCCGGTTCGTCCGCGACGAACAGCGGCTCGGGTTGACGCAGCTCGCGCCAGAGGAGAAAGGCGCCGAGCAGGATCAGCAGCGCCAGGGTGACCGGAACGCGCGGATCGCCGGCCGCATCCGGTCGTTCTTCGGAGGGCATGGGAAGGCGCAAGCTACCGCCCGCGAGGGGCCGCGACTACCAACGGCTGCGCCTCCGCACCGGCGTTCTTCCGGCGCGCGGGCCTCGGGACACCCCGAGCAGCCCGCCGGCGGAAGCGTCCGATCCTCTATTTTGTCTAGCTCTCAGCCTGGACATCTTCGGCGACGCCCCTAGAATCTCGGGTCCCCCCCACCCGGAACTCCATGCGCCCCCTGCTCCTCCTCAGCCTGCTCACCGCCCCCGCGTCCGCCCAGAACCCGGTCCTCTGGGCGAACGGCGACGGCCCCGGCGATCGACTCGGCTCGCGCGTCGCGGCTTGCGGCGACGTCGATGACGACGGATACCCCGACTGGATCGTCGGTGCGCCGAAGGCGGACGCGAACGGTCCGAACTCGGGCAGCGCGCTGGTCTTCTCCGGCCTGAGCGGCGCGTTGCTCTACCGCTTCGACGGCGATTCCGCCGGCATCGAGTTCGGCAGCGCCGTGGATGGTGCGGGTGATGTGAACGGCGACGGCCACGACGACTTGATCATCGGTGCGCCGCGCAAGAGCGTCGGCACACTCTCGAGCGGTGAAGTGATCGTCTTCAGCGGCGCGGACGGCTCGGTGTTGCACACGATCAGCGGCGCGCATCAGTTCGGCTTTCTCGGTTCCGCCGTCGCCGGCGCGGGTGACGTCGACGGCGACACCCGCGACGACTTCATCATCGCGACGCCTTACGCCGACACGAACGGCACCGACTCCGGCGAAGTCGCGGTGTACTCGGGCGCGACCGGACTGCTGATCCGCGCGCACTCGGGCGACACGTTCGGCGCGCACTTCGGGTCTTCCCTCGACGGCGGCGTCGACGTGAACGGCGACGGACGCACGGACTACCTGGTCGGCGCGCCCGCCGACGATTTGAACGGGGACGACGCAGGACAAGCGAAGCTGTTCTCCGGCCTCGACGGGACGGCGCTCGGCTTCCAGCTCGGCACGCTCGGCGATCAGCTCGGGCAGGCGGTCGCCTTCGTCGGCGACTTGGACGGCAACGGGCGCAGCGAGTACGGTTGGGGCGCTCCGGGTGCCGGCGGCGGCAACGGTGAAGTGTACGTACGACTCGACACGGACGTGCCGCTCTTCCACCTCGCGGGGACCGAACTCGAAGCGCTGGGCAGCTCGCTCGGCGCGGCCGGCGATCTCCACGCGAACGGCGCGCGCGCGGTGCTCATCGGAGCGCCCCTCGCAGCGGGCGGAGGTCGCACCTTGCTGCGCGACGCCGTCGGTGCAGCACTAGGCGACTTGCCCTTGCCGGCCGACGCGTCGGCCTTCGGCACGAGCGTGGCCGGCGGCTTCGACACGAACGGCGACGGACGCGACGAAGTGCTCATCGGCGATCCCGGCGACGATGAGGCGGGCAGCGATACGGGTCGCGCGACGCTCTACTCGACGACACCGCTCGCGGGAGAGCTGATCTGCGACGGAGTGCAAGGCCCGTGCCCCTGCGCGAACCAAGCCGGCACCGGCGAAGGTTGCATGAACTCGACGTCGGCGGGCGCCGCGCTCGAGACGACCGGAACGGCGAGCGTCGCGCTCGACGGCATGCAGTTCCACGCGACGCAGATGCCCGGCGGAACTCCCGCCGTGTTGTTCACCGGAACGAACGCGATCGCCGGCGGCGTCGGTCAAGCGTTCAAGGACGGACTGCTCTGCACGAGCGGCGCTTCGCTGCGCATGGGCGTGCGCTTCGCCGACGCGGCGGGCGCGGCCCAGTGGGGACCCGGACTCGCCGCGGAAGGCGACTTCGCCGCGGGAAGCGTGCGGTTCTTCCAGGTCTGGTATCGCGACGCCGGCGTCAGCGTCTGCGGAACCGGTTCGAACACCAGTTCCGCCGTGCGCGTCAGCTTCAGCGAGTGAGCGCCGCGAGCCAACGGCGCAGCTCTTCGAGCTCGCCGATGTAATCGACGCCCTTCAGCGCGCGTCGCACTCCGCGCGCGCCGCGACCGCCGACGGCGAGTCGCATCTTGGGATCCAGCTGACTGCGCAGCTCACTGAGTCGGCGGTCGGTTTCGACGCCGCCGGTCGCGAGCGAGATGCTGACGACGACCGCGGCGACTTGCAGCTCGACGGCCGCGGCCGCGATCTCTTCCAGCGGCAACTCGGTGCCGAAGACGTGCGTGCGCACGCCGGCGAGCGCGGAGCTGAGCGCGACGACGCGCAGGCCGAGTCCGTGACGCTCGCCGGAGAGCGTCGCGAGCAGCAGCGCCGGCGCATCGTCCTTCGTCGGTTGTTCGGCGCGCCAGATGCGCAGCAGGTCGGAGACGACTTCGCTGACCAAGCGCTCGTGACGCACTTCGAGGTCGCCGTCGGCCCAACCGCGGCCGACGCGTGCGAGGAAGGGCGCGAGCAAGTCGGCGAGAAAGTCCTGCGGGCCGAGTTCCATCCAGAGTGCTTCCAGGAACTCGCGCAGCTGATCCGGCTGTACGTCGCGCGCCAGCTCGTAGAGCTCGTCGACGGCCGCCGGTTCGATCGGTTCGACTTCGACGCGCGTGAGCAGCTCGTCGAGTTCGTCTTCCGAAGCGCGCACCGCCGCGCCGGCGCGGTGACCGAGCGACATCGCTTCGGCGACGCGTCGCAGCCAGACGAGGTGTTCTTCGGTGTAGCGCCGGTGCCCCGACGGCAAGCGCACCGGTTGCGGCTTGCCGTACCGGCGTTCCCAGATGCGCACGGTGTCGACGGTGATGCCGGTGCGTTCCGCGATCTCGCCGATCGAGAAGTGTTTCTCTGCGCTCACTGCGCCGGAGCTCCTTCGACGTCGCGCGTGGTCGCGCCGGCGGCCTCCAGCAAGTCGCGGTACCAGCGCGCGGCTTGCGCGGCGCGACCGGGGAAGACGTTCGTCCCCCAGACGATCGACAGCGTGCGCCGCGTTCCGGCGTGCGTCTTGGTGCGCTGCGAGTCCTTCACGGCGTTCGCGCACGCGCCTTGCGCATCGAAGAGCGCGAGCAAGCCGTCGATGCGGATCTCTTGCCCGCTGGCGTTGAACACGTAGCTCGTGTCGTCCGGCGCGATGCGCACGCTGAGCGGCGCCTCCGTGAGGTCCAAGTCGACGACGCTGATCGGCAAGCCGCTGTGCAAGCTGACCGCGTTGCACGCGTCGACGGCCAGGTTGATCGAGCTCAAGATGCCTTCTTCGGCGGCGCGCACGAGGTACTCCGACGCCGGCTTGCCGCGCCCGGTCGGCTTGTAGCCACCGTGTCGCAGCAGCTTGCGGACGGCGGCGCGCACTTCTTCGCTGCGCTCGAGCGGAGCGGCGGCGTCGAGCTGAAAGAGGGCCGTCACGCTCGCCGGCGTCGCGAGCTCGCCGAGCGGCGCGTCGTAGTCGGCGAGAAAGACTCCCGCATCGAGCAGCGGATGAGGATCGAAGCTGAGCATCCTCGCAGGATACACTGACGAGCCGCCGCCCATGTTCGACGTCCTGCGCCGCAACCCCGGATTCCGTCGCCTGTGGGCGGCTCAGGTCGTCAGCCAGCTGGGCGACTGGATCGGTCGTGTCGCGATCGTGACGCGGATCGCCGAGCTGTCCGGCGTCGACGGTGCCACGACGCTCGGCATCCTGTTCGCGCTCGACATCAGCTTGCGGATGCTGCCGGGCGTGGTGCTCGGGCCGCTCGCGGGACCGCTCGCCGACCGGCTGCCGCGTCGCGCGCTGATGTTCGGCGCCGACATCGGTCGCGCCGCCTGCGTCTTCGGCCTGGTCTTCGTCGACACGCCGAGCGAGCTGCCGCTGCTCTACGCCCTGCTCATCGCGCAGATGAGCCTCTCGACCTTCTTCGAGTCGGCGAAGTCCGCCGCCATCCCGAGCACGCTCGCGAAGGGCGACCTGCAGTCGGGCTACGCGCTGTCGGCCGCGACGTGGAGCACGATGCTCGCCGTCGGATCGTTCCTCGGCGGCGAGCTGATGGGGCCGCTCGGCATCGAACGCGTGTTGTTGCTCGACGCGGGCACTTACCTGCTCAGCGCGGTCTGCCTCTACGGCCTCGTTCTGCCGCCCGTCCCGATCCACCCGCAGCGCTTCAGCTGGCGCGACGTGTTGAGCCTGACCGAGCTGCGGCGCGCGCACCGACACGCACGCGGACTGCACCTCTTGCCCGCGGTCTACGCCAAGATCTTCTGGGGCGGAGCGGGCGGCTTCCTCGTGATCCTGAACCTCGCCGCCACGGCGCGCTACGGACTCGACGAGCACGGCGAGCTCGACGAAGCGCGCATCGCTTCCGCGACCGGCTTGTTGTTCCTCGCGCGCGGCATCGGCACGGGGCTCGGGCCGGTCGTCTCGCGCTACCTCTTCCCGAGCACCTCGCGCTCCCTACGCCGCCAGATCGGCGCGGGCTTCCTCGTCGCCCTGCTCGGCTACCTGCCCTTCCCGCTCGCACCGAACTTCGAGCTCGCCTTCGCCTGCGTCGTCTTCGCACACCTCGGCGGCAGCGCGATCTGGGTCTCCTCCACCGTGCTCTGGCAACGCGGCGCTCACGACGCCTTCCGCGGCCGCCTCTCCGCCCTCGAGCGCTCGACCTTCACCCTCGCGCTGACCGTCGGAGCCTTCATCGCCGGCTTCGTCTTCGACGCCTCGAACTCGCTCCAGTTCACGACCTGGACCAACTGCGCCTTCGTTGTCGTCGGCGGGGCCTTGTGGGCGTGGTGGTCGAGCGTCTCGCCGCACGGCAAGGAGGTACCGAACCAGGTTTAGATCCTCACCCCCCGGGGCTGCAGGCGGCCAGAGGCCGCCTGCAGCCCCGGGGGGTGAGGATCTAAACCTGGTTCGGTACCTCCTCGCCGTGCTAACGCGCCGGGTGGCGTCTTTCAAGTGTTCGACCCACACTGGAAACGAGCTCGCCATGACAGACACTCCCGCCCTGACAGCCGACCAACTCGTTCGACACGAGGCCTTTGTACAAGCGATCGCACGTGCGCTCCTCGGCGACGAGGCGCGAGCGCAGGACGTCGTCCAGGAGACCTGGCTCACCGCGCTGCGCCGGTCACCGGATCGCGCGGGCTCGACGCGAGCATGGCTCGGACGCGTCGCGCGCAACTTGGCTCTCGACGATCGTCGCTCTGCGCAACGCCGCGCCACGCGCGAGCAGCTCGTCGCACGCGCGGAAGCCATCGAGTCCGTCGACGAGAGCTACGCACGGCTCAGCGTGCAGCGCGACGTCGTCGACGCGGTGCTCGGCTTGCGTGAACCGTATCGTTCGGTCGTCATGTTGCGCTTCTTCCAAGAGCTCGACGCCAACGCGGTCGCCGAGCGACTCGGGCGCAGTGCTGCGACGGTGCGCTCCCAACAGAGCCGTGCGCTCGGTCTGCTGCGCGAGAGCCTGGACGGGAAGTACGGCGGAGACGAAGCACTCTGGGTGTCGGTGTTGCTGCCGCTGGCCGCCACCGGTCAAGCCACCAAGTCGGTCGGACTCACTTCGCTCGCTTCACCGGCCGTCATCGCTGTGCTGGCGACCGCCGTCGGCTGTGCGGGGTTGCTCTTCGCTCTGAGAGTGCAGGCTCCCGACTCCATTCCTCCCGTGCTCCACGCGAGTTCGATTGCACCGCCACCGCAGAGTCCCGATCCCGTTCCCGCTGTCGGTGCGGTCGCGCTTGCAACCACGCCGGCGATCGAGCGGCGCACTGCGCTGGAAGCGCCTGCTCAGGACGCGAACGATGTATCGGGGCCGCAATCGCTCGACGGCCGCACGATCGAAGAGCTGCGCGAGCTCGCCGCGCAGACGCAAGCAGCGATCGAGGCCGAACTGCTCACACCGGACCCTGCCATCGTCGCTGCAGAGACCGGCTGGACCGACCTGCCCGACACCGGCATCTGTCGGATGGTGGACCGCAGCTTCGCGGACGCCAACCTCGGAGGCGCCTTGGTCACGCGCGGCGCGGGAGCCTACTATTCCTTCGCGAACCGCGATCACAGCTACGACGCATCACCGGACCTCGAGTACCAAAGCGGCTACTTCAGCAGCGGGTTCTACGGCATCTCGATCGGCCTCGTCGCTTGGATCGGCGACCTTCCCCTCGACGCCTTGCCGACGAGCGCGACGCCCATCCCGAGCGCCATCCCCGAGTCGCAGCGCGCTGCTTGGGAAACGCTCTGGCGTCCGATCTCGGAAGCAGACGCGGCGCACAACTCGACCTTCCGCGAGGAGACTTCTGCCTTCCAACGACGCGTGAAGCGGACGACGGCCCCGATGACCTACATCGTGCGCGCTTGTCTGCAGAACGAACACGACCACCTGGTCGCCTTCCGCGTCTTGGACGACGACGAGCATACGGTCACGCTCGGGTGGCGCATCTTGCACACCTGGCCGACGCCCGGCGACCGCCCTCGCGGCGCAGGCACGCAGCGCAACCGGAAGGAGACTCCCGTCGTGCCGGATTGGCTCGCGGAGCTGTCGCTCGCACAGCTCATGCAGCGCTTGAGCTTGATCCGCGATCAGGCCGCACCCTTGCTGTTCGACGTGCCGGACGAACTCCGAGCGCAACACGCCGGCCTGGTCGACGATGCGGTTCCCACGCGCGGTTCCACGAGCGGCTTCTCACGCATCCTGCACCGCGGGGAGTGGTCCGGATTGACGAGCATGCGCGAAGGCGGCGCGTACTACTCCTTCTCCACGGGCAGCAATGCCTTCGACGGCGTCTCGGACCTCTGCCTCGAACAGTATCGCCTGAGCGTCGTGCAGTCGGGGCATCTCAGCTCGCTGATCGACCTCGGCGCGATCCCTGCCGCAGGGCTACGATCCGTACTGACCGGCACGGCACCGCCAGGGCTCGATGAGCAGACGAAGGCCGCGTGGGACTTCTTGCACACCGTCCAAGCCGACCCTTCGCTGACCGACCAATGGGGCCGACGTTCGCTCAGTGAACAAGACGCCGCGCGCGCGAAGGAGCTCGGCATGAATCACCGCGGAGCGAACGCCGCGGTCGGGCACGTCTACTTGATGCGCACGATGTTGTCGCAACACGCCGACCAACTCGTGGTCTTCGCCGTCATCGGCGAGAACGCGGCGGGTTACAGCCTCGCGTGGCGCGTGTTGCGCACGTGGCCCGTGCCGCTGCTGCCGCAAGGGCGCTGACGAGAGGTACCGAACCAGGTTTGAATCCTCACACCCCCGGAGCCCCAGGCGGCCGATCGGCCGCCTGGGGCTCCGGGGGTGTGAGGATTCAAACCTGGTTCGGTACCTAGCGATGCTTGCCGCTGCGGAAGATCGACCAGAGCAAGCCGGCGCTCGTTGCGGCGCTGGTGACGAAGCCGAACAAGCCGATCGCGGGCATGCCCCAGAGCTTCGGGCCGGCGTCGATCGTCATCGCGATCGAGGTGCCGATGATCATCGAGGCGAGGATCATGCCGACGGTCACGCGGTTCGCGCTGCGGTCGAGCTGATGGCCGAAGCTGTCGAGGCGCTCGAGGTCGAGCTCGATCTTGAAGTTGCCGCGGCGGATGCGGTCGAGGGTCACGCGCACGTCGTGCGGCAGGCCGGCCATGATGCGCGCGATGTCGCGCGCTCCGCGGCGCAGGATCGCGCGCGGCGATCCCATTTTGCGCACGAGTTCCTTGGCGAGCGGTTCGAGGTGCGCGGATAGATCGAACTGCGGATGCAGCGCGCGGCCCAAGCCTTCCAGCGTGACGAAGACCTTGATCAGCATCGACACGTCGGCGGGGAAGGCGAGGTCGTTCTCGCGCATGATGCTCGAGAGGTCGAGCAACAGGCCGGCGACGTCGAGGTCCTTGAGCTGCACGCCCGAGTAGCGATCGAGGAACGCCTCGCAGTCTTGTTGCAAGAGCTCGAAGTCGACCGTACCGCTGTCGGCCCAGCTCAACAAGACTTCGGCGACAGCGGTCACGTCGCGATCGGCGACGCCCTTGAGCAGCTCGGCGAACTCGCGACGGCGGTTCTCCGACAAGCGGCCGACCATGCCGAAGTCGAGCAAGCCGACGCGACGCCCGCCGGACAGGATGATGTTCCCCGGGTGCGGATCGGCGTGATAGACGCCGTCGATGAAGACCATGCGCAAAATGGCATCCGCGCCGACCGCGGCGATCGCGGGCGTGTCGTAAGCGCCGTCCCGCTTGCCCTTCATCCAGTCGCTGGCCGAGATCCCCGGCAGCCGCGTCTGCACCAGGAGTCGCTCGCAGCTGTAATCCCAGACCATCTCCGGCGTCTCGAGCTCGGTGTCGATCGGCAGGTTCTTCTGGATCGCGCGCAGGTTCTTCGCTTCGACGACGAAGTTCAGCTCCGCCTTGATCGAGCGCGCGAACTGCCGTTGCACACGAACGGGACGGTAGCGACGAAGCTCCGAGACTTCGGACTCGAGCAGCTCCGCGATGTGTCGCAGCAAGCGCAGGTCGGCCTCGACCTTCGCTTGGATGCCGGGGCGACGGATCTTGACGATCACTTCGCGCCCGTCGTGCAACACGGCGCAGTGCACTTGACCGATCGAGCCGGCGGCGAGCGGCTTGCGGTCGAAAGCGGCGAAGGCTTCGTCGACGGGCTTGCCGAGGTCCTCCTCGAGTTGCGCCTGCAGCTCTTCGAACTCCAGCGACTGCACCCGCGCGTGGAGGTTCGAGAACTCGTCGGTCCACTCGGGCGGCAGCAAGTCAGTGCGACTCGCGAGCACTTGGCCGAGCTTGACGAAGGTCGGTCCGAGTTCTTCGAGCATGCGCCTCGCGCGCTCCGGCGCCGCGACTTCACGCATCTCCGCCGCAGCGGTCCAGTTCAGCGCGGTCCCGGTGCGCTTGAGCCAGCTGAGCAGGCCGCTCTTCGTAACCACCTGGCCGAAGCCATGGCGGATCACAACACCGGCGATCTCGTTCAGCCGTCCGAGGTCACCCGCAGCAACGATGGCTTCATACAACATGCGGCGAGTCTAGCGAGCCCACCCCGCCGCTTAGAGTGAAGTACCGTGCCAGGTTCAATTTTTCGATCTAAGGGCGCCGCCGCGCTTAGATCGAAAAACTGAACCTGGCACGGTACTTCACTCCAAGGGCCGCTAGGCGCGCATCGGGCGCGGCGGGATCACGTCGAAGCCGATCAGCTCGACCTCCTGCGTCAGGTAATGATCCTGGGGCTGTTCCACGTTGCACAAGTCGGTGGAGAGGTACTTCTTGTTGCTGTCCGCGAAGACCGTCGCGACGACCGCGTCCGCGCCCTGTTCGTCGGCGACCTGGATCGCGCCGAGCAGGTTCGCACCCGACGAGATGCCGACGGCCAATCCGAGCTCGCGCGCCAGCTTCTGCGCCATCAGGATCGAGTCGCCGTCCCACGCATCCACGATCGGATCGAGGAACCCCAGGTCGACGATCGAGGGAATGAACTCGTCGCTAATGCCCTGAATGCGGTGTTTGCCGACCTTGCTGCCCGCGCGCAACGTCGGAGAGTTCGCGGGTTCGAGCGGGTGCACCGCCACGTCCCCCACGCGATGCTTGAGGTAGCGGCCGACGCCCATCACCGTTCCGCCGGTTCCGACGCCGGCGACGAAGCCCGTCAAGCGCTTGCCGATCAGGCGCAGCTGTTCGTGGATCTCCGGACCGGTGGCCTTCTCGTGCGCGCTGCAGTTCGCTTGGTTGTCGAACTGCAGCGGCTGGAACACGCCGGCCTTCGACGCGGCGTACGATGCCGCCATCTCGAGGCTGCCCTTGAAGCCACCCTCCGCCTGACTGACCGGCACGATCGTCGCGCCGAGACTCTGGATCACGAGCACACGCTCGCGGCTCATCCAGTCCGGCATGTAGATGCGCACATCGTGTCCGAGCGCGCGGCCGAGTGCGGCGAACGAGATGCCCGTGTTGCCGCTGGTCGCCTCGGTGATCTCCATGCCGGGCTGCAAGGCGCCGGAGAGCACCGCGTCCTCGAGGATGTGCAGCGCCATGCGGTCCTTGATCGAGCCGGTGAAGTTCAGCGACTCCTGCTTCGCGTAGACCGTCCGCTCACAGCCGCGGAAGCGCAGCCGGATGGCGAGGAGCGGGGTGTTGCCGACGAGGTAGCGCAGGGATTCGAGTCGATCGCGTGCGTCCATGGCGCGAATTCTATTCGGACGCCCGCCTCCGCAGAGTGGGGAATCGAGCGGAAGCAGGCCGAGAATGGGCTTCGAGGTGCACTTGCAAGGCCCTGAGGGCCGATGGAAGGGACCGCCCTCGCTCTCCAGCCTGCTAGGATTCCCGGCCTCCCCCGGCCCGAAGCCCCCCCCACGATGTCGACGTCCACTGAAGAAGCCCCCACCATCTGCCCCGGCTGCGGCGCCAAGATCCCGCGTCGTGGACTTTCGATGTGCCCCTACTGCATCACGCCCCTCTCGGGCGGGACGCAGGGCGACGTGAGCCCGGTCGCCGAGCGCCTCGCGCGCATGGAAGAAAAGCCCGGCTTCGAAGACGCGGTCGCCCGCACCCCCGAAGAAGGCGTCGACTGGCAACGCGCCGCGAGCCAGCGCATCGTCGGCCAGCTGATGATCTTCGTCGGCGTCGGCTTTCTCGCGCTCTACGGGATCTTCAGCGGCCCGGACTACTCGCTGATCTCATTCAACCTGGCGGTCGCTGTCGTGTTGTTGATCGCCGGTCTGTTGCGCTTCACGCGCGGCAAGTCGCGCATGGCCGCCGCAACGGCCAAGCCGATGCTCAAGCGCGCCGCGATCTTGCACGAACGCCGCAGCGTCACCGAAGTCCACGGCGGCGACGGTGAGACCGTCTACTACTACGACATCGAGTTCGGCGACGGCGTGCGCGGCGAGTTCCGTTACCCAGGACGCGGCCCCTCCGAAGAACCGTGGCCGAACGGCGCGACGGGCGTCGCGTACACGCGCGGCGACGAGCTGATCGACTTCGAACGCGTGCGCGTCTAGGTCGCAGTCACGCTCTACAGGAGCGGCCCGAGCACGATGCTCAGGCCTCGCTCGCAAGCCACGGCCATCTGCCTCGCGGACGGTGGTCTATTCCGGTGACCCTTAGCAGCCCACGCGGCCTCCTGCCAAGCCTCGGTCTTGCCCTCGAAGAGCTTCGCATGAGCAGCCTTCGCGCGTCGAATGAGCTTCGGCGTCAACGGGCCGCAGAGGGTTTCCCCCTCGACACCGAGAGCCTCGAGCCGATCCACGAAGATTGCAAGCGTATCGTAGACGTACAGGAGATCCTTGCCGCGCTTGGTGCCGCCTGCCTCTTCCACCGGATCATCGCGCATCGGCTGCATCGCGCGATTGCGGCTCGGAAGAGCAGTGAGCAGCAACTTCTGGAACAAGAAGGCCACAGGGTTCACCACTCGAATCGGGGTTCGCATGCCTCCGATCTCCAGCTCGAGCGTCCAGGGAGCTCGCATCAGCAGATCGACGTCTCGCAATCGCTCGGCGACCAAGCCCGAAAAACGCAGCTTTCGTTGTGGCTCGCCGGTTCGACTTTCACCCGAGCCGACCTTCGGCGCAATGAACTGGAGATAGGCGCCTTCGTGTTCGTCCAGGTGATAGGTGTGCACAGAAGACTCAGCTCCACGCACCTCCTCTCGGAATCCCGCGGCCAGCAAGCTCTGCAACAGCTCGCGACTGCCGTCGTACTCAAGCTCGAGTGGCGCGGCGAAGTCAACGTCTTCGGTCGTGAGAAGCGGTGCGAGTGGCGGGCCGGCTAGCGGATGCATGGGGAAGAGCCGATGCGCGGTCCCTCCGACCACGACGATCTGATTCAGGACCGCGGTCAATGAACTCACCGCTCGTTCGAGAGTCGGCTCGTTCACTCGAACACCCCGTGACTGACGAGTCGATTCCGGATCGCCTTCACCTGTTCGTATCCGCGCCCCTGGTCCATCCATGCGTCTATCCAGCACTGCAAGATGTCCGACACCGGAACGCCGTCGACGTCTACGCAACCGCGGAAGATGGACTCGGGGAACCTGGGCTCGCGCAGCACGACATCCGCCTCTTCGCCATGATCGACGAAGATGAGCCCCAGTTCTTCGATCAAGCGCTGATCTAAGCCCTCGATGTATGCGTGCGGCATCGCGTTCCGAACGACTCCGACGCCGAGCGCGTCGCAAGCCGAGAAGTGGGCCAAGCAGGCGCGCGATCGAGGTGCCTCGAGCGACCTGCCAGACTCGGCGACCGCTCCTGACGACGCATCACCCGGCCACGAACACCGATGACGTTCGAGCGCTCGCTTCAAGCGCCCGAACGGATCGGCCGAGGGGATTGCGAACCGTGCGTGGAACTCGAGCTTGGCACCGCGCCACTTGCTGGACCAGAACCTCATCAACGAGTCGCGCATGATAAGGTCGAATCCGCCGCCTTCCCGATCGATGAACCCACTCGAGCTCATCGCTGCAGCGAACTTCGAGGCACTCGCCAACGAGACGTCGGCGCGCTCCGCCAGCTCGCTTACGCTCTGCACGCCGACACCACGGCGCGGTGCATTCAGGAGCTGCGCGGGGATCTCCTCGGCGAATAACACCTTGATCATCCACTGCCCGAGGTCTGAGAACGGATTGGCGAGAGGAGATGAACTGGATGCAGCCCACTTGCTTCGATCGGGGATCGGCTTGCGTACGGGCATCGACGCGCTGACCGACTCCAGCCCGTCCCCATGAACCGCGAAGCGACCGCGCTCGTCCACGACGCCCCAGGCGGCGCCGTCCGCGTATTCGTTCACGTACCGGGCGAGCTCGTCCACCATCGAGTCCGAGAGGGATTTGGCGGCGACGATCGCCAGCGGCTGCGCATCGAGATCGCGAGCGATCCGTCGCGCGCGCAGGATCGCGTCGGCCAGCAGGCCGGGAAGGATCGCTCGACGCGGCGCTCCGGGCAGAGCCTTCATCTCGACGACCAGGCGGCGGCCGCCCTTGCTGAACAATAGATCCGGGTGTCGGTCCGACTCTGGAGCACGCTCGAGTTGCCAACCGTCCGCACCCAGCCCCGCGGCCAGTGCTTCGGCCGCCAGCTGCTCCAACCGCTCTTCGTGGGACCCTGCTTCCTTCGCCATGCTCTCCCTTTCGTACCGCGGAGAGCTTTTCTGCACAAGAAACATTTACTGCACAGGAAATATTTCTCGATCAGGAAAGCGAAGATGGGCCTTCCTGGCATCAAGCAAGGCGATCTGGCCAGTGACGGCCCGCCGTCAGCCCCGCACGCAAGTGCGGAATCCCGCCGGCACGTCGCGACGCCAGGGTTGGAAGAAGTTGCGATGGGTGTTGCGCGCGAGCAGTGAGCTGGTCGACCACGCGCCGCCGCGCAGGACCTTGCGCGTTCCGAACCACGGTTCGGAGTACTCGAGGTACTGAGCCGGCGCGAAGCCGTCGTAGGGGAGGAAGTCGGAAGCGGTCCATTCCCAGACGTTGCCGATCATCTGTCGCAAGCCGAGCGCGCTGTCACCGGCGGCGCACGATTGCACGCTGCAGGATCCGGATCCGCGCGCATCGAGCACGGCGCGCGTTTCGTCCGGCGCCGCATCGCCCCACGGGAAACAACGGCGCGCACCGGTCGAGTCGAAGGCGGCGGCGGCTTCCCACTCGGCTTCGCTCGGCAGGCGGCGACCGGCCCACGCGCAGTAAGCCTCGGCTTCGTGCCACGAGACGCCCGTCACCGCATGATCGGGCTCGAGCGGGACCCAGCGCTCGAACGCGCGACGTTCCCAAGCGCCGTCCGTGCGTCGCCAGTCGCGCGGGTGTCCGGCGTGTTCGCGCTGGAGCAAGGCGCGCCCTTCTGTGGTCCACAGTCGCTCGTCGCGATAGCCGCCGTCATCGACGAAGGCGCAGAAGTCAGCTTGGCTGACGAGACGACGCGCAATGCGGTACTCGTCGAGTTGCACGTCGTGTGACCAGCGTTCGTTGTCGAAGCTGAACGAGTCGTCGCGTCCTGCGCCGATGCGATAGACGCCGGCGGGCACCACGGCGTCGCCTTCCGCCGGTTCGGCAGCGCTCTTCGTGCAAGGGCCCGGCGGCAGCCACTCGGGCACCGCGTAGCCGAGCGTCTGGCGCATGTAGAGGAAGGCTTCCGCGTGCATCTCTTCGTGGAACAAGCACAGCTGCCACAGCCCGAGCGCTTCCGCCGAAGGTTCGCCGCGATCGAGCTGCGCGTGCAACGCGGCGTGCACATCTTCGAGGTAAGCGAGCACTTCGCTGCGCTTCGGTAGCGGCAAGTCCCAGCGCCGATCGTGCAGCACTTCCATCGAGTCGAAGAGCTCGTCCGCATCCGCGCGCCGACTGGCTTCGCCGTTCCCGCGCAGCAGGAAGCGCTCGTGGAACCAGCCGACGTGACCGAGTTCCCAGAGGAACGGGTTGGTGATCGTGAGCTTCTCGCAGTCGAGGTCGTCATCACACAAGTCCGCGACCAATCCGAGCGTGCGCCGGCGCAGCGCCGTGCTCCAGCGAGCGAGGCTCGCGCTGGTACGCGGAATCGGACAGGGCATACCTCCACATTACAGCGAAGCACGCGACTCGTCCTCCCCCATGCACCCGGAAGCGCGCCGCGCTACCCTGTTCGCGCCATGCAACCGATTCGCACCCAACGCGCGCTGACGAAGGCGCTCAGCTCGCTCCAGTTCGGTCCCCCGACGACGCACGTCTACAACCCCCTGGTGCACGCGCGCCGGTCCGCGGAAGAGTACCTGCGGCGCTACGCGAAGCCGGGAGTCGAAGCGGTCTGGCTCGGCATGAACCCCGGGCCGTTCGGCATGGCGCAGACCGGCGTACCGTTCGGCGAGGTCGCACTCGTGCGCGACTGGATCGGCATCGCCGAAAAGGTCGACAAGCCCGAGAACGAACACCCGAAGCGCCCGATCCTCGGCTTCGACTGCCCGCGCTCCGAAGTCAGCGGTCGCCGCGTCTGGTCATGGGCCAAGAAGCGCTTCGGCGACCCGGACGCCTTCTTCGCGCGCTTCTTCGTCTGGAACTACTGCCCGCTGGTCTTCATGGAAGAGTCCGGCAAGAATCGCACGCCCGACAAGTTGACCGCCGAAGAACGCGCGCCGCTCTACGCAGCGTGCGACGTCGCGCTGCGCCGCATGATCGACTACATGGGGCCGCGCATGATCATCGGCGTCGGCAAGTTCGCCGAGAAGCGCGCGCGCGAGGTGCTCGGCGACATGGACCTCGAGTTCGGTTCCGTCCTCCACCCGAGCCCGGCGAGCCCGCTCGCGAACAAGGGCTGGGAACCGCAGGTCGAGAAGCAGCTCACTGCGCTTGGCGTCGCGTTCTAGCCCGGATTATTCATGAACACGCACCCCAGACTGCGCAGCCGGCCGGCATCGCCGGCCTCTCGGCCCCTGACGGCACTTTGAGGAACCTGGCTACTTCGACGACCCGTTCAGGGTCGCCATCATCGCCAGAACCCTCGTAGCACCGACAGGAGCCGATCTGCTGTGTCTGGAGCACGTCTTCATGAATAATCCGGGCTAGCGCGGTCGCGCGCTTAGAGTGAAGTACCGTGCCAGGTTCAGTTTTTCGATCTAAGCCCCCGCGCCTAACGAGACGTGGCGTGGGTGATCGAAAAACTGAACCTGGCACGGTACTTCACTCTAAGCCGGCGAGTTCGGACTCGAGCAAGCGCGTGACGGCGAACGCGCCGGCCGCCGTCGGCAGTGCCGAGCGATCGCCGGAGCGAACGGCGTGCAGGAAGGCGCGGATTTCGCCGCGGTAGCCGTCGCCGGGGGCCAGGTCGGGGCTGGAGCAGACGCCGTCTTTGACGCGTTGCAGCGGCGGGTCGCGTTGCAGGTCGAAGTCGAGGGTCGCGCGCTCGAAGATCGCGGTGTAGCCCATGCGGAACGGGAATCCCGCGCCGTGGTCCCAGCCGCCCTCGGCGACGACGAGCGGCCCGTTCGCGCCGTAGTCGTAGCGCGTGATGATGTGGTCGCGCGTTCCGGCGGCGTGCACGCGCTCGGGTTCGCCGAGCGCGGCGAGCACGATGTCCGCGTCGTGCACGTGCAGGTCGAAGACAGCGCCGCCGGCCGCGGAGTCGTCGGCGTAGAAGCCCGCACTCCAGTCGGGACGCACGCCGAGGCGACGCAGCACGAGGCTCTTCAAGCCGCCGTGACGTTCGTCGCGCACGGCCGCGATCAGCTTGTCCCAGCCGGGCCAGAAGCGCATGCACATCGCCGGCATACAAATGCGGTCCGAAGCAACGGCGGCGTCGGCGAGGCGTTGCGCACTGGCGCTCTCGAGCGCGACCGGCTTCTCGACCAACACGTGCTTGCCCGCTTCCAGCGCGGCGATCGCGAGCGGCACGTGCGTCGGCGTGTGCGTGCAGAGGCTGACCAGCTCGACCTGGTCGTCGGCGAACAGCTCTTCGGGCGACTCGTACCCCACGACTTCTTGCGGATCGAACAAGCCACCCTCGGTCGCGAGGTTGCCTTCATTGCCGAGCTCGCCGCGGCGCCGCGCCGGATCGCGATCGCAGACGGCGACCACGTGGTTCGGCTCCCCCGTCTCCCGCACGGCGGCATACGCCCCGAGGTGCGTACGCCCCATGAAGCCGAGGCCCACGACGCCCACGCGCAACGAACGCTCGGTCAAGACTTCAAGTCCTCGAGTCGTTCCACGAGCTTCGCGGCGCGCAGTACGTCGGCGACGCGTTCTTCACCGGCCTCGCGCTCGATCATGCGATCGACCGGTCCGACCTTGTCGTTCAAGACTTCGAAGAAGCGCTTCCAGTCGACGGCGCCCTTCCCGACCGGCACTTCGGTACCCCACTCTTCGGGATCGTCGCTCGGCGTCGCGTCCTTCACGTGCACTTGCATGACGTGCGGCGCGAGCTGTTCGAGCGCTTCGTGCGGATCGCCCATTCCGTAGAGAAGCATGTTCGCCGGATCGAAGTTCACGCCGACGTTCGGGCGATCGATCTCTTGCAGGACGCGCAGCAGCGTCTCGGCGTCTTCTTGGCCGGTCTCGAGCGCGACGCGGATGTCGTGCGCTCCGAAGGCATCCGCGATGGTCCGCACGCGTTCGACCATCAGGCGCCGTACGAGTTCCTGACCGTTGTGCGGCAAGAAGCCCGCGTGAAAGCTGACCAGCTTGATGTTGAGCTCCGCGGCGAGCTTGGCGCTGTCCACCGCAGCGCGCGCGTTCTCGTCCCAGTGTTCGTCGGGCCGCACCCCGCCGGTCTCGCGGATCGTCTCGAGGCTCGTGTAGTCCTCACCACGCATCGCGATCATCCCGGATGCGATGCCGATGCCCGAGTTGGCGAGCGCGCGCGCCGTCTTGTCGAGACTCCAGTCGCCGCTGCGCAGCGGAGCGAGGGCCAGCTGGACCCAGCGCAGGCCGCACGCCTGCACACTCTCCGCCAACTCGCGCGACCCCTTCGGACACAACGACCAAGAACAGACTCCAAGACGGGCACTCATGCTGCAGAGCCTAATCGCCGGGTCGAGCCTGCGCGAGCGCTGTTAGACTCCTGGCCCCCTTCTCTCGGAGGCCCCCATGAACACCCCCCCCAGCCGCCGCGATTTGTTCGCGGCCGCCGCCTGTCTCCCCTTCGTGTCGCGAGCCGCCGCCCAGGACTCACCACAGCCCGTGCCGCTCTCGGAAGACCCCGGTCCGCCCTTCCGCATCTCGCTGGCGCAGTGGTCGTTGCACCGCACGATCCGCGGCGGTGAGCTGGACGCGCTCGACTTCCCGCGCCACGCCCGCGAGGTCTACGGCATCGATGCAGTCGAGTACGTGAACCAGTTCTTCGCGGACAAGGCATGCGACTTCGAGTACCTGACCGAGCTGAAGAAACGCGCCGACGACGCGCAAGTTCGCAGCCTGTTGATCATGGTCGACGGTGAAGGTGCGCTGGCCGCATCCGACGACGCCGAGCGCCGACGCGCCATCGAGGCGCACTACAAGTGGGTCGTCGCGGCGCGCCTTCTCGGCTGCCACTCGATCCGCGTCAACGCGGCCGGCGACGGCGAACGCGAGCAGCGCATGCAGCTCGCGGCCGACTCGCTGACCACGCTTGCCGACTACGCCGGCCAGTACGAGATCAATGTGATCGTCGAGAACCACGGTGGGCTCTCGTCGGACGGCTCATGGCTCGCCGGCGTGATGAAGCTCGCGAACCACGAACGCGTCGGCACGCTGCCGGACTTCGGCAACTTCCAGATCCAGGCCGGGGAGTGGTACGACCGCTACCTCGGAACGCAGGAACTGATGCCGTTCGCGAAAGCCGTCAGCGCCAAGTCGCACGCCTTCGACGCCGAAGGCAACGAGACGAACACCGACTATCGCCGCATGCTGAAGATCGTGCTCGACGCCGACTACAGCGGCTACGTCGGCATTGAATACGAGGGCTCCGACCACTCGGAACACGACGGAATCCAGGCCACCAAAGCGCTCCTCGAACGAGTGCGCGACGAGATCACCCGAGACACCTCCCGATGAGCCTCCTGCACCTGACCTTCGCCGTTGCACTCGCTTCGCAAGCGGGCGAACCGAGCACCGCGCCCTACGAACCGTACGTCGCGCCCGCTTCCGACGAAGCCGAGAGCTCGCTCGCGGCTCTCCAGCTCCCCGATGGCTTCGCGGCTGAACTGTGGGCCGCGGAACCGCTGCTCGCCAACGCGGTGGCATTCCACTTCGACCGCTTCGGCGCCGCCTACGTCGCGGAGACCTTCCGCTTGCACGCCGGCGTGACCGACATGCGCGAGCACATGGACTGGCTGCACGACGAACTCGCGAACACGACCGTGCGCGAGCGCGTCGAGATGTACATGAAGTACGCCGGCGACGACTTCCACGAGATCTACGAGACCGAACGTGACCGCGTGAAGCGCATCGTCGACACGGATGGCGACGGTGTCGCCGATTCCGCGACGGTCTTCGCCGACAGCTTCGGGACCGCAGCGGCCGGGATCGGCGCGGGCGTGCTCGCGACGGATCACGGCGTCTACTACACCTGCATGCCGGACCTCTGGCTGCTCGAGGACGAGACAGACGACGGCGTCGCCGACGCCGAACTGCGGCTCTCGACCGGTTACGGCGTACACGTCGCGCTGCTCGGACACGACCTACACGGACTGGTGATCGGCAACGACCGCCGGCTGTACTTCTCCTGCGGCGACCGGGGCTTCAACGTGATCACCAAGGAAGGCTCGCGCCTCTACTCGCCGCACACCGGCGCGGTCTTGCGCTGTGAGCTCGACGGCTCGAACCTCGAAGTCGTGCACAGCGGACTGCGCAACCCGCAAGAGCTGGCGTTCGACGAGTACGGCAATCTGTTCACCGGCGACAACAACTCGGACGGCGGCGACCAAGCGCGCTTCGTGCAGATCGTCGAAGGCGCGGACACCGGCTGGCGCTTCCACTACCAGTACGTCACGCAACCCGAGCTGCGCGGCCCGTGGAACATGGAAGGCCAGTGGAAGCCGTGGCACCCGGGACAGTCCGCGTTTCTCTTGCCGCCGATCGCGAACATCACGAGCGGTCCGTCGGGACTGACGTACTACCCCGGCACCGGACTCTCGCAGGACTATCGCGGCCACTTCTTCCTCTGCGACTTCCGCGGTGGTGCGAGCTACAGCAACATCATCGACTTCCCCCTCGTGCCGCAGGGCGCGGGCTTCGAAGTCGGCGAAGTGAACAAGTTCATCGACGGCGTGCTCGCGACGGATGTCGACTTCGGACCCGACTCGAACCTCTACGTGCTCGACTGGGTGTTCGGCTGGGGCATGACGGGCAAGGGCCGCATCTATCGCGTACAACCGTCGGACGAAGCGGAACGCGAACGAGCTCGTAGAGTGCAAGCATTGCTCTCCGGCGACTGGTCGTTGCACAGCGCAGAGGAGTTGCGCGGACTGCTCGACCACGGCGACATGCGCGTGCGCCAAGCGGCACAGTTCGCGCTCGTCGACCTCGGTGCGAACGGTCTCGAGCATTTGCTCGCAGCTTCACGAGGCGCGGAGACCCAACTCGCGCGTCTGCACGGCTTGTGGGGCGTCGGCGTGCTGGCGCGCCGCGACCAAGCTCTGCTGGCGCCGCTCGTCGAGCTGCTCGGTGACGATGACTCCGAAGTGCGCGCACAAGCCGCTAGGGTGCTCGGTGACGAGTTTCGCCTGCCCGCCGCAGCGGAGGCGCTCGGCGACGGCTTCGGCACCGACCTACTCGACGCGTTGACCGCACAACTGTCCGCAGCAGAGCCGCGCGTCGCGCTCTACTCCGCACTCGCCGCAGCCCGCGTCGCGACCGAACTCGGAGGCCGCTTCGAAGCGACCGCGCACGCAGCCGCCGCTCTGCTCGCGCGCGTCGGAACCGACGATCGCGTGCTGCGTCACGCCGGCGTGATGGCGCTGGCCGCCAGCTGCTCGTCGGTCGAACCCGACCCGCTCGCGCACACCGACTTCGGCCGCCTGTTCCGCGAGATCGCGGCTTCCGACGACCCGCACGTGCGCATGGGAGCGTGTCTCGTCGCCAGACGTCACGACTCGGCGGTCGCCCTGTCCCGCTTCCTCGAAGACGACGACGTGCTCATTCGACGCGAAGCCGCCCGCGCGTTGCACGAGTTCGACGAACCGGCGCGGGCGCACTCGGCGCTGCTGGCTCCGCACCTCGCCCGCGCAGACCGCACTGACCCGACATTCTTGCGCTTCGCCCTCGTCGCCAACTGGCGCATGGGCACCGAAGAATCGGCGCGACGCATTGCGAGCTTCTGCACGGACGAGTCGCGCCCGCTCGACTTGCGCGCCGAAGGCATGGGCATGCTCGCAGAGTGGGAATTCCCAGGTGCAGTCGACCCGATTCACGGTGCGTGGTTCCCACTGGTTCCTCGCGACGGAGAACTGACCCGCACGCTGGCGCTCGAGTTCGCGCCGCAGATGGAATCCGCACCGGACGCTGTGCAGCGCGCTTGGCTCGGCATCGTAGCGACGATGCGCATCCGCCAGCTGGAACCCCGCGTCGCGGCGATCTGCGCCGATGAAGAGCGCGAAGGCGCAACGCGCGTCGCGGCGCTGAAAGCGCTCGAGGCGCTGTTCTCCGAGAAGTACCTCGAGTTCGTCAGCGCCGGCATCGACGGTGACGACGAACGCTTCCGCGGTGCTTGCCTCGATGCGCTTCCCAACCTGCCGCGCAGCCAGTCGATCCCGATCTATGAGCGCATGCTCGAGCACGGTTCGGTGTCCGACGTCCGCTCGGTCTACCGCGCGCTGGCGACCTTCGACATGCCTCAGTCCGATGCCCTGCTTCAAGCGCAGTACGAAGCGCTGGTCGCCGGAACGCTCCCCGCGGCGCTCGAGTTGGACCTCTATCGTGCGCTCGAAGCTCGCGGACAAGCTGACCGCCTCACGCAAGGACCCGACTGGTCGGCGTGGAATCTCACGCTCGAAGGCGGCGACCCGGAAGCCGGTGAGCTGCTCTTCGAGAAGCAAGTCGAGCTGTCGTGCCTGCGCTGCCACCCGCACGCCGCCGGCGAAGTGCCGAGCATCGGACCGAGCCTCGACGGTGTCGGCGAACGACTCACGCGTCGCGAACTGCTCGACTCGATCCTCACGCCGAACCTGGCTGTCGCCGAAGGCTACGACGCGACGACGATCCGCATGCCGGACGACTCCGTGCTCGTTGGGCGCGTGCTCTCCGAGAACGACGCGGAACTAGAGCTGCTCGACGACCAAGGCGAGGTCTGGATCATCGAGAAAACCTCCGTCGCCGAGCGCATTTCCGCGCTCTCCGCGATGCCGACCAACCTGCCCGACTTCCTGACTCCCGAGCAGATGCGCGACTTGATCGAGTATCTCTCGCAACGCTAGAACGCTTCGACATGACGCACTTGCACCGACGTGAGTTGCTCTCCGGAGCCGGCATCCTCGCGGGCGCCGGACTCGCCGCGTCCGCACTGCACGGGCGCGCCGCCGCGCACCAAGCGGAAGACGCCGAACCCGTGCTCCCCGGGCACACGCCGCACTCGCGCTTCGCCGTCAACATCGAAGCGTGGTTCGGCAAGCTGGCTTTCGCCGATCGCATCCGCGCGTCCGCGGACCTCGGCTTCCCTGCCGTCGAGTTCTGGCCGTGGCGCGGCAAGGATCTGGATGCCGTGGAGCGGGCGCTCTCGGAGACGAAAGTCGAAGTCTCACAGTTCACGGCCTGGGGTTTCTCACCAGGCCTGAACGATCCGGCGAACCACGACGCCTTCGTGAAGGAAGTGGTTGCGTCGTGCGAAATTGCGAAGCGCCTCGCGTGCGAGAAGATGACCGTCGTCGCCGGCAACGACCGCGAGGGCGTCTCGAACGTCGAGATGCTCGAAGCCGTCACGGAAGGCCTGAAGCTCGCCAAGCCGATCGTCGAAGAAGCCGGCGTGATGTTGATCCTCGAGCCGATGAACGGTCGCGTCGATCACCCCGGCCACTGCTTGTACGGATCGTCGGACGCCGTGCGCATCTGTCGTGCGGTCGACTCGCCGATGGTCAAGATCAACTGGGACCTCTACCACATGCAGATCTCCGAAGGCGATCTGTGCGGTCATCTGCGCGAAGGCTTCGACCAAGTCGGTTACCTACAAGTCGCCGACCACCCCGGCCGCCACGAACCCGGAACCGGCGAGATCCACTACAACCGCGTGCTGCGCGAAGCTCACGACTTGGGTTACCGCGGCTTCGTCGGCCTCGAGTGCTGGCCGCGCGAAGACGAGCGCAGCGCCGCGCTGCGCGTCAACGCCGCCGACCAGTGGTAGCACGGGTGCGCTGTTTGCCCTGACACCGTACCCGTCACTGACACCGTACCCCTCATCCGCGAGACTCTCATCCCACACCCAGCCATGAACTTCATCACCACCGCCAGCTTGCTGACCTGCCTCGCCGTCGCCACGACCGCGAACCTCCAAGACACTCCCGAAGCCGCCGCCCCTGAGAAAGCCTCGAACATGGAACTCGGTAACTTCTCCATCAGCCTCGCCGTCAAGGACCTCAAGATCTCGCGCGCCTTCTACGAGAAGCTCGGCTTCGAGAAGACGCACGGCGACGAGAAGATGAACTACCTGATCATGCAGAACTCGACCGCGACCGTCGGTCTGTTCCAAGGCATGTTCGAAGACAACATCATGACCTTCAACCCGGGTTGGACCCGCGAAGCGAAGGCGATGAAGGAGTTCACCGACGTGCGCGACCTGCAGAAGAACCTCAAGGACGCCGGCATCGAGCTCGTCAAGGAAGTCGGCGACTCCGCCTCCGGCCCCGCCAGCTTCGTGCTGATGGATCCCGACGGCAACACGATCCTCGTGGACCAGCACGTCGATTCGCCGAAGAAGTGAGCGCGCGCGAATCACGGCCGCTCGAACGCTAACGCGGACGAGCGGCCCTTCGTTCTTCCACTGGCACGACGAGCACACCGAAGTCGGTCGTCTCTCCAGCGCTCACGACGATCGTGCGCTCGACGTAGAACTCGAAGGTCCAATAGATGCGCAGGCTCACCTTTGAGCCCGGCTGCTGCGAACAGTAGAGGACGAACTCGGACCCGTTCAGTCCGATCCACAGACTGTTCGATTCGTTTGGACCGCCCATACCGCCGAGCGCCTGGACCATCACGCCCTGCTCTTCGTTCAGGCCGGCCAAGGTCACCGAGCCTCTCAGTTCGCGCATGTCGTCAAGATCGAACTGCACGCCATACACGGCAGCTTGACTCGCGTCGACGGATCTCGCGGCCGAACGCCCCCCGTCCTCGTACTCGCAACTCGCGGAGACGATGACGCGCGCATCAGGGATGAATTCCAAGACGAACGATCCGTCGGCTTGGACATCAAGATCGCGGGACCAGCGCGAGTCGAATGTTGCCGGCGTGCCCGGATCGGGCGCCAGGCGCCAGCGAACCGTGAGGTCCTCGCATTCACCTGAGAAGTCGACGTCGCCCGAGATGCTGTAGCCCCGTCCATGACCACGCGCAGATTCCCCCAGGGTGCGCTGTCTCCCACGCGCTCGATCCAGCGCGGGACGAAGCCACTCGCTGTGACGCACAACTTCTTGGCTTGCTCCAGCACACCCGGGAACTCCGACTCGATGTGAAACGCTCCCTTGTAGTCCGTCGTCGTAGACCCGATCGCCTCGCCGTCCGCGCGGTGAACCACGACCCTTGCGCGGTCGATCGGCTTGCCGTCCTCCTGCACGACCACTCCGGCGATGATGCTTGCCGGGTTCAGCACGATGCGCTGCACTGCGCCCGACTCCAGCTCAGGCACCGCGAGCTCGAGGATCGTGGTGTGGTATGCCGGAATCGTCGCCCGCACTTCGACGAGGGCGTCCTTCCAACCGTCGTACTGCGGAATCGCGTGCACGGAGCGTCCGTCGCTCGCCACGACTTCGGTCCAGGGCAGCACGGCCACGCTTCGCGTCCCCTTCAGTCGATCGATCGTCAGTAGGTGCTCGGTTACCCGCACACCGGCTTCGTCTACGACCTCGACTCGCAGCTGCACTCCGCTCGCGGCGATCGCCGGTTCGGTCGAAGGCTGCACGGCGCGTCGCCGATCCGCCTCGGCGCCCTTCTCCGGCGCGCTCAGGGAACCGTCCGGTCGACTCAAGCCGGGGTCGACTGCGGTCGGCGCCGCAACAGGGGTCAACGAGAGCGCACCGCTGTCTTGCCGATACTGCAGGAACACGATCACACCGGCGAACACGAGGAGCAGCAGTGCTCCAATGACGAGCGGCGCGAGGCGGCGAGCGGGCATGGCCCGATTCTAGCCCATAGGCACTCCGCCGCTGGATCAGCAGCGCGGCCGGGTCGTCACTCGATCCGACCGAACGGACGCCAGACGCCGGGGCTGCCCGCTTCGGTGCAGATCCAACCGGCGTAACCGCCGAGCGTCGGCTGTGCATTGCGCACTTGGTCGCCCTGCCGGAAGTCGCCGGACTGCGGCGGACCGGTCGCGGTGAGGATGCGCGACTCGAGCTCGTGGTCGCCGACGCCGTTCGACTCGTCGGCGACGAGTTCGAGCGCGGTGCCGGCGCCGTACTGCGGCAGGTTCTTGATCCAGTTGCCGGCGACGCGCGCGCGTTGGGCGTTGCTCGCCAGGCGGATGCCGGCTTCGCCGTAGAGATTCATGACGTTCGAGTTGAGCACCAGATTGTCCACAACGCGCACGTCCTGCGCGGCCCCGATCAAGATACCGGAGAGCGAGCTGCCGGTGATGCTGTTGCCGGCGACCGAGGCGCCGGCGTGGCGTTCGACGTAGATGCCGTAACGACCGCAGGAACGGATCGAGTTCGACGCGACCAAGGTCTGCGTCGCGCGGTCGGCGTTCGAGTTGGCCAGGAAAATGCCGCTCGAGACCGAAGCGTTCGCGTGGTTGTAGACGTTCTCGATGCGGTTGCCCGTGATCATCGTGCCCAGCGGCTTCGCGCCGCCCGAGCCGGCGTTGACGAAGATGCCCATGCCGGTACCGTCGCTGATCACGTTGCCGTCGCAAGTCACGTTGCGGTTCGACGAGAGCTGGATTCCCGCACCGACGATCGCGTTGCCCGGCGCGCGGTGCCCGCCGAAGTAGGTCACAACGTTGTTCGACACGACGCCGTTCTTGCAGTCGGAAAGGTAGATGCCGGCCTTCGATGCACCGAAGACGCGGCTGTTCACGACGCGCACGTCGCGCGCGTTCGCCACGGCGATCCCGTCGGCATCCGAACCGCGCACGGTCACGCCGTCGATCGTGATGTTCGTGCCGAAGTGCACTTGCAGCAAGCCGTGCGCGAGCGAGTCGCCGTGCTGACCGTTGCCGTCCAAGGTGAAGCCGACGTAGCGCAAGTGACTGACGCCCGTCGCGCGCAGAATCTGCGTCGACCCCTGCGTCTCGCGCAGCACCGACGACGGCGAACCGACGATCGACATCGGCTGCGTGATCAAGAGGCACCAGTTCGTTCCGGGACGCTCGCTCACCAAGATCGGAAAGTCCGGCAGCACGAGCGTGCGCCCCGCGGCGGCGTCGATCGCGTTCTGCACTTCGATCGTGTAGTCGACCGTGCCGTCGATCGCCGGATCGGGCGGCAGGTACTCGAGCAAGTCGACTGCGCGCCCCTGTCCCTGCACGAGCACGAAGCCCCCGTCGGGCGGTCGGTCGGTGGGCGACCCGAACGCCGCCTTGGCGTCGGCCGGCGAGCAGCCCGTGAGGAAGGCTGAAGTCGCGAGCGCGAGGACGGTGAGCGCGGTGCGGAGCATGGTGAGACGGCCGGAAGAGGGGCCAGTCGAAGGCTACCCCGAGATCCAGGGTGCGGTCGGGGCGTCGATCGACGGCGTGAGACTGACGCGCGAGGAGCACCGCCGGGACGCGAGTTGAACGCTCGGACGCCGCGTCTGCGCTGCGGATGCAGGCTAGACTCCTCGCCATGTCCCGCCGCAGCCTCCTCACGCGCATCGGCCCCGGCCTGCTCGTTGCCGCGACCGGCGTCGGGGCGGGCGACCTCGCCACCGGCGCGTTCAGCGGCCAACACCTCGGCCTCGCCGTCTTGTGGGCCGTCGTGCTCGGCGCGCTGTTGAAAGCGGTGATGACCGAAGGCGTCGCGCGCTTCCAGCTCGCGACGGGCGAGACGCTGCTCGACGGCGGCTTGCGACGCGCGCACCCGGCGCTGCGCTGGGCGTTCCTGATCTACTTCCTGCCGTGGAGCTGGGCGACCGGCGCGGCGATGGCCAGCGCGTGCGGCCTGTCGGCCAACGCGCTCTTGCCGCTCCCCGGCGACCCCGAGCGCGGACGCCTGATCTGGGCGGTCGTACACTCCGTCATCGGAGCGCTGATCGCGTGGCGCGGCGGCTTCCGCTGCTTCGAAGTCGTGATGGCCGCCGCGATCGGCGTGATGTTCGTGTGCGTCGTCGGCACCGCGGTCATGATCGGACCCGACTGGTCGGACGTGGTCACGGGACTGCTGGTCCCGCGCATTCCCCACTCGGACGGCGAAGGCATCATCTGGACGATCGCGTTGCTCGGCGGCGTCGGCGGGACCTTGACCGTGTTGTGCTACGGCTACTGGATCCGCGAGAGCGGTCGGGAGCAGCTCGAAGACCTCGCCGAGTCGAAGCTCGACCTGACCGTCGGTTACGCGGTCACGGCGATCTTCGGGCTCGCGATGGTCGTGATCGGCAGCGCGATCGCGGTGGATGCGAAGGGCACGAAGCTGATCCTGAACCTCGCCGCAGCGCTCGAGACCGAGCTCGGACCGCTCGCCGCCAAGCTCTTCCTGCTCGGGGCGTGGGCCGCGATCTTCTCCAGCTTGCTCGGCGTCTGGCAAGCGGTGCCGTTGCTCTTCGCGGACTGGTGGCGCGCAACACGCGACGCCCCCGTCGCGCGCGCAACGATCCGCGAACCCGCTGCAATGTTGTTCCTCGTCGCGCTCGCCACCCTGCCGCTCTTCGCGAACCTGAACGACTTCAAGGCCATCCAGCGCGCCTACGCTGTGATCGGCGCGCTGTTCTTGCCGTTGCTCGCGCTGGTGCTCTTGCGCCTCAACTCGAAGCGTCGCCTCGGCGAGAGTGCCGGCAACCGCTTGCCCGCGCGCATCGCACTCGTCTTCACCGCGCTGTTCTTCCTCGTCGCCGGCTGGCTGCAGGCCAAGCAGTCGCTCGGGCTCTGACCCCGCCCCTCTCCATGAGCCAACAGAACAACCCGCTGCACGGCGTCACGCTGCAGCGCATCCTCGAGGAACTCGTCGCCTACTACGACTGGGAAGAGCTCGGCGAGCGCATCCCGATCCGTTGCTTCACGTACGACCCGAGCGTCAACTCGAGCTTGAAGTTCCTGCGCAAGACGCCGTGGGCGCGCGAGAAGGTCGAGAAGCTCTACGTCGGAATGACCGATCACTTGCGCAAGCAGTCCGACACGACGAGCGACGACTAGCGGCTAACGCAGCTCGCGCGGCAAGCGTTCGCGCAACGACCATCCGACGAGCAGCGCGGCGGCGAACACGACGGCGAGTTCCCACGAGATGTGCTTGCCGTCCGGCACCCAGTAGAGGTGCGTCAAGCTGATGCCGATCACGCCGACCAGCATCGCGCTGAACACGCCGCGCGAAGTCGCGCGTGGATCATAGAGCGCGAAGATCAGCGCCGGGCCGAAGGCCGCGCCGAGCGCGCTCCAGGCGAGCAACACGAAGACCAGGACCTGCGGCAGGTCGCCGAGGTGCAACGCGACCGCCGCACCGAGCGAGAGCGCGACCGCAACGCGCCCTTTCCAGCGCCCGCGAGCCGACTTCGCACCGCGCTTGCCGCCGACGTCGCGCAGAGCGCTCGACGCTACCACGAGCAGCTGACTGTCGCACGTCGACATGACGGCCGCGAACAAGGCCCCGACGAGGATGCCGAGCGCTCCTTCGAAGGCGTAGTGCGCGCTGATGTCGGCCGCGAGTGTGACGAAGACGCCTTCGGCATCGTTGCCCGCGAGGTCCTCGAGCGCCGGATAGAGCGCGCGACCGACGAGCCCCATGAGCAGCGCGCCGCCGGCCATGACCACGTTCCAGATCGTGCCCGTCCAGAGCGCCTGGTGCGCGCCGGAGGGGTCTTCGAGCGACATGTGTCGCACCAGGATGTGCGGTTGCCCGAGCGAACCGAGGCCGATCGCGAAGCCGCCGAGGAACGGCAGTGCGCCGCGCCACAGCGACAACAGGCTCGGATCGATCGCTTGCAAGCGATCGTGCAGCGCGCCGAAGCCGCCGAGCTGCACCATCGCGAAGATCGGCAGCACCAGCAGTCCGAACAGCATCAACACCGCTTGCACCACATCGGTCAGCACGACCGCGCGGTAGCCGCCGAGCAAGGTGTAGAGCAGGACGATTCCCGCCGTGATCGCGAGCCCCCACGTCGGGCCGTCGATGGCGAGCGCGAACTCGAGCGTCTTCGCGCCGGCCGTGAGTTGCGCGCTGACGTAAGCGATCAGGAAGATGATCGTGATCAGTCCGGCGACGAGCTGCACCGGCAAGACGCTGTGGCCGCGCACGAAGTTGCGGCCGAGCGGTGCACGCGCGAGCACTTCGGGGATCGTGATCGCATCACACTCGAGCGACTTCTCGCGCAAGCGCGGTCCGAGGCCGACGAACATCCACGCTTCCGCGATGATGTAGCCGGGGAACAACCAGAGCGCCGACAAGCCGCTGGTCCAAGCCGCCGCGCTCGCGCCTACGAACCAACCACGCCGAGCGTCCCGAGCTGACCGCCGACAACGCCATCGAGATCGCGGACAGACTACGACCACCGAGGAAGTAGTCCTCTTGATCATCCGTTCCGCGCCGCGCCGCCCACAGACCGATGGCGATCGTTGCAGCGAGATAAAGCACGAAGCAGATCAGCGTCGGGCTCAGGTTCATGAATGCCGGAGGGATAGGTACAGGCAGACATTAGCGCGCAGTAAGCGAAATGCGAGGGCGGATCGAAGCGGTGCAAGAGACCCCGTTTCCCTGCGCCTGCAGCACGAAAGCGAGCTCTCTCGTTCCTCGATGGCCGGTCTTCGCGGCGGCTGCGCGCTGGTGCGTGAGCTCTGCGGGTGAGTACGCATCGCGACGATGGCCTCGGACAGCCGGCTCGTCGTGCAGCGCTACGAAGTGGTCAACACCGTAGTGCTGCTGAACCCCGAGGCCAAGCCGCCGGGCTTCGTGGTGTGGACCGTGGTCTTGATCTGCACACGCTTGTTGACCGTTGCAGGAGGCTTCGTGCTCCACCCGAAGGCTCCCTACGACAAGAATTGGCCGTTTCTGTTGGGAGGCTTGCTCTTGCTCGCTATCACGATCGCAGCCCGCCATCGCGTGCGAGCGTTGACCAACGCCCCGCACGACGAACCCTCGAACTGAACCGCAACTTCGACGAGACCATGAAGCGTCATCTGCCCAACATCGCCGGAGCACTGCTCGGCCTCGCGTTCATCGCCTTCGGCCTGCTGTTCTTGCTCGACAAGCTGCCCGCGCAAGATCCGCCGCCCACCGACTCGTACATGGCGGCGTTCATGGGTGCGTTGGTTCCGTCCGGCTACTTGCAGTTCGTGAAGGGCTTGGAAGTCGTCGGCGGCGTGCTGGTCGCGATTCCGCGCACTCGCAACCTCGGCCTGCTGGTGCTCGGCCCGATCATCGTCAACATCCTCGCGTTCCACGTGTACATCAACGAGGGCAAAGGACTGTTCGACCCCGTCGTGATCGTCGTCTGCCTGCTCGCCGCGGTCCTGCTGTGGTGCGAGCGTCGAGCGTTCGTCGGCCTCGTGCAGCGAGCGCTGCCGCTGCAGTAGCGTTCGCCGCGCGGAACGCGGCGCTGCGAACGACGACAGGTTGCCGCCGGTCAGTCGCGGCCCGCGTCAGCCGAACCGGCTTCGACGGCTTCGCGCACCTTCGCCGCCTTCTGCTCGCCGTAGTCGGCGACCAGGCGGAAGAGGTTCTTCTTCGCGCACTTCGCGGCGGGGAAGGCGTCGAGAGCGGCGAGGTAGCGCCCGGCGACGTGTCGCCAGTGGCACTCCTCGTCGACGAAGCGCCGGACGGCCGACTCCATCGCGCGCACTTGCGCGGGGTCGGAAGCGAGGGTGATCAACGTCTCGGCGATCAGCGCGACTTCGCGGTCGTCCGTCGGTACGCGTCGAACGGTCGCGTCCGGGATGTCGGCGGCTTGCGGGGCGTCGGTGATCAACGCGGCACGGCCGAGCGAAAAGGCTTGGAAGACTCCGCCGGATGCACCGCCGGATGTCGGACCGCGCAAGTTCACCGCGAGATCGCCGGCCGAGAGCAGATCCCACGCGTCCGCTTCTTCGACGTAGTCGGTGCAGTGCACCGCGCCTTCGAGTCCGAGCCGCCGCACGTGCGCGCGCAAGTCGAACTCGCGCGGACGTTCCTCCCCGACCAACACGAGGCGCAGTTCGGGCCGCGACTGACGCGCGAGCGCGAGCCCTTCGAGCAAGGGTCCGACGCGCTTGTGCGCTTGCACGGCGCCGAGGCTGGTGAGCAAGAAGGAGTCCGTGTACGCCGGCGGCAAGCCGAGTTCGACGCGCGTCAGGCGCCGGTCGCCGGAACGCCAGCGTCGGTCCGCGCCGTGGTGCACGACACCGATCGGCGTGTGCGCGTTGCGGTCGGCGCGGATCTGTTCGGCCATCCACGCGTTGTGTACGAGGAAGGCGTCGGCTTCGCGCACGATCGTGCGGTTCAGCGGCAAGTCGAAGCGCGCGCGCGACAGTCCGGATTCACCGGCGCCGGGCGGCTGCGCGGAGAGCTGCAGCGTCTCCCACTCGCCGTTCCGGCGCACGCGCAACGAGCGCAGGAAGAGTCCGAGCCGACGCGTGTCGCCGTGCGCGAGCTGTTCGTCCGTCGGCGCGATCCCGGTGACGCGCAAGTCGAGCACCGCTTCACCGCCGGAGCGCAGCGGCAGCTCGTGCACGCCGTCGAAGGGTCCGGCGAGCTCGTCGAGCGGCCCGCCTTGCGCGATGTCGAGCTTGCGACCCGCCGGCAGGATCAAGTCCAACTCGAGCGCGTCCGGCGTCGGCGCACCCAGCACGACTTGCGCGCGATCGGCGCACCAGCGCCCCGCCGCTTCCGCGTCGTGCCAACCGCCGGCGATCGACAAGTCGGGACCGGGCCCCGAGTCTTCGAGACCGCGTCGCGCTTCGCGCAACAGTCGCCACTGTTGGAAGCCGCCTTCGATCCACGCGCGCCGCGAACCGCGCAAGCCGCCGCGCTCGAGTTCCGGCCAAGCCGCGAGCGCCAGGTCGAAGAGCACCCAGTCGTGCATCATCACCGTGCCGCCGAGCGTGCGGATCATGTCGGCCATGAACGCGTGTTGGCGTTCGTTGCCGAGCTGGTAGAGCAGCTGGTCGTACTCGCGCGGCGCGAGTTCTTTCACGCTGCGCGCCTCGCCGTCTTGGCGACCGTCTTCGACGTAGAGATCGACCTGCGCCGACTCGCGCAGCGCCGGCAACAGATGCCGCGTGTAGTCCCCGATGCCGGACCTGGATCCGGCGGGGGTCGTGATCAGCGCGATCTTCAAGTCGTGCCCGAGCGAGAACGCCGATAGATCAAATGGTGAGGATCTCGACGCCGTCGGCACCGATCACCATCGAGTGCTCGGTCTGCGCGACCATCACGCCTTCACGCTCGACGAGCGGCGGGTAACGCATCAGCGAACCCTGGCGCGCGAGCTTGTTGAAGGTGTCTTCGACCGCGTCGCGATCGAGGTGCGCGAAGTAGCGTCGCGCGATCGGCAGACCGCGCCACGCTTCGATCTCGCGCAGCACGCCCTTGTCGAGCGCCTTCGCCTTGCGCGGCGGCCGGACCATCATGAAGACTTCCGACTTGCCCTTCTCGGTGATGTAGCCCTCGCCGGTGCACGCGAAGGGTTCGATCGCGATGACCGAGCCCGCTTGCAGCTTGCCGCCGCCGCGCTCGCCGTAGTTCGGGATCTGCGGGGCGGTGTGCACCTTCCAGCGCGCGAGTCCGTGGCCCGTCAGGTTGCGGACCGGTTCGAAGCCCGCGCCGACGATCGCGCGCTCGATGGCCGCGCCGACTTCGCCGACGGGAACGCCGACGCCGACCGTCGCGATCGCCGCAGCGAGCGCATCCGACGACGCGTTGATCAGCGGCGTCCAGCGCTTGTCCGCCGAGAGGTCGACCGTCGTCGCCGTGTCGGCGATGTAACCGTCGACATGCACGCCGATGTCCACTTTGACACAGTCGCCTTCTTCGTAGCGCTGGTCGTCCTCGGGGCTGGAGCAGTAGTGCGCCGCGACGTGGTTGCGGCTGGACTGCGCGGGGAAGCCGGGTCGTGCGCCGCGTTCTTCGATCAGCGCTTCGACGCCTTCGAGGACGGAGCGGATCGTCGCTCCCGGCTTGATGTGTTCGGACGCCCACTTGCGGCACTCGGACGCGATGCGTCCGGCGCGGCGGTAGTTCTCGAGGGCGGTGTCGTCGAGGATCTGGATCATGGCGGCGACCATGATAGGTCATCGAGGCTCGGCCCAGAGGCGGGAAGGGCGCTCAATCGGTCGATGCCGCGCCCGAGCGCACTCCGGCGCGTCCGTCCCGCGGTCGATAGAGAGGGCATGCGCGCCCGCCCCACCTGGACCCTGCAGCTCAGCCTGCTGATCCCGCTCGCCCTCGCGGGCTGCGTGACCGAGTCGATCGAACGACCGGTCGGGATGGAGCTCGGCCGCCCGACCATCTCGCGGGCCGTCGAGGCCTGGGAAGTCGTGGTCCAGGACCGCGTGGTCGGCACGGTGGTGATCTTCGAGGTCGAGTCCCGGGACGGCGAGCGCTTCTACCAGGTGCGCAACCCGCACCAGCAGGAGCTCGGCATGGTCGACGCGGAGGGTCGCTGGTGGCGCTTCGAGCCGCACGCCCCGCGCCCGGTCTGGCTCGGCACGGGCACCGTGCGCGAAGGCGTCTGCCGGATCCTCGAGGTCCCGGAGGAGACGCCCTTCTTCGAGGTTCCGATCGCCACCTTGGCGGGTGAGGCGCAGGACGCGCCGGACTCGTCCCAAAACTGAGCGACGGCTTTTCGCCGCCACGGCGCTCGATCGGGCCGCTGAATCTCGCCCCTGACGGCTTCGGAGCCGCAGGACCGCAAGGCTTTCCGAAACGGACCGCCCCGAGCCGCGACCCAGCATCGGAAGCGTGGGTGTCAGCGGCAGGGAAAGCCTCAATCCCCGGCGGAGAACGCTCGAAGAAGAGGTGCGCGCGGGCCCCCGACTCGCGCAGTCCCCATCCCCAACTGAGTTCTCGAAGATGATCAAGCTCGAAGCCGGCGAACGCATCGGTGCCTACCGCGTGGTCGAATTTCTCGCCCGTGGTGGTTTCGCTCTGGTGTACCTCGCAGAAGATGCGGACGGCCGCAAGGTCGCGCTGAAGGTCGGCGATGTCGCCGGCGGTGGACGCTATGTGACGCGCTTCCTCGAGATCACCGGCCAGCGCCGTCCCGAGGGTGTCAGCCCCGACGAGACGCCCGCCGAAGCGATCTTCTTCCGCCAAGACGGCGTGCGCATCGACTTCCTCGACGTGCATGAGATCGACGATCTGATCCGCAGCGAGCACGAAGTGCTCTCGAACGCGAAGAGCACCAACCTCGTCAAGGTGCACGAGTGCTTCGAACACGACGGTCGCCCGATCGTCGCTTACGAATACGCCCGCGGTAAGACGCTGCGCGAGAAGATCCGCGCGCTCGAGGGCATCCGACTCAACTGGTTCCTGACCATCGTGCGCTCGCTGCAACGCCTCCAGAAGAGCGAGCAGCTGATGTACCACGGCGACCTGAAGCCCGAGAACATCATCATCAAGCCCTCCGGCTCGGTGATCATGCTCGACCCCGCGATGCGCATGGACGAGCGCGGCATCATCACGACGACGCCGCACTACAACCCGCTCCTCCTGCGCGACAGCAAGGCCGACGTGATGGGCATCGGCATCATGCTCTACGAGATCCTGACCGGCGTGCTGCCCTTCGACGAAGTGCCGTGGAAGTACGCGGGACGCGAACAGGGCGGCGAGGTCGAGCGGCTCAGCCTGCAGTACTTCCTCAGCTATCCCCCGCCGAAGGAACTCAACCCGAACACTCCGGAAGCGCTGGCCAAGATCGTCTACCAGTGCCTCACGGTCACCGACTACAGCCTCGCGCAACTCGAAGAAGACCTCGTCGACTTCCTGCGCAAGGAATAGCTCACGACATCAACGAATGTGAGAGGGAGCGGCCTGTTGCGAAAGCGACGGGCCGCTTTCTTCGTGCGAGTCGTGAGGTACCGAGCCGGGGCCGGCTCCTCACAACTCAGCGCGCCGACTCGCTCGCCGCGTGCGACTTGCCCTGGCACCGCATCCGCGTGGGCGTGACCCGTGAGGAGCTGGCCCCGGCTCGGTACCTCACATCCCGGATCTAAGGTAGGTAGTCGATCCGCATACCGCTCGAGAAGTTCGAGCCGGTCCCGCACGGGCTCACGCCGCCGGGGTCGCGGTACCAGAACTGGTAGTAGCGGGTCGTGCCGGGCGTGGTGATGTGGCCTTCGGTGACGATCGAACTCGTCGTTGCGCCGGAGCCGCTCGCATCGAGGAAGACGACCTCGATGCGTTCGGTCGGGAAGCCCGTGCAGAGGACACCGTCTTTGATCGGCAGGTTGACGAGGCTCGCGCCCTGCATCAGCAGGCCCGGCTGGTTCGGACGGGCTTGGGACACGATGAAGGAGAGGTCGTCGTTCGCGATGGAGACGGTGCCCGTCATGTCGAGGGTGGCGCCGAATCCTTGGGAGTTGCGGCAGCCTTCACCGTTGCCGGGCGACGACTCGTTGCCGCAAGGGCAAACGATCGGATTGCCGTCGGCGATGCAGATCGTGGTTTCGATCGGCGGGGGGAGTTCGAAGGTGTAGGCGGCACCTGCCACGTCAGCGCTATTGTCGCTTCCGTTCCCATTGATGCCGGTCGCATTGCTGGACTCGAAGTACGCTCCCACGACCACCAGCTCGCCGGAGATGGCGACTGCTTGACCGAACTGGTCCGACGCCCCCGTGTTCGACGCCTTCAGGTACGCCATCTGGCTCCAGAGTCCGCCGACCCGCTCGAAGATGTAGGCCGCACCCGAATTGATGGCGCTGTCGTCGCTTTCGTTCCCGTTGACGCCGATCGCGTTGCTGGACTCTTGCCACGCCCCTACGATCACGCGTTCTCCAGAAATGGCCACTGACAAACCGAACTCATCATCTACATCCGTGTTCGAAGCCTTCAGGTACGCGTTCTGGCTCCAAACACCCGAGACACGCTCGAAGATATAGGCGGCACCAGAGTGAAAAACACTGTTGTTGAATTCGTTCCCGTTGACGCCGGTTGCATTACTGGACTCATGCCGCGCCCCCACAACCGCGAGCTCACCAAAGATGGCGACCGAGACACCGAAGCCGTCATCGACATCGGCATTCGACGCCTTCAGGTAAGCCTGCTGACTCCAGACACCTGAGGCACGCTCGAAGACGTAGACGGCACCCGAACTGGTCCTGCTGTTGCCGGTTTCGTCCCCGTTGACGCCCACTGCGTTGCCGTCCTCCCCCGGCGCTCCGACGATCACCAGTTCGTCGGAGATGGCTACCGACGCGCCGAACTGATCACTCTGGTCCGTGTTCGACGCCTTCAGGTACGCCATCTGGCTCCAGACACCGCCGACACGCTCAAAGATGTAGGCGGCACCCGAGCCGCCAGCACCGTTGCTGCTTTGGTTCCCGTTCACGCCGATTGCGTTGCTGTCCTCAAACGACGCCCCCACGACAACGAGCTCACCAGAGATAGCGAGAGACCAGCCGAAGGCATCCCCGCTTTCCGAGTTCGACGCCTTCAAGTACGCCTGCTGGCTCCAGACACCGCCGACGCGCTCAAAGATGTAAGCGGCACCCGAGCCGCGGGCGCTGTTGTCGCTTTCGTTCCCATTGACGCCAGTTGCGCTGCTTCTCTCCGTGTACGTTCCCACGACAACGAGCTCACCGGAGATGGCGACCGAATGGCCAAAAAGATCTCCAACATCTGCATTCGACGCCTTCAAGTACGCCTGCTGACTCCAGACACCGCCGACACGCTCGAAGATGTAGGCTGCGCCCGAATGGGGAGCACTGTTATCACTCTGGTTCCCGTTGACACCGGTCGCGTTGCTTTCCTCCAGGGGCGCTCCCACGACCACGATCTCACCGGAGATGGCGACCGACGAGCCGAATCGATCTCCGACATCCGAATTCGATGCCTTCAGGTACGCCTGCTGCGCGATGGGGTCGATCGTCAACGGATACTTTGCGCCTGACTCGTCGATCGAGATGCGCAGATGATCATCGCCGCCAACCAACATTGCAGCTTGCGCAACGCCGTCCGCGTCAAAAACGTGCAGGCCGGCGTAGGTGAGTGCGACGCTGCCCTGCTCATCGACGAATCGAACTCCACCGCCACCGTCGAGTACCATGGCCCGCAGTGAACCGCGGACAGCCAGGTCGAAGACCAAATGTGACGCTTCGTCGTCTCCCATCACCGGGCGACTTTGCAGCGTGAATCCATGCTCCAAGCCTCGTGGCTCGTTGACGTACCATTCCTGCACGTCGGCGTTCCAGTCGTACATGACCCGGTTGTTCAGAGCGGAAGCTGCAGCCGAAGCGCCGACCTCCTGCATCGCGCCCTCAAAACCGTAAGCCTGCAGCTGCAAGCCCCAGGACCAATCGCCGCTGTCGGGTTTCACAAGGAAACCCTGACCGTCGAACTTGCTCAGCCACTGCTGCCCGGGGTTGCGCGCGTGGAAGCCGTCCTCGACTTCGAAGGCCTTGTGTCGCCCGGCGTCGTACGCGGCGCGGATGCCGGCCCAATCACCGGCTTCCAGGCCATCGGGGACTCGCTCCTGCGCGGAGGCGGCTTGGAAGCTGAGCGCGATGGACGCGAAGCAGAAGGTGAGCAGGTCGCGAATCATGACGAAGTCCTGTGTTGACTTAGCAGGAGGAGATCCTCAAGGCACTCAGCAACGGTGCGTGCCTGCTCCAAGAGGAACGAAGCGGGAGTAGAGTAGGGTCCCCGATTCGCAATCCAATTCCGGGGAGGGCTCCATTCGGGCTAGGTACAGGATACGAATTCTACCATCTTCTGTTGACCCCGTACGTCCTCTCGCAAGGCTGATAGCCTGGAGTGCGCAGGAGGTCCAGTGCTGCTCGATCGTCCGATCGCGCGCCCATTGCCCGACACCCAGCCTGATCCCCTGAGGTGCGAGGCCAGCAGCGGGGGGGGGCAGGTGATGTCCATGCGCTCCAGCGTAGACTCAAACCGGCGTGATGGCCCCCAGAAGGCATCGGCCGTGAGGGTCGGGCAGCTAGGACGAGGGTGCGGCTGAAGCATAATCACCACGCTACGGGCGGACTTGGAGAAGCTCGGCGATGAAGAGGACAGCGTAGATTCACTGTCAAATAGCTTGCCGGCGCGATGTGCGTAGTCAGCGGACAAGAGCGAGGCCCAGGTTGCATCCGAGCTCACTCTTGTCCTAACAGCGCTAGGGGCAGCTAACCGGGGCGGTACCGATGTTCGTCACGGTGCCGAAGTTGATGCGTCCGCAGTTCTCGCCCGCAGCAGGCCTCTCAATCGCGTAGTTGCGGGGATCGGACAGGCCATGAGGGATCCCCACGACATGGAGTCCGGTTGTGTATGTATCCTTGAGGCCCGTGATAATGCGGTTCCCAGCGCCGGGAGTGTCTTGGTTGTCGGGGATCCACCAGTTGCCGGCTGCCTCGATGACGTTTGGAGCGGCGCCCGCAGGGGTGGATGACGCCTGCCAGACGGCGACCCGATACGAGTCGAGGGGGTTCAATCCGTTGCCCGGATCACAGCCGTCGGCCGTGAGAGCGAAGCTTTGGCAGAACACGTTCCGTCCTGGCCAGGAGTCTGTGCCCAAGTCGATGATGGCACTGTCATTCTCTGCCTGGCAGGCCACCGCAATCGAGTAGTCCTTAAACTCGCAATCACGGACATGTATAAAAGCATCTGAGTTCACAAAGCCCGTCGTTCCGCCGTTGTAGCCGCGGATTCCAATCGCCGTATTCTGGCCCGGGTAGTAGGACCGGAAAATGGTGGGGGTCCCAAGATCATGAGGTCGGTTATTCAGGAAACTGCTACCCTGCACATAAATGTCGATATCATTTACGCCGCCGATCTCAAGACCGTTCTCGTTGCAGTCGAATACGCAGTCAGTAATGTTCAGGGTGACGCTCCCTGAAACAAGCCCCGCGCTGGGGAGGGGAGGATCGGGGGCTACGTTGCCCACGTAGGCTAGGTTGCCATAACTCTCAAACGCGTCGTGGCTGTCCTTGATCGTACTTTCGTCTAGGTTGATGGTGGCGGTGCCCAATCCTACGAATGCCAGGGCGGCGTGGCCCTCGCCCAAAAGTGTGTTAGGCCCCGCATTTGAGAGGGTCGTCCTCCAGATATCTAGCGTGACCGGAGAGCCCAAGAGAGGCTCAACCCAGACCTCCGTATGCCAGTCCGTGATCACACAGTTTCGGATCTCGGCCTCCCCTTGATCTACCAGCACCCCGACGAATAGCTGACCACCATTCGCGGGGATGGAAGAACTGGTCAGCCTCGAGCCATCAATCTCGAAGTTGACGATCGCGGATCGGTCCGCAAGAGTCACGACTGATCGATTCCAGGCGGTGAAACTCGAGGACGACTCATCGATCGTGATCACGGGCCTGTTGTTGGAGAGGGTGATGCCCTTGAGCGTCACGCCTTCCACGAGGACGAGCGGGAAGGGGTCTGGCGATTGCCAGCCCGTCTGCTCGGATCCCCCGTACCCTGCCGGAGCGACGGGGTAGTTGGCCGGTGCGCGGACGATGATCTCGCCTATGAGTGGCTGCCCGAGACCATCCATGTGATCTAGCGCCTTGTTCACCGTCTTGAACGCGGTCGCCGCGGTTAGTCCGTTGTTCGAATCGAGGCCCGTTCGCGTGTTCACGTAGACGGTGGCAACAACGGCGGCGGCTGGCGTCGGCGCGGGCGCGCTGCTGGCCTTGGCGATGACGATTCCCGACAGGCAAAACGCAGCGACCACGCAGGACGCGAGTACAGTGTTCTTCATTGCGAGCTCAGTTGAAGATGGGCGAACCGAAGGAGCCCGGGTGCCCCCCCTGCTTTCTATTCGCAGGTTTCGCGTTCACAGGAACTCAATCAACTTGAGGGGCCGATAACAAGCTTCCTCAAGCCCAGGCAAGGCAAAGACCTCACCCTCGTCAGTATCAGGCCTTGGTCCGGATTCCATACCACGGCGATCTGAAGCCCGAGAACATCATCATCAAGCCCTCCGGCTCGGTGATCATGCTCGACCCGGCGATGCGCATGGACGAGCGCGGCATCATCACGACGACGCCGCACTACAACCCGCTCCTCCTGCGCGACAGCAAGGCCGACGTGATGGGCATCGGCATCATGCTCTACGAGATCCTGACCGGCGTGCTGCCCTTCGACGAAGTGCCGTGGAAGTACGCGGGACGCGAACAGGGCGGCGAGGTCGAGCGGCTCAGCCTGCAGTACTTCCTCAGCTATCCCCCGCCGAAGGAACTCAACCCGAACACCCCGGAAGCGCTGGCGAAGATCGTCTACCAGTGCCTCACCGTCACCGACTACAGCCTCGCGCAACTCGAAGAAGACCTCGTCGACTTCCTGCGCAAGGAATAGCTCACGACATCAACTGTGAGAGGGAGCGGCCTGTTGCGAGAGCGATGGGCCGCTTTCTTCGTGCGAGTGGGAGGGTACCGAGCCAGGGCCCGCTCGCGGGCCCGCGCTCGACGCAGCCGACTCACACTCGAACTTCCCCTTCCAGTTCAGGAACTTCTGGCTCTCCTGCCCGTTTAGTGGGTGGCTGGCGGGCCTGGAGAGGCTTCAGGAGGTCGATGCGTGCCGTTGGCGGCCGATTCGGGTGCCTGGGGGACCGTCCGAGGAGTGTCCCGGTCATGACGAGTCCCTCAGAGCTGGTCGCCACCTCATGCTCTCGGCT
>Ga0316208_1000235_pt1 | contig 77121 bp, 59 predicted proteins | sample 3monopyrite_MG_FD_204944 | JGI IMG/M metagenome (GOLD analysis project Ga0316208, IMG submission 204944) | Microbial mat bacterial communities from mineral coupon in-situ incubated in ocean water Damariscotta River, Maine, United States -... | ecosystem: Environmental > Aquatic > Marine >... | reverse complement strand
GCGATGTTGTAAAGGCGGGAGAAGTAATTGGGGTGGTAGGAAACTCAGGCGAAATAACTACAGGACCACATTTACATTTCGAACTTTGGTTCAACGGTCGCCCAGTCAATCCGCAGGATTATATTGTTTTTTAACTAGCGACAGGTGAAAAGCGACTAGCGATTAGTTGCTCGTTTTGACAACCTTTTTCGCAATCCGAAATTCTCCGTCATCTAAAACCATCATCAGGATTCCATTAGGAAGATGATTCACATGAATTGTTTCATTGTCTGAACGAATTACTGTTCGGAGGAGCTCCTTTCCTAGAATATCGTAAACGCTAAGAGTTGCGTTTGATGCGTTTTGGATTTGGAGGTATTGGTTGGATAAAATGATTTCGAAAGGATTCTCTTCTACATAATCCTTGAGCCCTAAATACAGATTACACGTATCAGGAAAATTGATGGCAAGTTCATTATCTGTGTAGCAAGCAAAGTGTCTTGGCTGATATTCAGAAATGACATTGCCTTCGCAGCGGTAGGTGTTTTCAATCGGGTTGTCAACCATAAATCCTAAACGTTCAACATATTGAGATTCGATGGCGCCAGCCCATCCAGGACCTTCAATCTCCGAACGTTGGTCTTCCACCAGAAGTTTGTAATGAAACCGTCTTAACTCTAACCCTTGGTATTCAATGGTATCAATGTTTTGTATGAGCATTGTGTCGAGGTGAAAACAGAGATCAGCATCAAAATACACAACGCGCGTATCTCCAATCTCAACACTAAAATCAAACACAAATTCAAAGGTGTCATCAACATACTGAAAGATGGAATCACCACTTTGTCGGAAATAACTCCAAAGCTCCTCGAAATACGAACCCCCCCAAGGGTAAAGACCTCTCACTTCCTGTTTCAGTATTCGGCTGTTAGCATAGCCGTTTAAAACGGTGTCGCCAACATATATAAAGGTGGCTTGAGAAGGAGGAGAACCAATTCCGTTGCTTTCGTACATCCACCGCGCACCTTCTGGACAAAAAATAGTTTGAGCAATGGAAATCTGCGTGATTGTAGTTAGGCAAAGGAGTAGAGCCAGTTGTCTCATAAGACTAATTTACAACATTATGCGGCTTGATGTATGTGAGCGGAAAGGTTATCGTAGATATAGCTCTTTTGGTTTGTGATTTTCTCTTCATTTTACAAAATCTCCCCCAACTTTCTCTCCCTCATTTTTAAGTAGTTTTGCCCGCTCGTCTGAATAAAGATTAGGAATGGAAGTACAGGTAATAAATCGCTCAGAACATGCGTTGCCCAATTACGAAACAAAACTTTCGGCTGGGATGGATCTTCGGGCAAATATTGAAACAGACATAGAATTGAAAAGCTTGGAGCGCGTACTAGTGCCAACGGGTCTTTTCATCGCCTTACCAAAAGGAACAGAAGCGCAGATTCGTCCACGTAGCGGATTGGCTTACAAGCACGGTCTTACGGTTTTAAATGCTCCCGGAACCATTGATGCAGATTATCGTGGAGAGATAAAAGTGCTGTTAGTAAACCTTTCTGACCAAACCTTTGTTGTTAAGAATGGTGAGCGCGTTGCGCAGATGGTTATTGCCAAGCACGAGCAGATTTCGTGGGACAAAGTTGAAGTATTAGACGAAACGGTTCGTGGCGCAGGCGGTTTCGGACACACAGGAAAGCATTAATACTAATTGAACCTCAAAATACCCCACATAATTCGTTTCCTTTTCGCCCCACTTTCTTTAAAAAATGAAGCCGTACCTATGGCTACGCCTGAATTTTTAAAATCATCGGAACAAAAAATAATTCAAATTCATAATAGAGCATTTTGAGGTTCAATTGGTATGAGTAGAGTCCTCCATATCTTATTAATTTTTGTTCTAGCCTTATCGGTTGGAGTTGCCAGCGGGCAGCGCAGAAAGAAGAAGGAAAAGGGGCCGAGTTACGATGACAGACGTAAAATAACGGAGCTGTTCTTTGATGCCAGCAAGCAGAAAATGCTTGGCAATTATGAGGAAGCGGCCAGACTTTACCACGATTGCATTAAGATTGATCCGAACAACGCAGCCAGTTATTATGAATTGGCTAATCTGCTAACCACAAGTGAGCAGGTTGCAGAAGCACTTCCTTTTGCCCTGCGTGCATTGGAGCTAGACCCAAAGAATGAGTGGTATTCCCAGTTTACGGCCGAAATACAGTTGGGGTTGAATGATTTCCAGTCAGCGGCTCACATTTATGAAAGGCTTACCGAGGAGCACCCTACAAAAGTTGAGTATCAGTATGAATTGGCAACTACATACCTGTATTTAAACAAGCTAGAAAGTGCAATTAAAGCCTACAATAAGATTGAGGAGATAATTGGAGTAAGCGAGGAAATTTCTGTTCAGAAGGAGAAAATTTACTTGCAAATGGACCGCTTGGAAGAAGCGGTGAAAGAACTGGAACTTTTGATTGATAATTTTCCTGGAGAGCAACGATTTTTGGGAATGTTGGCGGAGGTTTATACCGCTAATGATATGCTTGATGAGGCATTTAAGGTTTATAAACGGATGATTGCCAATCATCCAGATGATCCAATTTTGCATTTAAATCTTGCAGAATATCATAGGAAAAAAGGTGAATATGAGGCTTCTTTTAAAGAGTTGAAACAAGCCTTTGCTAGCTCAAGGTTGAATATTGACAACAAGATTCAGGTGATGATGTCTTACTACAACCTCACCGAAAGCGATGATAAACTATTGATGCAAGCCTATGAATTGCTCGATTTGCTTACCGTGGCACATCCCTCTGATGCAAAAGCATTTGCGATGAAGGCAGATTTTCTACTTCGTGATGGAAAGCTACAGGAATCGCGCGATGCGTTTTACGAAACGGTGAAATTGGACAGTAGCCGGTTTATGGTTTGGAGCCAATTGATTAACAACAGCTACGAAATGCGTGATTGGGAAGCCATGCGTAACGACAGCAAAAAAGCGTTAGAGCTATTTCCAAATCAGGGACTTCTTTATTTACTCAACGGCATTGCTAATAACAGCCTGAAAGATTACAAGAAAGCCGTAAGTGTACTCTCCGAAGGCGAAATATTTACGAGAACAGAAACGTACATGAACGTGCAATTGCTTTCGGTACTGGCAGATGCATACAATAATTTGGAGCAATACAAAGAATCGGATGAGGCGTTTGAAAAGGCCATCAAAAAAGACCCGAATAATCCATTGTTGTTAAACAACTACAGCTATTTTCTTTCGCTGCGCTCAGAGAATTTAGAGCAAGCCGAGGAAATGTCGAAAAAGGCAAACATTCTTCAGCCACGCGAAGCCAATTATCAAGATACATACGCCTGGATTGTTTTTCAGCAAGGCAAGTACGAAACTGCACTTGAATGGATTTTGAAAGCCATAGAAGGTGGCGGCAACAAGAGTGGCGTAATCGTAGAACATTATGGCGACATACTTTATAAACTTGGAGAGGCCAGTAAAGCAATGGAGCAATGGAAACTCGCGTTGTTGTTGGGTGGCGAACACAGCGATGAGTTAATGGATAAAATTGATGGTGCTAAACTGCCGTAACCGTAGAAGTTGTTCAAAACCCTCTCAGCAAGCTAAAAAATGATTCTTTTTTTGGATTACTTCATTATTTCCTCCAGCCGTAGCTTTGGCTATACCTCTCAAAAATTCTTCATTCTCCAAAAAAATAATTCATTTTCACTTTTTACTGAAGGACTTTGAACACCTTGGCAATGAGACTTCCATTATCAATCATTGCATCGTTTCTGGCTGTTTCCGTTTTGTTCGGGTGTAAATCGAGCCAAATGGCAACTAAACCATCTGGGTTGCCAGCCATTACCACTACCCAACTTCTCGATTCTGTAAGGGCAAATAGTAGCTACGAATTTCTTTCAGCAAAACTGGCCGTAAACCATTCTACTGCCGAAAAAACCCAAAGTTTTGGAGTACGTGCGCGGCTTAAAAAAGACAGCATCATTTGGCTTTCCATTACACCAGGATTAGGTATTGAAGCGGTTCGGATTGTGATAACGCCAGACAGCATCAAAATGCTGAATCGCATGGAGCAAAAATATTTTTCCGAATCGTTTGAGCGGACAAACGAATTGCTGCAAATGGAGGTGAGTTTTGAGCTTCTTCAATCTGCACTAACGGGTGAATTTGTACGGCTTTACGAAGAAGACGTGTATTTGCTGAAACCACTTGTAGACCTTTATACGCTCGAAGCCAAGTCGGATATGATACCAACCAGTAACGCACCACTAAAGCTGGAGCAGAGAACCGAAGTAGATCCAAGTATTTGGCGCGTAACACGTTCCGTGCTTAGAAACCTACCAAGGAACGAGCAGATTCTGGCGGAATACAACAATTTTCAGCAGCTGGAAAACATGATTTTTCCAACCTCAATGAGATTCCGAACACAGGGAAAAGAGAATATTGCCGTTGACCTCAAGTGGTCAAAAGTCGAAGAGAAAAGTACCTTGCGTTTCCCTTTCAATATTCCGAACAAATATGTGCCTTATTAAGCGGAACATACTTTTAATACTATTGGTTCTGAGTTCGGTTTGCGCGTTCTCACAGAGCAAAACGGAGCTCGAAAAGCAAAAGCAACAACTTCTTCAGGACATTGAGTTTACGAACAAACTACTGAACGAAACCGAGGCGAATAAAAAAGCCACGTTAGGAGAATTGAACCTGCTTAGTTCTAAAATAAACAAACGACAGGAGCTAATCAACACCATTCTTCGTGAGGTTGATTTTATCGGAGATCAGATTGATGAGACCAAAGGCATTGTTAAATCCTTGGAAGACGACTATCAGCGACTGAAGAATGAGTATGCCAAAATGCTCTATTACGCTTACAAGAATCAGAGCCAATATGATCGTTTGATGTTCATTCTTTCTTCAGAAGACTTCAATCAAGCCTACAAGCGAATCAAATACTTTCAGCAATACTCAAAGCACCGTCAGCAACAGGCCAAGGCAATTGAGCAGACAAGATTGGTATTAGAATCTCGAACAGAGGAATTGGCCGACAAGAAGATGAAAATGGCTTATTTGGTTGAAGACAAGGAAAAGGAGAAGATTCAGCTTTCTACCGAAAAAGAGGAGCAAGGCGAGATGGTTGAGGATTTAAAAAAGAAAGAAAGCCAGCTGAAAAAGGACCTTAAACAGAAGCAGCGAGATGCGAAAAAGTTGGAAAGAGCCATCGCCAGAATTATCGAAGAAGAAATAAGGAAAGCGAAAGCTAAGGCTGCAAAAACAGGAGGAACAACCACAAAATCTGGATTTGCGCTCACACCCAAGGAGTTAGAGCTTTCAGGTAAGTTCAGCGATAATCAAGGAAAATTGCCATGGCCATCGGTACGTGGAGTAATTACATCTTCCTTTGGTGAGCATCCGCATCCAACGTTGCGCGCCATTAAGATTGAAAACAACGGAATTGACATCACCACAGATAAAAACACAAAGGCGCGAGCCGTTTATGAAGGAATCGTTTCTGCTGTGGTTTCCATTCCAGGAGCGCACAAAGCTGTGATTATGCGCCACGGTGAATTTTTGAGTGTCTATTCTAACTTGGAAGATGTAACTGTAAAAATGGGTGATAAAGTCACTGTAAAGCAAGAACTTGGCGTGGTCGTTACAAGCCGTGAAGATGGAAAGACTGTTTTGCATTTTGAGATATGGAAAGGCGCAACTAAACTTAATCCTGCCAAATGGATTGTGAGTAAAAAATAAAATGATTATCCGCTTGTTTCCCCAATTACTGAAAATAGGCGGTCAATCTTATTTGCGATGGACAATTTGCAATTTCCGATCAGCTGTCTGTCAATGTCTAAATAGAGTTGACCGTTTTTCAAATTCATTTTCTTTAGCGGGCGAAACCCTTGTTCACGTATTGAACCGGCCCGCACGGCAGATTGCAAATTGTCTATTGCAAATTATTTTCAGGCATTGATGAAAACAGCAGGTGATATTTATCCCGTTGGGGAAAGTTGCGGATAAGCATAAAAAATAAATACCTTTGACGTATGCTTTTAGGCTCTGTAATACTCGGTTTTTTCGGTCCGCAGGAGATTGTCATCGTTTTGGTAATTGTTCTACTTCTTTTTGGTGGAAGAAAAATTCCTGAATTGATGAAAGGTCTTGGCAGCGGCATCAAAGAATTTAAGGAGGCCTCTAAAGGAGAGGAGTCCGACAAAGGTTCTGAGAAGAAAGACTAAGCTCTGACCATTTAGTTCAAATGGCAACTATTGCTTCCTATCATCTTGCGTTAAAAGAAGGAACTACAACAGTTAAAAACACTGTTGAAACGTTTCTATCGCGCATTTCCGAAACCAAAGATTTGAATGCGTTTTTGGTCGTTTATGCCGATGAGGCATTAGAGCGGGCAGATGCCATTGATAAAAAAATTGCATCTGGAAGTGTAGGGAGATTGGCTGGCGTTGTTGTAGGGATAAAGGACAACATTTGCTACGAAGGTCACGGAGTACAAGGTTCAAGTAAAATCCTTGATGGCTTTGAATCGCTTTATAGTGCAACAGCGGTAGAAAAACTCCTAGCTGAGGACGCCATCATCATTGGGCGGCTCAATTGCGATGAGTTTGCCATGGGAAGTTCAAACGAGAATTCTGCTTTTGGAAATGTGCTAAACCCATTGGATAAAACCAGAGTTCCAGGAGGCTCATCAGGCGGGTCGGCTGTGGCTGTAGCTGCCAATCTTTGCCATGTTTCGCTAGGTTCAGAAACGGGTGGTTCTGTTCGTCAACCAGCTTCATTCTGTGGTTTGGTCGGTGTCAAACCAACATACGGTCGTGTTTCGCGTCATGGTTTGTTGGCGTTTGCTTCCAGTTTTGATCAGATTAGCCCATTTGCCAAAAATTTGGAAGATGCCGCCTTGGTTACCGAAGTAATTTCTGGTGGCGATGAATTCGATAGCACTTCTTCGCAACGAGAAGTTGAGACTTACCAACCGATAGCACTTGAGGGGAAAAAGAGATTCGCCTATCTGAAAGATTGCTTGGAGAGCGAGGCGCTTGATTCTACCATCAAGGCTCGTTTTATGCAAGTAGTAGCAAAGCTAAAAAACGATGGACATACGGTTGAGGCTGTAGATTTTCCATTGCTCGACCACCTAATTCCGACCTATTACATTCTAACAACGGCTGAAGCTTCGTCCAATCTTTCTAGGTATGATGGCATGCGTTACGGCTATAGAAGCGAGAAAGCAATCGACTTGGAGAGCACCTACAAACTATCACGCTCGGAAGGTTTTGGTGCGGAGGTTAAACGCAGAATAATGCTAGGAACCTTTGTGCTTTCTGCAGGATATTACGATGCATATTATGCCAAAGCACAGCGCGTAAGACGGTTGCTAAAGAACACAACCGATGCGTTGTTTTCTGAATATGACATGGTTCTTTCTCCGACTACACCAGATGTGGCATTCAAGTTTGGAGAGAATTCAGACGATCCCATAAAGATGTATCTCGAAGATATTTTTACCGTGATGGCAAATCTTGTTGGAATTCCCGCCATTTCTATTCCTATGGGAGATAAGGAAGGCCTTCCATTCGGGATTCAAATAATGGCAAACCGGTTTGAGGAAGCTAAGATGTTTGCCGGTGCAAAGCTTGTCGAGGAGCTTTCTTAATTTGATACAATAATAAGCCCAACCTATCTATTGGTTGACCGAAACCGTTTTTAGCTTATTCCAGTTACACGGTTCTGATTCGTCTTCCTTTGAATAACGAAGGGTCTCATTTTACTAATTGCTGACATTTCAAGGACAAACAACCTTGAGCACGACATACTTCTGAGCATTTATTGCGTTATACTTGTTCAATTGGGGTTTCCTGTTGGTGAAATGCGCTTGATAAAACCGATACTCAGCTTTCTGATGTTGCTGTTTCTGTTTCCTGCTTGGGGTCAGAATTTCAGCAATTTGCGTTCCCGAACCATTGAAATAACAAGCGACACGGTCACGCTTGATACGCTTAGTATCGTTCCAGGTAGTTTCAATCTCAAACTAAACGGAACCAAGCTCGATTCAACTAGTTATCAGCTAGAATGGTATGCTGGAAAGTTAATAGTTGAGCCGAATTTGATTGGAAGTTTTGCGGAAGCCCACTACCGTGTGTTTCCATCTCTTTATTCTGAAAAAACGTTTAATAAAGACCCTTCACTAATACGTGTTATTCAAAATATTCCGCAAGACCCTTTTAGTTACACCGTTCGGCCGAGCACCTCTAGTCAGCTTTTCGAACTGGGTTCTCTAAGCCGAAGCGGCTCCATTTCTCGTGGAATCACCATCGGAAATAATCAAGATCTAGGCGTAAGTTCTAGTTTGAACCTCAACCTGTCGGGGCAAATCACTCCCAAGGTTGGCATACGCGCAGCCATCACCGACAACAATATTCCTTTTCAGCCAGAAGGAAATACACAGCAATTGCAGGATTTCGACCAGATTTACATTCAGCTTTTTACCGATAAAACAGAGTTAACCGCAGGTGATTTTCGGTTGCAACGGCCCAAAAGTTATTTCATGAATTTTTTCAAACGAGCGCAAGGGGTAAGTCTCAAGCACCTTTTTCCCATTGTTAAGAGGAGAAAAACGGATGGGCGTCCTGGTTTTTTAGAAGTGAAGGGAAGTGGGGCTCTTTCTAGAGGCAAGTTTAACCGTCAAATCGTTCAAGGCGTGGAAGGAAATCAGGGGCCTTATCGGCTTCGAGGATTGGAAAACGAATCCTTCATTATTGTGATTGCAGGAACAGAGCGCGTTTTTATTGATGGTCAATTGATGATCCGCGGTCAGGAGAACGATTACGTAATTGACTACAACACAGCCGAACTCACCTTTACGAGTAAAAGGTTGATTACGAAGGATTCGAGAATCATTATTGAATTTCAATATTCAGTGAGGAATTATTCACGCTCATTGTTTCATGTGGGAACTGATTTTGAAAAAAACAGACTGAAGGTTCGCTTCAATCTGTATTCAGAACAAGACGGGAAGAATGGATTGCTAAATGGTGACTTGTCAACAGAGCAATTGCAACTGCTACAAGACATTGGCGATAGCATAGAATTAGCAATCATACCAGCCGTGGATTCGGTTGGTTTTGAGAATGACCAAGTTCGTTACATGAGAACAGATACAACCGTAAATGTTGGTGGAATTCCGGTTTATATACCTGAGATATATGTTTACAGTATCGATCCTGATAGTGCCATTTATCAGGTTCGTTTTTCAGATGTGGGCCTCGGAAATGGCGACTACGAGCAGGTTCAAACCAGTGCCAATGGTAGAGTTTATCAGTGGGTTAATCCTGATACAATAACAGGATCGCGGAAAGGAAGGTTTGTTCCTGCGCAGCAAGTGGTTACGCCAAAGATGAACCAACTTTTTACACTTGGCACAGAATACAAAGTATCTAAAAACGGAACGGTTGCCATGGAAGGTGCGCTTTCAAATACGGATCAGAACCGATTTTCAAGTATAAACAATGAAGACAATCTTGGCTATGGAATAAAAATCAAGTATGACCACATTATCCCAATTGGTGATTCGGCAAAATGGGCGATAAACACAGGTGTAGATTTTGAGCATTTGAATGAAAACTTTCGCCCAATTGAACGGTTCAGAACCATAGAGTTTGAGCGAGATTGGAATATTCAAGATCAGAACATGTTTACCAATCAATACATATCAGCCGCACGGCTTGGCTTTACTAGAAAAGATATTGTCGATGTAGCATACACATTCCGTTCGTTTGTAAACGAAACACAGTTTGAGGCGTACCAAAACGCACTTACGGCCAAGGTAACTCACAAGGGGTTTAAATTCGATTTGAACGGAAGTCAGATCTTCTCCAACGGTAAAGATGTGAACAATCGGTTTGGCAGGTTTCAGGCTGGAGTACAGCAAAAATTCAAATGGTTTTGGGTAGGAGCCACCAATATTTTTGAGGATAATCGGTTCTTTATTTCCGGAACTGATTCTCTTACCAGTTTGAGCTACCAGTGGAACGACTCGAAGGTTTATATTAAAAGTCCGGATACGTGGAAGAATCGCTTTTCCGTATTCTACCAAAGACGCGATGACCGCCTCCCAGGAGATAATCAACTGAAGTATTCGAGCCTTGGGGAGAGTGCTGGATTGACAGGAGAATTGGCCAAAAATCCAAACAGCGTTTTCAAAGCAACAATAACTTTCAGAAGATTGGTGGTTAAGGATACGCTACTTAGTGAAAACCGTCCCGACAATACGCTGGTTAACCGATTAGAATACAATCTGAAAATTTTGAAAGGAGTCGTTACGTCATCCACATTTTATGAGGTTGGATCGGGCCTAGAAAGCAAGAAAGAGTTTGTTTACGTTGATGTACCCGCGGGGCAAGGGGCTTATAGTTGGATCGATCAGAACGGGAACGGAGTAAAGGAGGTCAATGAATACGTGCAGGCAGTTTACCAAGACACGGCACGATATATCCGGGTTTTTACCCCAACCAACGATTTTACTAAAGTTTATACTACGCAGTTCAATGAGGTAATAAACCTGAACCCTAGGACAGTTTGGGGCGTAAAAACAGGACTCAAGAAATTTGTTTCACGTTTCTCCGACCAACTGGTTTATCGAATTGATCGCAAAACTCAGCGTAATAAACTCCTAGCGGCATTCGACCCATTCTTCAGTACCGTTTCAGACAGTACCCTGGTTACACTCACTTCTTCTTTGAGAAACACCTTCTTTTTTAACCGAAGTAGTTCCAAAATTGGAGCAGATTACTCCTATTCTCAGAATCAGAGCAAGGCGTTTTTGGCCAATGGTTTTGAAACGCGGAGTAACCGTTCTCACAAGCTGAAAGTGCGCTGGAATTTTACCAAGATATTTACGCTGAATGCGGTTGGTGAGTTTGGCTGGAAAGTCACCGACTCATTCTTCGATAACAACAAACTGAATGTTCAGTACTATGAGATTGAGCCTGAATTGGTCTTTCAGCCAGGCACGAAATGGCGAGTCCGTGGAAAGTTCAGGTATTCCGATAAGTTAAACTTTAAGCCAGAAAATATTGGTACGGAACGGGCCATTTTGCGCGATGCTGGGGTTGATGGAAAGTACAATCTTCTCGGACGTGGAAGTATCAACGCATCATTCAATTTCATCAGTATAACCTATGACGGTTCTACAGGAAATTCGGTAGAATTTGAGCTACTGGAAGGGTTGAAAACGGGAATCAACTTTACTTGGAGCGCTTTCTTTCAAATGCGCGTAGGAAAAAGCATGCAAGTAAATTTACAGTACAGCGGCCGTAAGAGCGAAGTAAATGCTTCGGTTCACACAGGAACCGTTCAGGTTAGGGCGTTTTTCTGATTACCCCGTAATGTTAGGTGCTTATGGAGATGCGGATAGTTTGGGATTAAATGTTTACTCGCTTTCATACCCAAAACCATAAGATCAGTCCTGCTGAACTTGTTTCAGCATCTAACAATCGTAACGACCAGACCCCGAAACAAGTTGAGGGTGACGCCTGATACGAACAACGTGGGTAATCTTCACAAATACGCCAACGAGGAATTCTTGAGCCGTACCTTTGCGCGCTACCATTCAATATTGGAACTCAACGGAAGTATAAAAGACGGGCTCAATTTTATGCGAAAGGTTACCCTTCGCAGAGCTTGGAACGCACTAAAAGTGCTGTTCAGTTTCTACTGTACCAAATGGACAGGAAAACCAACTCAATGGGGTGTGCCAATCAGCGTTTCATTCGAACCTACAACGAGTTGTAATCTGCGTTGTCCCGAATGCCCGAGCGGTTTGAGAGAATTCACTCGCCCAACAGGAATGTTGGATAATGGCTTTTTCCGTGATACGGTTGAGCAATTGAAAAATGACCTGCTTTACCTCATTTTTTACTTTCAAGGAGAACCGTATCTCAACCCAGATTTCTTGGATATGGTAAAGTACGCTTCAGACCGAGGAATCTATACCGCCACAAGTACAAATGCGCATTACCTAAAGGATGAAAACGCCAAGCGTACTGTAGAAAGTGGCTTGGACAGGATGATTATTTCTATTGACGGTACCACCCAAGAAACGTATGAGAATTACCGCATAGGCGGAAACTTGGAAAAAGTTATTGAGGGTGCGAAAAATGTAGTTAAGTGGAAGAAGGAATTGAATTCTAAAACGCCACACATCATCTTCCAATTCTTGGTTGTAAAGCCAAACGAACATCAACTAGAAGATGTGAAAAAGCTAGGGAAAGAAGTTGGTGTGGATGAAGTACGTTTCAAGACCGCTCAGATATACGATTACGAAAACGACCCGAACAATCTTATTCCTGATAACCAGAAATACAGCCGATACAAGAAAACTGCTGATGGGCACACTTCTCTGAAAAACCCGCTCCTAAACCATTGCTGGAAACTGTGGCATTCGTGTGTGCTTACATGGGACGGATTGGTGGTTCCGTGTTGTTTCGATAAAGATGCCACGCATCAACTAGGCGACCTCAAGCAAAACACGTTTGATGAGATTTGGCAAGGCCAGAAATACCAAGAATTTCGTAAGTCCATTCTCCGAAGTAGAAGTGAAATTGATATTTGCGCTAATTGCACAGAAGGGACGAAAGTTTGGGCCTAAGCCCTGTGGTCATGCTGAATTCATTTCAGCATCTAATTGTTAGATTCTGAAACGAGTTCAGAATGACTGTGGCGCGACTACCGAGCCTAATTATTCTGGTATAATGGTCAAAAATAGTTGGTCATACCTTCTGTTTCCCAACAGTACCAAGGGATTGGTGGAAGTTTGATGAAACGCGTTTCATTAAACTTTTCGGTTCTACTGTTATTTTAATGGAAATGAAACATTTCTTAGCCACAGAATGTCCTGAATTCTACTCAGAATATATTTTCTTTTCCTCTGTGAAAATCTCCCGAAGCATCGGGACAAGTTGTGTTTCTGTGGCTAAAAACTTGTAATAATAAAGATGTGTACACACCGTAGCTCTCGCGCAATGTCATTAAGTTAAAGGGTTCGCCCTGTTGGATGGAGATTGCTTCGGTCGTTCCTCCCTCGCAATGACGTTATACCAATTACACTTCAAAATACCCCAGATAATTCGTTTCTTTTTCACCCCGATTTCTTTAAAAGCCGCCCCGATAGCTATCGGGGTGCCTGAATTTTTTAAATATGCTTATCCGCAACTTTCCCCAACGGGATAAATATCACCTGCTGTCTTCATCAATGCCTGAAAATAATTTGCAATGGACAATTTGCAATCTGCCGTGCGGGCCGGTTCAATACGAGAACAAGGGTTTCGCCCGCTAAAGAAAATGAATTTGAAAAACGGTCAACTCTATTTAGGCATTGACAAAATACTGTGGGTAATCGAATTTCAGCTTTTGCCACATGTTCAATTCGCCTAACTTTGTCCGTCAATCTCAGACATGAGCGAACAAGACATCAGGTGGGAGCAACGCTTTAGCAATTATCGCAAGGCGTTATCCAATTTAGAAAAGGCCGTGGAGCTTTCAGAAAAGCGCACCTTGTCTGAGTTGGAAGAGCAGGGGCTTATTCAGGCATTTGAGTTCACACATGAGTTGGCGTGGAAAACGCTCAAAGATTACCTTCAGTATCAGGGAGTGGCGCAGATACATGGTTCTAGAGACGCAACAAGGGAGGCTTTTCAGTTGGGTCTGATTACTGATGGCGAAGGCTGGATGGACATGATCAAACGGAGAAACGAAACGTCACACACGTATAATACAGACGTGGCAGCTAAAATTGCCAAGGCCATTACCGGCAGTTATTTCTCACTTTTCAAAGCCCTGGAAAACAGCCTTAATGCCAAGCGTTCTGATGGCGCAGAAAGCCAGAACGACCAATGAAATACGGCCTGTCTGCACAGAACATAAATGCCATCAACAGCATATTTCGGCAATACCCGGCAGTAAGCGAGGTGATTCTTTATGGTTCGCGTGCCAAAGGCAACTTTCGTAATGGTTCAGACATTGACCTCACCATGCTAGGGGACGAATTGGACTTAACGACCCAATTGAGAATTGAGAACACCCTTGATGATCTGCTGCTTCCGTATAAGATAGACCTATCGGTAAAGGCGCATATCGAGAATCCAGACTTGATAGACCACATTGAACGGGTTGGTTTAACATTCTACAGTAAGGAAACTGCTGGCGCGTAATCACGAATAGGAAGATTGCCTGGCTGTTCAATTTGACAAACCCCAAACGAAACCCGCTTTTTTCCGAGCAATCCGTGTAATCTGCGTTCCATTTCACGCAGCATTCGTCCATTTGCTCGTTTACGGATAAGCCCATTCGTTAATCAAACCCATGTTTTCTGCGCTATCCGCGTCATTCGCGTGCCATTCATCTTTCGTCACACGTTCAATTAGCCTAACTTTGCGCGCCCAAAATTGACCGTAATGGAAAACCGAAAAGTGCGAGTACGATTTGCCCCAAGCCCAACTGGACCTCTGCATATGGGTGGCGTTCGTACCGCTTTGTACAATTACTTGTTTGCCAAGAAAATGGGTGGAGACTTCATTCTTCGGATTGAAGACACCGACCAAACCAGATACGTTGAAGCCGCAGAAGACTACATTCTTGAAGCTCTTGAGTGGTGCGGAATGGAGATTAACGAAGGCCCAAAAAATGGGGGCGAGTATGGCCCTTATCGCCAGTCAGAACGAAAAGCAAGCTACCGCGAATATGCGGAGCAATTGGTTCAAAGCGGACATGCTTACTATGCGTTCGATACTTCGGAAGAGCTGACCGCCATGCGCGAGCGATTAGCAGCGGCTAAAGTTGCTGCACCGCAGTACAATGCAGTTACGCGTGAAACAATGAAAAACTCGCTCACGTTGTCTGAAGATGAAGTGAAAAAACGCATTGGAGAAGGCGAACCGTATGTGATTCGTATCAAGATTCCGAGAAAGGAGGAGGTTCGTTTTTACGATGTAATTCGTGGTTGGGTTGTGGTGCATTCATCACAAATGGACGACAAGGTTCTGTTCAAATCAGACGGAATGCCAACCTATCATTTGGCCAATATTGTGGATGATTATAAGATGAAAATTACCCACGTTATCCGTGGTGAAGAGTGGTTGCCATCTGCACCACTTCATGTGTTGCTTTACAGATATTTGGGTTGGGAAGATGTGATGCCAGCATTTGCGCATTTGCCACTTATTCTGAAGCCAGATGGCAACGGAAAGTTGAGCAAGCGTGATGGTGATAGACTCGGCTTCCCAGTGTTCCCATTGAACTGGTTAGACCCAAAATCAGGCGAGCAATCTCACGGTTACCGAGAGCGTGGCTATTTCCCAGAAGCATTTGTAAACATGCTTGCCATGTTGGGTTGGAACCCAGGAACTCCTCAGGAAATATTTACCATGGACGAATTGGTTGAGGCGTTCTCTCTGGAGCGCGTGGGTAAATCAGGTTCCAAGTTTGATCCAGAAAAAGCTAAATGGTATAATCAGCAATATCTGCGAACGCGAGATGACGCTGAATTGGCAAACATTTTTGCTGTAAAGCTGAAAGAAGAAGGTATTGATGCCGATAAGGCATATGTGGCTACTGTCTGTTCGTTGATTAAAGAAAAGACACAATTTACCAATGAATTTTGGGGTATTGGAAGCTACTTCTTTCAAAAGCCAACCGAATACGATGACAAAGTGATTCGTAAGCGATGGAACGAAAATGCTGCGCAATTCTTTCCTGCGGTAGCCGATGCTTTAAGCGAATTAGCTGATTGGAAAGAAGAAGCAATTGAAGCCACGTTTAAATCAACGGCAGAGAAGCTGGAAATTAATCCAGGGCACGTAATGCAATTGTTCCGAGTACTGTTGAGCGGACAAGGTGGTGGACCCGTGTTGTTTGAAATGACAGCGCTTTTGGGTCAAGAAGAAGTTGTTGCTCGCTTGCGCGAAGGCATAGAAAAACTGAAATGATGCAAGAGCTTTACATCGAAGACATCCGACTACATGCCTATCATGGTTGTTTGGATGAAGAAGGAAGAATAGGAGGAAAGTACCGCATTGACATCAAAGTGGTGGCAGATTTTTCGGAATGTGCCGATTCGGACGACCTGAACAAAACGGTTGATTACGTGGTTGTGTATGACCTTGTGAAGGAAGAAATGGCGATTCGTTCCAAGTTAATTGAAACAGTTGCCAAGCGAATTGCACTTAAACTTCAAGCACAATATACCTGGGTTTCTGAGTGGGAAGTGAGTTTGACCAAATACAACCCACCGGTTGCTGGAAGCCTTGGTCAGAGCCGTATAGTTTGGAAGCTGAATTGAATGCACGCCATTAGAGGTTGATTATTACCTTTGCGCCATGGTCGAGTGGCCGAGCGGTTAGGCAGTGGTCTGCAAAACCATCTACAGCGGTTCAAATCCGCTCTCGACCTCAAAAAACCCTGATACTCATTTGAGTGTTGGGGTTTTTTATTTTCCAAACCGGTCTAGAAACCTCCACGCCCATAACTTTAACCTGTCCCATAAGGTGTTCTCATTCCAGAGCTCACCCAACTCGAGGCTTGGTTTGAAGTTCTGAAGCGCCTCAACGTAATTGTCAAGGTAAGGTTTAAGCGACACATCACCTCCATGAATAATTGAACGTACAGAAAAGCCATTGAAATGCACGAAGATTAAAGGCCACTTATCACAGATGCTAATTGTACCATCAGTGTTTACCGTTCGTTCACAAACATCCGTATTCCAACCCGCAACATTACAACCACGATGTTCTAGTACTTTGGTGTTAGGGTGAATTATAGGAAAAAGGTCTAAGTATTTTTGATCGTCAAACAACCCTCGAATTAAACTTTTCTCGCAGCGATAAAGACAGCATTCTGCCCACCAGTCAATCACTGAAATAGCCTTTTTGTTAACAGCAATAAATCCGGCATTGTATAGCCCCACCTTGAAGTTCGCCTCCAACCAGTTTTGGTTTGTTTTCGGACTTCGAGGGTAATGGTGCGGGGTTAGTAATACATCGCTTTGCTCCAAGTCTTCCCATAAAAACGATGGGTTACCAACGAAAAAAAGGTCATTATCTAAATAAATCACCTTATCATATTTTTCTAAAAGCGCGCGTATTAAAACTGGCTTTAAGCTCCAACGAAGATGGTCGCTGGTTTTATTGTGTTTCTTTCTTATAGCTCTACCAGTTTCTCCTAGGTCAATTTCATTTGGTCGTAATAGGCGTCCGTTTTTAATTGTATCGGTACCTGTTTGTGTAGCCAAGCAGATTAACTCAGATGAACACCCTTGGTTCTTTAGTGATTCAAAGAGCGTATCGACCTTAAAAAGGTGACTGTTGGTGCTAATGGTGCAAAATGCCGTTTTCATTACTTTGGGTCAGTACGGTATTACAAGAATATTGATTTTGCAGTGATGGGTCAACCTAAGATAAACCCCAAAAGACGGGAAAATTAATCTTTAGTTGCGGCAATCGGCACAAGAGAGTTTAATCTGTACCCGTTGTACCCAATCAAATCGTAATTATCTATGAGTATTGGCTTCGTGTTCGAGTAATTGAATAACAGTTAAGCACTTGTATGGGTGAGGATTGTTGTGGTTTTTGAGAACTATAACCCCTAAATACTGAATACACTCGCTGTTGAAATAGATTATATTGTGCACATCATATTGGATTGGGTAACCAATCAACTTCGCGTTTTAATCAATTAAACAAACCCGTATTTGACCAGTCAATTAGATAGTTATCAGGAAACACGGCATGTGAGTGGGAGACCGGTCTGTCAGGCCCCGTTCAATAGCATGTACTTCAATGTTTTCGGGGAAGTCGGGCCTTGCTGGCTGAACCTTGGAGGAATGGGGAGATACCCAGAAAACACAATTCGTGAAATTTGGTTTGGAGAAGAGTTCGAGCAGCTTCGTGAAGCAATTGAAAACAAAAACCTCAGCTACAAATGCAAAACCTGTCTTGCGAACATTGTGGATGGCAACCACCATTCGGTTTTAGCAAAGCTCTATGATTATCCATATCCATTGGTGAAATACCCAACAATCATGGAGTTTGAATTAAGTAACCGCTGCAACTTGGAGTGTGTTATGTGCAAGGGAGACCTATCATCAACCATTCGAAGTAACCGCGAGAAAAGAGAGCCACTGGTCTCGCCTTATGATGAGGCATTTGTTAAACAGCTTGAAGAATTTATTCCACACCTTAAAGAAGCGAAGTTTCTTGGCGGAGAACCTTTTTTGATTGAGCAGTACTTTTCAATATGGAGGAATATGGTTCGGCTTAATCCCAAAATTAATCTCACCATTACAACTAATGGAACGGTCAACAACAATCGGGTTAAAGAAGTACTGAATCAATTAAAAATCAACATAATAGTGTCGATTGATTCGTTTGAGGAAAAGACATACGAAGAAATCAGGAAAGGAGGCTCATTCAAGCGTGTGATGGAAAACTTTCATGACTTTCGAAGATATTGCAATAAAGCGGGCACCTACTTTCAGGTTTCAATGAACCCTTTGAGAAGAAATATGTGGGAATTGAATAGATATGTGGATTTCTGTAATGCTTATGGTGTCAGAATATGGTTCAATACGGTGGTTTATCCTCACGCAGAAAGCCTAGCGATGCTCCCACATAAAAAGCTTAAAGAGCTATATGCTTTCTTAAGCACCAACACCTTACAAGAAAGGAACAGAAACTGCCCTTCGGAGGTTTACAATGCGAATGTTAAAACGTACAGAAACCTACTGGAAAACCAACTAAAGGTTTGGATGAATAAAGAGGAAGACGCAGCTAATTCCCGCATGATAAAATCACGAGAATTAGACACTTCAGAAATGTTGGAAGAACTGAAACGAGACCTATTAAACTATATTAATCAGGACGCGTACGTTACAAGTGTTCAAAAGCATGAAAAACGACAACTTATCGAAAGAAAACTAACATCATTGGGGAATGACGGCAAAGATGAATTAGATCGGCTATTTGTAAAAAACCGTTCTGAAATGGCAGAGGCTTGGTTGAATAATAAAGATTACTAGCTGATGGACTTTAGTGAAATCAAAAAGAAAATATTTGGTGCTCACAACCAACCATTATGTCTCTATCCGCACATGAACATTTTGATGACCGCAGATGGGAGATATAAGCCTTGTTGCCGGTGGTCAGAGACACTCAGCGATAATGGTAGAGAGCTTTCGGTTGATCAAGGGGATAGCCTAAAGGACGCATGGAATAGTACGGAACTTCAACAGCTTCGGCTTGATATGTTGAACGGCAAGAAAAACAGAAAATGTAGTGCGTGTTGGGAAGAGGAAAAAAGCGGGATAAAATCAATGCGTCACGATTCGTTCAATTACGGATACACGTACTCTGAGAAATCATCGAAAAAGTCAGGCCCCATCCGCTTAGATATATACCCAAGCAATCGGTGTAATTTAAGATGTAGAATTTGTAGTGCAGATTACAGTACAGGCTGGATAAATGAATCGAAAGAAACGCTGGGGATTGAGGGAAAGCACCATGTGAATTTATCCATAGAAAATTGGGAGCAGATAGAGTCTTGGTTGCCAGACGTAGTGGAAATTGGATTGTTTGGCGGAGAGCCACTCTATAACAAAGACTGCGTTGAGCTACTTAACATGATGGTTGAAAAAGGAAGGAGTTCAAAAATTAGCCTTTTGATAAATACTAATGGAACAATCTATTCCTCTGAATTGGTTAATCTATTTAAGAAATTTAAGAAGGTCATCTTGAATTTTAGTATTGATAATCTGGGTGAAAAGTTTGAGTATGAGAGAAAGGGTGGGAATTGGAATAAAACGGTTGAGGTTCTAAAAAACTATCTAGCTCAAGGTGGAGTCAAACACCAAAGTCAAATCGAATGCAAGATTTGTTGTACGGTAAGTGCCTTTAACGCATATAATTTACCAGAAACCGTAGAGTGGGTGAGGAAGGAACTTCATCCTGGCATGAAAATCTATCTGAACATCTTGCACGGGCCAATGTCATTATCCTTGCGTAACCTGCCAGAAAAAGCAAAAGAATTGATTGTAAATAGACTAATGCAATCTCATGGAGAAAAGGGGGGAGAACAAGAGCAATACAAATCTTTTGGAGACATAGTCAATTTTACATCACTTCAACCAGAAATGCAGGATGATGCTTTCTTGAAGGAGATTGAACGTGGAGATAAGTACCGAAAAGAAAATTATGCAGTTGTGTACCCTGCAATGCATGCCTCACTTTTTTGAGATAAGCACACCAGAGGAGTATTAGAAACTAGTCCCACACCTGTACTTCAATTTCTTGTACGTGCCGGACTGGATATGAAAATGTTTTTCATTCAACATTTTTGTGGATATAATATTGCCGTCCATCAAAAGCAGTTCATCAGTTTTTACATGTCGTAAATCCATCATAGTCTCCTCTGATGCGTGAAGTATCTGGCACGCCTGCTCAAGATCAATTGAGGATAGAATAAATGTTGCATAAAATGAGCCGTTGTGGATGTAAGCATCATCGCAGTATTCTTCAACAGGATAGTATCCCTTGGCAATTCCCTGTTCTCTTGCTATATGTATCACATTTCGGAAATCCGCAATGGTCGTATCGGCCTTTTGGGCACTAAAAAAGAGAAAAGGTAGGCACAGCGCCCATGATGCAAACACATACTGTTGAACATTACTCCAGGCTGATTTTCGTACGCCCAAAGGAATAACCACCAGAAACAGCATGCTCATTGCCACAAAACGCATTGGGAACAAATACCGGTCGTGCATCATGCTTTGGATGAGACTCAGGGAGAAGTAGGTGAAATCAAGATATTGCTGAACCAATATCATCCAGCCTATCTGAAAAGCAAAAAACAAGAGAACAGTCACGTATTTGCGCCTGTCAATTAAGTAGAGAACTCCAAACAACATCATTGCTGCAACAACGGGAGATGTGAAAAGAAAAAAAAGGGTGAAATTTAATAGATAGCTGGAATCAAGAAGAACCACAGCAGCTTCAGAAAATGTTCTCAAAGTTCTCCCGACAGTTTGCTGATCGTAGGCATCCAACAGCAACCATTTAAACAGGAGCATAACGAGAGATAAGGCCATAAGTTTTAAGTAGCCTAGTCCAATATTTCTGTCCGTGGCGGTCCGCCACAACCAGGCCGAAACCAAGAAACCGACCAGTGCTAAAGGGTGAGACGAGACGGTGAAGAATGCTGCAGGTACGATAAGCGTCTTTTGCCTTTTGGAATAATAATCCCAGTGGCAGATAATCGACAAGGCCATGATGGCGAACATAGATCCTGGATGTAATTCTCCCACCATCATGAAGTGGTTATAACACATACCGAAAACATGCACCGACACGGCAAACAAGGCAGCCCATTTGTCTTTTAGAACGAATAGTAGGCACAGGAAGATGCTAAAATGAAAAAGCACATCTCCCACCACGTAGGCTTCCATTATACCCCTAATGCTTACCCCTAAGTTTGAGGCAATGACTGGTAACAATTGGTGTAATACGAGCACATGTCGGCCCATGGGAGCCGCAAACGTTCCCCAGTTTGCGATAGTGAAAACATGAGAGAATCCGTCCATTATGAACTTGGACTCTAAGTGAGACAAAGCCAAAACCAGAATTATGGTGTAGTAAACAGTACCAGCAGCGAGAATGCTCAGTTGCGAATTGAGATTTCGGCCACCTAGGCGTATTTCAGAAAGCGGTGTCATTAGAATCCGCTAAATTAAAGGCCTTAACTCATTAAAAAAGCGCAAAACAGACTCCTTGGAGGTCATTAATGCTAATAAACAGCTGCTTGAACGTTGAGAATAAAAGGTACTATGCTGGAATCCGTAAAACACTTGATTTTATTGTAGTTTCAACCCTCATCACGAAGTTCTATTGCATAATCTGGGTTTAAAATTTGCGACATACGATTTGCAATTTTCAATATACAATTGGGGGGCAGAGGCAAAAATCGCAAATCATATATCGCATATTGTCTATCGCAAATCCTTTTGGGGAAAGTTACGGACACGTTGAAGTACCATCACGAAACTAGAATTCCGTACTTGGCCTCAACCACAGTTAGGAGCTTTGCTACAGTTTGTTTTTTCAATGAAGCATAAAACTGCGACCTTCCAGTTTGTAGAAAATCTACTAGAGCCTTTTCGCCCGCTTCGGACTGAAGGAGCCCTTCTAGGATTCTGATATTTTCCTTGAGGTTGGGGTCATTGGAATCATCGTCCATACTTGATAACGTTGCGATAAACGCATCAGACAGTTCTGCTTTTGAGGAAAAATTTAGCACGGTACAGTAGAGGTTAATCAGTTGTTTTGAGTTTCGGAATAGCTCTGACCAGTTTTCACACAGTTCCCACCTCACCCCAATCTCCGCACTTGTAAAGCACGCATTCGCCACATCCCTGAAAACGGTTGAATGATTCCAGTCAATCTTTTCAGCACACAACCTGCGCGAAGCCGAACTGAAAACACCAGACTCATTCTCGATAAGATTCAGCAGATCGACCAAATCAAGTTTACTAAGGTTTTGAACCATTTCTTCCTTGCCACTTATGGCAATGGAGGATAGCAGTTCCTGAGAGTAGCCTGTGCAAACACGTAGGGCTGAAACTTTTTGATTCCACTGAGAATCATTATCAATGGTATCGATTTGCGCAAGTGTATTAACAATAGCACCAGACAATTTATCTGCCGCATCATCTAACGGAATTCCAGCAAGTGCTGCGAACATGGCAAATATGATTTTAGGCTTAGATTCGAGCTCACCCGCGTTGGACTCTAAATACCTAAGAGCCTGATCTGCACTCGGCCGGAAAAATCCACCTTCGCTCAAACCTTTGGTCAAGACTGAGTACATCTGGTCACTAGATTCAGACGTTCGCAATGACTTCGCAATGACGTCTTCCAATCTAGATATTCCCCAATGAAGAGTATCTGGTTTGTATTCCGAGATAATCTGATAGAACTCAGGAAAGACCGTTGGAAACGACTCTTTTCGAAAAGTGTCGTGTCGGTTTACATACCAAAAGAATTCATCGAAAGGCTTCTCGACATCTTCATTTAGAAAGGTTACAAGTTCCTCAATGGTCTTTGTCTCTTGTTCGGACATTGCGTAAGTACTCTTAACGTGCTTTTGCAACCGTTCTGTGATTACGGTCTTGACAGGATGAGGAAGAATCTGTGTGTTGAGTCGCCAAGGGTCGAACAACAGATTCCAAAAAATCCGTAACCCGGGATAGTTTGTCCCGAACCAATCGAAAAATTCAGGGAAGTAGTAGATATTGAAGATGCTGACTGTACAGCATATTTTGAAGTCGATGTTCTGTCCCTCTGGGCTGCGGCTCAAACGGTAAGCGGAGTCAATATTCTTTGCTACCTCCTCCCATTTGGCCCCTTTGCGCTGATATTCGAAGCGTGCACCAATGTCATCCACACTGAAAGACATCCGCACCCGCTTGAAATGCCTCAGTCTTTCCGTTACAGCATCGTTGAAAACGGTTCCGTTGGTATTGAAAAGGATGGACATACGCCCTGCATTTCTAGTGCTGATGAAGTAATCTAATAACGCCATATTTTCTTGAGAGAGAAGAGGCTCTCCTCCGAAGAAGCATACCTCTTCTAGACTATCGCCCCATTGCTTTACTTGTTCTAGGTTGGGCAAAGAGAGGTTGTAGTAAATTTTCTCATTGCTTCCGTAGAGTTCTCCATGCTCTTTTATCCATTTGCTGGATGCGTTAGGGTAGCATATTCGGCATTTAAGATTACAGACATTAGATGCATTTATCTCAATCCGTGTGGGCTTCAGCGGCTCTGCAACTTGTTGCTCTGTGGTGCCATATTGGTAACTATCATACCGCATGGATCGCAGCCCCATATCCTGCATTCTCCAACATTCTCGACAACCCTCGAATTGCTTGTTCTCAAGAAAGTGTTGCCGTATGTTCTGCATGTAATCGGAAGTCCACGCATCTTGTAGCGCATCTCCTTGATGAATGCTCATCTCCCGCCCTTCGTGGGTAATATAGTCCTGATGTTTACTACATGGGCGGTATTTGCCATCTGATGTTAGCAGTATCTGCATAAATGGATAGTAACAGAAATCGGATGCTTTGGGATCTCTCATTTGGTCAATTAACGTGTTAATGTTGGTGCTACTGAGAAAAGGAAAACTGCTATAAATTTATGCTCATTACACCGAGACTGAATCTGCTTACCATAGTTTTTACGAATTCATTGAGTTTCATAGGGGCTATTGCGTCATAGAATTTGATTAGACCTATCTTGTTTACATGAATGACAAGGTTTTGAGAACCGGCTTCATTTGGTTCAATATGATTTCGCATCCATTGTATTTTGTCAGTATTGTTTTTTGTTGTTCCAAACTCTTTAACCAACTCCTCAAACCCATCAATTAATGCGGTAAGATTGTCGGAGGATGAATAATCTTCTTTAGTAGCGTGTCTTGTCTTCTCAAAACGATTGTATGCTGCATATTTTTTCGAGTCCGATAGGAAGTGAGATGCTGCAATCCTTTCTGGTTCTGGGTTATCTGGACGGTATGACAAGAGCTGTTCATTCATCTCTGGGAAAGTTGATGCGAAAGACTCTTTTCTGTATTTGTCATGAGTCGCCACATAACTGAAGAAGCCAGAGAATTCCCGATTTACGGAATGATTTAGAAAACCGATAAGCTCATCTACTGTCCGCGTTTCCTCTTCGCTCATTTCAAATGATGGTCGAAGCTCATGCCGCAGCCGATCTTTCAACTTTTCCTTCACTTGTTCGGGTAGCAACTGAACTGAAAGCTCCCAAGGGTCGAACAACAGATTCCAAAAAATCCGTAACCCGGGATAGTTTGTCCCGAACCAATCGAAAAATTCAGGGAAGTAGTAGATATTGAAGATGCTGACTGTACAGCATATTTTGAAGTCGATGTTCTGTCCCTCTGGGCTGCGGCTCAAACGGTAAGCGGAGTCAATATTCTTTGCTACCTCCTCCCATTTGGCCCCTTTGCGCTGATATTCGAAGCGTGCACCAATGTCATCCACACTGAAAGACATCCGCACCCGCTTGAAATGCCTCAGTCTTTCCGTTACAGCATCGTTGAAAACGGTTCCGTTGGTATTGAAAAGGATGGACATACGCCCTGCATTTCTAGTGCTGATGAAGTAATCTAATAACGCCATATTTTCTTGAGAGAGAAGAGGCTCTCCTCCGAAGAAGCATACCTCTTCTAGACTATCGCCCCATTGCTTTACTTGTTCTAGGTTGGGCAAAGAGAGGTTGTAGTAAATTTTCTCATTGCTTCCGTAGAGTTCTCCATGCTCTTTTATCCATTTGCTGGATGCGTTAGGGTAGCATATTCGGCATTTAAGATTACAGACATTAGATGCATTTATCTCAATCCGTGTGGGCTTCAGCGGCTCTGCAACTTGTTGCTCTGTGGTGCCATATTGGTAACTATCATACCGCATGGATCGCAGCCCCATATCCTGCATTCTCCAACATTCTCGACAACCCTCGAATTGCTTGTTCTCAAGAAAGTGTTGCCGTATGTTCTGCATGTAATCGGAAGTCCACGCATCTTGTAGCGCATCTCCTTGATGAATGCTCATCTCCCGCCCTTCGTGGGTAATATAGTCCTGATGTTTACTACATGGGCGGTATTTGCCATCTGATGTTAGCAGTATCTGCATAAATGGATAGTAACAGAAATCGGATGCTTTTGGGTCGCGCATAATCGTTTAAATTGATGAGTCCAAGTTAATGAATCAACAGAATCGGTGAACGGCTGTTTCGTAGCTTTGTGTACAACATGCGAAAATTCATTCATTCTTTTGGAATTTCTATCGTTTTCTTTTTGTGTCTGCTTGTTATTGCAGAGGTGTGTTTGCGGTATGCTTCTGGCATATTCAGTACGTATTCCGAACGGTCGGGAGGGACTGGTTACATGTCTCCTTTTGTTCCCTTCACCAAAGCCCGAAATCTCGAATATCCTGCCGGAAGTTTGATATCAGACGTAAGAAAGGAGCTTAACTACACCTATCAGGCTAATGAATTTGGCTTTTTCGACAAGAACCCAAATAAGCGGGTCTCGGGTAAACTTCGCATACTCTGTATAGGCGACTCCTTTACACATGGCATCGGAGCACCGCAGGATTCCTCTTGGCCTAAGGGATTGGACATGCGTCTTCAGCAGCTTGGTGTAGAGGCGGAAGTGATTAATGCAGGATTACAAGGTTCTGATCCTGTCTATTCAATGGATTTTTTGGAAAATCGGCTTTTTAATGCTTATCAGCCCGACATTGTTTTATTGGCCATCAATACAACAGATGTGTATGAAGTGGCTTTACGCGGTGGGGTCGAAAGGTTTGTAAATGACTCCACGGTACGGTATCGGCCAGCCCCTTGGTGGGAACCGATGTTCGAATTAAGTCACTTAGTAAGGGGAGTAGTTTACTCGCTTGGATACAACGGGTATTTATTGCAGAATTCAGATATGAGGCAGGTTGAAGAAGAGTCCATCAACATCATACGTTCTAGGCTTAGGGATTGGGTAGACGGACAAAATGAGGACGGAAGGGCCGTGCAACTAGGGTTGATTTTGCACCCTTTGGTTGGGGAATTGAAAGGAGCGGGGCAATTTTTCATTAGCAACGCCTTTGAACCGCAGGGACAAAAATGGTTCACGATAGATATGTCTGACGCTTTTGTAATGGACGGACGCCTCACCCCAAAGAGTTCTGACCACTACTTCTGGCCAATTGACCAGCATCATAACTCCAAAGGATACTGGCTCTTCGGAGAACTTGTTGCCAATAGGTTGATTAATAGAATACCAGCCGCAGACGGGTCTATTACCGCTCGTAAAACCAATCTCTGATGTATCGGCAAAAAAAATACATTGCCATGGTGGCTGCTACTGTTGCGTCAGGGGTTTTATGGTTTCGTCAATACACCTATTGGGTTAATACAGGTTATGTTGAGTATAACCTGTCCTTCTCCTTGGCCAACCATTTCGGGTTGGTTCTGCTTGTATCTTTCCTGTGTTGGTTGGTGCTTGTCTGTTTTGGAAAAGGCCGTCAAACAATATCCCGTGGTTTTGGCAGTGTATCCCTGTTTTTGTCAGCAATTGTGATACTGGAGCTTCTGGTAAGATGGACTGGAGTGGTTCAAAACTATGGAGAGACTCGTGACGGTAGATACATTCCACAATATGACGACACTCCGCGTAGTGCGTATTATACTTATGGCCGTAACACCGGAATGACAATGGAAAGCGGTGATGAGTTCAGATTCGAACGTACTACTAACGGCATAGGCCTGCTATTTAAGTCGGCATTACATAAGCCAGTAGGATTCAAAAGGGTCATTGTTCTTGGCGATTCATTCACAGCAGGAGACGGAGCACATAAAGATTCAACGTGGGTTTCGTTTATGCAGCGAAAACTGATGTTAGCGAATGAGAGATATGCGTTATTAGAGGTGTTGAATGCCGGGGTTCAGGGTAGCGATCCAATCTATCAGCATAAACTTCTTGTAGATAAGTTGCTTGTTTACGAACCTGATCTGGTAATTCTTGCGATTAACAATACGGATATTGGGGAGATTGGGTCTCGTGGGGGGTTCGGACGTTTTGTCAGCGACACCCTTTGCATACCACGTTCAGGGCCTTGGTGGGAGCCAGTGTATGCTAGCAGCCATATCACTAGGCTAGTCCTACGGGTTATCTTCGGCATCAACTACTCACTTATGACGAAAGATGGCTTTGAAAGAAATCAGGAGAGAAGTGGACGTCAATTGCAGAAGGTGGTTGAAGCGTATGAAACCCTCGCTAAAAAGAATGATTTTCAATTGTTGGTCTGCTTTATTCCGCTTCGGAGCGACCTAAAGGTTGGGAGTTTTCATTCTCTCTTTGGTTTGGAAGAGCGAATGTCGGTTTGCAACCAAGTTGACGTTGAATGTTTGAACCTGTTTCCCTCATATCTCGAAGAAGGAATATCAACCCAAAACCTCGACAAGTATTATTGGCCACTGGATGGACATCACAAGGCAGAAGGATATCGGGTCTTAGGGGAAGCTGTGGCCAAGCAGATAGTCGAGAAGGAGGTGCTTTTTCCCAGTTAAATAGAAAACAAAAATTCTTATATCAATCCAATATTTATACACCATTATTATACTGTTGTAGTGTGTCAATAGGTGTTCGTAAAATACTTTCGTACAGTCCTTCTGTTGAATTTGCCTCCGCCTCTTTGATTTTCAATAGAACGCCCTGATTCATATCGTAATTAAGAAGAATCCATTCAACCCAATCCTTGGCAACCCAATCTTCTTGCACTCCATTTTCTTTTCTAAACAATCTTCTACATAAGACGAGTACTTGTTCATTTGTAAGGTCACGTTTCAGTCTATCAAAAACGTGTAGCTTGAAATGCAACGACTTGGCATCAGTTTCCGTTCCTTGAATATTTAGTAGATGGGTAACCCATGGGTCTTCTTCGTTATTTTCAACCGCTGGTTTCGATTTATGCCAAGCCCTAAGTTGCGCAATCATGTTCAGGAAGACGGCATTATTGTCCCTTGAAGTCCGAGATTGGCGGAACATAGAACGGATTGACTCTTTTTTTAAGACTCTGTCCAATCGCTTAATTACTGCATACAGCGCTTTCTTAGATAGGAACCGCAGGGAAGCGGACTCGGGCATCACCACCGTGTTGAAATACAACCTCACGTTGTTCTTATTACAATATCTAAGCACTCCGTGTAGGTGTTCCCAGTTTTGCTGTATCGGACAACAGCTGAATGTCAGGTCGATTCCTTTTTTCTCACAAAAAGAGCGTAAGGATTCTACATTGGAAATAAAGGTATTGAAGGAAGCATTTTTACGAATCGACTCATAGTTTTCAGCATTAAGGGAGTCCACAGATATGACTGGGTGAACCCTACATCGATTCAATACGCGCCAAACTCGGTCGTTTAGCACAGTAGCATTTGTGGTGATGTGAAGTTCTGCCTCGGAATTGACTTCTATAAAACGCTCCCATATTTCGTAGTAAACCGGAATTAGGAAGGGCTCTCCTCCAAGAAACCGAGCTGTCTTTGCTTTACGGATAAAGGGATCTAATTGTTCTACGAACGTACTGTCATAAGGAGACATCAACGGAGGCAACTTCTCCCTGTTACGCCTTATTAGATGGGAGTGCATACCTCCACACATCACACACTCAAGGTTACAGATGTTGTGTAACTCAAATTCAAGAATCTCTGGGAATGCCCTTGACTGCAACACCGATTCGGCAGATAGTTGTTCCGGGTTTTCCATGAATGTAAGAGGTCGGTCATAAATGCGGGCGTGCACTCCTTCATGATTTCCTGCATTTATCTGATCTAGACACCGGGCACATCCAACATCAAACTTCCGGCTAATTATTTTTTCTCTGAAACTCAAGGCGTTCTGACCAAACCATGCATCCTCTACTGTTGTTTCTGGGTATTTTCCATACAAATGAGTACGGTTGTAGCAGCATGGAACCATCTGCCCCTCAGGCATAAAATACATACTGTTGAAAGGAGCATGGCAGATGACCTCAGTATCTTTCAACTGTCGAGAAGCGTTGTAGGCGTGCAAGGCCACAGGTTCCAGCGGCAATTTATTGGGCTGTTCTTGATTCATTTTCTTTGTAGTTTCGAAACTAGTTAATTCCTATTCGAATAAATGGCCGAACTGCTGGAGCATCCGACTTTTTTCTTCACTTGGGCGGTGCTATGTATTGTCATCCTCATTATTGGTGTGGTAATATCTGCTCTTTCAAAGCATTTTTTTTCAGGCGAGGCGCGTAGCCGCGTAATTTTGATAGCCCTGTCCTCTCTCAGTATATTGCTTTTGGTAGAGGCTGTTCTACGTATTACGAAATACACGGAAAACTACTCAGAAGCACGAAACGATCATTACAATTTCATCTGCCACGGTTCTTATCAAGATACCTTGCATGTGTGGCCAGCCAACGATACGCACGAAATCGGTAACAGAGTGGATTTTGTCTATTCCAGAAGAACCAATTCGCTAGGGCTGAGTGACCGAGAGTGGCAGAAGAATAAACCAGATAGCATTTTCCGCATTGTTGCTCTTGGAGACTCGTTCACAGAAGGAGATGGCGCACCAGCGGACTCTTCATGGCCTAAATTGCTTGAACAACAACTTCTACAGGAAGGAAAGGCTGTGGAAGTGTTCAATGCTGGCGTTTGCGGAAGCGACCCATTTCAGTCACTTATGCTGCTGAAATATCGGCTGTTGGACTATCGACCGGACCTAGTTATTGTTACCATAGCGATGCAAGACTTACTTGAGGATATTGCAATTAAAGGGGGTATGGAGAGGTTTAATCCCAAGCTAGGAAGGAGGCTCAAACTTTTCGAATTGGTCTACGCTTACAGCCACATTGCTAGGCTTATATACAATCGTGTTCTCGGGTACTCTTGGGTCTTAATCCGTGAGAGCAGCCCAGAATTCATGAAAAAAATGACCAAAAAACACATTCCAGAGCTTTTCGAAGAATTTGCGCGTGAGACACCTGATGCTGACTTAGTGTTCGTGCTTTACCCGCACCAGTTACAGACCGAACAAGGCTACCAAAAAAGGCTTGAGGAAGCGTTGTACAAAAACGCAAAAGCCAACAACATTAAAATTCTCGACCTGCGCTCTTGCTATCAAAACTATATTGATGCCTCAGGAAGACCGACCAACCGTTTTTGGTGGAAAAATGACGGACACCACAATTCAGACGGGTACGTGATGATGGCGCATTGTATTGGTCAGAAGCTCGGATTATGAATAGGGGAAGAGTCTTATATGCCCTCTTTATTTTCACGTTGGTTTTGCTTCTTGAGCTAGCAGGTCAGTGGGTAATCAATTCCAGACAAGGGTATTACTCACTCCGCAAGGTGCTTTTAGATAATGCAAACGGTGATGAACTGCCAAGGCTTTCTGCGCATCCATATCTTAACTATATTCCAACACCAGATTTTTCAATTAACGGTGTTCAGCAGCATAATAAACAAGGATATAGAGGTGCTGCGGTCAACTTTTTGAGAGCAGAAAATTCGGTCCGTGTTCTGTTTCTTGGTGGCTCTACAACCTATTCCTACTTTACTAATAACCTAGATAGCACATTACCTGAACAGACACGAAGTTTCTTATCGCTCAATTGTTATGGCAATAATGATAAGCGTCTTGAGGTTATAAATGCTGGACTTCCGAGCGGCACAAGCGCTGACCTGCTTACGCATTATCTGTTCAAGTATAGATACTACAAACCCGATATAGTGGTGATTCATACAGGAGGCAATGATGCTATAGGAAATGCGCTGGGCAGTCCATATCAGCCAGACTTAAGCCATTTCCGCAAAACGTTTGTGAACCCTACTCCGCCACCAAAGGTGGTGAGGTGGCTTCTGTTTTCTCGGACAATGAGCGTTTTCATTATCAGGTTTTTCTACCCAGAATACACAGATTACCACGAACACTTTGGGCATTCGGGAGAAGATCTGCCGAGCAAATGGTATGATAAAGACTCATTTCCAAAAGGAACGAAAGATTACGATGCCTTTTATAGAAACATCAGAACGTTGGTTCGGGAAATTCACAATGATGGAGCAAAAGCTTTGCTCGTACCATTTATTGTAAACGCAGAATATGTGAGGTCTGAGTGGCCAGGCATAGCCGAGGACTACCTCGCTGGCATTACCTCCAACCAATCACGATTGTTAGATATTTCGATGGTGGATGGTGCGGTTTTTTGTGACCTGACCAGTCATGATATCTCCGATCAGTTATACTGGCTGGATGACTGCCACCTGACCCCAAGGGGAATATCTGAAAAAGCAAGTGTAATCGGTAACTGCTTATGTTCTATTAGAAAAAATGAGGAATGAAAAGTCTGACGATTCAACGACAGCTCAGCATGAAGGAAGTAATCACGTTCCAACTAACCAACGGGATGCATTGTGAATTATACCAATTATACTCCGTTAGACTCATAGGGAGGACAATTAATTTACAGCCTCTTGCATATGCCTATACAACTCGTCATTAGAGAATGATAAGACACTTTTAATCAGCTCCTGAGTTTCGGATTGAATCATGGCATAATGAACCTTATTCTTGTCTGATTCGGATGCAAGAAGTATCATTACACTATCAGTCTTCTCGAAGAAGTTTTTTGGGTCTATACCTTCAGAAATGAACCTGCTGAGCAATAGCTCTCTGTAATCTGCATTGGCATCGTAACCTTGAGCTTGATTCTCATTATTGGAAGGCTGTCCTGTGATGACGGGTTTACCTGCACTGTTCGTATGGACAGGAAGATACGAGTAGGGGTCGTTTTCCGTTAACGAATATGGAATGATTTCGGACGGATTCCTTTCCTGAGCTTCCTTCTCCGCATTCTGAAGAAAAGTGATGAGGTCGTGAAAAGACTGCGCGTTGCTCTTTTCCACATAGCTCTTCTCAGGGAATACCATTTCATTGAGCTCTTCCCTAATCTGTCGAATTTCATTAGCCGGCAGATTCCACAAAGCAAACCGCGGAGGTGTTTTCAAATAGCTGACATATAGAATCGCATTCTGCTCATTACAGAACCGTATCATGTCAGGAAAGTCCATCCAATTGATACGCATCATAGTAAAGCTGATTACTAAATTCTTCTTCCTTCTTCGGCAGTAATCATTAAAGTATGCGATGTTTTCGAGCAGCTGTTCCATGCTCACATTCTTCCGAATAGACTCTAGTCGTTCCTTTCTAGTGGAATCCATGGAAACAGCTACATCAAAATTGCCCCGCTCCAAGATGTCCTTAACCTTCTGGTTCATTACAGAACCATTGGTAATAGTGAAGATTTTGATGTTAGGGTTCAAGGTGAGCATGCGATCCCATAATTTAAAGTAGATAGGAATAAGCAAAGGTTCGCCTCCGTAGAATTTGGCCTCTTTCAGGTAGGGTATGAACTCCTCCAGTTGGTCAACAAAGGCATCGTCATACGGGCTTTTGAGAGCAGAAAGGTGGTCACGGTTTTTACGTATGGACGAAGACACCTCTCCATTACACATGATGCACTCGAAATTGCAGGTTGAACTTAGTTCGAACTCCATTACCTGCGGGTACTGGACTTTTTGGTAATTCTGATACTTGTCAAAGACCAAGGGCTTGAGGCCAGAGAATTTTCGATGTTCCGCAAAATACTTGCAGTGCTTACAACCATAGCTCAGGTCGTTGTGCTCCATGTGTTCCCTTAGCGAATTGCCCATTTCGCTTTCGAACCACATCTCTCGCACACTTTGTTGCGGATACCTTCCTAACTCTACCTTCTGGTTGTAGGCGCAAGCAAGCACCCTTCCTTTGAAAGAGAAGCTGACATTGTTGAAAGGAACGTAGCAGAAAAGAGGCTTGCTTCCTTCCGGGCGAAAGGCATTGTATGCGTCCATCACCTCACCAGAAAGCGAACTAAATTCAATCGACTCCTTTGGGAGGTTCTTGTTCCGCTTTAGAATGTTTGAAAATAACCGTTTCAGCATTGCCAAATTTCAGTATTATAGTGCCAAATTAGCGAGAAGAAAGCGTCTTTAAGGCCGTACCTAAAAAGTTCATCATGAAAGTGGGAGTAATCGGCTACGGATACTGGGGTCCCAACATCGTGCGAAACTTTTCGATGCACCCTGAATGTGAGGTGACTTGTATTGCCGAGGCCAGAGAGGACCGAAGAAACGTTGCAAAAAGAGCCTGCCCAACAGCAACTCTTTTAGAAAACCATATTGGGTTGATTCAAGACCCAAATGTAGAAGCGGTGGCTATTTGCACTCCCGTTGAAACCCACTATGAGTTGGCAAAAGCGTGTTTGCTAGAAGGGAAGCATGTATTGGTTGAGAAGCCGCTGTCCACACGTTTGGAAGAAGCGGAAGAATTGCTGCGCTTGGCAGAAGAGAAGGGTCTTTGCCTTCTTGTGGATTACACTTTCCTTTACACGGGAGCCGTGAGGAAAGTGCATGAACTTATTCAGAACAGCGAGCTCGGAGCGATTAATTATATCGACTCCACTCGAATAAATCTTGGAATCTATCAGACTGATGTGAACGTGCTGTGGGATCTAGCAACCCACGACCTTTCTATCATTTATCACCTAATTCAACAACGACCCGAAGGTGTTCAGGCCATCGGAGCGGTGCACCCAAAGGTTGAGACAGAACATATTGCATATTTGATTCTGCATTATCCGTCTGGAATGTTGGTTCATCTAAATTGCTCGTGGGCCTCTCCAGTAAAAATTCGCCAAATGATTTTCGGGGGATCGAAAAAGATGGTGATTTACGATGATATTGAGCCTTCAAACAAGTTGAAAATATATGACTATAGCGCCTTCGAACCTTCTGATGAAGAGCGCAGAAATTCGCTGGTCGACTACCGTTTAGGCGAGGTTCGCATTCCAAAATTTCCACTTACGGAAGCACTTGCTGTTATGGTAGATGATTTTTGGCACACCGCACAGGGACATCCATCCCATTATGACCGTAAGATGAGTCTTGATATCGTGAATACATTGATAAAGGCTGATGCGTCATTGGCGAATGGTGGAAAAGTGATTTCGCTGTGATGGGAGGCGGCCTTGATTGGACAATTTTCATATTCTGTTACAATGAAGAAGAAACGGTCGGCTCTGTGATTGATCAGGCCGTGCGCGTTTGTAATGGTTTGTCTGCCTCTTCTTCAGAAGTCCTCGTTGTCAACGATGGAAGCTCAGACCGCAGCCAAGAGGTTATTGCCTCTAAATGCGAAGAGCACAATTTAGTTCGCGTAATCCACCACGCTACAAACAAGGGGATTGGAAGGGCGCTCATTTCGGGTTACTCCAACGCCAGAGGATCTCTCATCTGTGGTGTTCCTGCGGACGGGCAGTTTAACATCCAAGAGTTGCTTCCATTCAAAGACGCCAAGGAAAACGAAGTTGTTTGTTTTGTTAGGCGGGACAAGCGATATAGCTTGTACAGAAAGTTCCTTTCTGCTTTTAACAGTTTCACGAATAGAATACTTCTTGGGCTTGCGTTGCAGGATGTGAACTGGGTGAAAATATATCACGCCAGCAACCTAAAGAAAATCACACCAAGCATGAAAAGTTCACTCATTGAGAGTGAGATGTGTGCCATGCTGAAAGCTAGGGGCGTGAGCTTTCTGGAGGTTCCTTCTACTTACCAAGAGCGTATAGCTGGAGAAACGAAAGGAGGGTCTATAAAAACAGTAGGGATGGCCGCGTTTGAATTTGCGAAGTTGGTTTTTCGCGTGAATCTGTTCAGGACACGAAAGCTCTTGGGGCAATTATTTCTCCACTAGAAAAGAGCCGATAATCAACGCATCAAGTCCACTTCCGAAAAAGATGGATATTGCATCTCGTGGGGAGCCAGCCATAGCCTCGTTACTTCGGTTGAAGCTTGTGTTTACACAGATGCCATCTCCGGTAAGTTTCTTGAGTTCAACAAGCATGCGGTGATATAGTGGATTTTCCGATTGCTTGACAGCCTGAACTCTGGCAGTATTATCTACGTGTGAGATGGCTGGAAACTTTTCAGGTTGACGCACCAACACATTTACAGTCATGTATGGAAGACTTTCGAGTGGCGTTTCAAAATGAAAATGGAGATCTTCCTCTAACACACTAGGACAAAACGGTCGGAAGGACTCCCTGAACTTGATTTTGGCGTTTATTCTCGATTTCATTTTTGGCCCAACTGCAGAAGCTATGATGCTTCGATAACCTAAGGCGCGTGGACCAAACTCCTCTTTTCCCTGAAACCATCCGACAACTTTCCCTTCAGCAACGCATTCGGCTGCTGTTTTGGCAGGGTTAACTTTTCTGTAAGTAAGACCGAAAAGGTCTAACTGTTCCGCGATTTCTTCTTCTGAATAATTACGTCCCAACGAGACCGTTGTCATCGGCTCCGGAACACAATCGTTGCTCACGGTACTCAGATATGCTGCACCGAGTGAAATGCCGGCATCACTTGAAGCGGGCTGCACAAATAAAGCATGTGGTTTCAACTGTTCGGCCAATTGTCTGCTGGCAGCGCAGTTAAGGGCTACCCCACCTGCCAGACAAAGATTCACGTTACCTGTCTTTGTCATCCAGTGTCCAATCACCTCCACCATTACATCTTCTAATCTCTTTTGCGCACTTGCTGCCACGTCTTTGTAATGCTGGCTCATCTCTTGCTCGCGAAGTCGTGGGGAAATCCCACCGAGCAGAGCAATGAGCTCGTTACTATAAGCGGGCTCTTGTTTAGTGGTTTGCGGTGCTCCGGGCAATATTGGTCTGAGAATGTGTTCGTTTAGTTTGAAACCACCCTCGGTAACCATTAGAGTTTTACTAAAATCGAATTTGGTAGCATCACCATAAGGCGCAAGCCCCATTAGCTTGTACTCGTCTGAATCACGTACAAATCCGCAGTACTGAGTAACTACCGAATAGTAGATGCCGAGACTGTCAGGTCGTTTGAACTCTGCTAATAGACGCATCTCCCCATCTCTGCAATCGTAAATGCGGGATGAGCTGCCATCACCTGATCCATCTGCGGTGAACGTAAGCGCATTTTCGAACCCTGATGCATAGAATGCCGAAGCTGCATGACAATCATGATGATGATGCCGTTCAATATGAGGAGCATGACCGAAGCGCGCTGTCAGGTATTTTCGAAGGTTTTCCTCAAAGCCATCATTCCAAGTAATGCCGTGAGTGGCAACCACGTCAACCTCGTGCATGGTGATGCCCGCAATTCGTAGCACCTCCACAATGCTTTTCTCCGAGAGTCTTCCTGGTGCATGTTTCTCGCGCGCGATGCGTTCTTCCTCCACTGCTGCTACAATCTGGCTGTCTTTCATCAAGACAGCTGAAACATCTTGATAACCGAGTCTGAGTCCTCCGTTTATTCCTAAAACATACATGTTAGGCCCCACAATTAAAATATTTGTCGTAAGCTACTTTCGGCACAAGGTTCAATCGGCTTGCAATCCAGATAGGCACCTTGAAAAGCTCCATATATTTTCTGCTGGTTGGATAATCTCTAAAGGTTTTGGGAGGGATTTTCATGTATTCGTCAAAATCTTCCTGCTTGATTCCCAATCGTTTTATACAAAGACGGATAACATCTGGGTCTTCAATCTGGTAAATCCCACCTGCTCTATTTATAGCTTTCTCTCTATCCATTTGTCCAGTGCGGACAAGAGCAGAATCGCTATTCATGTTAAGGTCAATATTAAACTTAACACGATGAACGTTTTTTATCAAACTGTGATAGAGGTCGTCAAAATAATGAGCTCCAGGATATACCCAACCAAGTTCCTTTTTAATTATTTCGTCCTGATTCTCTCGAATGTAGTCGGAATAATACATGGGAGTGTAGGTCTTGATTCCCTTAAAAACCGTGTAGTAAAAGAGTTCTTTTAGCCCAAGGTTAAAGCCTGCATCATCTGCTTGCCAAGGTTTTAGTTTAACGGCACCAAATTGCTTCTGTACATTTCTTAGGTAGTCACCATCGAAGAAAGACCATGATAATGGCTTTACTCCTTCCGTTCTAAATGATTGCCCGATAATAATGGCTTTAATACCTTCTTTATGAGCTACGCTGTATAATGAAGAGGCGATGCCAATATCGGTTCCTAGGTTCAGGTCTGGTACTGATGCTTTGAGAAAGGAGATTTTAAGATCTTTTGCTTCTCTCCAATCAGAGGTAATTGTTCTTAATTCAACACCGAGAATTTTGCAAGCATTGACCATGTTTTCTCCTGCGACTGGGTTGTCGAAACCGTCATTAAAGTGTACCGCAAGAGGCCTCAACCCCCATTCTTTCACCACTTTTCGCAGCAGAACTGTACTATCCCTTCCCCCACTTATTCCAACGACACAGTCATATTTTTTCTTTTTGCCTTTCCGTTTTAGTATGTCAAAAATTCGATTTAATTCTTTTTTTCCCGCCTCTCCATCAGGAAACATCAAGGTCATTTTATCATGCAACGCGCAAAAATTGCAGACGCCATTCTTATCAAATGAAATGCCTGGAACAGATGTGTTTTGAACACATCTTGTACACCGCACATCTTCCAGTTCGGTTGGTTTTCCGTTTACAATTACTTTTTCCAATGGTCTACTTCCTTCACAAAACCGTTTGCAATTATCTTTTCGTTAAGCAACGTGCCAACCACATCCTGCTGAGGAACTTCCGTATCAAGATAAATTACTTCTCCAGCAAATTCATTGAACTGGCCTTGACCAAGAATACCCTTATCACTTACGGCTAACGAGCACCCAACCATCTTTTTTCCTTCATAGGGACCACCAACTATGTAACCTACAGATGTGGTACTGATTACCAATGACTCGTACATACTTGCAATGTAACTTAAAGGCGTAACCCACTTGTCGCGATACGGGTCATCTATTTCGCTTATTCCGTGATCCACTGTCCAAGATGAAGGTGATAGAATAATTCGAGCCCCCATTGCTCCCAAGGTTTTACCGATGTGAACAGATTCACGATAATTGTCTGCACAAATGTTGATGCCGATTTTCCCCCAAGGAGAATCTACCACTCGAAGTATGTCGCCCACCTCATAATATGGTTGCTCTACTTCAATCAGGTTAATCTTATGGTACTTTATGAGAATTTCGCCTTTATCATTAATTAAAAGAGCCGTGTTGAACAGTTTTCCGTCTGGTCGCTTTTCCGTCAGCCCAACACAGATGTATATTTCAAACTCCTTAGCCCATTTGCAAAGACGGTCGCTGTATGCTCCTGGTATTGGTAGTGCCTCTTCAAATGCTGATGGATGCGTCCAAGTGAAGTCGATGGTCTCTGGTAAAACAATTAGATCAGCACCTTTGGTTGATGCTTGTTCAATCATTTTTCGCGCTCGCTGAAAATTTCTCTCGGGCTCACCGCCCTCTAGTAGCAACTGACCCATTGCCAATTTGATTTTTGTTCTTGCGTGCTGTTCGTTCATGTTTCTTAATGCCCCTCGGATTGCGAAGTTAGCCTGTTTAGGAGGGGATTAAATCGGTTCTTCGCTTTCTTATCTCCACCATACTCTTTTTCTGAAAATCAGACCAGTGAGCATATGCTTGTTGCATATCTTCTGCCAAAATTATTCCATGACCCGAGGTTATGAGCTCGTAATTCTGCGGCCGATTCTTTTTTGAATCCGGCTTTATTGGACCAAGAAGGTTTTTAATTACATGGTAAAGACCTACCCGGTATTCAATAATAAACAGGAAGAGGTCGCGAATTCTGAGATTGAAAACATAGACCGATAAATAGGCGAGAGACTGAAGCACTTCTAGCTGCCACCTGCTAATGTTGGCGAATTCCAGCGCACCACCTATTTGTTTGTTGTAATCGTCCCAATCTGTAGATAATAGCCTGTACCCACCCTCACCTCTCGAGGCCATGTCTCCTACTGCTGTGCCCGGGTAGGGGGTCATTAATCCAAACATGGGCAATTGTGGGTTCATCTTAATAGCAAGACGGATGGTGGAAAGAATGCTCTTCACGGTCTCATCAGGCTGGCCAATCAGGAAGAACGTACCGAAAGGCACTTTATGTTTTTCTGCCAACCTGAAAGCGGTTTCAATCATCTTAAGATCGGTGCCCTTCCCCATTTTCTTAAGAGCAAGTTCATCGCCTGTCTCTATACCCATCTCCACTCGGGTTACGTTGGCCTGCTTGAATTTCCTAAACATCTCATCATCCACAAATCGTACATGGGTCTGCACGTCCCAATCAACTCGGTTGCCAATGTTTGCTTTTGCCATCGCTTCTAGCAGACTTTTGGCTCGAGGCATATCCACGGAGAATAGCTCGTCTCCGAACGATATGGTTTTTGGGTCAAAAGTGTCAATGAGATACTCCAACTCATTCATTACTAGGCTGACCGACCTATTTCTTGCCACCCTTCCGTTTGGGTTCATACAGAAAACGCAATTCAAAGGGCACCCTCGCATAGTCTGGATATAGTAGGTCTTTGCAGGAGGTAGTAGGTCCCAAGCTGGTTGAGGGAGTGCGTTCTGGTTTAGAATACGTTGTCGAGCCGGGCCACATTTTAACCCGCCTGTCTCTGTGCGGGAAATAGTGCCTGCCAGCCCGGCCAAGGGGTTTTTAGCAACCAACCTTCGTATGATTTCCAATAGGGTTTGCTCCCCCTCTCCGATTACACCGATATCAAACATTGGAAACTCTTCCATTGTACGCTCCGGAATTGCGGTTACGTGTACGCCTCCGATAATGCTGGTCACATCAGGAAGTTGTTCCTTCACTTTGTATGCCAAGTAAGCTGACGGTTTTATCTCATTGGTAAAGGCGGTGTAACCAACGACACCTGGATTCTGGTTCACAATGCGGTCTGCACATTCGGAAAAAGAAAGCCGCTCGAATTTGGCGTCAATTATCGTGACATTACTAAACCCATGTTCGCGTAAGTAGGCGGCCAAACAGGCTAGACCCGTTCGGCCGAAATCAGGCTCATCGTACCAAGGTTCCACCACAGAAAGGACCGGAGCATTTACTAGACAGATGGAGGGGTGTTTAATCATATTACATTCCCTTTCTCCCGAAAAACCGCCAGTTGAAGCAAGTTTCTGAGACAACCGTAAATATATATGTCCTTTCCGTATATCCTTCGAACCCAAGATTTGGACAGAAGCATTGGTCAAATGTGAAGGCGTATAAAAGTCATCCTCACAAACGAATCGCAATGTGTAACGACCTGTTGGTTAAGAACCATGACGTTCACAGATGCTCTTTTGGTAAGGTTGCAGCACAAGGTTCTTGTCCACCGCATTCTCGTACCTCAAGAATAAGCTTTTACTTGGCCTGGACTCAAAGTCCTCGGAATAAAAAAAGTCGATATCAACCCCGTAAACCTCTACCATGCCTTCGGGGGTTTCTTTATCTACATAATGATGTAAAAATTGCTGACTTTTTGGCTTGATAAAGTAGTTGAGCGCAACCCTCGTGTCGTCCGTTTTGTTCGGTGGAGAAGAATGAATTAAGGCGCCCTCGAAAAAACAAACCTCGCCTCTTTTAACGGTAACAGGGATAGAGAGCATTTGAAGCTCTTGTTCCAAACCAGAAAAACACCACGGAACGTTTAGTGATCGATGTTTGTTGTCCCATAAATGACTTTCAGGTAAAACATGGAAAGCACCATTTTCAACTGTTGTATCGACTAGTGGAATCCAAGCGTAAACGGAAAACGAATTCGATTCGTCAACATGAGAGCTATCTTGATGAGCGCTAAGCGCAGTGTTGGGCCCAGAAGGTTTAATAAGGAAAGTTCCACCCATTAGTGAAGCACGATTATCTATAAAAAAGGAGCTTAAACGGTCAGGAATTACAGCATCAATTGAATCGCGCGCGAAGTTTCTAAGAACGGGGTCTTCAAATCGCCCACTTGGGCAAAATGTATCAGGTAAACCGTTAGGTAGAATGGATAGCAACTGCTCATAGCTGTTCATCAACAAATTCACATCGTCAGGAGATAAACACGGGCAGACAACGTAACCTTTGGTAGCAAGGGCCTCCTGAATCGCAGCGTTTTTGAAAAGGGGCTTCCTAAACCTAGGATGAATGGAGAGTTGTGACATGAAACCCAAAGATAGTGGGTACATCATACAATTGGTGTATTGCTACTTACCTTAGCGCTATGCAGCTGATGCCAGATCAGGAACAGATTGAGACTTTTAATCGGAGACGCAAAATGCGGTCACCGAGTAGTGTGTGCTACGCCCCCTTCATTTCCATGAACTTTGATCAGACTGGGACAATCACGGCTTGTTGTTTTAACCGTAAGCAGTTGCTGGGCACATATCCGAATAATAGTGTTGCCCAAGTTTGGAATGGGAATGCCCTGAAGGAACTGCGGAATGCCCTTATGCAAAATGACCTGACCAAAGGATGTCAACAGTGTGGAAAAATGATTGTGGAGGGAAATTTTGAAAGTGTTTTGATTCGCCACTTCGATGACCATGCAGACTTATCAGGTGCATTGAAAAAAGCACCACGGTCTACAGGTATATTGAACCGACTGCTAGACCGAAAGCGGCCAGACCTGACTCCTGTGATGCTAGAGTTTGAACTGAGTAATCACTGCAACTTGGAATGCATCATGTGCGGAGGCAAGTGGTCTTCCGCCATTAGGAAGAACAGAGAAGGACTTCCCCCGCTTAAGAGTCCTTACGATAAGGCGTTTGTTGAGCAGATACGTGAATTCCTACCGAACCTTTCGAGGGCTAATTTCTTGGGAGGAGAGCCGTTCCTTATCGGCATATACTATGATATTTGGGAGGCAATAATCGAAGCAAACCCCAACATTGAAGTAGCGATTACCTCAAATGGAACCATGCTTAATCAACGAGCCAAACTTGTGATAGAGCAACTGAATCAGTGTAAGGTGACACTTTCGATTGACAGCCTGCAAAAGGAAACATGGGAATCCATTAGGCGTAATGGTAAGTTTGAGAATCTACGGGCCAATATTGATTGGTTGCTGAATGCCGGTAAGTTGCGCTCCTTCTCAGTCTGTCCCATGATTCAGAATTGGAAAGAAATGCCAGAGATAATGGCATTTTGCGTGCAACATAATCTTGATATTTACTTCAATATCGTGTATGGTCAGCTTGGTGGGAAGCCCGAAGGAGGGCACAGGACTGACCTCGTTCCAGAAGTATCTCTAAAAACATTGAGCAGGCTTGAATTGAATGAAGTAATAACCTATTACAATAAACAGTCTTTTCCAGCACGTCAGCAAACCCAGTTGAATAGCCTTATTACACAATTAACCAGTTGGAGAGACCAGAAACCAGAATGATAAACAAAGAGGATATAAGGAAATACAATGCCATCCGGCCCGAAGCTGCGAGAGGAAAGTTGTGCCATGCGCCATCCGTAAACTTGAATTTTGAGCAGAATGGTAACGTAACGGCATGTTGTTTCAACCGCACAGACGTATTAGGAAGATACCCACAGCAAACGTTAAAGGAAATATGGGAAAGCAAAGAAACACAACGTCTTCGCGAACAAATTGAGGAAGGGTCGCTTGGAGGTGGGTGCAAACTTTGTGGAATTCTTCTCGAAAGTGGAAATTATCAGGGAACGAAGGCAGTGCATTACGATGAGTTTGCTACACCTAAGGATACAAAGAAGAGAGTTCTCAACTGGTTTCGTCCAAGTTCGGGCAAAAAGATGCCACGCGTGTTTGAATTCGAGATATCGAACACATGCAACTTGCAATGCGAGATGTGTAATGGGTATTTTTCCTCAACCATCCGTAAGCAGCGAGAAAAACTTCCACCGATTGCCAATCCTTACGATGATGCTTTTGTGGATCAGGCGGCTGAATTCATGCCATATCTAACAGACCTTAAGTTTCTTGGTGGAGAGCCATTCCTCATTGACATCTACTACCAGATATGGGAACGGGTGATAGCGGTGAATCCTAATATCCGTATCCATGTGACCACCAATGGAACCGTGTTCAACAATCGCGTAAAAGAAATCATGTCCAAGCTCAGGATGGGATTGGTGGTTTCCATTGATTCTATTGACCCCAAAGAGTTTGAAAGTATCCGCTTGGGTGCGTCACTCCAAAAAGTGTTAGAAAACTTCAGTCATTTCAAGAAAATGACTGAGGAACGCAACACCTACCTAACCATAGCCGCCTGTGCTATGAGCAACAATTGGAAAGGAATACCCAATCTGGTTCGGTTTGCCAACGAGCAGCAGATACCTGTGCATTTCAATGTGGTATGGAATCCCGGGCATCTTTCCATACGTTACATGAATTACACGGAACTGGAAAAGGTTTTAGATTATTTCGACCGACAGAACCTTCCTGAATCTGGTCATATCGAGCAAAGGAATCGGAGTGCTTTCATGGAACTAGTAAATACCGTAAGACACTGGAAAAATGAACGGTCTGAACTGGGGTTGGAGGAAATGGACAACTTTGGAGGGCTCTCTATCACCTCTCCTGAGTACCTGAACCTGACTCCAGAAATGGGAGGGGTGGAAAAAGACTTGGCCGGACAGCTACTCTGGCATTTTGCACAACGAAAAACAGGGCTGCATGCTGCGCTGATTTCCGCAGGCTTTTCGTCACCTGAAATGGGAGATGACGATAATATGCATATTCGAAAGCGGTTGTTCGATATTTGGAAAACAACGGGAGACTCGCGCTTCTTCCAGGCTTACTTTTCTATTCTTCCTTATTTGGCGGGCTCATTTTTTGGAAAATCGGGATTTGAGTTGGTGCAAGAGCGGGCAAAAGCCATTTTGGAACACATTGAAGATATGCGAAGGCAACAAGCCATGATCAGCGACCTGATTGATGATATTGATAGAAGAAGCGTGGTGAACCACTTGCAACTGATTCATGCGAATCCAATAGAAAAACTGCTAGCCCATCTTGACGAGCACTATTGATGTTTCAGTTCTTGTTTGAAGCGTTTGAACAGCTCGTCTGTACTCTTTTCGTTGGCCATTTCAAGAAGAGTCTCTGGGTTGTTGTCCAATACCATTTTGTAGAATGAGGTACGACTTTCATCATCAGAAATGAGCAAATCCACTTCCTTCAACCTCCTTAGCAGCCCATCTGCTTCTTCCGTTCTTGTAGCCCCGAAATAAGCATGCACCTTGATTGATACTTTGGTTTCCGCATCATCATCCTGTGTATTCGTGCTCTGTTCTCGAACCAATGCCTCCGAAAGCCAAGTTTTAATCTGCTGGTTTACAAGGTTATTGTATGTGTCGATATTATATCTGTGAATGGCTGTGTTTCCTGATTTTGGCGTTGGCAAATCGGCTTCAGATAACTGCCAAAATATTTTCTCAAGCTCGGAGGATGGAAGGCTCCATAGTGCTTGGTCTGCCGGTTTAATGATGCTATTGAACCAAAGATGGATGTCCTTTTGGTTGCACCAGTTAACGAAAGCAGGCATTTCCCACCAGTTTTGCCTCAAAGGATTAATCATAATGCACAACGTGCGATTATTTCTCTTGCAATAAGAGATGAAATAATCGAGGTTCTCCATTAGCTTCTCAAAGTTCCCGTTGATTCTTATTGACTCGTAAGTTTCAGGGCTAAAGCCATCCATTGAGATGTTAAAATGGAAATTGGACTTTTCCATGTATTCCTTTACCTTGGAAGTAAGCACGGTTCCGTTGGTGGCAATAACCATTTTAAGTTTTGGGTTCAGCTCAGCAATGTTATCCCAAATGTCATAATACTGCTTAATTAGAAACGGTTCGCCTCCGTTGAATCGAGCCTCTTTTAGGTACGGGATGAATTCGTTCAGTTCCTCAACAAATTTTTGGCCATAAGGAGAAGGTAGAGGTGGAAGTTTCTCTCTGTCTTTGCGAATTGTGGAACTGAGGTTTCCGTTGCACATGGTACAGCCCAGATTACATCTGTTGCTGAGCTCAAACTCCATGATCGTGGGGTAAGTAGCGTGTAAATGGTTGTTGTCGTAAGCCTTGGAGAGCACATTTACGTAGTTGCCCTCCAACAAGTGCTTTTTGCATTCCTGGCAACCAAAATCAAGATTGCAAGACCTAATTCCAGCCCTGATTTTCTCAAAATTCTCACCCTTCCAAATGTCCATTATAGACTTGTCCTCAGAATAGGTTTCGTGCTTGTGAAACGTTTTCCAACACATAGCAACATGACCCTCAGTATTAAAGTACATGTTTGAAAAAGGGGCGTGGCACAATAGCGACCGATCTCTTACTTGCCTCGTTTTATTGTAATTGTTAATGACTTCTGGCGCAATCCCGAAATCAAGATTCACATTCTTGCTGCGTGAAAATATTTTTTTAAGGAAGCTCAATGGGTGAAATCATGGGTTTTAAATTCGTGTTTAGCAATCTCTTCTAACACGTCTGATTTAATATTTTCATAAATACAATCTCCCATCATCACGTAACCTAGAGGCTTATGATGTCCATCTATGGGAGTCCACCAAAGATTCTTTGAAACAAGACCTTCTTTCTTCAAAGTTGAGCTATAGCATTCACGAAGATCGTGATAATACACGGAGGGATATTTTTCGCAGGCATTAGCAAGGGAAATATTCAGTGAGTAAACATACGATTCACTAATAACCTCCTCATCCCAAGGAAATAGTACTATGTGAACAGGAATGCTATCAATGAGCGCGTAGGCCTCTACTGCATCAGCAATATGTCTCATAGACTCCTTCTTAATCCAAGCAGTGTCCTTTGTTTGCATAAGAAGATCATTATAGCCGAAGTTGGAGTATACAAGTCGCCCGATTCTACTAAAGGCATATACCATTTCCGCAAACGAGAGTTTCAGACCAGGGGTATCATACCGATCTAATCCTCCACGTACATAGCAGTCATAAACGAAGTCTGAAGTAGATACTGGAATAACAATTATATCTGGATTTAATTTGTAGAGTTCAACACGATATTTTTTGAGTTCTTCGAAAGGGTCGCTACCGCAGATGCCAGCGTTTAATATCTCCACATCTAGGCCATCAGCTAGAAATCGGCTTTCAGCCAACGAAACCCATGTTGAATCCACTGATGTACCATCGCCTTCGGTAAAGGAATCGCCAAGAGCCAGAACCCGAATGGATTTGTTTTTTTCTTCCCAATTCTTGTCACTAAACCCGTGGTTATTGGTTGTTCTACTATATGAAAAAGCCCTTGTATTAAAATTAACGGCACTGTTTGGAAGACGAATTCTTGGTCTATCGGAACAATAACCAGGGTCTAATGGTCTTCCAAGCCCCCGCTCCTCTAAGTAAGTTGCCATGAACCCTGTGGCAACCATAAACCCCTCAATAATGGCCAACGCTGCAAACAAAGAGAGCAGAAATGCAATCACGTTTTTTCTAAGCGGTTTCTTTAACAGAATGGTGGCAATCCAAGTAGAAATTATGCAGCAGGTAACCAAAAAGAAAAGAAGGATTACGTAACTAACCCACGGTAACGGATACAATAACCCCTCTGTAATTTTCTCTAGAATTGGCATAAACGTAATTGGTTAGTACCAGTTGAGGTAGCGGTGTCTAAAACGATTTTTCCATCGCTGCAAAACATTAAAATCGTCCTCGATTAATCCAAACTGGACAAGCAGTTTGAAATAAGCAGAACCAATCATAAAGTCGTTTTTGTCTAAACCTTTAGACCGCCAGTTCTCATTCATCCAATGAACGAAATAAAATGATTGGGGCATGTCTGCCTTGCTTAGCAAGAGGTTCTTGACCTCATCCCAGTCATCTGGGTTGGATTTCTCATAGCCCTTGTCAATAAAGCGAGTAAGGCCTAATTTTTCTACTTCTTGGGCAAGAATTTCAATAGGCTTGTGCCAGTCTCTGTTGTGCTCATCAACATCTGATGATGCCTTTTCAAAACAAAGCCTCATAAGATCACAGCCCTTGGGAGCTTTCATCATGTTGCCTACGAGCGGTAGAGAGGGGTGATCCCGGAAATAGTAATCCCCTTCGACCGTCAGCGGCTTTAAACAGGTTATGTCCATATCGGACCACCAACCGCCTTCATCATAAAGAAGCTTGTAGCGAAAAATGTCTGAAAAGCCAGAAACACTTCCTTTTCCTTGACCGAATTGGGTTGTATTCTTGTAACGAAACACGGAAGATTCAGGAAGGATTTTGTTCGCATCTTCAGTAATACAGCCTTGGGGCAAAGGTGTTTGAATAGGCTCGTATACAAACAGTCTGAATTTGTGCCCCTGCTTCAAGAATGAGGTAATAGTGAGCGTTTCTATCAGAGAAAGCTTGGTGCCAATCCAAAGACCGTTAACGATTACCTCCATTTCTGTTTTTCCATCGAATTCGTTCTTCTTTGTCACCCAACACTCGAAATTTGAATTGATAGGCGAAGTAATTCACGAGTAACCGAAAGGCAATCCAAAGTTCTAAAAAGCCTTTGAAGTAAATGACATGCAATATCCTATAAGAAAGACCTACCAGCATAGCCCATAATGAAGTTATGATTCTGTTGGCAATCCCTTTAGTTAGGCCATAAACTGTTTTCCCTTCGTAATAAAATTTTAATGTACCTCTATGCCAAAATACATCTGATGCCTGATAATATACAACGTTACCAACGAAATCTCCAGCGAGCACTACAACCCAATTCCTAAATAGAATTAGGTGAACTATACCCAAAAAGAGAAATTTCCAGTCCAATAAAACCAAAACCACAATACAGACTATTGGAAACCAGAATTCGTAGATGAGTCGAGGTTCCAACAAACGACTTCCAGAGCGAAATGGTCTTGTTTTTTCGATGATTCCTTCTGCGATAGGAGTTGTGAAACCCAAAATGAGAATGAATACAGCGGTCAGCAATGCCAAACTTGGAATAAGAAACCCTGAGAGAATAATAATAAGACCGAATAAAGACCACTCGATAGGAATTAACCGAGAGCTAAGAAACCATGATACCCTGTCCTCGCCAAGATGCTGTACGGTATTTGAAACACCTGATATCCTATCATTATGAAGATCGGCCAGTTGATGTTCCAATATGTTTCGAAGGCCAGAAAGAAACGCCCAGAATCCAACAAAACCAAATATTACAAGATGAAACGTTTCAGGAGAGCTGCTTCGGTTCACGAATATGACCAATGCCATTACGCTTGTAGGAATTACCTGAGCATAAAGCGAATCAGTTATAATATCTAGATAAGGAACCTCTTTCCACCGGAAGGGGGGGGCAGAATAAAGAATGAATAGGAGAATTTGAAACCCAACAACGGCAACAAAACACGGTCTGTCCCAAAGCAAAAACAGAGCACTGCCAAGAGAGGTAGCGGCCAACAAGAGCGGTATAAGAAAGCGCTTGAATTTGGAATGTTCAACAACCGAATTTGGTTTGCGGGCTTTTTGATCAATTCCGATATCAAAGCAGTCATTGATATAATATCCAAAACCCGCAGTGGAAAAAAGCCAAATAAGTATGATTGGGAAAAGAACGAGATATGACTCTGGCCCCACATCGCTAAGCAGAATAAAAAAGTAAGACCAGCCCACAAGCATAGCCACCTTGGAGTTCCACCAGTCTGAAAATCGCAAAGAGGCTAAACCGGAGGTTTTCACCGTTAATTGGTTCTGAGCTACCAAGTCAAGAGAATTCGTTTGAAGAGTTGGGTACGAACCGTAAGCATTTGTGGAGAGATTCTAATGATTCTTAAAGAATTGATTAATGCAGCTCGCAACAAATTCGATTTCTTCAAAAGTAATTGAGTAAAAAAGAGGCAAGCGTATCAGGGAAGCAGCCCCTGTAGTTGTAAACTGATCTAAGCCTCTAAAAACCCCAATTTGAATTCCCAGTTTTGAGCTGTGTAATGGAGTATAGTGAAAAGCTGCGGTCACACCCGATAAGTCGAGAAACGCAAGAAGAGGGTCTCTTTTGGAAGGGTCATTTACCTTAAGCCAAAACATGTATCCGTTGTGCTGGCTCGAACTTGGTATTACGGATAATTTAATCAGACCATCCTCTTCAAGAGGGCGTAACAAAGAGAGGTAATTTGCCCACGATTTCTGGAACGCTTCTAATACCTTGTCAGAAGATGCGAATTGTCGTGATAAAATGCAGGTCAAAGGGTCAGCGAGGTGAGCATTAGTTCCTATTGATACCCATTCATACTTGTCCGTTAGCTTATCCAAATAATCCAGTCGATTGGTTCCGTATTGAGATACTTCCCGATATCGGCCCGCAAGGGTTTTGTTTTTAATTAAAATGGCTCCACCTTCAAAGCAGCTGAAGTTCTTCATTCTATCGAAGCTGAAGGTTGAAATATCACCGAAAGAGCCGAGAGGCTGCCCGTTCAATTGACTAAGAAGTCCGTGAGCGTTATCCTCGATTAAAACTAGGTTTCCCTCTGAACAAATGGCTTTAATTTTTTCGTAATCGCACGAAACCCCAGCATAATTGATTGTAATCACTGCTTTTGTCTTGGGGCCAATGGCATTTGCAAACGATTCTGGCGAAATGTTCATATTGGTCGGGTCGCAATCAACAAAAACACACGTACCACCGCTTTGGGCAACTGCATTTGCCAAGGAAACGAAACCAAAAGAAGGCATAATTACTTCACTGCCTCTCGGGAGGTCAAGAATCATTAGCGCTAACTCCAATGATTGTGTACCAGACTTGTTAAAGAAAACGTTGTCGCACCCGAGGAAATTCCTCATCCATGAGCGGCAATGTTGGGGACTTTCATGGTTATCAAAATCCGCAGAAATAGAACCTGGGGACTCAATCAGAGTGGGTATATGAAATGGAATCTTCAATGTTTTGTGCTAGTATTTTACTTGCCATTAACGGAAACAATCGCAGCGAGCTTATCATCTGCATCCAAAGTAAGCTTTAGAGCTTCTGAGGTTAGTTCGTTGGTATAACCAGCACTTCCCGTCTTATATGCACCTCGATTTTTTGCGCTCAGTGTTTTTTTTGCCAATTGGTAATGGGGCTTTCTAAACTTGATTAATGTTTTTAATATCAACCTGATAGATTCTGTGCTTGCCACCTGGACCCTCTGTTTATCCGAGTTTTTGTTTAACGAAGTAGCCGCGATTTTTACTAGAGATGGGGAGCCAATTATGGAAAAACACAAATCCTGTAAATGTTTTGGTAAATAAGGAATTGATTCTTGGATGAATTTAGCATATAAGGAGCTTTTGTTTAACTCGCTACCCCAGAGTAAAAGGTCTACCACAAATAGGGGAATTTGTCCACCCCCAGCTCCAATGTATGATGTCCCATTCACAATAACGGGATCGAAAAAAGGTCGCAATTCGTGGCTAAAAACATAAGGGTCTGTTTTTCTTATGGTCTCTCCAATTCCAATTACGGCATGGTTCAACCCCTCCGAAGCTTTTAAAGAAAGAGAGGTGAATTCAGGGCTTTCAAGGGGGCATAACCTTAAAGAATTGAGGACGGTTATTGCCTCCTCTATTCCAGGGATAGCAACACGTACGGCATTAATGAGACCGTCTTCATCGGAAAATTTGGTAAAACGTCTCTCTCGGGCACCAGTTGGATTCCATGGACCGTAATGATATGAAGTGTCTCTTGGAACCATTTTAGTTTTTTTACTTAACTGAACTAGAAGGTCACCTAGTCCGGCCACTTGTTCGCACGCCTGAACACCAAGTTTACGGAGGGCGCTTAATATCATACCAATATCGCGAGTCGCTGCATGAGATTCATTTTCCGAGAACGAATCCGAAGTGTTTTTTGCCACCAATTCTTCAAGCACACACAAAAGAGGCTTAACTTGCGAATCCATATTATAGGAGGGGAACTTTTCAAAGAAAGAGTCTAATTTTAATGGGTCTAATTTTGAAATGTGTAAGTGATTCATCTATGAGTGCGTAATAGGAAAAAACATAATTACATGAAGAATAAGAGCCTAGCAAGTTACGTAAGAAAATGGGCAAATGAAGAAGGAGAGAGGGTTGCGTTTTGCGAGTACCGGAAGGGAACATGGGTGGATTTCACATTTCAGGAATACAAGGTTGCAGCAGAACGATTGGCAAAAAAGCTACTTGACGAAAACAATACTGGTACAATTGGAAGCATTGGCACAAACACAGTGGGTTGGAACATCCTAGATTTAGCTATAGATATGCTTGGTGGCACCCATGCATCGTTTTTCCCAACTTTTGAACCCGAAACTGTTAATTGGATAATAAGCTCGACACTAATTCAGACGTTGTACGTGCCTAATAAACGTTGGGTCGACATGATTGGGTCTCAGTTGGCCAATGTTCATTCAAACCTAGAGCTAAGGACTTTTGATTCCTTAATTGAGAACAAGACCTTTGGTGATGTAGATGTTTATTTGGAATCGAACAGCCCTGAAGGTAAATCAATCATGTTTACATCTGGAACCTCAACGATTAGGCCCAAAGCTGTGTTACATAAGAACAGCAGTCTTATGGTGTATGCGAATTCACTAGACGTGATTTACGACCTAACGTCAACGGATTCTGGTTTAAGCTTTCTTCCTATTTGCCATGGTTATGAAAGGGGGCACAACTACCTTTTCCAATTGAAAGGATTGAAAATGACCTATGCCAGCAGCATATTGTCGGTTGCCGATAATTTATCAGCAAATTGCCCTACGTTTCTAACTGCGGTTCCCAAAATTGCGAATGATGTTGTGGATGCTGTAACTTTGAACCTACCCCGAACTCACCCAACACATCTTCCGAGAATAATTGCCTCCTCAGGAGCGACACTGTCTAAAAAATCAGGGCATTTTTTTACAGAGAAGGGGGTTGTCTTGATTCAGTCATACGGGTTGACCGAGTGTTTGGGAGTTGCATCTCAAGTTATTAGTAATTCATCAAACGACAACTGTGGTAACCCTCACCCTTATGTAGAAGTAAAACTTTCAGAAGGCCAGATTCTCATAAAAAGCGAAACAATGCTAGTTGGTTATGTATCAGGAAAAGGAGTAACGAACCCTTTGGATAAGGACGGTTTTTTTGCAACTGGTGATATGGGATTTTTGGACGAACATGGTCTTGTTGTCTATGGTAGAGAAGGGGACATTTTCAAAGTTGCTAACGGTAAATTCTATGACCCGAGGGCAGTGGAGAACAAACTTGCTGAGGTGACGGGATTTGCCATTTGTCCTGTTCTTATTCTGAGTGAGAGGCTGGAATTATACCTGATTGTTCAGGGGAAAGAACAAATATTGCCAGAGGTACAGGAAGACGTCCGTCAGTTTATTGAAGAGCACAATCAGGTTTGTCCGGAGTGGGAAACCATTGAAAAAATTTTGTTCGTAGAGGAAGAATGGAATAGTATTTCAGGACACTTAACCCACAATGGAAAGTTGAAGAGGCATGCCATTGCTAAAGCCTATTTGTTCAATGATAGAGCGTGAATTACAAAAGGAAAAGAAGCTGGTTATTCAAGAACTACTAGTTTTAATTGAAGATGAATGGGGTCTCCACCTGGATAGTGAAACGGGTGGAGAACAGGAATTGGGAAGCCTTTCTTTTTGGAACTCATTAAACTCTTTGGTCTTTGCAAATTTGGTAATGGAATATTTTAAAGTTGTTGTACCAATATCGGCTATACGGGTTAAAGTAACCCTTAATCAAATAGCAGCTGAGATTATTTCAGCTCAAAGAGACAATTGAAAAGACGTGAAAGAAAAAGTTTGGGTTGTCATGCCTTGTTTTGAATCTGACCAAAGAATTACGGAAACATTAAATAATTGGATCAGCCACTTTCAAAGACTCAATGTGGAGGCGACCTTTTGCTTGGTGGATGACCATAGTGAAGAGTCTCGTTGGAAAAAACTAATTCATCAACTAAATGGAGTCCATGGCCTTAGAGCGGAAGTGTTTAGGTTGAAACGTAACTATGGCCAACCATTTGCAACATGCATAGGAGTGGCTATGGGTAAAGGGGAGGTAGTTTATACAACAGATGATGACCTGAAGGTTGGGCCTAAGTTTTTTGAAAACTTATATAGCACCCTGATTTCTAAGCAACTGGATTATGGGTTTATTACTATTGAAAGAGAATTTAATGGAGTGCTTGATCGATTAGGAAGCCAGTTATTCAATAGGTTTTGGTCGTGGTGGCTGAACTACCCGGTTCATGGATCTAACCACCGTGTAATACTAGGGAGCCAGATGTGCCATGTTTTGCAAAAAGGCCTTCATCGATTTAATTTCCTCGACCCTTTACTTCTTAAAACATACGGTAAAGGCCAGTTTTTCTGGGTGGCAGGCGGTTGTGATGGAAGTAAAGAAGGGAAGTCAAGACATGGTTTGATCAAGAAGATTAGAATGACATTTATGACTATACTTTCGTTATCGGATGACAGATTAAAAAAATCGTTGCCAGAGGTGTTTTTGCAAGAAAAAATTCTGATAGAAAATTGAATGTTGTCTAGCTTTATGAAACAAGTTAACCTCGTAGAATTGGAGGCGAAGCACATTGAACTTCTTAGGTCTTGGAGGAATAACGCGGCAACCAGTCAATTCTTATCCGCTCCCGCGGTTAATATCTCCTCAACAAATCAAGAAAAATGGTTCAAGCGTATAAGTTTAGATTCTTCTGAACACCATTATATTATCGCAGTTCAAGGGAGTTTAGTTGGTCATGCATCTATTGGAATACGCGAATTAGACGGGGTGAAATTCGGTCAACCATCTTTGTTAATAGGGAGCTTGGATTGGCAAAAATCTCCTGTGCCGGTTATGGCGTTGGTTAAATTGATGCAATGCGCATTTGTTGACTTGGAACTGAACTTATTACGCTCGCCCGTCCACAAACTAAACATCGATGCCATCGACTTGTACCGTGCAGCAGGGTTTCGTATCATTGATTCGGAAGAGGAAAACTTCTTCTTGACAAATGCAAGTAAAGATGAGTTTGAGAAAAGTCTGTTACAATCCGATTTGTTATAGTTTGTTTATATCCTTGGCACTTCTTTCGTCATGTACCAAAAGAAGCATCAATACGACTGCGGAAGACCTGACAATGGCCAAGAAGGTTTTAGTAGAATGGAATCAGCGAGTTATAGATATAATGCGGCTTGATGGAATAAACCCTGTTTTGGCAACTCGCATGTTTAGTTACCCCAATATTGCGGCCTATGAGTCACTGGCTGCCTTACATCCGGGAGAGTTATCGAGTTTTGGTGGAAAGTTGCATGGATGGAGTGGAGCGAAGAAGATTGAGATTGCTCCAGGTTTAAGCGCAGAAGTAGCGGTGCTTTCGGCCTATTATTTCACTGCTAAAGCAATGGTATACAGAGAGGATATGCTAGATAGCGCTTATCAAAACCATCTCCAACGACTCAAACTGGAAGAAAAGATGGTTAAGCGCTCGGCTCAGGTTGGTAAAGAGGTGGCCTCCAAAATAATTGCTTGGTCTAAGACAGATGGATATAAGGAAACGAAAGGCATGCCTTATTACATCATTTCCAATACTCCTGGAGCATGGGTTCCAACTCCCCCAGAGTATCGTTCTGCTTTAGAACCGAACTGGGATAAGTTGAGAACTTTTGTAATAGACTCACTTGAAAGCGTTAGCGTACCGTTTGAAATTGAGTTTGATACCACGCAGGAATCGGCTTTTTATGAGTTGGCTAATGAAGTGTATTTGGCTTCGAAAGAACGGGCATATGAGGATAGCTTATTAGCGATTTATTGGGATGACAACCCAGATTTGAATACGTTTAAGGGCCACGTTCCTACGCCAAGACGACATATTAACCCAGCGTCTCACTGGATCAGTATGATTAATCAGGTAGTTAGCCAAGATTCAAGCATCAATGTTTTCGATGCAGCCACAATATACGCCACAGCAAGCATTGCCTTTTTTGACGCCAACCTTTGTAGTTGGCACGATAAGTATAAGTACAATCTCATTCGGCCTGTGACCTACATACGAAAATACATCGACCCAGATTGGATGCCAATCATTATTACCCCCCCGTTTCCAGAATACACTAGTGCTCATGCATCATGTTCATTTGCTGTTGCAACGGTTCTCAATCGTCTGGTCGGTGAGAATTATTCATTTGTCGACTCCACCCATTTGGAAATGGGCTGGGGCGTTAGAAACCTCAGTGGATTTAATGAGGCAGCCTCCCAAGTTGCTATGAGCCGATTCTACGGAGGAATTCATTACATGACCGCCTGCAAAGCAGGGCAAAAGCAAGGCGATATGGTGGGACAGGAAATTATTGAAAAGGTGGTTGAATGAGGGTCACTCACTTTATTTTGTCGGTAACCATTTTCTCTTTTGGATGCAGTACTGACAGGAAAGAGCTACATAACGAAGAAGTCCAAATAGGAGCTGTTTGTATGTTTCGTTGTTTGGGTCCATCGCAAACGGGCTTGAAAGTCGGGTATTTCGAGGAAAAAGGAAAAACATATGAGCAAGGAGTTGGCTTGGGAGTTGGGGATTTCAACAATGATGGTTTACCAGACGTTTTTTTTCTTGATGCCAAGAAGCATTCGCTGTTCATTAATCAAGGAGGTCTTGTTTTCAAAGAAAGTAAGACTGAAACTGGCATTGAAACGGAGCCATTTGACCTAAGTCTTGTAGTTGCGGATTTTAACAATGATGGCTGGGAAGACATCGCCATTGCTGGGCTTGCTGGACAAGAAGCAGTTAGGGTATACGTTAACAATAGAGACCTGACGTTTTCAAAGGTAAATACGCAAGGAGTTTTTGCACTCCCAGTTAGAAATGAAGGGCCATTGTTGCCTGCGCTAAGTGCTTTTGACTATGACAATGATGGGTTTTTAGACATTTTTTTGACTACTTGGAAACTCGATGAGGAAGCCTTTTACACCTCGTCAGTTGGAGGAATGACGGATAATAGTAAAGGAACTGCTTCAGGCGACTTGTTGGTGTTAAACGATAGCTTGAACTTTCATTTAGAGTCGCCTCAGCTTCTGGTAGACTTTCCTAATCAGAACTCATTTGGGGCTCGACACTCAGACCTTAACGCAGATGGGTTAGCTGATTTGTATATCCCTTCCGATTTTAATGTTCCTGACTATCTTTTTTTCAGGACAAAGGGCCAAGGATTTCGAAGAGTGAATGATGGTTTTCAGACAACTAGTTATTTCTCGATGGGCACTGATATTGGCGACATAGACAATGATGGTTTGGCCGATATATTCACCGTTGATATGCGGAGAAGTGGAAATAGTAGTCAGAAAGGGAGTATCTATGAAGTGCCATATGGCTGGAATCAGTTGAATGATCAGTTTTTCCAAGGGACGTGGAAGCAAGAGGTTAAAAACACCCTTCAATTGAATAAACTGTCTGCGGGTTTTGCCGAGGTTTCAGAGATGGTTGGGATTGACGCCACTGGATGGAGTTGGGGAACAGTGATAGCTGATTTTAATAATGATGGGCTGAAGGACATTTTCATTTCTACTGGAGCGATGTTTGACTACCGCTTTGAATATGACTTCCCGTTGATAAACGATTCGTTGGATAAACTTTCGAGCAAGAATCAGGAAATGGGTCTAAGGCTCCTCGAAGAGAAAGGGAAGCATTATAATCGACTTTTTATCAATGGTGATAGCCTACGATTTGTTGACAGAACAGGCCTCTGCTGCTCTTGTGGTAAGGGATTTTCTTCTGGCTTACTTTATTCAGATTTGGATTTAGATGGTGACCTTGACATTATTGTGAATAAAGTAAATGATTATGTTGATGTTCTCGAAAATGTAACTAACTCCCCAAAGAACTTTTTAAGAGTAAGATTGCTGAATCTGGATAACCGTACGATTTTTAATAGTCAGATTTTTCTGTTTGGAAGAGGCATGCAGTATTTTGAAATTGCGCCTGTTAAGGGGATTTTTTCCACCTCAGAAAAAATCGCACACTTCGGCTTGGGGTCAGATTCAAGCTTGGTAGACTCTTTATGGATCCGCTGGCCTGATGGTATGTGGAGTAGGTTAACCGAAGTGAGGCCCAATCAGGTTCTTGATGTTCACTATGATAGTGTACCAAAAACCATTGTTGCCCCAGATATTTGGAAAAGAGGTAAGCAGTCGCCATTACTTCAACAGGTTAGATTAAATGGTTTGGACTATAAGCATTCGGAAAATGAGTTCATAGATTATCGCATAGACCCCTTGTTACCACAAATGTATTCTAGAGAAGGACCAGATATGGCCGTTGGGGATCTTGATGGAAACGGGAAGGAGGACGTTGTATTGGCTGGTGCTCTTGGCACACAAACCTCTATTTATTTTCAGAATCTAGAAGGGTCATTTAGAAAGTCAACGATTGCGGGAAGCCAAGATTTTGAAGATGTATCGGTGACAATAATTGATTACGACAAGGACGGTCTCAATGACTTGCTCGTAAGTTCAGGAGGCAACGAATTTCCAAGTAACGATGCGCATTATTTGCAGAGGCTATATCGAAACAAGGGCAACGAAAATTTCGAACTTACATCAGCACTTCCAGAATTGTCGTCAAGTAGTTCTTGCGTAAAGATCTCAGACGTGAATAACGATGGATGGGATGACATTTTTATCGGTGGGAGAATAGAGCCGCAGCAGTTTCCCAGCATTCCTGAATCCTATCTGCTAATTAACAATAAAGGAACTTTTTACAATGCCCCGCAAAAATTGGCTCCAGAGCTTAGATACTGCGGTATGGTGACTGATGCGTTATGGACCGACATTGATATTGACGGGGACAATGATCTGATTGTAGTAGGAGAGTACATGTCGCCCAAGTTATTTTTGAATGAGGAAGGCCAGCTTACAGAGCGGACGGATTCTTTTTTTGAAGACATGGAAACAGGATATTGGGGTTCGATTGCTACTGGAGATTTCAATGAGGATGGACGGCCAGACTACATTGTCGGAAACCTAGGGTTGAACACACGGTATAAGGCAAAGAAAGGTGCTCCGCTTATAATCTATGCTAACGATTTTGATGATAATGGTTCTGTAGATGTAATCAGTACATTCTTTGAGGATGGGAGACAATACACAGTGAAGAACCTCAACACGTTGAAGCCTAGAATTGATGGTTTAGCCAAGAAATTTCCTCGCACATCAACTTTTGCAAGCTCAGATATCTGGAACATATTTGACCCCAAAAAACTGAAAAATGCCCAACAGTTGACTATTGAATCTACCGAATCTATAGTGTTATTAAGTGGGCAGAAAGGAAAGTATAAGTCAGTTGCATTGCCTCGATGGGCACAAGTTGGGCCTATAATGGCCATTCTTGTTCGCGATTTAAACAAGGACGGGCATGATGACGTTTTGATTTCTGGAAACTTCTATCATGCCGAAGTTGAACGTGGACGATATACTGCGATGAAAGGTCTTTTGCTAGAGGGAGATGGCACAGGTAAACTGACCGACAGACCGTTTCTTCAATCAGGATTTATTGTTCGGGGAGAAGGAAGGGATCTGGATATCATTTCTGTAGAATCCGATGATTATGTGTTGGCCACGCAGAATAATGATAGCTTAAGAGTGTTTAAAATGAATAGAAGTAGGTAAATTATGGGGAGAAGAAATATAGACCCGCTCAGGCCGAACGCCATTATTTATGTGCATCCGGATACACAAATGACGTATCCGCGCAATATACCGATTTCCATTCCAGCCCTTCTGAAGAGAATTCCGTATGAAGTAAACGGGTACTGTGCTAACCATTTACCTGAGCAGATTTTACAAGGGGCTCAGGTTCTAATTATGGATGTGCATTGGTTTTTCAGCTTGAGGGGAGCGAAAGAGCTAGCACTAAGAGCGAGAAAGTGCAACCCAGAACTAATATTGATTGCTGGAGGGATAACAGCTACAGAATTTCCAGAACAGTTAATCGATAAATTCGACTTTGACTTTGTTCTGAGAGGAGACGGGGAGCTTCCTTTACCAATGCTAATTAAGGCTCTCTCTGGTGAACACCCGCTTGATCAGGTGCCAAACCTCTACGGAAAAGATGGATTTAATACCGTGTTCTCCGTTAAATCGTACTCACTCAACAAGTCGGATTTCGATGAAAACCAGTTTTACGACATCGACTTTTTCCCTTTTATGAAAAAGGAACTTATCAGTCTACATGCGAGAAACCCTGGAATGCCACCGTTTATCTATCCCTTTATACTTCCGTTCAGGGGTTGCCCTATCAATTGTGATTTCTGTATGGGAGCTCCTGATAGTCAAAAGAAGTTATTCGGAAGGAAAGTTGTGGTGCGGTCTCCAGAAAGGCTAGCTGAAGATTTTTGGGAATTGGAACAACAGAGTTGGATTAAGTTTTACAATTGTCTTTTGGACTTTATCACGCTCTTGCCAGAGACATATTCTGAAAAAGCGATACGGAGCCCCTCAAGGCTTAAGGTTCAATATGAATTCACGAAGTCTCCAACGGCTGACGGCTTGGACCTTCTCTTAAAGAACTTCAACGGAGGAACCATACATTTCAGCGCAGATGAAATGCACTTGACATCTAAGGTGCTGGCTGACCCCAGACATCTTATCAAGCTGGTTAAGCAAGTACAAAGGGATGGTAGATATGTTCCGATTTTGGACTATAGCAGCGTGTACTCAAACACTGATCGCGATTATCGTAAGGTCGTGGTTGAGGTAATTAAACATACTGGATGTTTGGCATATGACGGCTCCATATGGTGGTCGGATTTTCCAGTTCCTGATGCCCAAGGGTTTGGAGACCCAGCTAAGTTCGATTTTTATTCAGAATCTGCAGTTACTGTTAAACATGCTATTGCCAATCGACTAAATGCCACTATAAATATGCTGGATTTGTTGCTTCCGAACAAAATGCTGTTAATCTTGCGAAGAATGTATTACTCGTCTTTTTACACAAAACCATTGTTGGTACGAGACCGCTATTTAGAAATTATTAGTGGATGAAAAAGCCCCCTAATTTATCCTACCAAAGGACGATGGTAAAGCAAAGGACCAAAAAACCTGATAGAAACGAGTGCCGGGTTGTTCCGAGATGTTTCTTTTCAGAGCAATAAATTTAATTGGTCACGGATTTCATGTGAGCACAACTAATGCAAAACGGGTAACTAGGATGCGACTGGAAATGTGTCTGAAAAACAAAAGTTTTGAGCCAGTCTTTAGCGAGACTTCTACTGGTAACCAGAAATCTCAGAAATTCTGCTAAAGGTCTTCAATCGGTAATAATCCAAATCTAACTCATCCCATACAAAAGAATATTTCAAATTCCTTAAAGCACTGTTTTTACCTTCTAATCGTTCAAACACGATTTCTATACCGTAAAGCTCTTTAAAATACATTTTGTACATCTCTACACGAAGACTCGAAAATGCAAAAATAACGGAGTCCCTTTTCTCGTAAAGGCAATGGAAAAAGGGAACGATTTCGTGCGTTCCGCAAATTGAAGATAGATACTGCTTGTGTCGTTCCAAATAATTGGAATGTATTTCGCCATAAACAACAAATTGCGAGTTCATGGCTGTTTCCTGCAAGAATATGTCTGGACTATTAGCACTCATTGTGAACAGGTCGAACAGAACGAGCTTATTCTCAAATTTGGTTGCTAACTCTTGTTCAACTGCCTTTTTTTGCTCTTTCTCAATTTGTAGATGCCTCGAAGTTGAATAATACTCATACGATCTTAAAGAAACAAGTACAGGTAGGAGGCAGAAAAAAAGGTAACCGGCATGTTTGGATAGTCTCATATGCTTGGTGACGGCCACAATCAGAATCGCGCATATGAGCATTAAAGGGTAAACAAACCGATACTCGACCTTGAACAATATGGCCGTAATGATAATTGTCCCTATTGCGGTCAGAAAAATCAACAATATAATCCTGAAATGGATTGGGTTTTCGCACGTTTTCTTTGAAAAGGCAACCACTAGAATCATCAACCCCAAGCCTATACATCCTTTGATAAACCAGTTTCTGAAGGGAGTATATTCCTCGCTGTATCTGCAACAGCTGTTTTGATATTCATTGTAAAGTGAGGTCTTGGCATTTATCAGTGTGTTCCATGATATTGGAGAGAATTCTGAAACGCTTTCTAAATATTCATCTGTGAGTAAATTTTCAATGTCGCCACTGAACCACGAGAATAGAGCAAAGGTCCTTGCAGAATCTATGCCCATCAACTGAGAAAACCTATTTGAGTTGCCTCCGTCTAAAATGTTCTGAATGTGGAATTGATAATTCTGGAAGGCTCCAACTTCCTCTGAGTAATTTAATTGTTCAGCCCAAAAGGGAGACAGAAGAAAACATGTAAGAACAAACAATGTTATGTTCCGGAGTTTCTGTGAAAGTTGATAGCTAGCCACCATCAGCATTGGGGTAATTAAAGCTGCCGTATCGGTTCTGATAAGGCATCCCAATGTGGCCAGTGGTAACATTGTCAACAAGCTGGTTCTAGTCTTAACCGCAAAGATGACAACGAAAGCTCCTCCAATGAGCAAAATGGAGATTGTGGTGAAGGTGGCCATGTATATAGCCTCCGTGAGAAAAACAAAGGCAAATGCAAAAAGAATGAGAAACCGAATGCCCAAGTTTGGCACTGTAATTCTCATGCGATAATCAATACCAAACAGAATCAAAGAACAGGCAATGAAAGCATATCCGTACAAGAATATGCCGTACCAGTTAACTTCTGGAACCAAGCGGTAGAGAAGTTCGTAGCCATGAATAATAAAGACGTAGTACCGAACAAATAAGTCAGATATTGGCTCCGTGTAAAACCGAGCTGTTAACCCGTTCATAAAGTAGATGTCGTCTATCCAACCCCAGTAAAATCCAAAGGCGTTGTAAACAACAATGAAAAAGACGATTGTTGTGACAAATGGAACTAACAGACCTACGACAAAGATGCTGGAAAGACCGTTGTTTTGCTTACGTTTCTGCATTGAGCTAAAATAGTTTAATTCAAAGTGAATGGCAGAGAATGGCCCGTTGGCAGTTCGGGTTGTTTTGTTGCGTGCCTGAATAGTTAATTTGAACCCCAGAATTAAAAAGGGATAAGAGTGAACCATAAACTTCAGAAGACAGCGGTAGTATTGATTTTACTTTTGGTTGTTGAGGGTTTTTCAAGGTGGCAATTACATCGCATGTTTAACCAGCCATATACCTGGAGCGTCTCAGCTCCCTATTTGAGGTACGGCATACAGAGATCAAACATTCTGGGTGCTCGTTCAATGGTGTTTGGGGGGAGCACTGTCTGCCCTGATACATTGAGGCTTGAGTATCAGGGAAATCAAATTATCAGTGTCTTTTGCGACCCTTGTGAGGCATTACCAAAACCGTGTTTCAATGCTGCCGCTCCAGCGCTTACAATTGTCGACTCATGGTATTTGTATGATACCTTTTCGGGCTTGGAGACCTTGGAGTATGTGTTTTTTTTAAATGGCATTAATGACGCCCGTTCTAATAATATACCTAAGGAGCAGTATAATCAGGATTATAGACACATTCAGTTTTACGATGAAGCAGCTATAATTTTCGGACACCCCGAGTTATCTTTTTGGTCAACCCCGACCCTGATCCATCTTGCCATTAATCGCATGAAAGGCAAGACCTACCTACCAATGGAAAACCTGCAGAAATTGAATTCTGAGGACAAGGGTCACTTCCTTAAGAATGGAAAAGAGGTAAAAACGATTGAAACGTTCAGTAATAAAATGAAAGCTATTGTTGATTGCGCTGAAAAGCGGAACCACAGGTTGATAGTAGGAACGTTTCCATATTATCACCCAGAGAACTATACACTTGAGTCTTTCATTGCTCGGGAATTGGATTACAAAGAGTCAATATTCATGACAGAGATGTATGGAAATCCGAAAGACGTAGTCACGGCCATTGAAGCCCACAATGACGTTCTACGGAATATGGCAGCAACGAGTACAGGTTGGGTTCTTTTGGATATTGATTCAATCATCCCCAAAAAAGGGGAGTACTTCAATGATATTTGCCATCTTGCTTCTGATGGATGTTCGTTGCTGAACCATTCTCTTGCCCGAAGTTTAAAGCATGAAGAATTGAAATAGCACAAGTCATATGTTTTGGTCAACCTAACTTCACATGAATGCCGTTTACCTTCCAAGAACAGCTACAGAATTTAAGTTAAGTTTGTGATGGAGAGCTTCGGTTTCCAACTTCTCGTTCAAGATGGTCAACACGAATCACTTAAGTTATCCCAACAAGCAGCGGTTTCTATCCCTCGTAAATGCCCTTTATGAATCTAAGGACATTAGAGAGAACGGTTGGCTTACACAAGAACTAGAGGCTACCATATCTGAGAGAACAGGAGTCAAGCACGTTTTCTTCTGTGCTAATGGAACGATTGCCCTTTACCTGAGTTTAAAGGCTTTGAAATGTTCTGGAGAAGTGATACTAAGTGCATACACACCACCAGCAACACTCGATGCCGTTGTGCTTGCGGGGTTCACCCCTGTGCTTTGCGATGTGGATAAAGACCACTATGGACTTTGTCCTGAGTCGGCATCCAAGTTGATTACCGACAATACAAGAGCCATCCTTCCAACACATATTTATGGGAACGTAGTTGCTCATGATAAGCTTGAAAGGTTATGCGGTGTCAATGACCTAGCCTTGGTGTATGATATTTCGCATGGGTTTGGGGTTTCTTTTCGGAACAAGGACGTTGCCAATTATGGTGATATAAGCGCAATGAGTCTTCAGGCATTCAAGGTATTCAGTGCGCTTGAAGGAGGATTGATTTTTACCGAAAAAGACGAGCTAGCTAAAGCCGTGTACCAATACCGATTTTTTGGAAAAAATGCTGATGGAGAAATACTCTCAGACGGAATCAACGGTAAAGGCTCAGACCTTCATGCTGCATTCGCCCTAGCTCATTTGCCCGATGTTGATAGTGAAATTCACGCAAGAGAGGTGAATTACCATCTGTACAGAGAGCTTTTGGAGAATACAGGTACTGTTACCTTATTCAAGTACTGCACAGATGTTAAGCCAAATTTCAGCTACATGCCGGTTTTTTTCAGGTCAGAGGTTATTTTATTGGACACTATTGCAAGGCTTAAGCAGAATGGTGTAGTTGCAAGAAGATATTTCTATCCTGCCCTTAGCAGTCTCAATTTGGATGGGGTTAAACAGGTAAGGGGCTGCCCAGTGGCAGAAGAGGTGTCTGAACGTGTCCTTTGTCTTCCTATTTACCCTGGACTATTAGAAGAAGATATCCGAAAAACCTGCCAAATCATTCTCAATGAAAACGGTTGAGTTCCCAGTTGTACTGCCCACTCTAAACGAAGAGGGATCAATAGAGCAGTTGATCGGCCGGTTACGCGCGTTGGGCGATTTTCCAATATGGGTGGTTGATGGTTTTTCTACCGACAGAACGGTTGCATTGGCAGAGAGTTTGAATGTAATTGTTCTGAGCCGTAAGGACTATGGTATTGGCTATGGTTGCGCTATAATGACGGCATTTGATTATGCTTTGGAAAAGGGCTTTGAATATGTGTTGCTTTTGGACTGCGACATGAGCTATCACCCCGAAGACCTTCCCTTACTTTATAATCAGGAAGGGAAACCAGACCTAGTGTTGGGCTGCAGAGAAATGGCGTCAATTTCATTCTTCCGTAGGTTTGGGAACCGGGTTCATTCTGCGGTCGCATCGCTACTTTTTACACAGAAGGTTTCCGATGTGAATACTGGAATGCGATTGATTCGGGTAGCATCCTTTTCTTCCTATGTGAGCGAGAGGGGAATGGGAATGATGCCGCAGATCAGTGGAATTGCCATGAGGCGAGGGTTTAGGGTAAGGGAGAAGAAGATAAAATATTCTGAACGAGTTGGTGAAAGCAAGGTGCGATTTACGGATGCCTTCGTAATTCTTCGTTGTATCATCCGCGAAAGGTTTAAATCTTTGTAAGGATGAGGTTACGGAATGTAAGCCTGTTATTACTTGTTTTCTCAGGTCTGTTTTTCTTACAGTTGCCTTTAAGCGATTCGCTGCCAGGAAAGTTAGACAGTTGGTTTTACGTAAGTACCTACGAATACATTCTGGGTTGGGCCCAAGCTCATTGGCAGGGACTTCCTTTTGGCAATTCTCTATATCCTGAGAATAGTCATTTACCGTTTGGAAACTTCTCGGTTGGTATGGGGTTGGTTTACATGTTACCTCGAGTCATGGGTTTAGACGTGATTTGGAGTTTTTATGTTCTGACTGTTCTGGTCTACTGGACCAACGCACTTTGCGCTATGCTACTAGCGCAGTATTGGAAAGTGGGGCTACCAGCTTCCGTTTTTGTTGGGTTTTTTACAGCGTATAACAATTACACGTTGGCCAATTTGGACAACCTTGATGGTCTTTGTTGGGGCCCTGGTTTATTTGCCTTATATCTACTTGGCCGTTTTCTCAACAACGGAAAGTTAGGAGGCATTTGGATAGCCGCTGGAATGCTAGGGCTTCAATTGTACTTTTCATCATATATGTTCTTGTTAAGTGCGATGGTGGGTTTATTCATGGTTTTGTTTAGCCTTAACAACGAGACGCTAAAAAAGCCACGTTTGTTATTCCATTTTATTGGAAGCGTATTCTTGGGGCTCCTTCTTATTTCTCCGTTTTTGTATTTGTATCTATTCTTCCCGGTAGTACAAGAAGCATACAACCCTGCCGAGGACCCAGCGGTGATGAAGTTTACTGGACTTCACTTATTGGACCTCTTCACCTACTTACCGAAAACAGTTTATTCCATGGTTTTCCACCAGGCGGACGCTGATTGGTATGGCAAAGCACATTGTGCAGGGGTTGGAATACTTTTTCCAATATTTGGGTTGTGGGGGCTTTTTCGTTGGAAGAAGAATAGGCTTTTCTTAATGCTCCTGCTAATTGTGTTTTTGATTTTAGCCATCGGCCCCATATTTTTCATTCATAATTGGGAAATCCCTGGCCCTTCTTACCCTATCATGGAAGGGTTGGGCTTGAGGAAGTTGTTCAGAATCAATATCCGAGCATGGTTGCCGGTAATTTTTTTGTTGGCACTCGGACTTGGGTATATGATGCGTGGCCTTTCCAGTCGATACATGGTGTTCGTTGGGCTATTAGTAGCATTGGAGAACCTTCCTATTAGCTTACCCACCTATGAATCAAAAGCCGTTATAGAGAGAGTAATAAGATTAACCGAGCTACCGCACATTAGTGCGAAGGATGTGGTATTGCATTTACCCTCATCTTTTTACTCATCCTTTTATGAACCATTCCATAGTATGGGCTATAAGTATCCAGATGTTGAAACCGAGGTACTTCAGGAGTACAGCTATATGCTTCATCAGGCATGGACTGGGTCAAGTACGATAAATGGATTTGTAGCTTTTATTCCAAGGACTAGAATGAAAAACCAAAGACGCATCCTTAGTTTGGAAAACACTCTAGAACGAGAAGCGCTGATAAGTGAAAATCAGATAAGCTATATATTGATTCACAGGTGGACAATTCAAAACCAAAACGGCTGGGGGAGTGAAAAATATTTTTTAGACGCCTTTCATGAAATGGAGATTGTACAGGAGTCAGCGGAGTTTATTCTAATCAGAATCTGAATCGTGGGCTTCAGATTATTCCGAGGCTGTTACGGCTCAGATGTCACCCTATTTATAACTTTGGAAGTGATTACATGACCGAACTACAGCATTACTCGGGGCGCAAAGTGCTTATTACAGGGAACACGGGGTTCAAGGGTGCTTGGTTAACCACTATGCTACTTAGGTTAGGAGCCCAGGTTATTGGCGTTGCCTCATTTTCGGGAAGGGAGTATCCCTCATTTAAAGCACTGAAGCTGGAGAAGGAGATTCAACAATACAAGTTTGATATCCGTGACTCTGAAGCGCTGGAAAAACTGATTGAAAGAGAGAAACCAGAGTTTATTTTTCATTTAGCATCTCAGCCCATCACACTTATGGGCATGGAGAAACCGTTGTATACAATTCAGACCAACGTCCTTGGTACTGCAAACCTTTTGGAAGCTGTTCGTAGAACGAGCAATCAATGCAATCTGATTATTGTAACTAGTGACAAATGCTATCAAAACAAAGAGTGGCATTGGAGCTATAGAGAGAATGACAGGTTGTTTGGAGCCGACCCGTACGGTGCATCAAAAAGCATGGTAGAGAATGTAGCACATGCCTATTATAGTTCTTATTTTAAGTCGGGTGAACAAGTGAGGATATGCACCGTACGAGCGGGTAATGTGTTTGGAGGAGGCGATTGGTCTGAGAATAGATTGGTGCCGGATTGCATCCGCGCCTGGACAATAAATGATGAAATCGAGATTCGGAGTCCGCAAGCAACCAGGCCCTGGACCTATGTATTGGACGTACTATACGGGTATCTGACCGCAGGAATTAATTTGGATCAGCGAGACACGTTAAATGGTGAATCATACAACTTTGGTCCAACAGCACTCGAACCCGTTTCTGTAAATGAATTCGTTCTGGGTCTTTGGAGACTTTTTGGTTCGAAAGGAACAAGAGCACCGCTAAAAGTATTGTCATCAGGCCTTATTAGCAATGAGAATGAACTTCTCCAACTTAGCAGCGAGAAAGCAAATTCCGTGCTGGGCTGGAAGCCAAGGTATGACATGGAAGGTGCGATGGATCAGACCATAAAATGGTACAAGCAATACTTACACGAACCTGCGGGAATCAAACAGCTTACGGACTTGCAGATATCAGAATACTTGAAAATTCAAGTCGGTGATTTCGGTTAAGTTTGACAAGGCGGCAGCTTGTTTAGTCTGCGAGAGTGTCGACCTCTCGAAGGTTTTTGAATTTGGAATTGTTCCATTAGCCGATAAATTACCTCGAACACAGGATGAATCTGTTCCTAGTGCACCGCTCACGGTGTGGAAGTGCAACTCCTGTGGACACCTTCAGGTAGGAGAACTTGTTTCGCCAACAATCTTGTTCAAGCATGAGTATCCATACCTATCCACGAAAATTCCAGAAGTTGACACTCACTTCAGAAACTTGGCAGAACTAGTGGTTGCAAATTGCGGTATCGGATCCAAAAGCTTTGTCATGGAGGTGGCATCCAACGATGGCGTGTTCTTAAAGAACCTAAGTGGAACGGTTGACAAGGTTTTTGGGATAGAACCGTCTACTGTTCCCGCAAGGGCATGCGAAAAGCTTGGAATTGAGGTTTCGACCGAATTTTTCAGCCTTGATTTGGCGAAAGAACTTTTGAAGCAATTCGAAGGGCGACACCCTGATTTGATTTTAGCGAGTAATGTTCTATCTCATGTACCTGACCCGCGAGGCTTTATGGCAGGGCTGGCCGTTCTGATTAATGATACGGGCAAGTTGGTTGTCGAAGTTCCATACGGTCTTAATATGTTAATGAATGGAACCTTTGATTCTATCTTCCATCAGCATTGTTCGTATTTCACAATGCATTCAATCCAAAGATTAGTGGACCACTTTGGTCTTTGCGTGAAAGAAGTGGAACTTGTTAAAGCGCAAGGCGGGAGCCTTAGACTTATTATAGAAAAAGGGGTTTACACTAGTTCTGGTTCGGTAGACAGCCTTTTAGAAAAGGAACAATCAGTACCGATTTCCGGAGATAACCTCTACAAGCGGTTTGCAATTGGAATTGAGAGCCACCGTCTGGAGTTGACCGGTTTGCTGCAGCTTCTGAAGTCGCAGGGCAAGACAATCGTTGGGTATGGAGCTGCTGGTAAATCAGCCACCTTACTTAACTACTATGGCATTACAGATAAACTGCTCGAATACATTGTTGATATAAGCCCTAGCAAGCATTATAGATTTTTTCCTTTTACTGGTCTGGAGATTTTTCCAGTAGAAAGGCTGCTTAAAGAACCGCCTGATTATGTTGTGATACTTGCCTGGAATTACACCGATGAGGTGCTTTTGTCGTTAAGCCCACTTAGGGATAGGGGAGTGAAGTTCATTCAACTGTATCCAACTCCAGAGGTTGTTTAATCAACGTAGCCACGGCACGTTTCCAGATTCCCATATCTCGTTTAATAGCCGATGTTCTTTAGGAGTGTCCATAGACTGCCAATATCCAACATGTTGATAAGCCTGCAGTTCATGAGCCTCTATTAATAACGAAAGCCCCTCAGTTTCGAGAACTGTGTTTTCATGAAGGTATTCGAAAACTCTTTTCTGAAATATAAACAAGCCTGCATTGACCCAATGTTGGAGTTTGGGTTTTTCCTGAAAATCAGACACATACCCGTCTGGGTCAAACTTGAGGATGCCGTAAGCACTATTAGGGTTTACTGCTAGAATTGTTGAAACAACCGCGCCTTTCAAGTGAGTTTCCCAAAAAACATCGAGGTCGACATCGGTTAAAAAGTCACCGTAACTCATCAGGAATTGGTTACAGCTAATAAGTTGTTCTATAGCTTTTAGACGAGCACCGGTCGGTACATTTTCTCCTGTGGAAATGACTTCCACACCAACGGCATGCTCAGGGTTGTCTTCGAAAAAAGCCGCTATTTCAGTATCACTGTCTCTTACGCAAACTATGAATCTAGATATGCCAAACCTTCTGAACCTATCTAGAATGTGAACGAGAATGGGCTGTTTACCGATGGGGGCCAGCGTTTTTGGTGCATCGTAAGAGGCATTCCGAAAACGAAGACTCTCCCCACCACATAAAATAACGGTAGGTAGATTATGAAGTGACGTGTTTTTGCTACCCTTTGTTTTCAATTGACACCCAGTTTGTTGGCGGTGGTTACACCAAGCTCAAAGATAAAGATGATAGATTACCGATAAACGGGTTCAATCGAGGTAAAACGTTCCGATGTTTTACTTCTGCTTTCAGAAAGCCTAGACAGTAGAGTTCACTTTTGGAAACGAATCCAATGCTGCAGGCATTATCAATCTCTTAGGTAAGGCATAAAGGCTGGCCTGATTGTTACTTTTACCTGATTGTTAAACACATCGCTAGGCTACAAAGCAGGGTGTTCATAGAATTTCAGATGCGGCTTTTTAGAAAATTCGGGACGACTTTGTGCTTCGGGTTGTTGTTTTATGGCTGCGCTATTTCTTATGCAGTATTATTTTATAAAGAACGGTGCTTAGGCGATGCATCGTGGCAGATATTCCACATGGTCAATGACGGGGTTCCGGTTTTGGCCCACGGAAGGTGGATTACTCTGTTTAACCAACTTCCAGCGGCAGTAGGCACTTGGGCTGGATTATCGCTTAAGGCGATAATGATGCTTTATTCTAGCGGACCACTCATCTATTCGATGGCGTTGTTTATTCTAAGTTTGGTGCTTATCCAGTCGGAAAAGGCAGCGCTTTCTATCCTGTTTATGACCGTGTTTTCTGTAGGGAGTATCTTTTTTATCCTACCGGATTTAGAAAAGCAACTCTTTGCACTTCTGTTCTGTTTCAGTGGGTTTTACTTAGTGTTAAGTAAGTGGAGGTCGTTTATTGGAGTTGTGCTGCTGGTTATTATGTTCTTTTTTCTGTCTCATGCTCATCCTATGACCTGGTCTGTATTGGCGTTTCTTCCTGTGTTTCTAATGTGCGAAAAGAAATACTTGGAGGCTCTGATTTCAGGAACGCTAGGCATGTTGTTCATAGGGGCTAGCTTGGTGGGGCTGGATGCTTACCAGACTGCGGAATTGAGTGGTCGGCTAGAAGAAGGAATACCCTTTTCAGCTGTTGATTATCTTCAAATACTTCCAGAAAACATCTCGTTGGTCATTGTTTTTATTATGGTGATGATTGGGCTAATCCGAAGTAAGCGATACTCGCTGGTGCTTATGCTGTCGGTTTTCACCCTCTTATACGGATATGTTGTAGCTACCCGGGTTGATCTTGGTCAGGTAAATCCGTATTTGATTCCGTTGGCAGGGCTACTTTCCTTCCTAGTCTTCTTTTTGATTCATGAGCAGTGGATTGGGCTTTTTGGGCGGATACTCCTTGGGTTATTATTCATAATTGATGTTGGAAACATTACGTCCTATTCCACAACAGCTACTGGTAGAGTTAGGGTTACCGAACAGGTCATTGAGAAGGCTCAGGAAAACAGTATTAAACGTGCAATAATTACTGAGACTGTTGAGCCTGAAGGTTTTGTAAGGAGTTCATTTTTATATACGGAATCTGCCCTGCTGTCCAGTTTGGTGGATAAGGCTAATACTAGCTACTGTGTTTCTTTAAGCGGTTCGCTTGAAATGGTCAATGACTTGAAGAACTATTTACCCAAAGACAGGGTTGAACAATACTTTCCGCAAGTTGATGCAGGTGATTCCCTTAATCTTATACAGCTGGTGGAGACCGTTTATCGTGAAGACTACATGCAGGAGGAGTACCTGAATGGAGAATTCAGCATGTGGTGTTATGGGCAGGTTAATGCTGACTACTTTGGTTCTGATACTGTACCTTTTGAACTTCTAGAGCATTACTCCAACTAATGGTAAAGGCGTTATCTAAATATCTTGGAGGGCTGTTGGTATGTGTATCGGTTGGCTGGTTTGTATGGGCTGTTATTGGAATGGTGCTTCCAATGAATCTTCCACTGCCAATTTATCTGGCAATACTTATTGTTTCTCTATGGCTCCTGTCCTACGGTGTAAGACAATTACGAGGCAAAAAAGAAGTGGCTGGAAAATGGGTAGTTCTGCTGTCCGTATTAGCCACAGGCTATGCTATAGCCGAAACAGAAAGTGTCATACATCAACTGTTGGGTGAGCAGGAACAGGATGTACAGGAAGATTCGGGCTATGGTTATTTTAATGGTCCATGTGCCGAGTTCGACCCTGTTCGAGGTTACCGTTGGATTCAAGGTTGTCACAGAACGGTTAAGTTAAACGAAGAGTCGTTGGTATACGACAACACATTCTGTATCAATAATGCAGGAGTTTATAGCAGTTTGGATTACCAACCCAGGGTACCCAACGGGGTTAAAAAGCGCTATATAGTGCTAGGAGATAGTTTTACTGCGGCAGAATTTTTAGAAAAACCACTTACCGAAAGGCTGAACGAAATTTCAGAAGATGAAGTTGAGTATTATTCGTTTGCTCTGGATGGAGGAGGCATTCTTAATTGGCATCACACTTTTTTCAAGGAAATTGTGCCTACCTATGAGTTCCACGGTCTTATAATCAATGTTTTCGCAGATGACTTGAAGAGAGATTTTTTTGTCATGAATCATTATCCGAATCAAGGATACACATCATACTTGAAAGATTCTCCAAGTGGAGAGGTCGATTTCGATTCAGTTATCTTGCCAAAAGCATCACCATATGTCAGTTATCTTGACGATGATTCACTTGATTTTGCGATTGAATCTTTCAAATCACAAGACAGATTAACTTTTGTTGATTTAGAGGTTTTAAAAGGAATTATTTTAAGTCCAGTATTTATATACTCGGTCTTCAAATCGAAGAGTTTCTTAAATTCTGTACTGATTGATAAAGAGGTGGATGTTTCTGAATTAGAGGCAGTTGAATACTATGGAGCAGAGAAGTGGCGAGCAATTAACGATATAATTAGCTTCTGTAAACAAAAGAATATTGATGTCATAGTGTCTGCGATTCCCTACAGGCATGTTGTTGGATTGTTCAACCAAGGGAAGGTGCTGAAAGAAAAGAAGTTCCTTGAACTGTTGGTAGAGAAATATAAAGTGGACTATTTTGATGGGTATGAATTGTTCTCGTCTTATTCGGAAGAAGAAATTAAGACGAAGTACCTAGTTGGTGATGATCATTGGTCACAGGAGGGTAGCGATGCTTTTGCCAATTCGTTGAGTGTTTTTCTGAAGGATGACTGAATTGGTCGCGTCTTGTTCAGGGTTATTTTAGCACTTCAAAAAGGTAATCACCGCCTATATGTTGTATGAGACTCAAGCGGGGGCTTTCTTCCAGAATTTTTAATTGACTTTTTTCACGGGCATCAAACGTGAAATCCTGATGAAAGATGATAAGTTCAATAGCGTTGGAATCAATCAAATGATTGAGATTATCGTTTTCATCCAAATGAATCATAAGATGGTTATTCCTCATTCTAGATGTAGGGAAATAAGAAGAAGAACCATTTATGATATCGTGCCCATGAGTTATCTGCCAATATTGGTAGTGATACTCCCTGCTGAACTCACTTATTCCATTACGGTATCCGCCATCAGTAAATAAGCTTGATGGTAAAATCGCCAATCTAACCTTGGTTTTCGGAAGGCTTTGATAGATGACGGGAGTGTCGAGTCTTGGTCTATACTGGCCTTGTGGTACCGCCATTGGCATCGGTACGTTCTCGATCACAAATGCAAGCATTGCTATTACTGGTAAACCAACCTGCCAAATTTTGGAGAGTTTGCCAGTAATATTTGCTAAACCATGGCCCGCAAGTATTGCAAAACCGAATTGAGTTACAACAAACGCACGGCCCGGGATTCTGAAAAACGTGCTTATTCCAGGAACATTTTGAAGATAGTATAACGGAAGTTTTAGAGAGTAACCGTTTAACTCCACCTGAAGTCCGAGCGAAAAAACTAGGGCCACAATGGAAATAATAAAGAAATATGATTTCCTATGCCAAACCACAAAAAGAGAACTTATCAGAAGGACAAGGAAAACCACGCCAGAATTGGCTGGGTATGGAATTTTCAGTGCTAAATCAGCAAAGTGGTCTATGTTTTGGTCATAGATTAGATTATTTGGTAGAGCGCTTTGTAAGTTGCTCAATGTCATTGAAAATCGGTCAAAGGCATTCGGTATATGAACCAGAGGGTTGTAAACTTCAGCGGAATGGATTCTCATTAAACGAGCAACTAAGGGGAATGCCATTAACAAGAAACCAGAAAGGGCTGTCACAAGTGTTTTTGGTGAGGGGAGTCTTGGTCTCAAGATGAACAGGAAGAGCCAAAGTCCACAACCGAACAGAAAGGCATACGCGGATGCAAAGTGAGAAACGCTTAGTATCAGTAAACTGTATACAAAGTGTTTTCGGTTTCCGAATTCTATAAACAATTCTAGAAGTAGCAATGACAATGGGACGCAAAAGAACCCCAATGAATTCATGAGTTCAATATTTCCCAGCATATAGCACGAGGCTGAGAACGAAAGGCCTGAGAAGATTGCGGCTAATCTGTTCTGGGTATAATGGTAGCTTAATAGATATACGGACCAGGCATTAAGAGCATACAGCATTACCACTAAAAACCATGAATTGAATACATCTGAAAACCCGAGTGCTTTGGGTATCATGAAGATGATTGTCTCAAGCCAATACGACTCTGTAAAGAACCCTGTACCACATTCAGGATAGAACGCGTACCCAATAGAGAATCTGTCCACTAGCTCTTTAAAGTGATTCACATGGTCTTGCATGAAGGCAATATGTCCAAGCGAATCCGTTGAACCAGGAAGAACATTCTCAATTAGAAAGACAGAGAATACAAACCCAAAGAATAGGATAAACCCAACCAGAGAATATATATGTAATCTAGTAGAAATGCTCTTGATGAGATTGCTGATACGCATACTTATTTATCCGATTCGTAGCTGGAGCGTTTGGTGAGGAGGTTTTCTGTCCATTCTGTCTGGTTAATTCTCGAAATGGTTGGTTTGACTGAAAAAAGGAAGTGAACACTCCAATCGTCAGCAAAAATAGTGATATGGAGTCTTAGCTGATAATCAGCAGATTTAGAATGTGTGGTGTATTCTATTAAAAAACGAATCTATTCAAACAAGACGTGTAAGTGAAAACAATAAAGAGGGAATGTATCTTAAGAAAATCTTACTCTGGTCACCACGCCTATGTTAACTTGCGCCTCAATTGCAAAGCAATTTTTTCAGAACTCAATTCGCTCTCGTTAATGAAAATGACCATCATAAATCCAAGTTTCGAAAGGGACTATGATTTCTATGACCTTGGTACTGCTGCCGTAGCTACTTCCATTAACGCATCAGATCGTCATAAAGCCTCGGTTCTGGACTTCTTTTTTGTTTGGAATGAATGGGAGGAGCATCTGCGTGAGCACTTGAAAAGGTTCAAACCGGAGATCATAGGGCTCTCTACCTATTCTCCACGTATGCATCAGGCTTTAACAGTAGCGAAACTCTGCAAAGAAATTCTGCCAGATGTTAAAGTGGTAATGGGCGGACATCATGCTTCGTTGGATACAACAGAGACACTAAAGCAAGACTGTGTAGACTTTGTGGTGATTGGTGAGGCGGATAATACAATTGTTCAGCTGCTTGACGCCATAGAGGAAGGTTCTGGCTCTGCTGGTTATTACAATGTCCCTTTTCTGGCATTTAAGGACGAAGGTAAACTAGTTGAGAATCCACTAGGGAAATTGCCAACCCCTAAGGAATTGGACAAAATTCCGTTCAATGATTGGACGCTTTGGGAGCATCATGAGAAAGCAATATACCATACCGGCTATCTACCTATTATCGGGGTGCGCGGCTGCCCGTACAAATGCTCTTTCTGTTCTTCTCCCATTATGGCCGAAAGGCTTGCTGGTGCTGGTCCATTTGTAAGACAGAAAAGCGCACAGCGTACAGCCCACGAAGCCGCTTGGCAATGGGAAAGGCATAAACACCAAGGCCTCAGGTATCTGATGTTTTATGACCAGAACTTTCTTATAAGTAGCAAGTGGCTTGAAGAGTTTTGCGAGGAATATCGAAAGCTTGGTATGCATGAAAAATTGCCCTTTTCTTGTTATTCCCGACTGGATCATATTACGAAGGAAAAACTTGAGATGGCTCGAAGTGCTGGGTGTATTCAACTCCGGGTAGGAATCGAATCTGGAAATGAGGAGGTTAGAAACAAACTTCTGAACAAAGAGTTGACACAAGACGAGTTAATTGCAAAAGTGAAGTTGCTTAACGATTCGAAGATTGGATCACTTGGTTATTTCATAATTGGAAGCAAAGATGAGAGCATATCTCAAGCTAACGAGAGTTTCACATTTGCTAAAAAGGTTAAACTAAAAAGGGCAGCATTTTTTTTCCTCACTCCGCTTTACAACATTCCAATTCAGAAGGATGTAAAACCAAACTTTCTTGAAATGGATAGATCCCTTGGTTTTGGGTTTTTTGACGGCATCACATCGGAGATTAGTGGCGTATCAAAGCTTATGCTAATCTTACTTTTTTATAGAGCGAATGGGTGGTTTTTACTAAAGAACATATTCGTTCAGATTCGGAATCAAGGGCTTCGATTTATTTGGGGATTCCCGAGATATTATAAAAAAGCTAAAAAAGATGGCTTCGATTTCCAGCAATCCGTTGTGCAGTACACTTACTATCATGGAGACTCGTTTTTGTATTAACCGCTAGCACAACAAAAGGCACTCTGTCATCAATTTCTGCGCTTGCATCCCACACATTAGATAATCCATTTTGGAACTATTAAATAGGGTCTGCTGATTTTCTCCTATAAAAGACCTTACATGTTGATAATCAGGCTATTATGTTGATAACTTTAGGACTTTGCATCGGCCTATATGCAAGGGTTTGTCCGATATTGTAGCATAAAC
>Ga0316208_1000234_pt1 | contig 77187 bp, 75 predicted proteins | sample 3monopyrite_MG_FD_204944 | JGI IMG/M metagenome (GOLD analysis project Ga0316208, IMG submission 204944) | Microbial mat bacterial communities from mineral coupon in-situ incubated in ocean water Damariscotta River, Maine, United States -... | ecosystem: Environmental > Aquatic > Marine >... | reverse complement strand
GGATTTTCCTTGGCCAAAGCGAAATTTGTCGCGAAAGCGTCCGTTTGACGCAATTGCAGTTCTTGAGTTGTGCATCAGGATATGGGACACGGAGCAGTGAATACAATGGGATTCCATCCGCAGCCCGTGTGGGACCACCAGAGAGACGCGCCGGAGACGGTGCAAAAATAATAGGGTACGATATGCGTTTGAACACCTTTGCGACTTCGCTTTGGACCGCGGCTGGTCTGGTCATGTCAGGATCCGCTGTGACAGCACAACAGATCAATCAAGAGCTTGAGATTGTTGGCGCTCCGACCGATCGGGGCATGGGCTTTCAGCCATCCGCGACGGAGTTGGCGCGCGATGTGGTCTGGCTCGACAACATGTTGTTGGTGATTATCACGGTGATCACGCTGTTTGTGACGGCGCTGCTGGCCTGGGTGATTATTCGCTATAACCAGAAAAGAAATCCGACACCGGCGACCTTCACCCATAACTCGCCGCTTGAAGTGGCATGGACCGTGGTGCCTGTGGTCATCCTTGTCTTTATCGGCGCATTCTCATTGCCGGTGCTGTTCAAGCAGCAGGAAATTCCCGAGGCGGATATCACCATCAAGGTAACAGGTTACCAGTGGTACTGGGGCTATGAATATGTTGACGAAGGTTTTGGTTTCGACAGCTTCATGCTGGCCCGTGAAGAGCTGGAAGAGAACGGCTATAGTCAGGAAGAGTATCTGCTGGCCACAGACACGGCAGTTGTTGTGCCGGTTGGGGCCACGGTTGTGATGCAGGTCACCGGGGCAGATGTGATCCATGCCTGGGCGATCCCCGCGTTTGGGGTGAAGCAGGACGCCGTACCCGGCCGTCTTGCCGAACTGTGGTTTGCGGCAGAGCGTGAGGGTATCTACTTCGGTCAGTGTTCAGAACTTTGCGGCAAAGATCATGCCTACATGCCGATCACTGTAAAAGTTGTCAGTCAGGAGACGTATGATGCCTGGCTCGCCGAAGCGACTGGCACATCCTGAAAGGTAGGGTGGGTCAAGGCCCACCTGACACAAATCAACGGTTTGATCTCGTAAAGTGGGTTTAAACCCCACCCTCTTTTTAAGGTTCGGCATGAGCGACCTCAGCGCGTCAGAAATCCCATATGAGGCCAGCATGGGCGATTATTTTGCCCTCCTGAAGCCGCGAGTGATGTCACTTGTGGTGTTTACTGCACTTGTGGGTCTGCTGGTTGCGCCCGTGCCAGTGCATCCTTTCATCGGCTTAGTCGCGATCTTGTGCATCGCTGTGGGGGCGGGGGCCTCTGGCGCTTTGAATATGTGGTGGGATGCCGACATCGACGCCATCATGAAGCGGACTGCAAAGCGCCCTATCCCCTCTGGTCGGGTCGCGCCGGGTGAAGCACTGGGTATCGGGCTGACGCTTTCGGGTTTTGCTGTTGTGTTGCTTGCCCTTGCCACAAACCTGCTGGCCGCCTTTTTGCTGGCATTCACGATCTTCTTTTACGCTGTGATCTATTCGATGTGGCTCAAGCGGGCGACACCGCAGAACATTGTCATCGGCGGGGCCGCGGGCGCATTTCCCCCGATGATCGGCTGGGCCGTGGCCACAGGCGGGGTTGGTATCGAAAGCGTCTTGATGTTTGCACTGATTTTCATGTGGACACCGCCGCATTTCTGGGCGCTGGCACTTTTTGTGAAATCGGACTACGGCAATGCCGGCGTGCCAATGCTGACCGAAACCCATGGGCGCGATGCCACCCGCAGGCATGTGATCATTTACACCCTGCTGTTGGTGCCTGTCGCCATCGGGCTTGGCTTTACTTCCATCGGTGGACCGATCTATCTGGCGGTGGCCGTCTGGATGAATGCCTGGTTTCTCAAAGGGGCCTATGACATCTGGCGGCGCGACGATGCGGCCTGCGAAGCCGATTTTCACCGGGTCGAAATCAAGGTGTTCAAGGTCTCGCTTTACTATCTTTTTGCCCATTTCGGCGCGCTTTTGATTGAAGCGGCGCTGCGGCTTTACGACATCGGAGGTTGGTCATGACGTTTCAGGTGGAACACGAGTTGCACGGACGACGCAAAGGGCGCAATTACGGGCTTGGACTGATCCTTGCCGGTTTGATTGCGTTGGTCTTTGGACTGACCGTTGTGAAAGTGATGGAATTGGGCGACGCCGCCAAGTTCGAACGATTTGACCGGGTGGTCAGGCCGCAGATCATCCCCGAAGCGGGCGCGGGCGAATGACTCTTTTTCCAAACCTCCAGGGGCCGCAGCGGACAGTCGTGCAGACTGTTTCGGTTGTGATCCTCATGGGTGGTTTGGCCTGGGCATCAGTGCCGTTTTACAACTGGTTTTGTCGTGTGACCGGCTTTGGCGGGGCAACCAACGTCGCCGAAGCGGGCAGCGATGTGATTCTGGACCAGACCATCAAAGTGCGTTTCGACGCCTCGCTTGAACGGGATATGCCTTGGACCTTCAAACCTGAAGAGCGGGAAATGGAAATCCGGATCGGCGAAACGGCACTTGCCTTCTATGAGGCGTATAACCCGCTTGATGTGCCGGTCGCAGGACGTGCCTCTTACAATGTCACACCTTACGAAGCAGGCGCATTCTTTGATAAGATCGATTGCTTTTGTTTTACCGAACAGGTGCTGATGCCCGGCGAGACGGTGTTGATGCCTGTCAGCTTCTTTGTGGACCCCGCCATCGTGGATGACCGCGAAGGGCAATATGTGCACACCATCACGCTAAGCTACACTTTCTACGAAATCGACCTGCCCGAAGAGGAAATCCAAGCCTCTCTGGCACCGCAAGCTTTGACACCGGCGCAACAAGACGCCATACAAAAAAACTAAAGACCAGCCGATAGGGAACGCACGACATGGCCCACGCAAAGAACCACGACTACCACATTCTGTCACCATCGATATGGCCGCTCATTGGCGGTCTTGGCGCCTTTTTCATGCTTTTGGGCGCGGTCGGGTGGATGGCTGGACCCTTGCCTATCCTGTTCGGGCTTTTGGAACTGTCCGGACCATTTCCGTTCCTGATTGGCCTGGTCGCGGTGCTCTATGTGATGTTCGCCTGGTGGTCGGAGGTTGTCGCCGAAAGCAACGCAGGCGATCACACGCCTGTCGTGCGCATTGGCCTGCGGTACGGTTTTGTCATGTTCATCATGTCCGAGGTCATGTTCTTTGCGGCCTGGTTCTGGTCATTTTTCAAGCAGGCGCTTTTTCCGATGGATGCTTTCCCCGGCTCAACCTATGTCGCGCCAGAGTTCTATCAGGTTGATGCCTTGCACCTGCCATTGATCAACACGCTGATCCTGCTGTGTTCCGGTATGGCCGTGACATGGGCGCACCATGCGCTTGTGCACGGAAACAACCGCAAAGACCTTGAGCATGGCCTGTTGCTGGCGGTGTTTCTTGGCATCGCCTTCACCGTTCTTCAGGGCTATGAATACTGGTATCTTCTGGTCAAGCAGGACTGGACATTCGGCGGCGACAAGTTCTTTTCAGCCTTCTTCATGGCCACCGGTTTTCACGGGGTCCACGTCATCATCGGTACAATCTTCCTGTTCATCTGTTACCTACGATCGCGGGCCGGGCATTTCACACCTGAAAGACACGTCGGTTTTGAAGCGGCGGCCTGGTACTGGCACTTTGTTGATGTGGTCTGGCTGTTTCTGTTCTTCGCCGTCTACATCTGGGGTATCTGAGCGTCGATCAGACAAGGGTGGTTGGCGTCAAGCAATGGTCGGGTGAACCCTTTCACCCAATCACGGGTCAATCCCCGGGGGAAACTGAACCACCAATCCAATCAACAAACGCGCGAGTGCATTCTCGCGCGTTTTCATCATTGAGGGCGCAAGATGCTGCGTAAGATTATTTTTCCGCTGATCCTTGGAGTGGCAGGCTGTGGCGTGTTGATCGGCCTCGGCATGTGGCAGTTGGAACGTCTGACCTGGAAAGAAGAAATCCTGGCCGATATCGATGCCCGGCTTTTGTCAGGCCCGGTCCCGTTTTCGCTCTTTGTCACAGAAGCGGCGGATGAGTATTCGCGCGTCACTGTGGCTGGAACGCCCACAGGTGAGGAACTGCATGTGCTGGTCTCGGGCACCGAAGCGGGCACAGGGTATCGCGTTATCTCGCGGTTTGAGACAGACCTTGGCGCGATCCTCGTCGATCAGGGTCTGCTGGCCATCGACAACAAAGATGCAAGCCCGTTGATCGCTCCGATGGAGGTCACCGGCACGTTGCTCTGGCCTGACGATCAAAACAGCAGCACACCTGACCCCGATCTTGCCGCAAACATCTGGTTTGCGCGCAACGTTGAACGCATGGCGACCGCGTTGGAGGCCCAGCCGTTCATGATTATCGCCACCCGCACGACGCCGGCTGATCCGCGCCTGACGCCTCTGCCGGTGAATACCGCTTCAATCAAGAACGATCATCTTCTATATGCCGTTACGTGGTTCTCGCTGGCCTTTGTCTGGGCGATCATGAGCCTCACCCTCATCTTCCGCACTCTGCGCCAAAAGGAAGGTCAAGACTGATGCGCTATATTTCAACTCGCGGCACAGCGCCGAGCCTGAGCTTTGAAGAAGCGATGCTGACCGGGCTGGCCCGCGATGGCGGGCTTTATCTGCCAGAGGATGTGCCGGTGCTGACCCATGCGCAAATTGGGGCGATGGCAGGCAAACCCTATGAAGAGGTCGCCTATGATGTCATGCGCCCCTTCATCGGCGATACCTTTACCGACGATGAATTTCGCCGCCTGATCCAAGAAGCCTACGCCGGTTTTGGCCACGCTGCCCGCGCTCCGCTGGTGCAGATTGACAGCAATCACTTCCTGCTGGAATTGTTTCACGGCCCCACGCTGGCGTTCAAAGACTTTGCCATGCAACTCATCGGTCAGATGTTTCAGGCGGCCCTCACCCGTTCTGGTGAGCGGGTCACAATTGTCGGGGCCACCTCGGGCGATACCGGGTCCGCTGCGATCGAGGCATTCCGGGGCCTTCGGTCGGTTGATGTATTCATCCTATACCCCCATGGCCGCGTGTCCGAAGTGCAGCGCCGCCAGATGACAACGCCCACCGAAGCCAACGTGCACACGCTCGCCGTTGACGGCGACTTTGACGATTGCCAGGCCGCAGTCAAAGACATGTTCAACGATTTCGCCTTCCGCGAAGAGGTGAAGCTGGCAGGGGTGAACTCTATCAACTGGGGTCGCGTACTGGCGCAGGTCGTCTATTATTTCACCGCGGCAGTCTCGTTGGGCGCACCCCACCGCAAGGTGAGCTTCACCGTGCCCACCGGCAATTTTGGCGATATCTTCGCAGGCTACATCGCCAGAAAGATGGGGCTGCCCATCGCTGATCTGGTGGTGGCAACCAACCGCAACGACATCCTGCACCGGACGCTTGAAACAGGCGCTTATACCAAAGAAGGCGTTGAGCCCACGATCAGCCCTTCAATGGATATCCAGATCAGCTCAAACTTCGAACGCGCACTCTTTGATGCCTATGGGCGGGACGGGGCTGCGGTGGCCGCACAGATGGAGGACCTGGGGCAAGGTGGTTTCCAGATCAGCCAGGGTGCGTATCAGATGCTCAGGGACACGTTCAAATCCGGTCGCGCGACCGAAGATGAAACCATGGTGGCCATCAAGACCTACCACCGGCACCACGGCGAACTGCTCTGCCCGCATACAGCCGTCGGCGTGCATGTGGCAAAGGCGCACCTTGGCACCACGCCCATGGTGACGCTCGCCACTGCCCATCCTGCCAAATTCCCCGCCGCGGTGAAAGCGGCCTCGGGTGTCGCCGCACCCCTTCCCCCGCGCATGGCGGACCTGTATGACCGACCGGAGCGCGTCACGCGCGTCGGCAACAATCTGGCCGCAATTCAGGCGGTTATCAGGGAACGGATTACGCATTGACCATTCAACTGCACACGCTGCCCAACGGCTTTCGCATCGTCACCGAGGATATGCCGGGGCTGAAATCCGCCTCGATCGGCATTTGGGTGCAAGCCGGCGGGCGGCACGAACGGGTCGAACAGAACGGGATTGCCCATTTCCTTGAGCATATGGCATTCAAGGGAACCAAGACACGCAGTGCGCTGCAAATCGCCGAAAGCATCGAGGACGTGGGCGGCTATATCAATGCCTATACCAGCCGCGAGATGACAGCATTTTACGCGCGTGTGCTGGAAGATGACGTGGCCCTTGGCCTAGATGTCATCGCGGACATCCTGCTGAACCCGGTCTTTGACCCCGCCGAAATCGAGGTCGAACGCGGCGTGATTCTGCAGGAGATCGGGCAGGCGCTCGACACCCCTGACGATATCATCTTTGACTGGCTGCAAGAGGTGGCCTATCCCGATCAGGCGCTGGGGCGCACGATCCTTGGTCCGTCCGAGCGGGTCAGCAGCTTCAATCGGGATGATCTGCAAGGTTTCGTGGCAGAACACTACGGCCCCAACCAGATGATCCTTTCTGCTGCCGGTGGGATAGATCACGATGCGATCGTCGCGCAAGCCGAGGCAATTTTCGGCCATCTGCCAGCGGTCGCACGGGCGCCGGAGCTGATGCAGCCCGCAGCTTTCGGTGGGGGCGAGCGGCGGGAAAACAAGGACCTCGAACAGGTGCATTTTGCGCTGGCGCTCGAAGGGCCAACCTATCTGGATCCGGCCATCTACACCGCGCAGATATACGCAGGCGTCATGGGCGGTGGCATGTCATCGCGGCTGTTTCAGGAGGTGCGTGAAAACCGCGGCCTCTGCTATACGATCTTTGCCCAGGCCGGCGCCTATGAGGACACAGGGCTGACCACCATCTACGCAGGCACAAGCGCCGAGCAGATCGGCGCACTGGCCAATATCACCATTGACGAAATGAAACGCGCCGCCGACGACATGAGTGCGGCCGAAGTGGCGCGTGCGCGGTCGCAGATGAAGGCGGGGCTTTTGATGGGGCTTGAAAGCCCGTCAAGCCGGGCGGAGCGTCTGGCACGGCTCTTGTCGATCTGGGGGCGTATCCCCAGCATTGAGGAAACAATCGAGCGGATCGACGATGTGACCACTGGCGATGTGAAAGACTTTGCCGGGCAGATGGCCGGGCAGGCAGGGACGGCACTGGCGCTCTATGGTCCGGCAGATGCCGCACCATCACTCGAAGAATTGAAAGCGCGGTTGGTGGCCTGATGCTGAGGGCCAAGAAGAAGGTCCAGATCGAAACCGAGCGGCTGACCCTGCGCCCGCCGATCCACAGTGATTTTCGTGCCTGGGCCGCATTGCGGCGTGACAGCGAAGCCTTTCTCAAACCATGGGAGCCAAAATGGGCGCCGGATCATCTGTCGCGCAAGGCTTTCACCAATCGGGTCTACTGGGCGCAACGGTCGATTTCGAACGGGACGGCGATGCCGCTCGTTCTGGTGCGGCGATCCGATAGCGGGCTTTTGGGGGCAATCACGCTTGACCACATCAGGCGCGGACCCTCGCAATCGGGGATCACCGGCTATTGGATCGGCGAACCCTTTGCGCGGCAGGGCTTTATGCGCGAGGCGATCCAGGCGGTCGTACACCACGCATTCACTGCCATGGACCTGAGCCGGATCGAAGCCGGGTGCCTGCCTGAAAACACCGCGTCCCGGCGGTTGCTGGAAAGCTGCGGCTACAAATACGAAGGCGTCGCGCAAAGCTATCTGCAAATCAACGGTCGCTGGCGCAACCACGTGCTCTATGCCAATTTGCGCAACGACCGACGGGGAAAAACGGATGTGGGGTGACAGGCCTTCATCGCGGGTCTGACGCTTTCATCCGTCCCAACACATCCAACCCCTGCATCGACAGGTAATGCAGGATATCGATGAAAATCCAATTCTCAGCCAGCTTATCCCCATCACGCCGATACAAATCGACGACCCGCATCTCGGCGGGCGTTCCGGCGGGCATCCCCAGAAAACCGCCCGCGTTGGTGACTGTCAGATTGGCCCAACCAAAGAACCCGCCAAAGTGTCCTTCGGCCAACCGGCAGATATGCCCGTTGAAAGCCCGATCCTTGATCTGGCGACGAAACGGCCCTTGATGCTGATCGACATAGCGATCAATCGTGTAAGTCGCACCGATCCCCTCTGGGCCCCACCACAGCATGTCGTCATGCCAGCAACGTCCCAACTCCTCGTGTGGGGTGGCGTATTGCTGGTGGGCGTTGATATCGTTGATCATGTCGTTGATCAGTCCAAGGGTCTTTTCGCCTTGCTCTCGCGCAACCTCCTCAAACAACAGCCCATCGTGGGTCGCAGGCCCCGGCTGCACCAGATGCATGCCGGTCTGCGGGGGCAGGGGGTATTGGCCTGCCTGGGTCATCAGATGGATCAGATCGCAGAACAGGGCTGTCTCGACGATCTTGCCATCCACCACCTTGTTGAACTCCGCATAGCGCAGCATCGCGATGCGGCCATTGGGTCGAATGCCGAGAAAGGGCGCATCAAAGAGGCCCATCAGGTGGCCCATGGAGATTACCCAGACCGACTCAAGGCCATCAATTTCACTGCGTCCGGCAATGAAGATATCCTGCCGCCGCTGTAGCCTGGTCATGGCGGTCAGGAACGGCGACCAAAAGCTGTCGGCCACCGCCCGCGCCCCGTGTTGCTCATAAAACGGATGCATCCCGCGCCAATGCCAGTCGGCACTGGTCCGCTCGGCCAACACATTGGCCACCGTTTGAGGTGTGGCAACTGCCAAAGCATCATAATGCGCGCGCACCAGCGCCTTTTCAGACTGGAAATTCATTGCCATCAGCCTTTCACAGCCCCGGCTGTCAGACCTGACACGATCTGCTTTTGGAAGAATATGATCATCACGAAAAGCGGGGCTGTCACGGATACAACCGCCGCCACCGCGAACATCACGTTGCCTTTGGTCTGGGTCGTGCCCAGGAAACTTGCCAGCTTTGGTACCATCGTCTGGTTTTCCGTGCTCAGCAGCATCGCGGTCACGGCGAAGTCATTGTAGGCCAAAAGGAAGCTGAACAGCCCCGTGGTAATCACCCCGGGCCACATCACCGGGATGATTACATGGCGAAAGGCCTGAAAGCGGGTGCAGCCATCGACCATGGCGCTTTCGTCCAGATCCTTGGGGATGTTCTTGAAAAATGCATGCAGCATCCACAGGGTGAATGGCTGGTTGATTGCCACCAGCACAACGATCGTTGTGCTCAGCCGCCCCCAAAGGTTCCACTCAAAGAACGGCAACAGATAGCCAGAGACAAGCGTGATCGGTGGCATCGCCCGAAAGATCAGTGCGAAAAACAGGAACCAGAAGGCATAGCGATAGGTGGACCGCGACAGGGCATAGCCGCCCAGCGTGCCACAGGTGAGCGAGATCGTGACGACAAAGACGCAGACGATCAATGTGTTCAATGCCGCGCGCCAGAATTCTTCCTGCACCCAGGCCCCATAGTATCCGTCGCCGGTAAAGCTCCCGCCGGTTTCAACCTGCGTCAGCGTGCCAAATATCGAATTGGCCCAGTCCGCTTTGGAAAAGAAGTCGCCTTCAACCTTGAACGACCCCCAAAGGGTCCACAAAAAAGGAAAGGCGGCCAAGATCAGCCAGAAAATCAGAAACCCGTAGGCCAAGGCTTTGACGGAGGGCGAACGGGCAGATGCTTTTGACATGGGATTTACCTCGGTGTGCCAAAATCGCGCCAGGTGCGCACAAGGACAGGGGATAGCAGGATTGCAACGCCGATGATCGTCAGAACGGATGTGGCAGCGGCAGAGGACAACAGGCGCGTCTCACCACCCAGATCATTGTAGATCGCATAAGACAGGGACGTTGCATGGGCCTGCGCGCTGAAACTCACGATGGGTTCGAACACGCGGAAATTATCCATCAATTGTATCAATGCGACGAATGTTGTCAGCGGTACCAGATGTGGAATCACCACATAACGGATACGTTGCCAGCGCGACGCCCCATCAATCATCGCGGCTTCCAGCGTGTCGGTGTTCACCGTTTGCAGGCCCGCATAATAAACGATGAAGGCAAAGGGGGCCGCGTGCCAGACCCCATAGACCATCAACATGATCCACATCAGCGGGGTCGAGGCCTTGACCGAGAGTGTCGGGTCATCCGCCAGCCATTGCAGACCGGTCCCCAGAATGCCGCGGGCATCCACCATCCAGAACAGGATCAATGACCCCACAAGTGGCGTGACAATCATCGGCAACAGCGAGAAAAAGATCGTCGGCCCTTTCAGCGCGCGCGCCACCGCATTCACGGCAATCGCGATGAAAAAACCCAGTATGATCGTCAGAGGGGTGACAACGGCCGTGTAAGTCAATGTGAACGCCATCGCCCTGTAGAAGGGCAGGTTCATCAGGGACTTGCCGAAATCAGAGACCCCGCTGCGATTGGCCCATGCCGCGCCGACCTCATCGAAAGCAAGGTGGTTGCGGTCTTTATAGATGCTCAGGCCCGCCCATTGTCCCAAAGGCTGCGCTGCACGCAAGGCGGCTGTTGCATTGGTATCCACAGAGGTTTCTTGCGTGCAGCCAAAGGGTCCGCAGTTTTCAACCTCAATGACGACCTGATCATGCGCCTGATAGAGCGATTGCGTCACCACCGATACAATCGGAAACGCGATGAACAAAAGCATCATGAGTGAAGAAGGTAGGACAAACCAAAAGAAAGATGCGTGTTTCATATGCTTTGCCCCAAGCCGTAATGCGGGAAGGCGCCCTGCGCCCTCCCGTGACTGTCCTTACTGAAGGTAGCCTTTTTCAACCGCAGCAGCCGTGTAGGCCGCCTCGATGTCCGCCAATGTCTGCTCGGCGCTTTCGTTGCCTTGCAGGAAGTCAGCGATGTTGTCACCCAGCGCGGTGTGCAGCAGGCCCTGGAAAGGGCGCATCGGATAGGGTTTGGCGCCCGCCGCGACAGTCGCCAATACACCTTCGTTCACAGGGGCTGGCGTGAAGCCGTCCATCAGCCAGACGGCCTGCCCCATGGTTTCATCATTCAGGATGGCTGAGGATGAGCCTGCCTTCATCGATGTAAAGGTCGCAGCGGCGTCCGCATCACTGATGTTCTTGGATACGGTCCAGCCATCCCACCACAATGTAGTCGCAGGGGTGCCGCTGTCGCCAATAGTCAGCGGGCCGGATACTTTGGTGTTTTCGTAAACCTCCGGCGCAGAGCCTTCATCGTCCATCAGAACACCCGTCCGGCTTCCCCACATGTTCATCAGGGCGACGTTGCCCGCCTCCCATTCGGCGGATGTCGCGTTGCTGTCATGGGTCAGAAAATCAGGGTTCATGTAGGCGCTCAGCGCTTTCATCATCTCAAGCGCCTCAATGCCTTGGGCATTGTTGATGCTGACTTCGGCGGTGCCAGGTTTGAAGAATTCACCGCCTGTGCCGATGTACATATTGGTGAATTCCTGAGCAAGGTTCCAGCCAGCGGCATAAGCACCACCGAGCGGGCTTTCCATAATGCCGGCGGCGCGAATTTTCTCAGCCGCGGCAAGGACTTCTTCGTAAGAAGTCGGTACATCAGCACCAATTTGTTCAAGCACGTCAGCACGATACACAAGGTGCTGGGCATTCGCCATGAACGCAACGGCCATCACCTTACCGTCGACAGTGATCAATTGCTGCCGGGGGATATCCTGACCGTACTCGGCGACCAGAGCGTCCAGCGGGCGGATTACATCCTCGTTGATCAATGCAACGATGGAAGAATTGGCCACAATCGCCGTTGTGTATTCGGCCGGGTTGCCCGACATACCTGCCACGTTCAGCGACTGGTGATCGGCCGTCAGGTTTGCGCTGAAATCGTTTCCGTCGCATTCGCCGGCAGCGGCAGCCACAGTTTGGATGGCGGGGAATTCATTGCCGATGATGCTGACGCGCCCTTCGGCTTCACAGGCGAAAGCACCCGTTGCGGTCAGGGCCGCAACGGTCGTGCCCAGCATAGCATTTTTCCAGATATTCATGTTGATAAGAACCTCCCAGTTGTTCTTTTGGTCCCGGTCATTGCCGGATTGATTTTCATAAATGCGAATCGCGACTGGTTTTGCATACGTTTGCAATTTAACCTGCAAAGGCACCGCTCACGCAAGCATTTTGCGGCCGAGAGGCTAAGAATTCAGTCTCGCTTGCATTAGGACTTGCCAGAAAACAGGAATCAGGCGAGTGTTTTTGCAAACGTATGCAAGGGGCGCGGTATGGCCGAAATTCAGCTACGCAATGTATCCAAACGCTGGGGCTCTTTTGTGGGTGTCCAAAGTTTTGACCTTACCATCGCCGATCAGGAGTTCCTCGTTCTGCTCGGGCCATCGGGCTGCGGCAAGACAACAACCATGCGAATGATCGCAGGGCTGGAGGACGTCACCCACGGCGATATTTTGGTCGATGGCAAGCGGATCAACGACCTTGACCCTAAAGACCGCGATGTGGCGATGGTGTTCCAGAGTTACGCGCTCTACCCCAACCTCAACGTTTACGACAACATCCGCTTTCCGCTGAAAGTGCGCGGTGTGCCGCAGTCCGAACACAAAGAACGGGTGATGCGCGCTTCTGCCATGGTTGAGTTGGACGAATTTCTGCACCGCAAACCGGCAGAACTCTCGGGCGGTCAGCGCCAGCGCGTCGCATTGGCGCGCGCTATCGTACGCGAACCCAATGTGTTTCTGATGGACGAACCGCTTTCCAACCTCGATGCCAAACTGCGGGTATCGACCCGCGCGCAGATCAAGAACCTCAGTCACGAGTTGAAGGTCACGACAATCTATGTGACCCACGATCAGATCGAGGCGATGACCCTTGCCGACCGTGTGGTCGTGATGAGCAAAGGCGTCGTGCAGCAGGTCGGCACCCCGACCGAGATTTATGACAACCCCGCCAATACCTTTGTGGCAGGCTTCATCGGTTCTCCGGCCATGAACCTCGTCGACGGCGAAATCTCAAACGGCACTTTTACGGCCAGGAACATAGCTGTCACCGGCCTTCCGGCGACGCACAAGGGCCGCGTTACTCTGGGCTTTCGGGCCGAGGACGCCGGCGTTGCCAAAGGCGAGGGCCAAATCAATTCAAAGGTCTACTCTTTGGAACTGCTGGGCGAGGCCACGATGGTCACTATGCGTGCGGGTGGCACGATCGCCTCGGTGAAATCCGGCAAGGACTACCGCGTCGAAATCGACGATCCGGTCAGCGCCGCGATCCCCGCTGACATCTGCCATCTGTTCGACATTGATACGGGTGAGCGCCTCTGACCCATGCCCATGACCACAACATATGATTTTGTTGTGATCGGCGCTGGCCCTGCAGGCTGCGTCGTCGCAGCGGGGCTGGCGGATGCTGGTGTTGGCTCAATAGCCGAGATCAAGGCTGGCCCATCTGAGGCGCATCCTTTCGTCAAGATACCCTTCGCGCTGATCTCGCTGAAGAGCTCGCGCCACCACTGGCACTTCACTTCCGCCAACACCTACGCCCCCGCGATGATGATCGGTCGCCGGGCCGGGCAGATGACCGCAAAGGAAGCCGCATGACGCGCGACGCTAAATCACAAGCCTCCCTTGATGCCGTCAAAGCGATGGAACAGGGGCTCGCCCACAACGAAATGGACATGCTGAAGTATTTCACAGAGGACTTCACATGGCGCGGCAATCAAGGCTGCGGCACCAAGAGCGGCGTGCAAGCCTTCCAACGTAACTGGCAATGGCCGCTGCGCGCTGCCTTCACCGACCGCGACTACAAGACCGACCAATTCCTCGCCGATGGCGAATGGGCGGCCTGTTTCGGCCACATTAAGGGGACGCACAGTGGCACATTCATGGGCATTCCCGCGACCGGCAAGCGCGTCAAGATCCCCTATATGGATTTCTGGCGGATCGCGGACGGACGCATCGCCGACAACCCCGTCTCGGTCGATTTCGCCTCCGTAATGATGCAATTGGGGGTCGATGTTTTTGGTGGCGAGGGCTGGGAAAAATATGACCGGGACGAGGCGGAACCGCCCAAACCTGAAGGATACTGAACCATGGCGATTACCTATCTCAAATCAGGCAAACCCCAAGCAGAGCGCGATGAAGATGATGCAAAGGTGCGCGGTATCGTCGAGGCAACGCTTGGCGATATCGAAAAGCGCGGTGATGCGGCGGTCCGCGACCTGTCCGAGAAGTTTGATAGCTATTCACCGTCCAACTTCCGCCTCAGCCAGTCCGAGATCGCGGCGGCCATGTCCAAAGTCTCGTCCCGCGACATGGAAGATATCAAGTTCGCGCAAGATCAGATCCGCAATTTCGCGCAAGCGCAACGTGCCTCCATGACCGATATCGAGGTCGAAACGATCCCCGGCGTGATTCTCGGGCACAAGAATATCCCGGTCCAATCGGTCGGCTGCTACGTGCCCGGTGGCAAATTCCCCATGGTGGCCTCCGCGCATATGTCGGTCCTCACAGCTTCGGTTGCCGGCGTGCCACGCATCGTTGCCTCCGCCCCGCCGCAAAACGGCGCACCACACCCCGCCATCGTGGCTGCCATGCATTTGGGCGGCGCGCATGAAGTCTATGTCCTAGGTGGCATGCAGGCGGTCGGCGCGATGGCGCTGGGTACCGAAACGGTTGACCCGGTGCATATGATCGTCGGCCCGGGCAATGCCTTCGTGGCCGAAGCCAAACGTCAACTTTTTGGGCGCGTCGGCATAGACCTCTTTGCCGGACCAACCGAAACGATGGTCATTGCGGATGATACTGTTGACGCCGAACTCTGCGCCACTGACCTCTTGGGGCAGGCGGAACATGGCTATAATTCCCCCGCGATCCTGCTGACGAACTCCGAACGACTCGCCAAGGAAACGCAGGCCGAAATCAACCGCCTTCTTGACATCCTCCCCACCGCTGAAACTGCACGTATCTCATGGCAGGACTACGGTGAAGTCATCCTCTGCGACACCTATGAAGAAATGCTTGCCGTTGCTGATGACATCGCTTCCGAACATGTCCAGGTCATGACAGACCGCGACGACTGGTTCCTTGATAACATGACGTGCTACGGCGCGCTTTTCCTCGGGCCCCGCACCAATGTGGCCAATGGTGACAAAGTGATCGGCACCAACCACACGCTGCCCACCAAAAAGGCCGGGCGCTATACGGGCGGGCTCTGGGTCGGCAAGTTCCTCAAGACCCACAGCTACCAAAAGGTGCTGACAGATGAGGCCGCAACACTCGTGGGCGAATACGGCTCACGGCTTTGCATGCTCGAAGGCTTCGTCGGCCACGCAGAGCAATGCAATATCCGCGTGCGCCGCTACGGCGGCAAGAACGTGGCTTACGGCGCGGCTGCAGAATGACGCAATCCTCATCATCTTGCCCAAAATACTCCCGCCGGAGGCTCCGGCAGCGGCACAAGGCGCAGGGCTAACCAACATGCCACAACAAAAGAGACGCAAACCGCAAAGCTACAGTGCACTCGAAGACCTCGGGCGTGTCCGGCTGTCGCGGCATTTCTTCATGCGCGATTTTCTCTATTCCGAGATCGGGAATTTCTTTGGCAAACCCAACATCCCCGGCAATCCCGCTCTCGCCATCGCAGCAGGCAGGAAACTCTGCCAGAAGCTCCTCGATCCGATGGTCGAAACCTTTGGTCCCATCGCCGTGCGCTCCGCCTACCGATCCCCCGACCTGAACAATTTCGGCGCAACAGAAGTCAAACCACAGCGCTGTTCACGCAACCAAGCCAATTACGCAGGCCACATCTGGGATATCGGCGACAGTGACGACCGTATGGGTGCTTGCGCCAGCATTGTTGTCCCATGGTTTGCAGACCAATATGATCAGGGCCGCGATTGGCGCGATCTGGCGTGGTGGGTGCATGACCACTTGCCGTACCACGCGATGTACTTCTTCCCCAAACTCGCCGCCTTCAACCTGACATGGCGTGATGACCCTACGCCGACGATCAACAGCTACATTGCCCCCAAGGGAAAACTCCTTGGCGCGGGCAAGAAAGAGCCAGAAGGTGACAGGGCACGCGCCGCCCGCTATGCAGACTTTCCACCCTTTAGGGGCATATCCAACCCACCAATCTCCAACCGCTCCAATCTTCATCTTGGCCCAAAAACTCCCGCCGGAGGCTCCCAAACCAACCAGAAAGAGCCCATGCCATGACCCTTCCAACGACCCCATCCTTCCGCCTCGACGGCAAACGCGCTCTGGTCGCAGGCGGATCATCCGGCATCGGACTGGCCTGCGCCGTCGCTCTGGCCCAGGCCGGTGCGGAAGTCACACTCTCTGCCCGGAACGCCGAAAAACTGGAAATGGCAGTCAAAGACATGCAGGCGGCGGGGCTGCAGGCCCAAGCCATCGCAATGGATGTCACTGATATCGCGACGACAGCGGCGACCGTCGCAAAACATGGCCCCTTCGACGTTCTCGTGAACTCTGCGGGCCTTGCCATCCACGCGCCCGCGGTGGACACGACGGAGCCTGATTTCGATGCGGTCTCGGATATCAACTTCAAAGGCGCATACTTTCTCACCCGCGCTGTCGCCAAAGGCCTGCTCGCGGCAGGCAAACCGGGCAGCCTGATCAACATCACCAGCCAGATGGCCCATGTGGGCGGGATCGACCGGGCGGTCTATTGCGGCACGAAATTCGCCGTCGAAGGCTTTACCAAAGCGATGGCGATTGAATGGGGCAAGCAGGGCATCCGGGTCAACACGATCTGTCCCACATTCATCCGCACCCCGCTGACCGAACAAACCTTCCACAACCCCGACCGGGTTGCATGGATCATGGACAAGATCAAACTGGGCCGCGTCGGCGAAGTCACCGACATGATGGGACCCGTCGTGTACCTCGCCTCTGACGCTTCCGCGCTGATGACTGGCACCCACATGCTGATCGACGGCGGTTGGACGGCGGACTGATGAGCAAGATCACCTCGCTTCAAGTCGCGGAACGCGCAGGCGTCAGCCAATCAGCGGTCAGTCGGGTGTTCACGCCTGGGGCCTCGGCCAGCGCCAAGACGGTGGAAAAAGTGCGCAAGGCGGCGGCCGAGCTGGGCTACCGGCCCAACATGATGGCCCGCGCGATGATCACCGGCAAAAGCCGGATCATTGGGTTGGTCGTGGCCTATCTGGACAATCAATTCTACCCGCTGGCCCTGCAAATGCTGTCAAATGCATTGCAACAAAGAGGCTATCACATCCTCGTCTTCACGGGCTCCAACAGTCAAGGCGCATCGCAAGAGGTCATGCAGGAACTGCTGGACTATCAGGTCGACGGGATCATCACCGCCTCGGTCGGCATGACCAACGATCTGACCCAACGCTGTGCTGCCGCTGGTATCCCCGTGGTCATGTTCAACCGCGGACAAGAGGGCGCGGCGATCTCTTCGGTTACCTCTGCCAATGTCAAAGGCGGACGGGCCGTGGCGGAATTCTTGTTCTCCTGCGGGCATCGATCCATCGGGCACATCAGCGGTTGGGTCGGGTCTTCTACCGGGCGGGACCGGCAGGTGGGTTTCTGCGAGGAGCTGGCACGGCAGGGCATCACGCCGCAAATCATCGACGGCAAATATGACCGCGAGGTCGCAGCAGCGGCGGCACAATCCATGATGGACAGCAGCACACCGCCCGACGCGATCTTTGTGGGCAACGATCACATGGCCTTGGCTGTGCTCGACACCCTGCGCTACGAAATGGGGCTCAGCGTGCCCGATGATGTCGCCATCGTCGGCTATGATGACGTCCCGCTCGCCGCGTGGCCTGCCTATAACCTCACCACGATGCGCCAACCCGTGAACCGCATGGTCGAGGCCACGGTCGAGGCTTTGCTGAGCCGTATCGATGACCCGACATTGCCGGCACAACTAATCGAAATAGACAGCCCGCTGATCCAGCGTGGCACCACCAAAGGACCAAAGACATGAAGGGTTTTTCCGACCGCTGGAAAGATTTCCCCGACTACATCATCGGGATCACCAAGGAGATATGGGAGGATCGGGGCGTCGGCACGCTCAACCATTACTATGCGCCTGATATCCCCGTGCGCTCTCCGATGGGCATCCAGCAGGGCAATCAAGCGGTCATTGCCGCTACCATGGCGACGATTAACGAATTCCCGGATCGGGAGTTGCTGGGCGAGGATGTAATCTGGTCAGGCGATGAAAACACAGGTTACCTTTCGTCTCACCGCCTGCTGACCAAAGCAACGCACACGCGAGACGGGCAGTTCGGGCCAGCTTCGGGCAAGAAGTGGCAGGTCTATGTGATCGCCGACTGTGCGGCCAAGAAGGACACCATCTATGACGAATGGTTGGTGCGCGACTATGGTGGGATCGTGCGGCAGTTGGGGCTGGACCCGCGCGAACATGCCGCCGGATCGATTGCCCGCGAAGGCGGCCCCGGCAGCGCCAGTAAACCCTTCACCCCGGCCATGGACGTTGACGGGGGTTATCACGGGATCGGCAACGACAACCCCTGGGGCCAACGCTATGCCGACACGTTGACGCGCATCATGAACCACGATTTTGCGCATATCTGTGACAGCTATGACCGGGCCTGCATCGGCGAATATGCCGGGGCGAAACGGGCGGTAGGCTGGGAGGGCATTTTGGAGTTCTGGGTCGGCCTGCGGTCGTCTTTCCCGCACGCCAAGTTCAAGATCCACCACCAGATCGGCATGGATGCCGACATGCTCAGCCCGCGTGCCGCGATCCGCTGGTCGCTTGACGGCAAGCATGAGGGCTGGGGCAGCTTCGGCGAACCTACCGGAGCAGATGTGCATGTGATGGGCATGTGCCACGCAGAGTACGGGCCCTACGGGCCGGAAGGCGTGGGGCTGCGCCGCGAATTCGCGCTCTACGATGAAGTCGCCATTTGGAAGCAGATATTGATGCAAGCATGACATGTCCCAGATCAAGTCCGGGACTGCGAAAGGAACGACACATGACACCCGCCGAAATGGAAAATCGCATCGTCCGCTATGGTGACCTGCAACCCTGCAAGACCGCCTTTATCGACGCGCATACGCCCGGTTCCGATCAAAAGGAAAACTTTACGATCATCGGCGGTGGTGTGTCCGAAAGCCCGGACCAGCATGTGCATATCAACATCCCGCACGGGTTTAACATCGGGGCTGCCGGACAGCCGCCCAAATGCCGCAACTCGCTGCACGATCACCACACAGCCGAGGTGTTCTTCGTGCTCAAGGGCCGCTGGCGGTTCTTCTGGGGCCGCTGGGGTGACGCGGGTGAGGTGGTTTTGGAAGAGGGCGATATCTTCAACATCCCCACCGGAATCTTCCGGGGGTTTGAGAACATCGGCACCGACTTCGGCATGATCATGGCCGTGCTGGGCGGCGATGATGCCGGCGGCGGGGTGATGTGGGCTCCCCAAGTGATCGAGGACGCCGCAGATCACGGTCTGGTGCTGGGTGATGACGGCAAGCTTTATGACACCAAGCGCCAGCAAAAACTGCCAGAAGGTGTCGGCGCCATGGCGCTGATGTCAGCGGAAGAACTGGCCAAACGTCCAGAGCCGACGACCGCACAGGTGCTGCCCAACCATGTCGCCCGCTACTGGGACCTCTACGCGCTGGCCGACAGGACACCGGCCTGCGTCGTTGGTGCGCATGGCGTTTTGCGCGACAAGCCGGGGTTCGAGATTGATTTCATCACCCGCGGTTCAGCGACCGAGGCCAGGCACAGCCACACTTACCCATCCGTCTTGATGCCGATGCGCGGTCATTGGCGGGTCACTTGGGACGGCGGGTCCGCCACGCTGGCGCCCGGCGACACGATGTCGGTTCCCGAGAACATCCCCCATAGCGTCGTGCCATCGATGACGGGCGAGGCCAGCCTTTACCATGTCGTCGCCACTGGCGATCCCGCCGGACTGACCTGGATAGGTTAAGTTTTCACAAACGCATCGTGCGGCGGGGTCTGACCATTTGCCGACGCAATGCCGACAAGGAGAATTGATGAAATGTCGAAAGTCTTAACAACCCATGTAGGCTCTTTGCCCCGCTCCCAAGAGGTCGTCGATTTCATCTTCGCCCGTGAACATGGCAACGCATATGACGCAGAGGCATTCGACGCCGCCATGACCTCTGCCGTTTCGGAAACCGTGCGAAAACAGGGAGATGCAGGGGTCGACATTGTGAGCGACGGCGAAACCTCCAAAATCAGCTATGCCACATACGTCAAGGACCGCTACACCGGATTTGACGGCGACAGCCCTCGCAACGCGCCCGCTGATCTCAAGCAATTCCCCAGTTTTCTCAAGCGGTTAGCGGACGACGGCGGCACCCCGCAGTACGCGCGGCCCATGTGCGTAGGCGCGGTGAAACCAAAAGGGCAGGGCGAGTTGGAAAAGGATATCGCGAACCTGAAGGCAGCAATGGCTGAACACGGGGTCGCACGGGGCTTTATGAATGCAGCCTCTCCTGGTGTTATCTCTTTGTTTTTGCAAAACGATTATTACAAGTCACGCGAGGCCTATCTCGCCGCTTTGGCCGACGCGATGAAGGCGGAATATGAAACGATCATCGCCTCCGGCCTTGATCTGCAACTCGACTGCCCCGACCTCGCCTTGTCGCGCCATATGTTGTTCAACGATTTATCAGATGATGAATTTCTGAAGATCGCTGCCAGCCATGTCGAAGCGCTGAACCATGCCCTTTCAGACGTGCCTGCCGAAAAGGTGCGTGTTCACATTTGCTGGGGCAATTACGAAGGCCCGCATGTCTGTGACATCCCCATGTCCAAAATGTTCGACACGCTGATGTCCACAAAATCGCAATATGTGCTGTTTGAAACTTCAAACCCACGTCACGGGCACGAATGGGCGGTGTTCCGCGATCGCGCCAAAGATATCCCAGAGAACAAGGTGCTTGTACCGGGGGTGGTTGATACGACAACCAACTTTGTCGAACACCCTCAGCTTGTCGCGGAACGGATAGGGCGCTTTGCCGATATCGTCGGTGCCGATCGGGTGATTGCTGGGTCCGATTGCGGGTTTGGCACTTTTGCAGGCTTCGGGGCCGTTGACCCAGAGATCGCCTATGCCAAACTGGGCGCCTTGGCCGAAGGGGCATCGCTGGTCGGGTAAATCGGGTTGGACACCGCCGCGATTTCAGCCATGTATCGGTGGAACCAAGAAGGGGGACGCCAGATGCTCAACCCAGTGACGCCGGATTTTGCAGAAGCGCTGCGTGGGCTGCTGCCAGCAGTGGCTTTCAAAGAGGACAGCGCGCCTTACCTGACCGAGCCACGCGGGCGCTGGGCGGGGCAGGGGCTGGTTGTGGCCCCGGGGTCTACCGAAGAGGTCGCCGCCACGGTTCGCGCCTGTGCTGACGCGCGGGTGGGCATCGTGCCTTACGGCGGCGGCACCGGCCTGGTCGGTGGGCAGCTTCAGCAGGAAGGACCTGCGCCAGTGATCCTGTCGTTGGAGCGCATGAACCGTATCCGCGAGGTCTACCGTTCTGAAAACGTTCTGGTTTGCGACGCCGGAGTGATCCTTGCCGATGTGCAACGTGCAGCGGAAGAGGCGGGCCGCTTGTTTCCGCTGTCGCTGGGTTCCGAGGGGTCTGCGCGCATTGGCGGGCTGCTTTCGACGAATGCGGGCGGGGTCAATGTGCTGCGCTACGGCAATGCGCGCGCGCAATGTCTGGGACTGGAAGTGGTGCGCCCGGACGGGACGATCTGGCATGGGCTGACGCGGCTGCGTAAAGACAATACCGGCTATGATCTGCGCGACCTGATGATCGGGGCGGAAGGGACGCTTGGGGTCATCACCGCCGCGGCCTTGAAACTTGCGCCGCGCCCTGTGGCTGTCGGAGCGGCAATGATGGCTGTGACGTCGCCGGAGGCCGCGCTTGAATTGCTGGCCATGGCGGGCGCACAAATCGGTGAAAGCGTATCGGCATTTGAGACCATGCATCGTCAAGGTTTTGATTTTATTCGCGAAACCGGACTTGATATCAAGCAGCCTTTCGCAGATGTCCCCGCGTGGTCGGTCCTGATCGACGTGGGTCTGCCAGCCGGATTGAGCCCCGATGAGGCGCTGGAGGGGCTCTTTGCATCGGCGTTTGAGGCGGGATTGGTTGCAGATGGTGCCATCGCGCAAAGCCACGCACAACGCGCGGCTTTCTGGCATATTCGCGAAAGCATCCCCGAAGCGAACCGTCTGATCGGGTCGGTCAGTTCGCATGATATCTCGTTGCCGCTCAGCGCGATTCCGGCGTTCATCGAGAAAGGTGAACAGGCATTGGCGGAAGTTGGCGCCTTTCGGATCAACTGCTTTGGGCATCTGGGCGACGGCAACCTGCACTACAACGTCTTTCCCATGCCGGGCAAGACGCGCGCGGACCACGAAGCCGACAGGTCGCGGGTCAAGCGCGTGGTGCATGATCTGGTTCATGCCATGGAAGGGTCGGTGAGTGCCGAACACGGAATCGGGCGATTGAAGGTGCAAGACCTCGAGACCTATGGCGACCCGGCCAAGCTGGCGATGCTGCGCGCGATCAAGGACGCGCTTGATCCGTTGGGGATCATGAACCCCGGTGCGGTGCTGCGTCAGAGGTGATCGGAAAGGGGCGCCTGCGGCGCACGACATGATTGGCGCGCGACGGCTGGCCGATGCGGGAGCGGACAGGGCGGATGCCTCCGGCGGAAGTTTGACAGGACGAAGAAAGCGCGGGCTAGTCGCCTTCGAACTGGCAAAGCGCGTGAACATTCATGCCCAGCCCTTCCAGCCTTTTGCGCCCGCCAATGTCGGGCAGGTCGATGACGAAGGCGCAGCCGATAACCTCTGCTCCCATCCGTTCAATCAGCTTGATGCCCGCTTCGGCGGTGCCGCCAGTGGCAAGCAGATCATCGACCAGCAAGACTTTTTCGCCCGGTTGCAGGGCGTCGTCATGGACTTCCATCGTGGCGGTTCCATATTCCAGCACGTAGTCTTGTTCGATCGTATTGCCGGGCAGTTTGCCCTTTTTTCGGATCGGCACAAAGCCCAGTGAAAGCTGGTGGGCAATAGCGCCGCCAAGGATGAACCCGCGTGCTTCCAGCCCCACGACCTTATCGATGGGTTGGCCTGCATAGGGGTGCAACAACTGGTCGATGGCGATCCGGAACCCGCGCGGGTCGCTGAAGAGCGTGGTGACATCGCGGAACATGATCCCCTCGTGCGGAAAATCGGGGATGGTGCGGATGTAGTCTCGGACAGTTTTCATGGGGGTCTTTCTAGAGGACGCGGCCAGCGATGGCGTCGAGTTTGGCGACCAGTGCAGGGTCGCGTTTATCTGAGGCGGTCATGATCGCGTGTTCCAAAGCGCGGTCACAACCCTGTGGGCAGGGCGTGCGGTCCGGGCCGAGCAGGTCCGGCAACCGGCTGATGAGGTCTTGTGCCTTGGTGCCGTTGCCTTGCAGGGTCTTGATCACGTCGCTGACGTCAACTGCCCCATGATCAGGATGCCAGCTGTCATAATCGGTGACCATCGCGATGGAGGCATAGCAAATCTCGGCCTCGCGGGCGAGTTTGGCTTCCGGCATATTTGTCATTCCGATCACATCGCAACCCCAACTGCGGTAAAGCTTGCTTTCGGCCATTGAGGAGAACTGAGGGCCTTCCATCGCGAGGTAAGTGCCGCCGCGGTGTATGGTTATTCCCGCATCGCGCCCAGCCGTTTCGCAGGCGTCAGAAAGCCTTTCGCAGGTGGGGTGGGCGACGCTGACGTGCGCGACACAGCCTGTGCCGAAAAAGGATTTCTCGCGGGCGAATGTGCGGTCGATGAACTGATCGACAATGACAAAATCACCCGGTGCCATTTCCTGCCGGAAAGACCCGCAGGCGCTGACGCTGATGATATCGGTGACACCCAGCCGTTTGAGCGCGTCGATATTCGCGCGGTAAGGCACGGATGTTGGCGCATGAAGATGCCCGCGCCCATGGCGCGGCAGAAAGGCCATCGCGACACCGTCCAGACGCCCGGTCAGGATATCGTCTGATGGCGCCCCCCAAGGGCTCTGGCCCGCCACCCAGGCGGCCTCTTCCAGCCCGTCCATATTGTAGATGCCCGAGCCGCCGATAACACCGATTTTCGTTTGCATGATCCGCCTTGTCGCAATCCCCGTCCGCACATTGAAACGTATCTGACAGAAAGGGAAGCCCATGGCGCAGTGCCAATGCTGCAACACCCTGAAATCGGGCGGGGTAGAGGGGTGACAAGGCTGGACTGCTCCTTTAGTGGGCAGGTACGAATTCCCCCATTCCGACAGGACGTTTCATGGCCCGCGCACTTTTGGCGAGTTTCGCCGACAATCTTTCGCTTCGCGACCCCGATGCCCCGCTGACGCCCGGTCAGTGGCGTATAGAAATCCTGTCTGGACTGACCGTGGCCCTTGCTTTGGTGCCAGAAGCGGTAGCTTTCGCCTTTGTCGCCGGAGTAGAGCCGTTGGTGGGTTTGTACGCCGCGTTTATCGTGGGGTTGATCACCGCGGTCTTTGGCGGGCGTCCGGGCATGATTTCGGGGGCAACCGGTGCGCTGGCTGTCGTGATGGTTAGTCTTGTTGCTTTGCATGGGGTTGAATACCTGTTTGCGACCGTGGTGCTCATGGGTCTGATTCAGATTTTTGTGGGGGTCATGCGTTGGGGTAAGTTCATTCGCCTTGTGCCCCATCCCGTGATGCTGGGCTTTGTGAACGGTTTGGCGATCGTGATTTTTCTGGCACAGCTGGGGCAGTTTCAAGTGCCCGGATCGGCAGAGAGCGCCGGTCACGGGATGGCCAATGGTGAATGGCTCTCTGGTTTGCCGCTCTTGTTGATGTTGGGGCTTGTGGTGCTGACCATGGTGATCATCTGGCTGATGCCGAAAATCACCAACGCCGTGCCTGCGCCCTTGGCTGGTATCGGGATTGTGGCCGCGATCGTGATCGGGTTTGGCTTGGATGTGCCGCTGGTTGGCGATCTGGCCAGCATCGAAGGCGGGCTGCCGCAGTTTCGTATCCCCATGGTTCCACTGAATTGGGAGACACTCGAGATTATCCTGCCTTACGCACTGATCCTTGCCGCGATTGGCTTGATCGAAAGTCTGCTGACCTTGAACCTCGTGGGTGAAATGACCGGCAAACGTGGCGGCGCCAGTCAGGAATGCCTGGCCCAGGGTGCTGCAAATACGGTGACGGGCTTCTTTGGTGGCATGGGCGGCTGCGCGATGATCGGTCAATCGATGATCAACGTCAAATCCGGTGGGCGCACGCGGGTCGCAGGGATCGCCGCGGCCTTGTTCCTCTTGGCCTTTATCCTCTTTGCCAGCGGCCTGATCGAGCAGATCCCTCTCGCAGCATTGGTGGGCGTGATGTTCATGGTTGTGATTGGCACCTTTGCGTGGAATTCCCTGCGCATCTTGCGCAAGGTGCCACGCACGGATGCCTTTGTAACGATCCTTGTGACAATCGTGACCGTTGCGACCGATCTGGCCACAGCCGTCGTTGTTGGCGTCATCGTGTCGGCGCTGGCCTATGCCTGGAGCAACGCCAAGCGGATTCACGCGATCAAACGCGAAAGCCGGACCGAGGCGGGCGCGCAGGTCTACGAAATTCAAGGGCCGTTGTTTTTCGGTTCAGCCGATGGGTTCATGGAGATCTTTGACATTGAACATGATCCCGATGTCGTGATTGTTGATTTTGCCAACAGCCGTGTTGCCGACCAATCCGCCTTGCAGGCGATCGAGGCACTGGCGCAGAAATACATCGATGCAGGCAAGAAAATTCAGCTGCGCCACCTGAGCCGTGACTGTCACGAGTTACTGTCAAAGGCCGGGCACCTGATGGTCGATAGCGATGATGACCCTGACTATGAACTGGCGGTGGATTACAGCGTCAAGACAGGTATCATCGGCGGGCATTAATCGTCGGTTATTGATCGTCCGGGCGTTGCAGGCTAAAGACTTCGCGCACGACTGAATAGTCGCGATAGCCCAGCCGCGTCAGCGGGTTGAAGGTGGTGACGTCGAACTTGCCGTCAATCAGGCAATTGTCGCGCAGATGCACGCCGATGACTTCGCCGAAAACGGTGAAATTGGCCGCTCCGGGCAATTGCACGATCTGGGTCAGTTTGCATTCCAGCGTCGCCGGGGCATTTGCCACGCGCGGGCAGTTGATCGTTTCGCACGCCACCTTTTCCACACCCGCAAGGGCAAACTCATCAGTTTCGCGCTCCCACGGGCCAGAGGTCTTGTTCATCACATCGCGCGCGGCATATTCCACGATGTTCACCGCAAAGACGCCAGTGTCGCGGATGTTGGCGACCGAATCCTTGGTGCCTTGCCGATCCGGTTTGGCGCTGGTTGAGGCAAACATCACCTGTGGGGGGTCATAGGCGACGGCATTGAAGAACGAATAAGGTGCGAGGTTATCGGCTCCATCTGTACCGCGCGTCGCAATCCAGCCGATAGGGCGGGGTGTGACGACCGCGTTGAACGGATTATGGGGCAGGTCGTGGCCGTTTTTGGGCTCATAGAACATCGCTGTGCCTTTTCGTTTGCGTATCCTAGGGTTAGCTTGCCGCAATACGGTTGGCCAGATGAAAGAGACATGCAGCAGACGGCACTGACATTGGCCACGGAGACACCAGAGGATTGGTGGGACGTCGAGGCGCTTTACGACCTGTGCTTTGCGCCGGGGCGTTCTGCCTTGCCGTCCTACCGCTTGCGTGACTCTGTTGATCCGATTGCGCCACTTTGCCTGACGGCGCGTGACGCTGACGGGATTTTGGCAGGGGCCGTGCGCAATTGGCCGGTGCTGGTTGGGGCACAGCAAACACTATTGCTCGGTCCGATCGCGGTACACCCGACCCGTCAGGGAGAGGGGGTCGCGTCGCTCCTGATGCAGCGTTGCCTGACCGACGCGCGCGATCTTGGCTGGTCGCGGCTGATGCTTGTCGGTGATGCACCTTACTATCGCCGTTTTGGGTTTGAGCGTCTGAAGGGCGTGATCATGCCGCCCCCGACAAACCCCGATCGTGTGCTGGGTCTGGCCCTTGCGGAAGGGGCGTGGGATGGGGTCAGTGGGGTCGTGACGCCCTTAGGCGATTGAAATCGCTGCATTCGACCCCCATCTTGACGGTATGAATGACCAAGAAACCGCGATGAAAGAGATCAACCCAACCGATCCGCCAAAGCCTCTTTCCGATGCGGCCAAGGCAGAGATCGCTGATCTGGCCGCGCGCCAGCGCAAGGCCAATGGCGTGTTGATGTCGGCGATAAATTTTGTCGGTGGGCAGGTCGAGGACGGGCTGAAACTCTTGCCTGCCGGGGCTCGCGATCAGATCGATGATCTGGCCCGCGCGGCGCTGCGCCAGAGCTTTGATCTGGCCAGCAAGTCCCGCACCGGGCGGGGGCAATCCATCGGCTCGGATCGGGTGCACAAGATACTTGGCACGCTTTCAGGTGCGCTGGGCGGGATTGGTGGGCTGCCTACGGCCTTGGCCGAACTGCCTGTCGCAACCACTGTGATCTTCCGCGCGGTCCATCATGTCGCGGTCACATACGGCGAAGACCCGGATGCCGAAGAAACAAAACTGGAATGCCTTGCTGTTTTTGGTGCTGGTGGACCCGGAACGGATGATGATGGTGTCGATACGGCCTTTATTGGTGCACGGCTGAGCATTTCGGGTGCCGCCGTGAACGGGTTGATCGGCAAGGTGGCGCCAAAGTTTGCAGCCGTCCTGTCACAAAAGCTCGCAACGCAGGCAGTGCCGATCTTGGGGGCCGTGGCCGGGGCAGGGACGAATTACGCCTTTGTCGACTACTATGTCTCGATGGCGCATGTGCATTTCGGCTTGCGACGCCTGGCGCGGGTCCATGGCGATCAGGCTGTGACCGATCATTTTCATGCGGCCCTCGCCGAGGGCAAACTGCCTCAGACCTGATAGACCAGCCAATCGGCCACGGCACGGCGTACCGACTGGTCACCGCTGGCGATTGCGCCGTCCATCACCTCACGCACGTCGTTGAGGTTCACGCGGCGCAGCAGGTGCTTGACCGGCCCAACCGAGGCCGGGCGCATCGACAGTGACCGCAGGCCAAGGGCTGCAAAACACAGAGCTTCGACCGGGCGGCCAGCATCTTCGCCGCAGAACGACACGGGCGTGCCCGAGGCCTCGCACCGTTTGATGACATGGCTGATGAAGGACAGAAAGCTGTAATCCAGCGTATCGTAGCGTTTGCGCACCCGCTCATTCTCGCGGTCTGCGGCAAAGAAGAACTGCTTGAGGTCGTTTCCCCCAATCGAGATGAAATCGACTTCCTCAAAAAACGCATCCGGGGCATAGGCCAGCGAAGGGGTTTCCAGCATCGCACCCACTTCGAGTTTTAAAGGCAAGGCATGCCCCAGCTTGGTTTCGCGCGCGATGGCCTTGTCCATTTCGGCCCGCGCGGCGCGAAATTCGCTGATTTGGGTCACGAAAGGGAACATCACCGCCAGGGGCCGCCCATTGGCCGCCCGCAAGAGCGCCTGCAATTGCATCCGCAAGACACCAGGCTTATCAAGACCAACCCGGATTGCACGCCACCCCATTGCTGGGTTGGGTTCGTCGTTGGGCTTCATGTAAGTCAGCACCTTGTCCGAACCGATATCCAGAGTGCGGAAGGCCACACGCTTGCCACCCGCGGCATTCAATACCCGTGAATAAAGCGCCGATAACTCGGCGCGGCGCGGCATCTGATTGCGGATCAGAAACTGCAACTCGGTGCGAAAGAGCCCGACGCCCTCTGCGCCGGACCCTTCCAATGACGGCAAGTCCGCAATCAGGCCCGCATTCATCTGCAACGAAATAACCTCACCGCACTTTGTTTCCGCGGGCAGGTCGCGGATCGAGGCATAGCGTTCCTGCGCCCTCGTCTGCATCTCGATCTTGTCGCGAAAGGCGGCTTGGACGGTTTCATCGGGGCGCAGATGCGCGATGCCCTGATCGCCATCCACAAGAACAGGGTCGCCATTGAGTGCCTCGCGGGTCACACCCTTGGCGTTGATAATCAGTGGGATCGCCCAGGCGCGCGCCACAATGGCCGCATGACTGCCGACAGAGCCTTCTTCGAGCACGATGCCCTTGATGGTTTTGCCGTATTCCAAGAGCTCACCCGGCCCGATATTGCGTGCCACAAGGATGGGGTTGCCGGGCATATCGGCGCGGGCATCGGCCCCTTGGCCGGTCAGAATGCGCAGCAGTTTGTTGGACAGGTCATCAAGGTCATGCAGGCGTTCGCGCAAGTAAGGATCGGCCGCTTTGGACATCCGCGCGCGCGCAAGCGATTGTTCCTTTTCGACCGCGGCCTCTGCTGACAGACCACTTTGCACGTCCGCCTGCATCCGCTTGAGCCAACTGCGTGAGTTGGCAAACATGCGGTAGGCTTCCAGAACCTGTTTTTGGTCACCATCTGCGGTGTGCGCACCCGAAAGCAAATCATCGACGCCCGCGCGCAATTTCTCAATCGCATCGTGCAGCCGCGCCTTTTCCGTCTCAGGATCGTCCGAAATCGGGTTGGTCACGACGACACGCGCTTCGTGCAAATAGACCTGACCTTCGGTCGCACCTTCCTGTGCCACGGATCCGCGAAACATCACGGGACGCTGGTGCCGGGCAGAAAGAGCCGCACCTTCGCCAACGAATGCGCCCAGTTCAGTCATTTCAGCAATGACCATCGCAACGATTTCGAGGGCATAAACCTCGTCCGGGGTGTATTTGCGGGCGGCCTTTGACTGAACCACCAGAACGCCCAGAACGTCGCCAAGGCGCTGTATCGGCACACCGCAAAAGGACGAGAACCGCTCCTCGCCGGTCTCCGGCATGTACCGGAACCCCTTGGAGGCGGGGGCATCGGCGGTATTGATCACAGCGCGGTCCTTGGCCGTGCGCCCAACGAGGCCTTCGCCCAGACGCATGCGGGTCTGGTGGACCGCTTCGGCCTGCAAGCCCTTGGTCGCACAAAGCTCAAGCGTTTCGGCATCACGGAACAGGTAGATCGAGCACACCTCGGTGCCCATCGAGCTGGCGATCAGATCGACAACAGAATCCAGCCGCGTCTGGCCTTCGTTGTCAGCCGCCAGTGCCTCGCGCAATCGCCCCAGCAACTTGCGACTTTCGGTTTCAAGCCGATGTGGCATGGATCCCCCGCTCTGGCAGGTGACCGGTTTGGACGATCAGCCTGCTTTTTCCAATTCGAAAGCATCATGCAGGGCTTGCACGGCAAGTTCCATGTATTTTCTGTCAATCAGCACGGAAATCTTGATCTCTGAGGTTGTAATGACCTTGATGTTTACACCTTCAGCAGAAAGTACACGGAACATCTTGGCGGCCACACCGGTATGGCTGCGCATTCCGATGCCGACCACACTGATCTTGGCCACACCTTCATCGGCGACAAGATCGTGAAAATTGATCTCACCGCTCTCCTTGGCGTCCTGCATCGCCTTTTCAGCACGTTTCACCTGATCGGTCGGGCAGGAAAACGTCATATCCGTCCGCCCTTCCTCCGAGATGTTCTGCACGATCATATCGACATTCACACCTGCGTCTGAAAGCGGACCAAAGATGGCGGCGGCGATGCCGGGGCGGTCGGCGACCGAGATGAGGGTCATTTTCGCTTCGTCGCGGGAATAGGCGACCCCGGCTACAACATTGGATTCCATGATTTCCTCCTCATCGCAAACCAGCGTTCCGGCGCTGTTGGATGGTTCTTCGAATGATGACAGCACGCGCAGGCGCACCTTATAGCGCATGGCCAGCTCAACCGAGCGGGTTTGCAGAACCTTGGCGCCCAGCGACGCCAGCTCAAGCATTTCCTCAAATGCGATCTTTTCGAGCTTGCGGGCCTTGTTCGTGATGCGCGGGTCGGTGGTATAGACGCCATCGACGTCTGTGTAGATGTCACACCGCTCGGCATCAAAGGCCGCTGCAAAAGCGACGGCTGTGGTATCAGAGCCACCGCGCCCCAATGTCGTGATCCGGCCTTCGGGGCTCAGCCCCTGAAAACCTGCCACGACGGCGACCTTCATCCCCTCACTGAATTTGGAGTTGATATTGCCGGTTGGAATGTCCTCGATCCGGGCGCTGGAATGGGCCGAGGTTGTTTTCACAGGCACCTGCCACCCCTGCCAACTGCGGGCCGGGATAGCCATTTCCTGCAAGCGCAGGGCCATGAGGCCAGCGGTCACGTTTTCGCCCGAAGACACAATCGCATCATATTCACGCGCATCGTAAAGCGGCGATGTTTCATCGACCCAGCCCACCAATTCATTGGTTTTGCCTGACATGGCCGAGACGATCACAATCACATCATAGCCATTGGCGACCTCAACCGCGACGCGCTTGGCGGCGCGCGCGATCCGGTCAAGGTTGGCCACCGAAGTGCCGCCAAATTTCATTACGAGCGTCGGCATGGGCTGCCTTTCGAAAACGAGAGCTTAATCAGCGCTTCCTTTAATGCCCGCAGTGCCGAAGGGCAAACGGTTAGTAAGGGTGCACCCGCCCATCCCATGTTTCAAAACAGCCCGTTGTGTCGAGGCCAAGTGCGGCAAAGCGCGCAGCAAGCGCCTGCGCGCTTTGCCGCTTTGAGATGTCCGCGTGGCTGCCACCCATGTCGGTACGCACCCAGCCGGGGTGATAGACACCGACACTGATGCCTTGGGGGGCAAGATCAACGGCAAGGTTGCGCCCCAGATTAAGCACCGCGGCCTTGCTGGCGCGGTAGATATACCCGCCGCCAGAGGCGATGGTCTGGGAGCCCAATTGCGATCCGATGATCGCGATCTTGGCCGCAGGGCTGCGCCGCAAGTGGGGCAGCAAGGATTGGATGCTCAGGAAAACGCCGGTCACATTGGCAGCAAAACAGGCCTGCCACATCTGAGACGGATAGCCATCATCCAGTGATTGCCCTCGGTCGAGATTGACGCCTGCGTTGCAGACCAGCAGGTCAAGCGGCGTATCTCCCAGCCTTGCAGCCAACGCCCTGTGCGACGCGGGGTCTGTCACGTCCAGTTCGCGCATATCGCCGGCATCAGCGGCACGATGCGTGCCGATGACGGTTCTGCCGGCCTCTGCGTAATGGTCCCACAGCGCCTGACCGATCCCGCGATTGGCTCCGGTGATCAAAATGGTCATGGGCGGCTCCTTAGGTGAAGTCAGTTGGTTTTCTTGCGCGGCATGAAGGGCAGGGGGACGACAGGAATACCGTCATCGGCAAGTTTCTTGGCGTCCTGCAAATTCGCCTCGCCGTAAATCGGGCGTTCCGGCACGATGCCGTCATGCATATCGCGGGCCTCTTTGACAAAACCGGACCCAACGTAGTCTGACGAGGCCTCAACCTTGTCGCGCAGCGCTGCAAGGGCGGTCTCGGTGGGTTTAGGGGCAGTGATCTGAGAAGATGTGCTGACCGCGGGCGCCATGATCGACTTGCTCACCTTGGCCGAGCCGCAGGATGAGCAGCTGACCAGGCCTGCGGCAACAAGCCTGTTAAAGGCGTCGCCCGACTGGAACCAGCTTTCGAATTCATGGTTCTGGTCACATTTGAGGTGGAAACGGATCATCTGCGCCTGTGTTTTGCATCTCCCTGCTAAATAGACCTTCTGCGCTATACTGCAAGCAGCGGTTAACGCGCGATCCTACTGGGTTTGAATCCGCCAACGATGCGTTTCAGCTCCGGCTCGGACAGTTTTCTGGCTGCCTTCGCGGGGGACATCCATTTGCGCCGCCGTTGCTTTTTCTCTGGCCATTTGCTGTGTGAATGGGTGACGTGGACAGGGTAGACCATCGTGATGATCGGCGCATTCCCGACTTTTTGTGGCTTGTGATAGCTGTAGACCCCAAGGCAGAAATCAACCGCATCGCCGCTCAATCCCGCCTCTTCATAGGCTTCGGTCGCCGCCGCACTCGCCGGGGTCTGTTTGTGCATCGGCCAGCCCTTGGGAATGATCCAGCGTTGCCGTGTCCGGCTTGTGACCAGACAAACCTGCACCTTGTCGTTCTTCACGCGCCAGCACAGGGCCGCGAATTGTGCCCGCGCATCCGTCTTGCGCCCGGGCCGCAATTTCAAGGGAAGGGGTCTTGCGACTTTCTTCACCATGTTCTCCGTCGCAAAAGCATTCCATCGGGCCCATGACAGACGATATGCAGGCATGTGATCCACAGGCAACCCCAGCATCGCGATTTATCGGGGCTGAGATTTTTCGGCACGCGCGTTTGCGGCAAAGTCCGCCCCCTGACGGCCCGCAGCGCGCTCCGGCGCGGACCCTTGCAAGGCATTGAAAACGCGCTGATAGTCGCGGCATGATTTTGCGCACGTTTCTCATGGGTCTCATCCTCTCGCTGGCAGCCCCCGTTGCGCGGGCCGAGGTCGTGATTTTTGCGGCTGCCAGCCTGAAAGAACCGCTGGATCAGATCGTGGCGCAATTCGGTGATGTGGTGGTTTCTTACGGCGGCAGCGGCACATTGGCGCGGCAGGTCAGCCTTGGTGCGCCTGCGGATATCGTGCTGTTGGCCAACGCCGACTGGATGGATGTGCTGGTGGACGGCGGGCATGTGGAGACTGCGACCATCGTGGATTTCGCCAGCAATCGGCTGGTCCTGATCGGGGCGCTAGGGGCGGCCCCTGTGACTCTAGAGGCTGACGCTATCACTGGTGCGTTAGGCGAAGGCAGACTGGCCGTTGGGCTGACAGCAGCCGTGCCGGCGGGCATCTACGCCAAAGCAGCCCTGCAATCGCTGGGTCTGTGGGAGGCGACCGAAGGCAAACTGGCAGAGGTCGATAATGTGCGTGCCGCGCTCGCACTGGTGGCGCGCGGGCAGGCCCCTTTGGGGATCGTCTATCGCTCCGATACAAGGATCACGGATGCGGTGACGGAATTGGCGGCCTTCCCAGCCGAGAGCCACCCCCCAATCCGCTATACGGGCGCGCTGACAGATGGTGCGGATACTGGTGCAACCCCTATTCTGGACTATCTCCTTGGCGCTGAGGGGCAGGCTATTCTTGCCGCCTCCGGCTTTCTTCCGCCGCAGGGCATAGCCGAATGATAGAGGCGCTGGGAACCGCGGAATGGACCGCGATCTGGTTATCCTTACGGGTGGCGCTAGTGGCAACATTGGCAGCCTTGCCCGTCGCGGTCTGGATTGCCTATGTGCTGGCACGCAAGCGCTTCCCCGGTCGCCAGCTCTTGAATGGTCTGGTGCATCTGCCCTTGGTCCTGCCGCCTGTTGTGACGGGATATTTGCTTTTGGTGCTGTTTGGCCAGCAAGGACCGTTTGGCAGCGTCCTCTATCAGACCTTCGGCATCACCCTGGCTTTCCGCTGGACGGGTGCGGCACTCGCCGCGGCGATCATGGCTTTCCCTTTGATGGTCCGCGCCATCCGGCTGGGGTTTGAGGCGGTCGACCCGGGGCTGGAGGATGCGGCAGCAACGCTTGGCGCGTCGCGCTGGCGGATATGGCGCACGGTGACCCTGCCTTTGGTGGTGCCGGGCATTCTGGCGGGGACCATTCTGGGTTTTGCCAAGGCGCTGGGCGAATTCGGGGCGACAATCACCTTTGTCGCAGCGATCCCGGGCCAGACACAGACCATCCCCACGGCGATCTATGGGCTGCTGCAAGTGCCGGGGAGTGAGCCTGCGATCCTAGGTCTGGTGACTGTCTCGGTGATATTGGCGATGGGGGCACTTTTGGTGTCTGAGTGGCTTGCCCGTCGCATGGCCAAGAGGCTGGGCGGCAAATGATCAGCGTCGATATCAAGAAACGACTGGGTGATTTCCAACTTGATGTGACGTTTGCGGCTCCGAAAGGTGTGACGGCAATCTTCGGGCGCTCCGGCTCTGGGAAAACCTCTGTCGTGAACGCGGTCGCGGGGCTCTTGCGACCTGACGCAGGACGGATCGCCATAAGCGAGGCGGTGCTCTTCGACAGTGGCACAGGGACCCAGCTACCGCCCCGCCAGCGTCGCATCGGCTATGTTTTCCAAGATGCGCGCCTGTTTCCGCATATGACCGTCCTGCGCAACCTCCACTATGGCGGCAGCCACGAAGCCGCGCGGGTGATTGACGTGCTGGGACTTGCGCATTTGCTGGACCGGATGCCATCATGTCTATCGGGCGGAGAACGCCAGCGGGTCGCTCTTGGTCGGGCGCTGATGTGCGATCCGCAGCTTTTGTTGATGGATGAGCCGCTGGTCGCCCTGGACGCGCCGCGCAAAGCCGAGATACTGCCATTCATTGAACGGCTCCGCGATGAGGTGGAAATCCCCATGCTTTACGTCAGCCACGATGTGTCCGAAGTGGCGCGATTGGCAACGACACTGGTGGTGATGGACGATGGACGTGTCACCACATCAGGCCCTGTCGGGACGGTCCTGTCGCAGCCTGAAACGGTGCCCCTGGTCGGTGTCCGCGCCGCCGGGGCGGTCATCACCACGAAGGTTGCGGGGCGGTTTCTGGACGATGGGTTGACCGAACTGGCCTTTTCCGGCGGGCGCATTGTGTTGCCGGGGATATTGGGTGTTCTGGGGCAGAGCCTGCGCATCCGCATCCCGGCACAGGATGTCATCCTTGCCAAAGAGGCCCCGAAGGGGCTGAGCGCATTGAATATCCTGCCGGTCACGATCACGCGGGTCGAACAAGGGCGGGGGCCGGGTGTTGCTGTCGGTCTGATAGCCGGTGATGACCACCTGCTCGCGCGGGTGACGCGGCGCAGCGCCTTGCGGTTGGAATTAAAGGTCGGCCAGCAGATTTATGCGATCATCAAGGCCACCGCAGTGGGGCCAGAGGATATCGGCAGCTAGGTCTGCAATGCCTTTGGGATGGCGGCCAGCGTGCGCGCTACGCCGCCAGCATGTTCTTGATAAAAGGCGGTAATCTGCGCCTCAGTGACGAGCTTGGGTGATTGCACCTCGGCCAGAAGCGCAGATTGATCCGGGACAAGCTGACAGACACCTGCGGCAATGGCTTCGGTCGCGGGGTATTCGATAGTCCAGATATGAGGGCCGACGATAACGGGTTTTTTCAAGGCCAAGGGCTCGATCACGTTATGGGCACCCTTGGGGACAAACCCCCCGCCGACGATGGCACGATCACAAAGGCCCAGATAGAAATACATCTCGCCCATGCTGTCGCCCAAAAGCACATCGAAGTCCACAGTGGGGTCGGTGAGCCCGAGATCATCCTCCAGCAATTGAGACCTGCGCGCATAGCGCAGACCCGCCTGCGCCAACAGTCCCGCCACCTCGTCAAACCGCTCTGGTGCGCGCGGGACATAGGTAAAGAACACGCCTTTGGTCTGGCGGATCATGTCGATATAGAGGGCATCCTCGCCTTCCACCACACTGGTCAGGGTCACGCTGGGCCGCCCCTTGGTCAGCGCGTGGCGGCAGGTGGCGGCTGCGTTCAGATGGTCCTGCGGGATCGGTTGATCAAAACGCAATTCACCGGTGACGTGGATATTGGACATGCCAACGACCGAAAACCGCGTTTTCTGCCCTTCCGATTTGACGAACCCACCGGCAAAACCCGCAACAAGGGCGGCGCGCAGCCCAAGGCCCTGTTGGTCCTTTTCAAAACTTTTCTTCGGATACTGCGCGTTGCACATAAAAAGCGGCGTGCCGTGTTTGCGGCAGGCCATGATCATGCGCGGCCAGATTTCGATCTCCATCACCAGCCCGTACTTCGGGGCAAAATGTTGCAGGAACCGACGGTAGGCAAAGCCATATTCGAACGGCACCCAAACGGTCTGGACCGTGCCTGACGCGATCTCTGCGGCAAAGGCGCGTTCAGCTTCGCGCCTGCCTGCGGGGGTGAAATGGGTGGTGAGGATCGTTTCGCCCTCGGCCAGCAAGGCACGGATCAGCGGGGTAGCCGAGCGCATTTCACCCAGTGAGACGGCATGGACCCAGACCGGGTTCTTGACGCCTGAGGGGTGCCGCCCGAACCGCTCGGCCAGCTTTTGCGCATAAAGCGGGTCTTTGCGCCCGCGACGGCGCAGATAAAGCACGATGACAGGCAGCGTGATCCACCAGACCAGCCCATAGACGATCATGGCCAGTCGCAGCTTGAGGCTGGGAAAACTAGCGGTCATGCGCGGCTTTTAACACCTGCAACAGGTCTGTTGCCAGCGCGCCGGTCTGAAGGCTTGCCACCGCGATGGCGCTGGCGGCGTTCGCGGCTGTTTGCGGCAATGCGTCAGAGGCAAGCGCGTTGGTGATATCTTCAGCAGTCTCGACACGGATCGCGCCGCCTGCTGCATCAAGTTCTGCATAGTCAGCGCGGAAATGCGCGGTACGGGGCCCATGCAGGATAGCGCAGCCCAAAGCCGCGGCCTCCCAAGGGTTATGCCCTTCGATTTCGGTGAATGTGCCACCGATCAAAGCCGCCTGAGCGAGGTGGTAAATCAACCCCATGTCGCCAAATGTGTCGCAAAGCCAGACGGCATCATCCGGGCCTGGCACCCCCCCTCGTGACCGGCGCGGTGCGTCAATTGTGATCTGTGTTTCCGGAAAACGCGGTGCGATAATCAAGAGCGCCGATGGATCGGCTTGGCAGAGCCTTTCATGGGCAGCGCGCGCAAGGGCGATATCCTCTGGGTGTGCGGGGGCCACGGCCCAAATCCTGCGGTTCGCCAGTGCATCCCGCAGTCGGTTCAACTCTGCCTTATCGCATGACAACTGTGGGGCCGCGGGTTTGAGCGACCCGGTGACCTGCGCCTTGGCCCCCAACGATGCCAGATGGGAAGCCGACACGGCATCCTGAGCCGTGACTATCGCCATCGCGTCGTAAAGATCACGATAAAGCGGTGCGGCCTTTCGATGGGACCGGTGCGATCTGGCGTTCATGCGGGCGGCAACCATGCATTGTGGAATACCGCGCGCCGCCAGGTCGCTGACCATGCCTGGCCAAAGGTCCTGTTCAATCCAGACACATAAGTCAGGCGCAAAGTGGTCAAGGAACCGCCTGCGATAGGATGGCGCATCCAGTGGCAGAAACTGATGCAAACTGCGCGCCGGGGTCTGCTTGGCAAATACCTCTGCCGAGGTGGCGGTGGTTGAGGTGACAAGAAACGACAGATCCGGGTGCAGTTTGGCCAGATGGTCAATCAGGCCACGAACAGAGAGCACTTCGCCCAATCCCACCGCATGCAGCCAGATCAATCGCCCAGCCGGGCGCGCGGCCAGACCTTCCCCCAGCTTTTCCCGCCACCGCGCAGGGTGTTCTTTCCCGCGCTTCATGCGCCGTTGCAGGACCGGCTTTGCGACAATCGGTATGAGATAGGTCGCAGCCAAATAACTGCGCAACGCCAACCCGCGATGCATATCAGCCGGGGATGTCATGAAAGGTCTTTTGCAGCGAGGTTTCCCAGAATGCCGGGTCAGTCAGGGTCGCAACAAACCGCTCTGATGCGCGCCCCCCTCCAAAGGCATCGTGACGGGGATAGGCCTTGCCCCATTGATCTTGCAGAAAGCCCGCGATGGTCTGCGCGTCGGCGGCATCAGCAAAGAAAACCGAAGGGGATTTGGCACGGTTGGTCTGCCGCGTGCCGATATCGAGCGATGGCAAGCCAATGAAAGGTGCCTCTCGGACGCCGGCCGAAGAATTGCCGATCAGCGCCTTGGCGTTCTTCATCAATTCAGAAAAATGGGCAAACCGCATCGAGGGCAAGACACGGAACCTCTCCTCTGGCACCCGCGATAGCGCGTCAAAGATGGCGGCCGATCCGGGATCATTGTTAGGCGCAATGACCACGAAATTGCGGCCCGACTGGCCGAGCGCGCCAAATAGCGCATCGGCCTGTGAACCCATCGTATCGGCTTCAGACGTGACGGGGTGAAAAACGCAAATGCCATAATCATCAAATGCGATGTCATAACGGTCCTGCACTTCGGCAAGGGTCACGCCCGAGGGTTCGGCATGCAAGTCCAACTCTGGCGATCCGATTGTATGAATATGCCCGTCAGGTTCGCCCAAAGCCATCACCCGACGCGCCGCATCGTCGGAAGAGACAAAATGTTGACTGGCCAGTTTGCTGTTACAGTGGCGATAGATTTCATCAATGGTGCCCGACACCTCGCCGCCTTCGATATGGGCACAGCGAATGTAATTGGTGGCACAAACAAGAGCGCATGCAAGAGCCTCAACCCGGTCACCGTGGATGACAACCAGATCAGGTTTGTGTTCTTTGACGAAATCCGAAAACCCAATGACGGTTTTTGCCAGCACCATGTCCTGCGGATCACCGGGGCGCTGGTTGAGAAACTCATGCACCTGCACGCCGGGAGTGCGATGCACCTCGAGCTTGGTCAATCCATAGCGTTCAAGCATATGCATGCCAGTGGCGAAAAAGGACACGTCAAAGCCTGCATCCCGCGTGGCAATTGCCAGTGGCTCCAGCTTGCCGAAATCGGCCCGTGTTCCGGTGACAAAGAGAACTGAGCGCGGCATCGTGTTTTCCAATTCAATGTACCATCGGAGAACCCGATTGCTGTTGCCGGGTAAGTTATCTTGAAGGTAACGGAAAGGAAACGGACTTCGTTTACGCTGGCAACCCGCAGTGCCCGAAGTGTTCTGCGCCGCAATCATAAGCGCTTGACGTTGAGGGGCGTCAACCTTAGGTGACGGGTTCAGAAGGCGAGTGGGCAGGTAGGTTATGCAGCGGATTGCAAATCCGTCTAGACCGGTTCGATTCCGGTACTCGCCTCCATATCATTTTCAATGACCTAGTGCCGTACGTCCCGCATTCCAGCACCAAGTACAAACATATGTCTGAACATTCCGGTTTTGTTCGGTTCGCAATTTTTGAACCTGAAGCGCTCTGATATCTTGGCAAAATTCCTTAGAGTAGTTCTGATCCTCTGCTGTTCATCTATTTTGCTGAACGTTTAGCCAGGGTCCATAACTTTCGGCACTGCGTCCTGCTTGGACTTTTTCGCAGACCAAATTTCCTCGCTCGTTTCTGCCTCTCCTTGGTTCAAAATGACCGAGCAATTCGCGCGCAAATCTAGGGGCACCTCACTCCCAATGTGCACGTTTGAGAAATCGCATCTGTTAAGAAAGAAGACCTGTAGCGGGCTACCACTAAGCTAGGTGAATTTCCTGAAGAGTTTCGTTTGATCGAACATCTCTTCGAGTGTTTCGATCCGGGTCTTGGTTTGGGTCCAGTTCAGGTTCTGAACAGATGAGATCATGGTTTCAATCAGCAGCATCGTGGTTGCGTTTGAATCCCATGCGGAAGGGACGATGATCCTGCAGCTCAGGCTGATGTCGGCGAGATGATGCACCGGAGACCGCCACTGATCGGTAAACAGAATGATCTTGGCACCACGGGCATGCGCCATTTCAACCAGTTTCAGGGTATTGTTTTCGTAGCGGCGCACATCGAAAACGACAAACACGTCGCCTTTTTTCGCATTTAGCAAGTAATGCGGCCATGTGTTTGATGTAGACTGCACATGTGTCAAATCAGGCCGAATGACCTGCATGTGCAGAAAGAAATATTCCGCCAATGTATGCGTTATCCGCCCGCCCACAATGAAAAGATGGCGCGATTGATCGGCCACCAATGCGCAAGCTTCGTCAAACTCAACCGGGTTGATTTGCCCCAGCGTCAGGCGAATGTTGTCGATCACCGCGTCCGTGAACCTGTTCAACAGGTGTTCGGACGGGACAGCCTCGGCCCAGGTGTCGTGCTTAGCAATCGGGGTCTTTGCCTTGGCGCGCAACTCCTCTCGCAATTCCGCCTGAAAATCCGGGTAGCCCTTATACCCCAGCTTTTGAACCATCCGCGCGACTGTGGGGACCGATACATTCGCGTCCTTGGCAAGGGCGGCCAGCGGGCCAAGACCCGATGCCGGATAATTCTCAAGAATCGACAAGGCCAACTGCCGCTCTGCGCGGGTCAGATCGTCAAGCTTTTCCTGAATGCGGTCAGATACTGTTTGTGTTGCTTCTGTCATCCGCACCCCTGTCTTGTTCAAAAATATACCAAAGCGTCGCTGGCTGTGAAATTACTTTCACAATCCTATTGACAGTCAGCGTATCGAGCAAGCACGCTGTGTCCAGAGGACGAAGATGAATACGACGCAGACTGCAACACCAAGCGATCCATACGAGGTGCTCAATCCGGGGGGGCAATCCCGCGTGGTTGTCGTGTGCGAACATGCAAGCCGACGTATTCCGGCAAAGTTCGGCGATCTTGGTTTGAATGAATCGGCCCGCCAAAGTCATATCGCATGGGACCCCGGAGCCATGGCCGTCGCCAAAGAACTGGCGGTGCGACTGGATGCGAAACTGGTTGCTTCAACGGTGTCGCGTCTGGTCTTTGATTGCAACCGCCCGCCTTCTGCGCCTGACGCAATGCCCGCCCGCAGCGAAGCAATTGATATTTCAGGCAACGCCAATTTGACGCCAGACCAGCGACAGGCGCGCACCTTGAGCTACTACGAACCCTTTCGCGCAAGCCTTGCGGCGGTGATCGCGGCAACGACTGACCCCGTCATTGTGACGATACACAGCTTTACGCCGGTCTTTCATGGCCGGCGGCGGACCGTTGAAATTGGCGTCTTGCATGACAGCGACCAGCGTCTTGCCGGCGCTATGATGAAAACCGCACCGTCGCATACGGCGTTGAATGTCGAGGTGAACGAGCCATATGGTCCCCGCGACGGAGTGACCCATACGCTCAAGGAACATGCGATTGGTGCGGGGCACCTCAATGTCATGCTTGAAATCCGCAACGACCTGATCGAAACCGCAGCGCAGCAGGGCAAAATGGCCGATTGCCTTGATGGCTGGCTGGCCGACGCACTGGCGGAACTGACCCTCTCCGTGACCGCAACATGTTAGGCTTGTTGCAAGGATATATCCGCGTTGTTGACGCCGTGAATTACCGGGTCGGGCGTATCGTCATGTATGGGATTTTCGTTTTGATGGGTGTCTTGCTGTGGTCATCGATCAGCAAGACATTCTTTCTGCCGACGCTGTGGACGCTGGAAATGGCTCAGTTCATAATGGTCGCCTATTATATCCTTGGTGGCCCTTATTCGATCCAACTTGGCTCAAACGTCCGCATGGATCTTCTGTATGGCGAATGGTCGCTGCGCAAGAAGGCGTGGTTTGATCTGGTCACCGTCCTGTTCTTGATCTTCTATTTGGGTGTCCTGCTTTATGGCGCGGTCAGTTCGACGGCCTATTCGCTGGGATACTGGGGCACAGAACCGTTTTCCTTCCTTGGTGGCCTGGTCACCGGGTCCGAGGAAGTCGGGCGTTTGGAGCGTTCGTCCAGCGCGTGGCGTCCGTATATGTGGCCGGTCAAATCGATCATGATTCTGGGAATGCTCCTGATGTTGCTGCAAAGCATCTCCGAACTGTTCAAAGATGTTCTGCGCATCAAAGGTGAAACCATCTGATGTCGTATGAACTGATTGCCACGCTGATGTTTTCATCAATGATGCTGATGCTGCTGACCGGCCAGCGGGTCTTTGGTGCTATCGGGTTTATTGCTGTCGTCGCGGCGCTGTTGCTTTGGGGCGACAAAGGCGGATTTGACATCGGCTTTTCGGCCGCGATGAAGCTGATGAAATGGTATCCGCTGCTGACGCTGCCGATGTTTATTTTCATGGGCTATGTTTTGTCGGAAAGCAAGATCGCCGATGACCTGTACAAGATGTTCCACGTCTGGATGGGTGGGCTGCGCGGTGGCCTTGCGATTGGCACGATCGGGTTGATGGTGCTGATTTCGGCCATGAACGGGTTAAGTGTCGCTGGCATGGCCATCGGATCAACCATTGCGCTGCCCGAGCTTTTGAAGCGGGGCTATGACAAGAGGATGGTCACGGGGGTGATACAAGCGGGGTCCAGTTTGGGCATTCTTGTGCCGCCATCCGTTGTTCTGGTGCTTTACGCGATGATTGCGCGCCAACCTGTTGGTCAATTGTGGTTGGCTGGTATCGTTCCGGGGCTGATGATGGCAGGCCTGTTTGTCATCTATATCGTGATACGCTGCCGGATTAACCCTGTGTTGGGGCCTGTTCTGGACGCCAGTGAACGTGACATTCCGCGCGCAGAAAAACTGCGCCTCTTGCGGGCCGGCCTGCTGCCGATTTTCATCTTTGCGGTGATGATGGTGCCCTTTGTCAAAGGCTGGACATCGCTTGTCGAGAGTTCTGCCATTGGTGCGATTGCCGCATTTGTTGCGGCAGTGCTGAAGGGGCGCATGACCCGCGAAGTCTTTGAAAATTCGGTGCGGAACACGCTGGGCATCACCTGCATGTTCATGTGGATCATCCTTGCCGCACTTGCGTTTGGGGCCGTGTTTGACGGGCTGGGCGCGGTCAAGGCGATCGAAATGGTTTTCACCGAGCGCCTGAACCTCAGCCCCTGGATGATCCTCATCCTGATGCAGCTCAGCTTCTTGCTGATGGGGACTTTTCTGGATGACACTGCAATGCTGGTGATCGTCGCACCGCTTTATGTACCGCTGGTCGGCGCGCTGGGCTTCGATCTGATCTGGTATGGGATCCTTTACACGATCACCACGCAGATTGCCTATATGACACCGCCCTTTGGCTACAACCTGTTCTTGATGCGGGCAATGGCGCCCCCCGAAATCACACTGCGAGACATCTATTCCTCGATCACGCCGTTTGTGCTGATCATGATGCTGGCGCTGGCGCTCGTCATGATCTTTCCCGGCATTGCCACTTGGCTTCCGAATTATGTGTACGATTAACCCCACAAGAACCGCGCAAAAGTGGTCACACCCCAACCAAGGAGAGAGAATATGACGTCTAGACGCAAGTTTATTCAAGGCGCGGCGGTTGTGCCGGCGGCCGCTCTGGCAACGCCCGCACTGGCGCAAAGCACGATCAGATGGCGCATGCAGACCTATGCCGGTGCTGCATTGGCTGCCGAAGTGATCGTGCCCGCGATTGAAATGTTCAACAAGATCGCTGGCGACCGCATGCAGATCGAACTGTTCTTTGCCGACCAGCTTGTTCCCACAGGAGAGCTGTTTCAGGCGATGCAGCGCGGCACTATCGACGCCGTTCAATCGGATGACGATTCAATGGCGTCCCCGACTGAGGTTACGGTATTTGGCGGCTACTTCCCGTTCGGATCGCGCTATTCGCTCGATGTGCCGGTGTTGTTCAACCAATACGGTCTGAACGAGATCTGGGACGAGGAATACTCGGCTGTCGGTGTAAAACACATTTCTGCCGGCGCATGGGATCCGTGCCACTTCGCAACCAAAGACCCGATCCGCAGCCTTGCCGATCTTGAGGGCAAGCGTATCTTCACCTTCCCGACCGCGGGCCGTTTCCTGACCCGCTTTGGCGTGGTTCCGGTGAACTTGCCATGGGAAGATATCGAAGTGGCGATGCAGACAGGCGAGCTTGACGGCATCGCATGGTCCGGCATCACCGAGGACTATACCGTTGGTTGGGCTGATGTGACCAACTACTTCCTCACCAACAACATTTCCGGTGCGTGGGCGGGATCTTTCTTTGCCAATATGGACCGCTGGAACGAGTTGCCCGAAGACCTGCAAACGCTGTTCCGTGTGTGCACTGACCAGTCACATTACTACCGCCAGTGGTGGTATTGGGGCGGTGAAGCCAACCTGCGCGTCAACGGGGACAAGCTGGAGTTGACGACGATCCCAGACGCGGAATGGGACACCGTCGAAGCCGCTGCGCAGGAATTCTGGGAAGAAATAGCCGCCGAAAGCGATGTCAAACGTCGGGTGGTTGATATCTTCAAGAAATACAACGCTGACATGGTCAAGGCCGGACGCCCTTACCGGTACGGCTAATAATATTGGGGGGGGGCGGCACCGCGCCGCCCCACCACGTTACACGCGCACAGGATAGAACATGCCCGGCACATTGACACTCGACGATCTGAAATCCCGCGTTGCAGACGGTTCAATCGACACTGTTCTGGCATGTTTTGTTGACATGCAGGGCCGTTTGACGGGCAAGCGTTTCCACGCGGTGAACTTTGTGGAGACCTCTTTCAAGGAAACCCATTGCTGCAATTACCTGCTGGCGACCGATCTGGAAATGGCGACGCCTGATGGCTATGCATCAACCAGTTGGCAGGCCGGTTATGGCGACTATGTAATGGCGCCCGATCTCACCACGATCCGCCTGGTCCCCTGGCTTGAGGGCACCGCGTTGGTGTTGTGTGATGTGCTGGATCACCACACCCACGCCCCCGTTCCCCATTCCCCGCGCGCAATTCTGAAAAAACAGATCAAACGCCTTGAGGCATTGGGATACGAGGCAAAAATGGCCACCGAACTGGAGTTTTTCCTGTTCGAGAACAGTTTTGATGACATCCGCAAGAACGGCTACCGCGACCTGACCCCGATCAGTGGTTACAACGAGGACTACCACATTCTGCAAACCACCAAGGAAGAAGGCGTGATGCGCCCGATCCGCAATCACTTGTTCGCTGCCGGTTTGCCGATCGAAAACACCAAGGGCGAAGCCGCAGCGGGGCAAGAAGAACTGAACATCCGCTATTCACCTGCGCTCGATTGCGCCGATTACCATTCCATCGCAAAGCACGCGATCAAAGAGATTGCATGGCAAAATGGTCGGGCAGCATCATTTCTACCGAAATGGGATATGACCCAATCGGGGTCCTCCAGCCACGTGCATCAGTCGCTCTGGATTGACGGCGCGGCGGCGTTTTTCGATGGATCCGCCAAGCACGGCAAGTCCGCGCTGATGGATCATTACATGGCAGGCCTGATCAAATACGCGCCGGACTACACCTATTTTCTGGCTCCTTATGTGAACAGCTACAAGCGGTTCGCGAAAGGCACATTCGCACCGACCAAGACAGTCTGGTCCGTTGATAACCGCACCGCGGGGTTCCGGCTCTGTGGTGAGGGCACCAAGAGCGTGCGCGTGGAATGCCGCATCGGCGGCTCTGATTTGAATCCATACCTTGCGCAGGCGGTCATGTTGGCCGCCGGCATCAAAGGTATTGAAGACGGTTTGAAGCTGGCACCTGCCACAACGGGTGATGTGTATGAGGACGCAAAAGCAGCGAACATTCCACGGACTTTGCGCGCAGCGACGAAAACCATGCGAGGATCAGAATTCCTGCGTGAAGCCCTTGGCGATGATGTGGTGGATCACTACACCCGCGCGGCCGAATGGGAACAGGAAGAATTTGACCGTGTGGTGACAGATTGGGAAATCGCACGCGGCTTTGAGAGGGCTTAAGATGACGATCCAATGTATTTCCCCGATTGACGGGTCCGTTTACGCAACACGCGAAACCCTGTCGCGCGGCGAAGCGGACGCGGCCGTCGCGCGGGCTAAATCCGCGCAAGCTGAATGGGCAGCGCGCCCCTTGGCAGACCGCATTGCGCTGGTGCGGGCGGGTGTCGCCGCAGTTGGCGCGATGAACGACGACATTGTGCCTGAAATTGCGTGGCAAATGGGTCGTCCCGTCCGATATGGCGGTGAATTTGGTGGGTTCAACGAACGCGCCAGCTATATGGCAGACATCGCATCTGACGCTTTGGCCGACATTGAAATCGAAAACAGCGATGCCTTTCGCCGGGTCATCAAGCGCGTGCCGCATGGTGTTGTGCTGGTCGTCGCCCCGTGGAACTATCCTTATATGACGGCGATCAATACCGTCGCCCCCGCCTTGATCGCAGGCAATGCAGTGATGCTGAAACATGCGTCGCAAACACCGCTTGTCGGCGAGCGCATGGCCGCAGCGTTCCATTCAGCCGGTATCCCCGAGGACGTCTTTCAGAATGCATTTCTGGATCACCAGACCACGTCTGACCTGATCGCAGACCGCGCATTTGGCTTTGTGAACTTCACCGGCTCTGTTGGCGGTGGCCACGCTATGGAACGCGCGGCGGCGGGTACGTTTACCGGGATTGGCCTTGAGCTGGGCGGCAAAGACCCCGGATATGTGATGGATGACGCAAACCTTGACGCGGCGGTCGACACTTTGATCGACGGGGCGATGTTCAACGCAGGGCAATGCTGCTGCGGGATCGAGCGCATCTACGTCCATGAAAGCCTGTTCGACGCCTTCGTGGAAAAGGCCGTGGCGATTGTGAACAGCTACAAGCTGGGCAATCCGTTGGACCCTGAAACAACACTTGGCCCCATGGCGCATGTGCGTTTTGCTGACGAAGTGCGCGCCCAAACCGCCGAAGCCATCACCGATGGGGCAAAAGCCCATATCGACCCGGTAAATTTCCCGCAGGATGGTGGCGCATATCTGATGCCGCAAATTCTGACCAACGTGACCCACGACATGCGGGTGATGCGCGATGAAAGCTTCGGGCCCGTTGTCGGGATCATGCCTGTCAAGGACGACGCCGATGCGGTCCGCCTGATGAACGACAGCAAATTCGGGCTGACTGCGTCTTTGTGGACCCGAGACCCGGGCCGCGCCGAAGCGATTGCCGACCAGATCGAAACTGGCACCGTGTTCATGAACCGCGCCGATTATCTTGATCCCGGCCTGTGCTGGACCGGATGCAAGGACACCGGACGCGGCGGCGGATTGTCTGTCATCGGCTATCACAACCTGACCCGTCCAAAATCATACCACCTCAAAAAGGCCTGAGTCACATGACCACTACTGCAAACTGGTCCTACCCGACCGCAATTCGTTTTGGTGCTGGCCGCATCACCGAAATCGCCGAGGCCTGTATGGTCGCCGGCATCAAAAAACCGCTGCTGGTGACCGATCGCGGGTTGGCAAACATGGATATCACCACGCGAACGCTGGACCTGCTGAATGCTGCTGGGCTTGGTCGTGCGATGTTCAGCGACGTCGATCCGAACCCGAACGAGAAAAACGCAGCCGCGGGCGTCAAAGCCTTCCGCGACGGTGGCCACGACGGGGTCGTCGCATTCGGCGGTGGGTCTGGCCTTGATTTGGGCAAACTGGTCGCGTTCATGGCCGGTCAAACCCGTCCGTTGTGGGATTTTGAGGACATCGGCGATTGGTGGACCCGCGCAGATGCAGATGCAATTGCGCCGATCGTTGCCGTGCCAACCACTGCCGGAACCGGATCAGAGGTTGGTCGGGCTTCGGTTATTACCAACTCTGAGACCGCGCAGAAAAAGATCATCTTTCACCCGAAGTTCCTGCCGGCGGTTGTGATCTGTGACCCGGAACTGACGGTTGGGATGCCGCAGTTCATCACTGCGGGCACTGGTCTTGATGCCTTTGCTCATTGTGTCGAGGCGTTCAGTTCCCCGCATTATCATCCGATGTCGCAAGGGATGGCGCTTGAGGGTATGCGATTGGTCAAAGAATATCTGCCACGCGCCTTTGCCGATGGCACTGATATCGAAGCCCGCGCGCATATGATGTCGGCGGCAATCATGGGTGCGACGGCATTTCAAAAGGGCCTGGGCGCGATCCACGCTTTGTCGCACCCCATCGGCGCAATCTATCACACACACCACGGCACAACGAATGCGGTGTGTATGCCCGCCGTGTTGCAATTCAATAAACCGGCAATCAGTGGTATCATCGGTGATGCAGCGAACTACCTTGAAATTTCCGGTGGGTTTGATGGGTTCTGCGCCTACGTCGACGACCTGAATGCATCGCTTGGCATTCCTAGGACCCTCGCAGGGCTTGGCGTTGAGAACCCCGACATTGGCCGGATCGTCGAAGGCGCTTTGAGCGACCCCAGCACCGGCGGTAACCCGATAGAAATGACACAGGAAAACACGATGCAACTTTTGCGTAACATCTTATGAATGCTCGATATATCGTGCTGACCGCTGTGCGGACTTCTGCGCGGGTGTTACGCATTTGACCTATGGACTCTTCGCCACCCACTCGACTTAATGACCCTAACCGCAACCAAAGAAATGGACAATCGAAATGAAAAAATTACTTACTTCAACGACCGTTCTGATCGCTTCTCTGTCGGCGACCACTGTCTCGGCAGACACGCTGCGCCTGCTAACCTGGGGCGGCTATGCCCCCGAGGAAGTCATCGCAATGTTCGAGGCGGAATCCGGCCACACGGTCGAAGTCACTACATCCAACAACGAAGAAATGATCGCCAAACTGCGCGCCACCAACGGTGGCGGGTTCGACCTTGCCCAACCTAGCCAGGATCGGATCGCAAGCGCGCAGGAAGAGTTCGGCATCTACAAGCCGATCGACATGTCCCGCGTAGAAGCCGCGCAATTTATCCCCTCGATGCTGGCCGCTACGGCCGCCAATACGACATTTGAGGGCGAAGTTTTTGGCCTGCCACATGTGTGGGGCACAAGCGGCCTTGTCGTAAATACCGCGGAGGCCGGTCAGGTCGTCGACTATACTGATCTGTGTGATGCGTCAGTTGCCGGCAACGTTTCCTACCGACTAAAGCGTCCTACGCTGATCGGATTTGCCTATGCTATGGGTCTTGATCCGTTTGGCGCCTATTCCGACCTGGAAGCCTATCAGGGGATTCTCGGTCAGGTCGAAGAGGCACTTGTCGCGTGCAAGCCCAACGTAAAGACCTATTGGGATGGGGGCGACGAGATCAAGAACTTGTTGCGGTCCGGCGAAGTGGTCGCGGCGATGGCGTGGGATACCGGCGGGTGGCAGCTGAATGCGGATAACGCAGACATCACGTTTGTCGCCCCTGCGTCTGGCGCGCTGGGCTGGATCGACACCTTCGTTCTGCCATCCCGAGGTCGCGCAGATGAAGCGGCATACGACTGGATCAACTTTGTTATGCGTCCCGACATTGCGGCTATGATCACAAACTCGGCAGGCAATTTCACGGCTGCGGTTGATGGCGATGCTGGTGTCAGCGCCGACCTGAAGGCGCGCTACCAAGCGAGTTTCGATCAGGCGGCTATTGATAACATCAAGTGGTATCCACCAGTGCCCGCAGGTCTGGAAGCCTTGGAAGGTGCTACGCTTGATCGCGTCAACGCTGCGAATTAAGCATCTTTAATGAAAAAATTCGGAAGGGCGCAATCGGCGCCCTTCTTTGTTGCTTGGAAAGGGCAAACCAATGACGTCAACCGCTGACCTTGTCTGTCGCGATCTGACCAAAGACTTCGGTGATTTCCGCGCGGTGGATCATGTCAGTTTTGAGGTCCCGCAGGGGTCATTCTTTTCTATCCTTGGGCCTTCAGGCTGTGGCAAGACCACGCTTTTGCGGATGATAGCAGGGTTTCAATTTCCGACCAGCGGCGATCTGTTGATCAAGGGGAAGTCCATGATTGATGTAGGGCCAAACAAGCGCCCGGTGTCGATGGTTTTCCAGCATCTTGCGCTGTTTCCAATGATGAACATTGGCAAGAATATTGGATTCGGATTGCGCCAGCGCGGTGTGCCGGCGTCCGAAATCAAGACGCGGGTTGGGCGGGTACTTGAGCGCGTCGGATTGCCCGGAATTGAGGATCGCCAGGTTGATCAGTTGTCTGGCGGGCAAAAACAACGTGTCGCGATTGCGCGCTGCATGGTTCTTGAACCCGATGTATTGCTACTGGACGAACCGCTCGGCGCGCTTGACCTGAAACTGCGCGAACACATGAAGATCGAGTTGAAAACTTTGCAGGCGGAATTCGATACGACGTTTGTCTACATTACCCACGATCAATCCGAGGCCCTGGTGATGAGCGACAATATCGCTGTGATGAATAAAGGCCAATTTGACCAGGTAGGCACCGCCAAGGAGCTATATTATGAGCCGGCAAATGCTTTTGTCGCCGGATTTGTCGGTGACGCAAACCGCTTCGAAGGCAAGGTCACAGCGGTTAACGGACAGATTGTTTCGATTGTGACGGCGGGAGGTGTTGAGCTTAGTGGGCAAGCAATAACCAGCGTTCCTGCAATCGGGCAGCGCGCGCAAATCTTCGTGCGACCCGAGGCGATCGAACTGTCGACTACGCCTTTGCACGGTGCGGAAAACCCCAATGCAAGTGAAAGGATCGTGGACAGCGTCTTGTTCAATGGCGCAAATAGTATGGTCATCTTGCGCGATCCCAAATCAGGCGAAACGATTCAAGTTACGCTGCCTCAAACCGGTGTCTTTCTGGGATTGACGAAGGGCGAGACTGTCTATGCCAGCTGGAACCCGACGCAGGCGCGCTGTTTTGAAATGGCGGCACATTAGATGGTGTCTGATCGGTCCAAACTCGGGTTCTATCTGCTTTTGATGCCTCTGCTGCTGTGGCTGGTGATTTTGATAATCCTGCCTCACATCGGTTTATTTGTTGTTTCGATCAGCGAAAAGGTAGGGGTTCGGGAATATGAAATGGGCTTTGGAAACTACGCCGTTTTCTTCAACGAGCCGCTGTATTGGCGCACTTTTGCACGCACTGCATTCATGTCAATCTTCACGACGGTTCTGACTTTGCTGCTGGGGTTTCCGATTGCCTATTACATCGCCAAGCTGACCCGCGGGCGTACGAAAACAACATTATTCTTGATGTGTCTTATCCCGTTCTGGGTGTCCGAACTCGTGCGGACATTTGGGTGGATGATCCTTTTGCGCGAAACCGGCGTGTTGTCCAATTTCTTGCAGAACATAGGCTTGGTCGAAGGACCAGTCGAATTCTTATATAACGATGCGGCGATCATGGTTGGCCTTGTCTACACGTCGATCTTGTTCATGATCGTGCCCTTGGTCACAACGCTCGATAGCCTTGACGATAGTCTGATCGAGGCGGGGTATGATCTGGGCGGGTCCGGCCTATCCATCCTGCGCGAAATCGTGATCCCCCATGCGATGCCCGGCATTGTGTCGGGTTGTATCGTGGTGTTCATGTTGTCGTTAGGTAATTATCTGACGCCGATCCTGCTGGGTGGAAAAGACAGCCTGTGGTTCACTGACCTGATCTATACCCAGTTTATCACCCGCTTTAATTGGGAGCTCGGTTCGGCATTTGGTTTCTTGCTTTTGGGGCTGTCATCTGCTGTGGTTCTCCTTGGTCTAAGACTGTCGCGGCAGTCCCTTGCAGATACGATGGGACGTTGAAATGATTCCCACCGTTCCACAATCCAATGCGTTGAAATGGTCTTACCGCGCTTATGTGACGTTGTTTTTCGTCTATCTCGCCTTGCCGTTGACCGTCGTTAGCGTTTTTGCCTTCAACGACAGCGTTTTTCCCTCACTCCCGTGGGAGGGGTTTACAATGGCGTGGTTTTTCGGGACCGAAGCGCCGTTTATCGGAGTTTTTAATGAAAGATCAATCTTACGTTCCATCGGCACGTCGGCGTTCGTTGCCGTTTGGGTTGCCGGGCTTGCCGTTGTCGTCGGCACCTGCAACGCATTCTTGTTCGTGCGGTATGATTTTCGTGGAAGGGGTTTTTTATACATCCTGATGCTGCTCCCACTGATTATTCCAGGCGTAATCCTTGGCATCTCAATTCTCGTTTTTTCCAGCTCCGTCGCCAACACGCTGGAAGATGCGACAGGACTTTGGTTTGACGGGTTACGTCCCGGATTGATACTCGTCATTTTGGGACAATTCTCGTTTATCACCACATTCGCAACTCTGGTGATCTCGGCGAGATTGCAGAAGTTCGACCTTAGCCTTGAAGAGGCGGCCATGAACCTTGGCGCGACCAAATGGGACGCAGTTCGGCAAATTACCTTGCCTTTCCTGTTCCCTGCGATCCTTGGTGCTGGCGTCGTCGCAGTGTTGATGAGCTTTGAAAACTTCAACACGACACTGATGCTCGTCGGGTCTGACTCGCCTTTGACAATCACCATGTTTGACAAGCTCAAGCAAGGCTCCACGCCGGTTTTGAATGCCGTGTCGCTCTTGCTGATTGTCGTGTCCGCAGCCCTTGGGTTGTTGTCATTAATGTTCCAACGATCAAAGAGTTAGCGACGTATCCATGTCAAACAAATGGTGCTGTCAAAATAGTCTTTCCGGCGCGAACCAATCAGGTCGTCACGACGGGCATCAGGGATGCGGTTCCAGACCCGATCCTGGGTGTGGAGTTCTGTCTGCTTTGTCTGATGTCTGCGCCTATGCGACCATTTAGGTCAATTTGCTCATGTTGGCAGTGACAAAGGACCAACCATTTTGTCGTGTTTGATACACGGCTTCGCCGTGTAATTCCAACCAACCGGTTCAATGCCACCACGCCTCCATTGATCAGTAACACCCTAAGACAGCGGCAAAAGCGCAACGCTGGGGGGTGGGTCAGCGGTCTGCGGCTTGCCGGCAAGATTGACTTCCTTTGCGCGCTTCGCTAGCGGGCATGGAGATTTCAGGCAATCAGATGGGCCGGCAAGGACATGCCTTACAAACGGCCTTGCGCATTGGCATATTGTGATTGCCGACCTCGCCGGTCTTGCGGCGCTATAAATGGAAATTCGGGCCTCAGATGCAGAACGTTTCAGTCGTCATTCCTGTTCACAACGAGGCCGAAAATATCGCGGCCTTGCTCGCGGAAATTCTTGAAACCCGCTCGGAATACCCGTTGCAAGAAGTCATCTTCGTGGACGACGCCTCGACCGACCGCACGCAAGAGATCCTGGCGGAAATGCAGGAAATGGATCAGCGGGTCATTGTGGTCACGCACCCGCTGTGTGGCGGGCAAAGTGCGGCAATCCATAGTGGTGTCGTTCGGGCCACGGGGACAATTATTGCCATGCTTGACGGCGACGGCCAGAACCCGCCTGCTGACTTGCCCAAGCTTGTCGCGCCCTTGCTGACCGACACATCAGGCAATCTGGCGCTGGTCGCGGGGCAACGTGTGGGGCGCCGCGACACGCTTTCGAAACGGCTGGCCTCGCAGTTTGCCAACAAGCTGCGTTCGGCCCTGCTCAAGGACGGAACCCGCGACACCGGGTGTGGGCTCAAGGCGTTCCGGCGCGACGCATTCCTAGTGTTGCCGGTGTTCAATCATATGCATCGCTATCTGCCTGCTTTGTTTATCCGCGACGGATGGGATATTGATCATGTTGATGTCAGCCACCGCGAGCGCAGCGCCGGCCGGTCCAAGTACAACAATCTGCAACGCGGCTTTGTCGGTATCTTTGATCTGATCGGCGTTAGCTGGCTGATCCGCCGCCGCAAGCGTGTGAACAAGATGTCAGAGCTGTTAAAGCAAAACCCGGGAAAGCTGCCTCATGTTTGAATTTCTGAACGTTGAAAGCTGGGGCGAATTCATCTGGGTTCTGATCGGCCTTGGGGGCCAATTGGCATTCACAGCCCGGTTTCTGGTGCAGTGGATCGCGTCCGAGCGCGCGGGGCGCTCTACTGTGCCGGTCGCCTTCTGGTATTTCTCGATCATCGGCGGCGCGGTTCTGCTTTCCTACGCAATATACAGGGAGGATCCGGTTTTCATTCTGGGACAGTCCATGGGAGTGGTGATCTACTCGCGTAACCTATGGCTGATCAGACGCGAGCGGTTGGCATAGTATGGTACGGATTTGGGATATCGTGGTGCGCTTTCCGATCTTGATCGGGATCGCGCTGATCTTGACGCAGACTTTGCCGGTGTTGGACAGTCGCTGGCTTTGGTTCTCGGATGAGGTCCGCTATGCTGAAGCCTATTCAAATCTGATCCAGAATGGGCAGTGGATCGTTCTGAGCCTGAACGGTGAGGCCTATCCCGACAAGCCGCCCGTCTACTTCCTGCTTCTCGCGTTGCTTGATCAGATACCCGGCGTTGGCATGCCCGATGTCATGTGGCTGGGGTCTGCTGTCTCTGCCATCATTTTGCTGTTCGCGATGCAGGCACTTGCCACTGCGGTCGGGATCAACCGATCTGGATTTGCGGCGGGCATGCTGGTGCAACTCAGCCTCTTTGGCATGGTGTTTTTGCTGCATTATGTCCGTATGGACCTGCTCTTTGTTGCCTTCATGATCGCAGGGCAGGCCTATTTGCACCGCTACTATTACAAAGGTGAAGCCTCCAGAAACGCCTATATTGGGTTTGCGCTTGCCGGGCTTGCGGTTCTGGTTAAAGGGCCGCTTGGCCTGTTGCTGCCGTTGGTTGCGGTCTGGGGAACAGTGCTCTGGGCTGGACGTGGCGCTGCGATTTTGCGTGCAACGACCGTGCTGGGGCTGTTGCTTGCTGTGCTGGTCACGGCCATTTGGGTCCTTGGTATCGTTGCAGTCGAAGGCTGGGCTTTCTTTCGCGATCAGATCATCGGCCAGCAGGTTGTCTCGCGGGCCACGGATGCATTCCACCATAGCGAGCCATTCGCCTACTACTTCGTTGTACTTCCCGTCCTGCTTTTGCCTTGGACGGGGCTTGCTTTTGCGCTGCCGTGGCGCCGTTTTCTACGGTGGCCAACGGCTGTCTGGTCCGCCCGCCGTGAACTTGATGCGGTCGGTATCCTTGGCGTCGGGGCCTTCCTGCATTTCATGACCTTGTCGCTTCTGGACGGCAAGGTTGGGGTCTATGTTCTGCCGATCCTTGTGCAAGTGTCGTTGTTGGCGGGCGCATTGCTTGCGGCACGATCCATGCCGCGTGCTTGGGCTGGTGTTGCCACAATGACCATTATTTTTGGTGCGGGGCTGGTTGGTCTGTCGTTCACGCAACAGGCAGCCGACTATCGGATCGGAGCGCTGGCAACCGGTGGTTTCCTGATCTTGTTGGGCGGTTTGCTGTTTTTGTTGCGCCGGGCTGGGCGAAAGGCGCTGCTTGCCCAGTCGGTTGCGATGGTCGGCTGGAGCCTGCTGCTTGCCGCTGTCCTTTTGCCCGGGCTGAACGAAAGCACATCAACCCGTATCACAGCCGCGCATCTGGGGCGCTTGGCCGACACTGGCTATGTGCCGGTGGCCTATCGGACCTATCCGGGGATATTCTCGTATTATGCAGAGCGGGATGTGGTGCAAATTGATGATCCAGGCACTCTGAATGCGCTCTTGGCCGAGGGCGGCCCGGTTGTCATCGCAGGTCGGAAACGTCATTTGGACAAGCTGGATCTGTCGGGCTTTGAACTTGTCGATAGCCGCGTGATCAACGGCGCAGGTGGCCGCTACGAGGTGGTCAGCCGCAGCGGTCAGGTTACTGGCGACTAACCCTTGCCAATTCGCTGTTCGGGGCCGTTGTGAAGGGACAATATGTCTCGGGCAGTCACGACAGGTTTGCGGGATGTTCAATATTGCTGCGCTGGGCCATCTATGGCATGACAAGAGAAACATACTGAACGAAAGAGTTTAGACCGTGACTGACTATGCCTCCCGCCGCACAATGATGGTTGATACGCAGGTACGCCCATCGGATGTGACCAAGTTTCCAATCATTGAGGCGATGCTTTCGGTCCCGCGCGAAGCATTCGTGCCCGATGCCAAGCGCGAGGCGGCCTATGTGGGTGAAAACCTCGACATTGGTGACGATCGGGTGATGCTGGAACCACGGACGTTGGCCAAGATGATTGATGCGCTGGATATCCAGCCCGGGCATGTCGTCCTGGATGTGGCCTGCGGGCTTGGGTATTCGACCGCTGTGCTGGCACATTTGTGTGATTTCGTCGTGGCCGTCGAAGATGACGATGCGCGCGCGCAAGAGGCGCAGTCGATCCTGTCGGAACAGGGTGCCGATAATGCAGCGGTGATGTCCGGCACGCTCTCTGAAGGTGCGGCCAAATCTGGCCCTTACGATATTGTCATCCTGCAAGGTGGCGCAGAGCAGGTTCCGGATGGATTGATTGAACAGTTGCGCGATGGCGGCCGGGTCGCGGCGGTCTTTGCCGAAGGGACGCTGGGCGTTGTCCGCATCGGCCACAAGATTGACGGCACAGTCACCTGGCGCTTTGCATTCAACGCCAGCGCACCTGTGCTGAAGGGTTTTGAAAAACGTAAGGCATTTGCACTTTGATCCGATGATCGTCGGCGCGGAGTTTCGCGTTCCAAATGCAAACAGATTAGGGGTATCGCACAATGAAACGTAAGGCATTCGCTGTCATTGCAGTCGCGCTGAGCGTCATGAGTGCGTCAGCGCTCAAAGCTGAAACACTCGCCGACGCCCTGTCTTCGGCCTATAACAATTCGGGTTTGCTAGATCAGAACCGCGCGCTGTTGCGAGCGGCGGATGAAGGCGTTGCGCAATCTGTGGCGGCGACTTTGCCTGTGATCAACTGGTCGATTTCAGCAAACCGGACGCGGGTGGAAACGCCGACCACGACGACGACTGATTCTGCCCTGGCGCGGATCACCGGTGATCTGACGATCTTTGACGGTGGCGCGAACCGCCTTGGGATTGATGCCCAAAAGGAAGTCGTCCTTGGTACACGCCAAGCATTGCGCGGCGTGGAACAGGATGTTTTGCTGCGTGCAGTTCAGGCCTATATGAACCTGCTCAGCGCTGGTGAATTTGTGCAATTGCGCCAGAACAATGTCAGGTTGATCACACAGGAATTCCGGGCAGCTCAGGATCGCTTTGAAGTGGGCGAAGTGACGCGGACCGATGTGTCACTGGCAGAGGCGCGTCTTGCGGCGGCGCGCAGTCTTTTGGCAGCGGCCCAAGGTGATTTGGCGCGATCGGTGGAAGAATACAAAGTTGCCGTGGGCCGCGCGCCCGAAGATTTGCGCCCGGTTGACCCGGCGCCTGTCTCGCGCAGCCTCGACGACGCCAAGGCATTTGCCGTGCGCAATCACCCTTCGGTGCTGGAAGCCCAATATACCGTAACGGCAGCAGAGCTTAATATTCTGCGTGCGGAAGCAGCGACGCGCCCATCAATCTCTCTGAACGGGTTTGTGAGCTCGGATCAGGACGCGAATACCTCGGCGCAGATTGGTGTGAACGTTGGTGGGCCGATCTATCGCGGCGGCGCAATTCTCAGCCAGTTCCGTCAGGTGAAAGCAAACCGCGATGTCGCGCGCGCGGGGCTGCACCTGACCTCCATTGCCGTCGAACAGCAGGTCGGCAACGCTTTTGCCTCGCTTCAGGTTGCGCAGGCATCGCGGCAGGCGTCAGAACAACAGATCAGGGCGGCGCGTGTGGCGTTTCAGGGCGTGCGCGAAGAGGCCGCACTCGGCTCACGGACAACGCTGGACGTCCTAAACGCAGAGCAAGAGCTTTTGGATGCGCAGGCGAACCGCATCGCCGCGCAGTCTGATGAGGTGATCGCATCCTACGCGCTTTTGGCCGCGATGGGGCTGTTGACCGTTGAACACCTCAATTTGCCGGTGCAGCAATACGACCCGGCGGCCTATTACAATCTGGTCAAGGGCGCACCGACGGTGCTGTCCGAACAAGGTGCAGCGCTCGACCGTATTCTGGAAGCCATCGGAAAAGAATAGGCGCGCAGTTGTTCGGCGCATCCCGGTTCGCTAAACTCTTTGAATTGGGTGCAAATTTGGGATGAACTGGATGTCCAGGATGGCACAGACTGATGACATTGATGAACTTGTATCGTCAGTGCGTGACTTTGTTTCGCATAAGGAGCCGCTCCGCACGCGGTCCCGTATCCTGTTGGACCGTCTCATCCTGACACCTGAGCTGCGCGTACCGGATCCGGAAGTTGCGAAAACGCCAATAAACACTGATCAAATGGCGCCCGCAACGGTGCCCGTCGTAGATACACTGCCACCGGTCAAGACCTATGACAAAGCCGGACTTGAAGCGACGATCGCAGAGTTGGAAGCCGCGGTGACCGCGCAATTTGACGATTGGGAAGCCGATGAAGGCGAAAGCTTTGCCAAAGCGGCTTGGGCGGCCAGTGCGTTCCAGCCACCGCTGGGCGATTCGGAGCAAGAGGCTGATTCTGAACCGTCTTTCGTGCATACCGCCGCTCCGGCTGATGCAGATGGGCCACAGTCTTTGCAGCTTGATGATGCCATTGAACCACTGCTGGCGGAGGTGCCTGCCGACCGCGCGGACCTTGACGAAGATGCGTCGGCGCTTTCCGTCTTGTCCAGTCTTGATGAGAAGGCTTTGCGAAACCTAGTTGCAGAGATCGTCCATGATGAATTGGGCGGTGAAATGGGCGAGCGGATCACCCGCAACGTCCGCAAGCTGGTCCGCCGCGAGATCAATCGCGTGTTGACCAGCCTCGAAATGGGTCAGGGCTAACCAGCCAACATCAGAAGCCCGTCAATATCCATGTTGTATTCCAGATGCGCGGCCAATGCGTCAAGCGTGTCTTCCAGACCTTGCGCATAGTCGTATGCCGTGACCTGCTTGCCGATGTTGGCAAGGAACGCCGCCCGAAATGCATCAGCGGCAAAGAGCCCGTGCAGATAGCACCCCCTGATCCGGCCATCTGCCGACGCACCACCTTCGCCACGCCCATCAAGCGACAGCCAGGCGCGGGCGCAATCCGGCCCTTCGGTCGCACCAATGTGGATTTCATAGCCGCTCACTGCATCGCCCGTCGGCAGATAGCTGGCATTGGAAAGCGTCAGTTGCTTGTGCGGCACCATCGTGGTTCGCACGTCAAGAAGCCCCAAGCCGGCAACGCGCGCTGGCGGCCCTTCGATCCCTTCATCATCAATGATCTCTGTTCCCAGCATCTGATACCCGCCGCAAACGCCCAGGACATGCCCGCCACGGCGCACATGCGCCTGCAGGTCAATGTCCCACCCCTGCGCCCTGAAGTGTGCAAGATCGGCAATGGTGGATTTTGACCCGGGAATAATCACCAGATCCGCATCACCCGGCAGGGGGCGGCCAGCCTCGATGATCTCCACGGAAACATCCGGCGTTGCGGTCAGCGGGTCAAGGTCATCAAAGTTCGCGATACGGTCCAGGCGCGGCACTGCGATCTTGATGGCGCCACCCTTGCGGCTGGCAATATCCATCACGTCCTCTGCCGGCAGTTTCCAGGCATCGGCAAACCACGGGATGATACCCAGCGGCGCCCATCCCGTGCGCGCGGCGATGATGTCCATGCCTTCGGCAAAAAGCGTCGGATCACCGCGGAATTTGTTGATTGCAAAACCTTTGATCAGGGCGGCGTCCTCGGCTGGCAAAACAGCATGCGTTCCGACAAGCTGTGCAATCACACCGCCGCGATCAATGTCGCCGACAAGCACAACAGGGACATGCGCCGCAGAGGCAAACCCCATATTCGCGATGTCGCCTGCCCGCAAATTGACCTCCGCAGGGCTGCCTGCTCCTTCGACGATCACCAGATCACGGCCCATGCCAATGCGCTGGAAACTCTCCAGCACCGGGGGCATGAGGCTGGCTTTCAGTTGGCCATAATCGCGGGCTTTCAGCGTCGCAAACCGCTTGCCCTGAACGATCACTTGCGCGCCCACATCGGACTCTGGCTTGAGCAGGACCGGGTTCATGTCGACCAATGGCTCCAGCCCGCAGGCCATTGCCTGCAACGCCTGCGCGCGCCCGATCTCGCCGCCATCCGCTGTCACGGCGGCATTGTTGGACATGTTCTGCGGCTTGAATGGCGCAATTGAAAGGCCGCGTTTCACGCAGGCCCGCGCGATGCCAGCAACCAGCATGGATTTGCCGACGTTTGAACCGGCACCCTGGATCATGATTGCTTTGGTCATCGCTGCCCCCCTTGTTCACTTCATAGAGCCGCCGAGGGGGCGAGGAAAGACCATGGGCACGCAAGCGCCCTCGATTTGGCACGCGGTCTTTTTGCAAGTCCGGGGTCCGCAACAAAAAACGCGGCCCCAAGGGCCGCGTCTTTAGCGCAAAGCTGCATTCGTCACTTACGCAGCACGCGCTTCTTGCTCGGCCGCGTTGCGGCGTTCGCTTTCTTCGCGTGACAGCGCAACAGAGGTGCGAACACCTTTGCCAACAAAATCCATCAGCCCGCTCACGACCCTTTCGTTAGGGTCGATCCCGGCGCAGGACAAAACCTCACGGCCATCGCGCGAGCGCGCCCAGCGTGCAATCTGCTCTGGTCCGTTGCCGTATTTCTTGTCGTCCGCAATGGCATCATCCAATGCCGCCAATACCACAGCGGCAAAGAGTTTGCGGGCACGGTTGCCTTGTTCATTGTTGAAGGCGGTACCGTCGACGAAATCTCTCATCATGTTTCCCTTTTTTTGCTCTTGTAGTTCCCGCGTGAGCGCCTTTATGCCTGTTCTAATCCGATTCGGGGGCTCTCTTTTGGAATGGCAGCTATGCGCTGGACGCATGGCTCTTGCACAAAGATTGCCACCGATCAGTTGAACTTGCCAGCTTGCCACCCCGCAGATATAGGCTGCGCTGGAAATCATTCAAGTTGTTGTTAACAAACCAAAGGCGTTGTGACCCATGCCCAAAATCAACGGTAACGAAATCCGCCCCGGCAATGTGCTCGAACATGAAGGCGGCCTTTGGGGCGCTGTAAAAGTGGATCACGTGAAACCCGGGAAGGGTGGTGCCTTTGCGCAGGTTGAACTGAAGAACCTGCGTGATGGCCGCAAGCTGAACGAACGTTTTCGGTCCGCAGACAAGGTTGAACGGGTCCGCCTCGACCAGAAAGATCAGCAATTCCTGTTTGAAGATGGCGATATGCTGACCTTCATGGACAGCGAAACCTATGAACAGATTGCACTGCCCGCCGATATCCTCGGCGATCGCCGGCCGTTCCTGCAAGACGGAATGGTCGTCCAGATCGAGTATTACGGTGAAGAGGCGTTGAACGTGAGCCTGCCACAAAAGGTGACCTGCAAGGTGGTCGAAACCGAGCCGGTGGTGAAAGGCCAGACCGCGGCCAACAGTTTCAAGCCCGCGACGCTTGATAACGGTGTGCGGGTGATGATCCCGCCTTTCGTGGGTCAGGACGAAGATATTATCGTGAATACAGAAACCTTTGAATACGCCGAACGTGCCTAAAGCTACTTCAGGCGCGTCAGGGTCGCGTCACCCGCTTGCATTTCGCCTATTGCGCGATCAAAGCGCAGAAACGCGAGGGCCTTGTCGCCGGAAACCGTATAAAGCGTGCCCGCTGGCTTGCCGTCTGCTGTGATGGCGTCACCCGGGGTGGCGTTGCCGTTGATTGCGACTTGCGCCAGCCCCTTTTTCAGCACCGTCTTATGTTTCATCCGGGCGACAATCTCCTGGCCCACAAAGCAGCCTTTCCTGAAATCCACACCATTGAGCGCTTCAAAACCCGCTTCGAGGATGTACGTGTCGTCAGTCAACTCAACACCCGTTTGCGGGATCAGGTTCGCAACGCGCAGCGCATCCCAATGGGTATCATCGCTGATGTCTGTTTCACCATAGGCCCGCCATCCCATGGCCTCATGCCGGGGATCACCAAGAGCCCCCGCTGGTTTCGGGCCGGTTCCGCGGGATACGATCAGGTCGGTCTGTTCAATTACCACCGCCGCCCGCAGACGATACATCATCAATCGTTGCGCCAGCGTTTGGGCGTGGGACGCGGCCACATCGATCAGCAGGTGATCCTGTTGCCCAATCACAAAGAAATCGGCAATGAATTTACCCTGAGGCGTCAGCAAGGCGGTATAGATGATCGCCTCATCGGCCTTGGTCACATCGTTTGTGACAAGCCCTTGCAGAAACGAGACATGATCATCGCCGCTGATCGAAAGGACGCTTCGTTCAGACATCATCTTTGCTTTCTGACTGCGAAAATTGCAGGCGGTACAGGTCGGCATAAATCCCGCCGCGTGCCAGCAAATCTTCATGACTCCCCTGATCGACCACACGGCCCTGATCCATCACCACAATCGAATCTGCATTGCGCACTGTTGAAAGCCGATGCGCGATGACCAGCGTTGTGCGCCCGGTTGAAAGCTTCTCAAGCGCCTTTTGGACGATGGCCTCGGATTTGGTGTCGAGCGCGCTTGTCGCCTCGTCCAGCAGCAATATGGGCGTGTCTCGCAACAGCGCACGGGCGATGGCGACACGCTGGCGCTGACCTCCCGAGAGGTTTGATCCGCGTGGGCCAGCGGGGCTGTCCAGCCCGTTGGGCAAAGAAGGCAGGAAATCCGACACATGAGCCGCATCAAGCACGGCTTTCAATTGCGCTTCATCCACATCCTTGCGACCCAACAGAATGTTGTCGCGCAGGGTTTCATCAAACAAAGCTGCATCCTGCGTCACAACCGAAAAAAGCCCCCGCAGGTCTGCCAGATCATAGTCAGCGATCGGCGTCCCATCGACGCAAGCGGCCCCTGCGCTGGGTTCGACCAATCGCGTCAAGACATTAAACACCGTGCTTTTGCCCGCACCCGATGCGCCAACCAATGCTGTCGTCTTGCCTGCTTCGGCCATAAAGCTTGCCCCTCGCAGGACTGGCAGTTCACCGTAGGTCAGCTGCACCGCATCAAGCGAGACGGTGGGTGATCCTTGCGGCACCTCTTTGGCATTCGCCGGTGACAGGATGGTCGGTTGCAGGTTTAGCACATATTGCAACCGTTCCACACTGGCCGCCGCCATCTGCCATTGCCCGCTCATCAACCCAAGGCGGCGCAGCGGATCGAACGCCAGCGACATGGCGGTAAAGAACGCCATGAATTCGCCATTGGTCTTTTCGCCCGCGATAATCTCGGATCCGCCATAGAGCATGACGCCCAGAAATCCGATCCCGGTCATGATGTCGATCAACGCAGGCACGGCAGCCTGCCCGACAGAGGTGCGCAATTCCGCCTTGACGCCCTTCTTGATCAACCTGTCGTAACGCGCGGCCTGATAGGCCTCCAATGCGTTCAGTTTGATCGGGTTGATGCCGTGAAACACCTCGTCGAGGCGCGTCGAGATGTTCCCTGCAATCTCGCGAGAGTTCCGCGAGCGGCGGCGAATATAGGCCTGCACAAGCAGTGAAGGCAGGACCAGCAGCGGGATGCCGACAACGGCCAGAAGGGTCCAACGCCAATCAATCCAAAGGGCAACCGCCAGCAGGCCGATCAAAGAAACAAGGTCACGCGCCACCGCCGTGAGCAGGCTGCTCCAGACGCCATTGATGACATTAACATCGCCTTGCACACGTTCAATCAATTGTCCGGGGGGGTGTACCTGAAAGAACCCGCTATCCAGTGACATCAGATGCCGCAGCATGTGTCTGCGCATCGCGGCCGCGGCGAGTTGCTTGATCAGTGCCATCAGAATGCGCTGGCCCGATGACGTCACCGCGCGGACAAAGAAGATGCCCATGATGGCAAAGCCCACGAAATAAAGCGCGTTGCGGTCCCCTGCAGAAAAGACATCATCAAACATCGGCTGGATCAAACGGCTGATCAGCGCCAGCATGGACCCTTCGGTCATCATCAGAACGACGGCGCCAACCAACAACCACTTGTGCTGGCGCAGATAGTCCCGCCACAGCCAACGGAACAGCAAGAACGCGGATTGCTGCTTTTCAGAACCGGATTGTGGCGTGGGAGGGGGCATCAACAGCCTTTTGCGATCTGTGCTTTGCATCGTCTACGCCTAAATGGGGTGGCAGAGCAAGCCGAGCAAGGTTGACGCGGCAAAGCCCGGCCTTAATGTCCGCGTGACGCCACACGATGAAAGCCACGCCTCATGTCATTGTCCCAAGGTCGCGCCTATCTGGCCATTCCCGGTCCTTCCGTTATGCCTGATGCGGTTTTGCAGGCGATGCATCGTGCGTCGCCAAATATCTATGAAGGCGAATTGCATGACCTGACCCACAGTCTGATCCCCGACCTCAAGGATATTGCGATGACGGATGGCAATGTGGCGATCTATATCGGCAATGGACATGCCGCCTGGGAGGCGGCACTGGCAAACACGATCTCGGCTGACGATATTGTGCTCGTTCTCGCGACCGGCCCCTTTTGCAAAGACTGGGGCGAAATGGCGCAAGGGCTGGGGGCCAGGGTCGAAACCCTCGACTATGGGTTGCAGGCTCCGATTGATCTGGTGCAGGTCGAAAATGTGCTGGCCAAAGACACGGAAGGTCGGATCAAGGCGGTTCTGGCTGTCCATGTTGATACCGCCACCAGCGTCAAGAACGATATTGCCGGACTGCGTGCGGTGATGGATAGCCTGGGCCACCCGGCTTTGCTGATGGCCGATTGCATTGCCTCGCTGGGGTGCGACCGGTTCGAGATGGATGCCTGGGGTGTCGATGTCATGGTCGCGGCCTGTCAGAAGGGTCTGATGACGCCGGCGGGTGTCAGCTTTGTCTGGTTCAACGACAGGGCCGATGCGGCGCGCGGCGATCGCGTGACCTCCTATTGGGACTGGCGCCCGCGCGTGAACCCCGAACTTTACTCTCGGTATTTCGATGGCACTGCCCCAACCCACCACCTATACGGGCTGCGCAAGGCACTTGATTTGATCAATGCCGAAGGATTGGACAATGTCTTTGATCGCCACGCAAAGCTGGCGCAGGTCATCTGGGCTGCGTTCGATCAATGGTCCACGGCAGGACCCCTGCACATGAACATCGCTGATCCTTTCAACCGTTCTCATGCGGTGACATCCGTTCACATCGGGTCGCCACATGGGGACAGGCTGCGCAAATGGTGCGCGCATCAATGCGGTCTGACCCTTGGGATCGGATTGGGGCAATCACCTGCTGATGCCTACTTTCGCATCGGTCACATGGGCCATGTGAATGCGCATATGATCATGGGTATTCTGGGGACAATGGATGCCGGTCTGAAGGCATTGGACGTTCCACATGGCGCAGGCGCGCTTGCTGCGGCGGCCAAAGCACTGGCAGCAAGGGCCTAGCCGGCTTTGAAGCGGCCGATCCACCTGAAAAAATGGTGCAGGCTGTAGGCGGTAACTGCCACCCAGAGATAGCCGACCGCAGCCGCGATGACCCAAAACCCCATGAAAAGAAATACAAAGAGCGTTCCCAAAAAGGCATCCGTGTAATTTTCGACGGCTTGAATGGGGCGGTGGTGCGACATGATCATTCCTTTCTGGTTCAGAAGATTAGCCGGACCGAGATAAAAATCACCCTAAATTTTCGTGTGCATGCGTGAGTGCGCGTGGAAGCGCCACTTCAAAGGCGTCAATCTGGGGTTTCGTACCGCAACTGACGCGGATGCAGCGATCCTGGGGGGCGACGAGCGGCATGCGCACAAAGATGCCTTCTGCAACGAGGGCTGCGAGAACAGCCCGGGCGAAATCACCATCGCGACCGCAATCAATGGTGATGAAATTGGTGGCAGAGGGCAGGGGTCTCAGACCGCATTCTTCCGCAATTGCCCCGATCCGCTGGCGGGTTTCTTCAACTTCGCTCTGGATGTGCGCCAGCCATGCCGCATCTTGCAAGGCGGCGAGCGCACCTTCCTGACTGATCCGACACATGCCGAAATGGTTGCGGACCTTGTTGAACCCGCAGATGACCTCGGCCGATCCGATGGCATAGCCCACGCGCGCGCCCGCCATGCCATGCGCCTTGGAAAACGTGCGCATGCGAATGACGTTCGGTGTTTCGGGATCAATCGCAGGCGCGGTTCCATCCGGGGCAAGATCGACGTAAGCTTCATCCAGAACCAGCATGCAGCCTGCGGGCAGGCGGTTTATCATCTCCTGCACGACCGCGCCCTTGTGCCAGCTGCCCATCGGGTTGTCGGGGTTGGCAATGTAGATCAGCTTGGCCGAAACTTCCGCTGCCTTGGCAATCAGCGCGTCGGGGTCCTCATGGTCGCCCTTGTAGGGAACCATGTGTAGGGTGCCGCCGAAACCGGTGACGTGGTAGTTGAAGGTGGGATAGGCCCCTGCCGAGGTGACAACCGCGTCGCCAGCGTCCACATAGAGCCGGACCAGCAGGCCCAAAAGCGCATCAATGCCTTCACCGACCATGATATTCTCTGGCTGGACACCGTGATGGGCCGCGAGTGCGTGGCGCAGGTCGTGGCTTTCAGGATCGCCATACATCCACACCTCTGCGGCGGCTTTTTGCATGGCGGCGATGGCCTTGGGCGAGGGGCCGAACGCGCTTTCGTTGGCACCAAGGCGCGCGGTGAAGGGGCGTTCCAACTGGCGTTCCTGTGCCTCCGGTCCGACAAAGGGGACAGAAGCCGGGAGCGTATGGGCGAGGGGTGTCAGGGATGGTTTTGTCATGGGATCAGATAACCGGGTGCTTGAATTGAGTGCAACCATTCATATATGAGAACCGTTCGCAACAAGGGGCGACCCCGATGAAGATGAGTAGACACGGATTTCTAGCCAGTACCGGGGCCGCGCTTGCGGTGCGATCGGTCCCGCAAGCGGCCAGCAGCGCTGGCGGGCGGCGGATTTTGACGCTTGTTTATGACAAGGCGCTGGGAATGATGCGCGCTGTTGAGCGTGCTGTGCCGTAGCCATTCCCGCGCGGACCAATGGCGCGCAAATGGCGACCGGAAGTTTGATCGGACATAGAAAAGATGTGGGGCGGTCCGGTGACCGCCCCGTTTGGCCGCTAACCGATCTCGGCCAGGCGTGCGATGGCAGCCTTGAGCTGGGCCTCTTCGTTTTCGCGCAAGGCAAGGTTGGCTTTGGCCTCGGCAACAACCTCATCCGGCGCAGAGGCCACGAATTTGGGGTTGTTGAGACGGCCGCGCAGGCCACCAAGCTCTTTGCTCAGCTTTTGCATCGTCTTTTCAAGGCGCGCGATTTCTTCTGCCACATCAATCAGGTCGGCAAGCGGAATGCCGAAGGTGCCGCCCGCCATCGGGATGGTGACGCAGCCTTTGGGGAAACTATCAACCTGTGACAGGCTTTCGATCCGCGCAAGGCGCTGGATCAGCACATGGTTGTTGTCCCAGGCCGATTGCCCCCTGGCATCCAGCCCCGTCACCAGAAGCGGCACTTTTGCACCGGCAGGCACATGGACTTGCGCCCGCGCCGAGCGCACGTTGTCGATCAGGTCGATCACCCAGTTCATTTCGCGGTCGGCGTCTGCATCCACCAGTTCGCTGGCGGCGTAGGTGGGCCAATCGGCGTGGACCAGCATTTTGCTGCGGCTATCGGCCAATTGCCACAGTTCTTCGGTGATGAACGGCATGATTGGGTGCAGCAGGATCAGGCATTGGTCCAGCACCCAACGCAGGGTTTGCTCTGTTTCGGCTTTTGCGCCCGCATCATCGCCTTGCAGGATGGGTTTTGAGAATTCCAGATACCAGTCGCAGACCTTGCCCCATGTGAAGGCATAAAGCGCATCGGCGGCGTCGTTGAAACGGTACGCCTCCATCGCCGCATCGACCGTTTCGCGCACCTTGCCGGTTTCGCCGATGATCCATTTATTGAGTGTTTGGGTCGCCTCTGGTCGTGCCGCGTCGCCGGGATAGGCGATTTCGTAGTGTTCGGCAAAGCTGAAGGCATTCCAGAGCTTCGTGCCGAAGTTGCGGTAGCCTTTGATCCGGTCCTCGGAGATTTTCAGCACACCACCCAAGGCCGCCATTTGCGCGTTGGAAAAGCGCAGCGCGTCAGCGCCGTAAGCGTCGATCATATCCAGCGGGTCGATGACGTTGCCCTTGGTCTTGGACATCTTTTCGCCTTTGGCGTCGCGGACGAGTTGGTGCAGGTAAACCGTGTGGAACGGCTCTTGGCCCAAGATCGCCTCGGACATCATCATCATGCGGGCGACCCAGAAGAACAGGATATCCTGACCGGTGACGAGAACATCGCCGGGGAAGTATTTCATCGCGTCGTTGTCTTCAGGCCAGCCGAGTGTGCCGAACGGCCAGAGGCCGGAGGAGAACCATGTGTCGAGGACGTCGGAGTCGCGTTTGATTCCAATAGAGGTGGCGACACCATTCTCATCATATACCTCAAATCCGTGCCGACTTCCTTCTGTCGTTATATAGACATCAATCTTTGGACCATAATACTCCCTCGCCTGACTGAGTGCTTCGTCTTCACTCCCGGCACAGAAGGTTTTCAGAGTATCGGCAAAAGAACGGGCGCGATCCGCCTCGGACGTTTCAAAAAATGAAGCGTTAGGTCCATACCAAACCGGTATCTGATGCCCCCACCAGAGTTGGCGCGAGATGCACCAAGGCTCGATATTCTCCAGCCAGTGGTAGAACACCTTTTCACCTGACTCGGGCATGATCTTTGTGCGGCCTTGTTTCACCGCGTCCAGCGCGGGGCCGACGATTTGGGCGGTGTCGACGAACCACTGGTCGGTCAGCATCGGTTCGATGACGACTTTGGAACGGTCGCCGAAGGGCTGCATGATCTTCTTGGCTTCGACGTAAGGCACGGTCGTTTCAACCTCTTCGCCGTCACCGTTCTTGACCATCTGCGTCGTCAACACCGCGTTGCCCTCTGCGGTGATATCCGCCACCACGCGCTTGCGCGCCTCGAACCGGTCGAGCCCGCGGTAGTCTTCAGGGACCATGTTCATGGCAGCGATCATCGCTTCGTCGAACTCCTGTTCGCCATTGGCGATGGCTTGCGCTGTTGCGGCCTCCTCAACATATGGCTTGCCGTCAGCGCGCATTGCCCCTTTGGTATCCATCAGGTTGTACATCGGGATATTGCCGCGCTTGGCCACTTCGTAGTCGTTGAAGTCATGCGCGCCGGTGATCTTCACCGCACCAGAGCCAAAATCCGGATCAGGGTAGGGATCCGTGATAATCGGGATCAGGCGGCGGTGCTCTTTCGGGCCAACAGGGATTTCGCAGAGCTTGCCGATGATGGGCGCATAGCGCGGATCATCCTTGTGTACGGCAACCGCCCCGTCGCCGAGCATGGTTTCGGGGCGGGTTGTGGCGATGGAAATGTAATCCCGCGTCTCGCGCAAGGTGACGTTGCCGTCGGCGTCTTTCTCGACGTATTCATAGGTCTCGCCGCCTGCCAGCGGGTATTTGAAGTGCCACATGTGGCCGTCGACTTCGATGTTTTCGACTTCAAGATCGGAAATGGCGGTTTCGAAATGCGGGTCCCAGTTGACCAGGCGTTTGCCGCGGTAGATCAGCTCCTGGTTATGCATCTCGACAAAGACCTTGAGCACCGCATCGTGGAAGTTGCCCGGCTTTTCGGTTTCAGGGGCGCTTTCGGCGCCCGACATGGTGAATGCCGAGCGGGACCAGTCCAGACTGTCACCCAGGCGCCGGGCCTGCTGCTCGATCTGGCCACCCTTGGCGGCCTTCCATTCCCAGACCTTTTCAAGGAACGCCTCGCGGCCCATTTCGGTGCGCTTGGGTTGCCCTGTTTCGGCCAGATCCTTTTCGACCATCAGTTGCGTGGCAATCCCCGCATGATCCAGCCCGGGTTGCCAGAGCGTGTCGTAACCCTGCATCCGTTTCCAGCGGGTCAGCATGTCCATGATCGTGTGGTTAAAGGCGTGGCCGACGTGCAGGTGACCCGTCACATTGGGCGGTGGCAGCATGATGCAAAAGGTTTCGTCTCGCGATGCATTGGCCCCGGCTTTGAAAGCGCCAGCCTGTTCCCACATCCGGTAGATGCGGGGTTCCGCGGTTTTGGCGTCGAATGTCTTTTCCATCGGCATCGGTCTGGTCCTTGCTGTCTTGCAAATGCCAGATAACGCGGTGATCGGATAAGGGAAAGGGGGCGGTGCGGTGAAACCCGCCTTACGCCATAAAGAGCGGGACCCGCACGCCCGGTTGGATCACCGCCGGGTCGTATGGGTTGCGCGCGAATACCTCATGCACGCGGGCCGCAAAATGCGAGAGCGGCAGCGTGTCGTAATCTGGATCGAAGGAGCTTTGATCCCAGCGCTCGCAGAACGTCGCGCAATCGTCGAAATAAGGATGGTCCTTGTAGGCATCGCGCTTATGCGGGTCGGCCCCGATATGTGCGCCATAATAGACCAGTTGGAAATCTCCGTGTTTTTCCACAACCCATGTCACTTGCTCGCGCACAAAAGGACGCAGGATTGCCGCGGCGTATTCATCATGATTGTAGGGGGCGTAAATGTCGCCAATGTCATGCAAGAGCGCACCGACGATCCAATCTGTGTCGGCACCGTCACGCTCGGCCCGGGTGGCGGACTGCAACGAATGGCCAAGCCGCGTGATCTGATAGCCCGACAGCCCCTCATCAAGGCTGACCATCGCCTCAAGCAGCCGTGCGGCGGTGCCCTTGGTGTAGGCCACTTCATGCTTGGTGAGGAAATCGTAGTCCTCTTTGTCGCCGTCTTTCATCGCGGTGAATTTGACCCGATCCATCACAGATACATCTCCGTCCTGGCGTTTGCGCCCTTCATCATGACCTTAGATTGCGCCGCTCTCACTTCGTCGTAAAGGGCCAAAGCATCGGGGGCGAAATTGGCCGAAGGTGGCGGGACATGAATGAAGTTGCCGTGTCTGTCCTGTCCGCGCGCAAGCATGGCATAATCCTGCTTTCCCACCTGCTGGCGCATGTCGGGGCGGATGTAGCGGATCACACAGGCGATCCTGCGGTCATCGCTGGTGTTGGGGCCTGAGCCGTGAATGGTCAGCCCGTGATGCAGGCTCATCTGGCCGGGGTGCAGTTCGATCGCAGTCTTTTGATCGTCGCTCACATTGACTTTGACCTCTTGGCCGCGGCTGAGCAGATTGTTTTCGTCAAATGTATCCTCATGCGGCAGGATTGCGTTCTTGTGGCTGCCGCGGACGAAATCCATACAGCCCGAGGCGGGCGTCGCAGGCGACAGCGGGATCCACGCTGTGACCAAACCGTCAATCGCCCCAAGGCCCCAGTAGGTGAGGTCTTGATGCATCGAAACGATGTGGTTGCTATGCGCTTGCTTGACAAAGAATTCGCCCGAGAAAATCAGGATGTCAGGACCGAGAATGCCCTCAACCACGTCAAGCACCTTGGGGTCCATCGCAATCTTGGCAACCATCGGCATGACCATATGGGCATTGATCCGTTTGTAGGTATTCAGCGCAAGCGGCAACCCGTTGTCGCGCCATTCCTGCTCGATGATTTCGATTTGACGGCGATAGCTCTGCGTGTCCGCGGTGGTAAGAGCCGGCAATGGGAAAAGATATCCATCTTCCCAATATTGTTTGGCCAACTCGTCGCCGAGTTTTCCATCCACGAGGTCCAGCGTTGGCAGCATCCGACACTCCTTGCTATCTGGTCAAAGCGTTAAGGATTATTTGCGACATGTCGCGCCAAGGACCGACCCTTACAGTGCAGTCACCTCTGAGTGATAACGCACTGTTCTCGGATTATCTTGTGGACGGAAGGACGCCGTATGTTGATGATTGATCCATGATGATGGACGCAATCAGTAACGCGCTGCGCCGGGGTGCTATGGCGCTCTGGAAGGCAAAGGGTCGCAGTGCCGCTGCGTGATTGGTTCTTTGGCCTCTTCGGTCGGCGGGCGCGCACCGAAGAAGGCGGCGTGCGCGGGCGGGGTCAGGCGACCCATGTGATTATTCTCGATGGCACGATGTCGACGCTCGCACCGGGGTGTGAGACGAACGCGGGTCTGACGTTCAAATTGCTCAGCGAGGTCAGCCGCTCGGCCAATCTGACCGTGCATTATGAGGCTGGCATTCAGTGGCGCGATTGGCGGACCACTTGGGATGTGATCACCGGGCGTGGCATCAACCGACAGATCATGCGGGCCTATGGCGTTGTGGCGTCGCGGTATCGCACCGGCGACAGGATCATACTGGTCGGTTATTCGCGCGGCGCCTATGCGGTTCGGTCATTGGCCGGGGTGATTGATATGGTGGGTCTGGTAAAGGCCGAGTGCGCGACCGTCAGGGTCATTCGTCAGGCCTATCGCCACTATCGTAATGGCGGGCGCAGTCCCGCGGCGCAGGAGTTTCGCGATCACTATTGCTACCCCGATGTCGCAATCGAGGCGGTGGCCGTCTGGGACACGGTAAAGGCCTTGGGGTTGCGATTGCCGATCATCTGGCGCTGGGCAGAGGCCCAGCATAAATTCCACAATCACACCCTTGGCCGTCACATCCGCAATGGATTTCACGCTTTGGCAATTGACGAAAAGCGCGAAGCCTATGCACCCATCATGTGGCGAAGCCCGACGGGCTGGTCCGGCCATATCGAACAGGTCTGGTTTCGCGGGACGCATGGGGATGTGGGCGGGCAGATCTGGCAACACCCGAAAGCGCGGCCCTTGGCCAATATTCCGCTAGTCTGGATGCTTGAACGTCTGTCCGCCTGTGATGTTCCACTCCCCGAAGGCTGGCGCGACCGGTTTGAACAGGATGTCACCGCCCCTTCAATCGGCAGTTGGCGAGGCTGGGCCAAGATTTTTCTGGCCCGGCGCAGGCGCATGGTCGGCAGCGATCCATCAGAGCGTCTGCACGAAAGCATCAACGGTGACACGGCTGAAACCTCAGTCGCCCCGCAGCTTCATGATCAGACAAGTGGCTGAACCCGTGGCATAAAGCTTGCCGGTCGCCGCATCACGAACCTCGCCGCGGGCGACGCCGGTGGAGCGACCCGCATGGTCTATTGTTCCGGTTGCCAGTATTTCACCCCCCACCGGGATCGCGCCGACAAGGTTCACCTTATATTCCAATGTCGTGTAGACAGAGCCCTTGGGCGTCATCGTCATGACCGCACAGGACATGCAGCTGTCCAGCAATGTCCCATACCAGCCGCCATGCACACCGCCAGCAGGGTTGCTGTGCTGGAAGGCGGGGTTGCCGCGAAAGACCACCTTGCCCTCTTCAACGCTTTCGAGCGTGTAGTTCATCAGCGCCGAAATCGGCGGGCGCGAGACTTCACCGTCGCGCATGGCTTGCATGAATTGCAGGCCCGACATGGAAAGCGTCGTTTCAAGGTCGGGCAACTGGTCGGGGGATGTGGCGGTGAACATGCATGCTCCGGGCTGGAATTTCGCCCGAAGCTGGCCGGTCAGGCGACGTTTTGCAACCGCACTTTTGGCGTGACACCCAAGGCATGACACACATCGCGGGTCAGTTCTGGCCGGTTGAGCGTGTAGAAATGCAAATGCTCTACACCGCCCTCAAGCAGGTCGTCACAAAGCTCAGTCGCCACGGCTCTGGCCAGAAGCTCGGTCGTTCCATCGCGGGTGGCATTTGCGAACCCGTCCTGAACGACTTGCGGAATATGCGTGCCGCATTGCTTTGCAAACCGCTGGGTGCCGGCCCAGTTCTCAATTGGCAGGATGCCCGGAATGATCGGCACATCAATCCCCGCCTTCACACAGGCATCGCGAAAACGGAAAAACGTCTCGGCTTCGAAAAAGAACTGGGTGATGGCAGAGGACGCTCCGGCATCGCATTTGCGCTTGAGATAGGCGATGTCAGCGGCCTGATCTGACGCTTCGGGGTGTGTTTCAGGATAGGCGCCAACGCGGATGTTGAATGTGTCGAGCTCAGCCAACCCCTCGATCAGCGCAATGGAGCTGTCAAACCCCTGCGGATGCGGGGTGAAGGAGTCGGTGCCTTTGGGTGCATCGCCGCGCAGCGCCACGATGTCACGCACCCCTTCGCGGGCATAGCCTTCGGCAATCTCCAGCGTTTCGGCCTTGGTGGCATCCACACAGGTCAAATGGGCCGCGACGTTCAAACCGCTGGTGGCATGGATGGTTGTCACAGCCTCATGCGTCAGTTTGCGGGTCGTTCCCCCAGCGCCATAGGTGACAGAGACGAACGCCGGATCAAGCGGCGCGAGCGTATTGACGCAATCCCACAGGCGAAACGACCCTTCGAGCGATCTGGGCGGGAAAAATTCGAAAGAAACTGACGGGATCGACATAAGAGCACCTCTTGCTTGCGTTGCTCTTGTCACACCATTATCAGGTTGAGGCAATTTCATAAACCTCACCAACGTAATGAGGATCATTCACTTATGCATATCGAGTTCCGACACCTGCGGACCATCAAGGCGATCCACGATACCGGTGGGCTGGCGCGGGCGGCAGATCAGTTGCACATCACGCAATCCGCGCTGTCCCATCAGATCAAGGGTATCGAGGATCAAGCGGGAGTGGAATTGTTTGTCCGGCGGTCCAAACCGCTCAAATTGTCTGCGGCAGGCATGAAGATGCTGGCTGCGGCCGAGAAGATATTGCCGCAGGTTGCCGCACTGGAGGCGGAGTTCTCGGGGCTGGTCGCAGGTAGTGCCGGGCGGTTGCATATCGCGATTGAGTGTCACGCCTGCTTTGAATGGCTTTTCCCGGTGCTGGAACAATTCCGCAAGGCGTGGCCAGAGGTCGACGTGGATATTCGGCCCGGACTGGCCTTTGATGCTCTGCCTGCGTTGCGCAAGGAAGAGGTGGATCTGGTGATCTCATCCGATCCCGAAGACCTGCCCGAAACGGATTTCACGCCGCTTTTTGACTACGAGCCGGTTTTCGTCGCGGCGGCCAGTCATCCGCTGGCGCAGAAAGAGGTGATCGAGGCTGAGGATTTTCGCGGTGAGACACTGATTACCTATCCGGTGGATCGTGCACGCCTTGATATTTTTTCGCAGCTGCTTACTCCCGCCAAGGTCGAACCTGCCACTGTGCGACAGGCGGAACTAACCGCTGTGATCCTGCTGTTGGTGGCATCCAACCGCGGTGTCGCTGTCCTGCCCGACTGGGTAGTACGCCAAGTGCGTTACAATTCGGATTATGTCACCCGTCCACTGACAAAAGAGGGCATTACCCGCAGGCTCTATGCCGCCACGCGGCAAGAGGATACCAGCCGCCCCTATATGGCCCATCTGATCCGTCTGGCCCGGCAGGAGGCGGTAAAACTTCAGCGCGCGGTGTAGGTTTTCATCAGCGACATTCGGGAATGCGCCGTGCCGGAGAAGGTGCTGTGAAAACACTGCGTTGCCTCTTGTTCCGCGCCCCAGTTGAGCCTATACGCCGCCTTTGATCCCCAACCAAGGACTCTGCAAGATGGCCGGCAGCGCAAACCTGAATGTGATGATGAAAACCGCCCGCAAGGCCGGGCGTGGTTTGCTCAAGGATTTTGGCGAGGTCGAAAACCTGCAAGTCAGCGCCAAGGGCCCCGGCGATTTTGTCAGCCGCGCCGACAAGGCCGCAGAGGCGTTGATCAAAGAAGAGCTGATGCACGCGCGTCCGACCTATGGATTTCTTGGCGAGGAAGGCAATGAAATCGAGGGTGACGACCCCACCCGTCGTTGGATCGTTGATCCGCTGGACGGCACAACCAATTTCCTGCACGGGTTGCCGCATTGGGCTGTTTCGATCGCGTTGGAACACAAGGGTCAGATCGTTGCAGGCGTGATCTATGACCCCGTCAAAGACGAGATGTTTTACGCCGAAAAAGGTGGTGGCGCCTGGATGAACGAAAGCCGGATGCGCGTGTCCGGTCGTCACCGCATGATCGAAAGCATCTTTGCCACGGGACTGCCCTTTGCGGGCCGTGCTGATCTGCCAGAGACGATCCAGGACCTTGCCCGTCTGCTGCCCGCCTGCGCCGGTGTCCGCCGTTTCGGGGCTGCGGCCCTTGATTTGGCCTATGTGGCCGCGGGCCGCTATGACGGGTTCTGGGAACGCGGGCTGCATGCTTGGGATATTGCCGCCGGCATCGTGATTGTGCGCGAGGCGGGCGGTATTCTTGAACCCCTGATGCCCAATGGGGATGTGTTGGCCGATGGTCAGTTGATCTGCGCCAACGAGCCGATCTTCGAAGCCTTTGCCAAGGTCATCCGCCAACCTTAAGCCAGTCTTAGCGCCGCACCCGTGGAATGTTGCTACCGCGGTAGGTTGCAACGGGATGAGGCGGGTGGCCTTGCGTCCGGCGCCAGAACCGCTTGCCGCCACGGGCGAGCCAAAGTGGCAAGGTCAGCACCAGCCCCGCAATAAACCCACCAGCATGCGCCCAGTAAGCGATGCCGCCGCCAGCGCTATCGCTGGTGATACCGCTAACCACCTGCATGGCAAACCAGACTCCCAGCATGATCCATGCCGGGATCGCGAAGATGCGGAAGAAAACGATGAGAAAGACAAATATATCGACCCGCGCTTTGGGAAAAAGCAGCAGATAGCCCCCCATGACACCTGCTATTGCACCGGAGGCACCGACAATGGGAATGGTCGACATCGGGTTCATCGCCGCCTGCGCCAGCGAGGCCGCGATCCCGCTGACCAGATAGAAGGCGAGAAATGGCAGATGCCCCATCTCATCTTCCAGATTGTCCCCGAAGATCCACAAAAACAGCATGTTGCCAGCCAGATGCACAATGCCTCCGTGGATGAAGGTCGAGGTCACGAGGGCAGCGTAGTTTTCACCGTTTGACAGGCGCAGGGGCAGCAGCGCGTAGTCGTAATAGAATAGCGCAAGTGCACGGTCGTCCTGAAACAGGCCCAGTCCCACCAGAAATACTGCCACATTTGCGGCGATCAGGCCGATGGTCACGTAAGGTGTGCGTTCTGACGGGTTATGGTCGCGGATCGGAAACATCCCGCGACCGTCCCCGAAGGCGGGGCAGGGGTCA
>Ga0316208_1000231_pt1 | contig 77702 bp, 69 predicted proteins | sample 3monopyrite_MG_FD_204944 | JGI IMG/M metagenome (GOLD analysis project Ga0316208, IMG submission 204944) | Microbial mat bacterial communities from mineral coupon in-situ incubated in ocean water Damariscotta River, Maine, United States -... | ecosystem: Environmental > Aquatic > Marine >... | reverse complement strand
TAGTGTTGATGTATACTATTTTGACGATGCTGCTGGAGTACCTGGTACACTTTTAGGAAGTGAATTGGCTGTAGCTCCAACATCTCAATCAGTAATTGGAAGTAACTTCGGATTTGACGTAAGTGAAACTGTAGTAGATCTTACTCCATTTAACTTTGCTAGTGGTGCTGCCGATACACAGTATTGGGTTGCTATTCAGGCTTCTTCTAGTTCTGGTGGAATTACAGCTTGGGAAGTATCTACTGCTAGTGTAACTGGTGCTGAGACTGCATTCTCTGGAGACGGTGGTGCTACTTGGGCTCCAGCTGGAGGTGGAGATGATCCAGTATTTGTATTTAGTGGTACTTGTAATGTAGAGCCAACAGCGACAGTAGATTTCGATTGTTCTCAAATTGGAGAGAACTTGGTTGAAGTAACTGTAACTGATGCAAATGGAAACAGCTCAACTTGTTTAGCTACTGTAAATGTAATCGACGATATCGCTCCAGTAATCGAGTGTGGATTTGTACCTGCCTTAACGGATAGTGCAACTGACGCTCCTGGAAGTGTTATTACCGATGCTAACCCAACAACTACTTCTGTGATCAACGTAGCTGCTAATGAAAGCATTACAGATCTTGATGTAGATTTAGATATTTCTCATACATGGGTAGGAGATATGTTAATCACTTTAGAGTCTCCTGCAGGAACTGTAGTAGAGCTTTATGATGGTTCACTTCTTTTCTGTGGAGATGATGATATGACTGTAACACTTGACGATGCTGCTACTGGTGGTAACGTAAACGATCAGTGTGGAGCTGGAACCATTGACGGTACCTTTACTCCATCAAGTCCATTGGCTGCTTTCAACGGAGAGAGCACTGCTGGAGACTGGACGTTGAGTATTACTGATAACGCTGCAGGTGACGACGGAGTATTGAACTCTTGGGGAATCACTTACGGATTCAACGGTCCTGCCGAAGATGTAGTGATCGAATTGGATGAAAACGGAATGGCTACTATCGATCCGTTTGACATTATAAGTAATGTAGACGAGGCTTGTGGTATTGCTACTGCTGCTGTAGATATTACAGAGGTATTCTGTAGTGATATAGGAACGCCATTAACAATAACTGCGTTTGTATTAGACAACGGAGGAAACCCTGCTTCTTGTCAAGCTACTGTAATTGTAGTAGACAACTTAGCGCCAGTACTTACATGTCCAGCAGATCTTACTGTTGGAGATAACACAGGAAATGGAGATCACCTATTAGGCGACTTATTTGCTGATGGTACTGTAACGGCTACTGATAACTGTACAGATCCTGTAACAGTAACGACACAAGATCCTGCACCAGGAACTGTGTTACCTGCTGGGGTTACTACAGTAACTATGACAGCTGAAGATGAGTTTGGAAATGTATCTACTTGTATGTTCGACGTAACAGTAGATCCAACCCTTGCTATTGACGATCAAATACTAGAGAGTGGAATCACATTATTCCCGAATCCAGTACGTGAGCAGTTAACAGTAAGCAACACTACTTCAATTGGATTAGAAGATGCGAAGATCTACGATGCAAACGGAAGATTAGTTCAAACACTTAACTTAGGTGACTTACAAGGTCAGAAGACATTCGATGTTGGATCTCTTGCAAGTGGTATCTACATGGTACAAATCCAAGGTCAAGGTGCAACTACCGTGAAGCGTTTGATCAAGCAATAAGCTTACAAACAATTTTAAATAGTCAAGCCCGCTCATTGAGCGGGCTTTTTATTTACTTACTTATCGTTATTAATATTTAGTAAATTACGTATTCCTCTTATCTAGCTAACACACCCTTTGTCTTCATCAAAGGTAGCGCTACGGCATTATCCTCAAGAATTGAGTTTGCCGGTAATTCGTAACGTTTGTCATACAATACATCTCCTATAAAAAATGTAATCGAAAAGAAATTATCTAATGTGAAAATACTTTCTTCTAAAAATTCAATTTTCGCGTAGCTTTTAACGGGCAGTAATTTTAATGAATGACGCATAGGAGCCGTCATTTGTTCCTTGTTATATCCTTGAGAAACAATCAATACTGTTTCCAAAGGTTCAGCTCCATCATTTATGATATAAGCATTCCAATCGTAGGTATTGAAATCTTTATTGAATTCCCGAACTGCAGCGACATATACGTCTTTCACTTCGGGTATAACAATGTCTTTTCGCATAACAAAATATCGAAGTAATGACAGGGCAACATCCAATACCCCGCATAAATTAATCTATCTATAGAGAGCTTTTAAATTGTTCTAGAAAACGAAGGTCGTTTTCACTAAACATTCTAATGTCTGGTATTTGGTGTAACAAGAGCGCTATTCGATCGATTCCCATTCCAAAGGCAAAACCTGAGAATTCCTCGGCATCAATCCCGCAATTAGTAAGTACATTCGGGTCCACCATACCGCAGCCCATAATTTCTAACCAACCAGTTCCTTTAGTCATTTTGTAATCGGTTTCGGTTTCCAATCCCCAATACACATCCACTTCGGCACTAGGTTCTGTAAAAGGAAAATATGACGGCCTCAATCGTATCTTCGATTTACCGAAAAGTTCAGTAGTAAAATATTGAAGCGTTTGTTTTAAATCGGCGAAACTTACTCCTTTATCAACATACAATCCTTCTACTTGATGGAAAAAGCAATGTGATCGAGCAGAAATTGCTTCATTTCGATACACACGACCTGGTGAAATAGTCCTAATTGGCGGCTGATTATTTTCCATATAACGCACCTGCACAGATGATGTATGTGTTCGCAGTAATACATCAGGATCTTTTTCTACAAAGAATGTATCCTGCATATCTCTGGCAGGATGGTATTCGGGAAGATTTAATGCTGTAAAATTATGCCAATCATCTTCAATTTCAGGACCTTCGGATACGTTAAATCCAATACGTGAAAAGATATCAATTATTTTATTTTTTACAATAGAAATTGGGTGACGAGACCCTAGTTCGACAGGATCCCCAGGGCGAGATAAATCTCCATAAATGCCGGCCATTTCCTCACTACTATCTAAGGTTTCCTTAAGACTAGTAACTTTGGTTTCAGCTGCTAATTTCAAGGCATTGATAGCCTGTCCAAACTCTTTCTTCTGCTCGTTAGGTACACTTTTGAATTGAGCAAAGAAGTCGTTCAGTATTCCTTTTTTACCCAAATATTGGATGCGGAATTTTTCAACTTCATCATTCGAACTTGCAGTAAACGCTTCGACTTCAGCAATGTGCTTTTCAATTTTATCTATCATATCACAAAACAATTGTGGAGGGCAAAAATAGTGCTTTTCCTTGAATTTTAATGGAGCTACCTTATTATTATGACACCTATTATACTTTCTAAAGTTTTTAGCTTATCATTCCCTTTTCTATGAAATACTGAACAATAGCATCTTTCATTAAAATGGTCTGTTCACCAGCTTTTAAGGGAGGTAATTGTTCTACTATTTTGTAGTGAGGCCAACCATCGTCATCAAAATAATCAAAGGCGTAATATCCAAAAGGCTCCAATAACCGACAAATTGCAATATGCATTAAATTAACTTTCTCATCCTTTTTGAACTTTCTATGAAGCTGACCTAATTCTTGAAGACCCACCAAATAAATTATAGCATCCAAATCTAATGTATCACCATCGGCAAAACGCTCTCCAAGTATTTTAACTACTTCTTCCCATCGTTCCTTTAGTTGTTGATCTCTTGACATTTCTTCAATTTGGACAACAAAGGTACTCTATATTCGTTAGGAATTTTATACCTATTTCGAAATTGCTCAGAAATAGTATCTTTATCAGACTAACTACCAAACTATGAATATTCTAGATATTGTTTTAGGAATTATTTTACTTGTGGCCTTCTTTTCGGGTCTTAAAAAAGGGTTATTTGTAACGCTTTCGTCATTTATTGGTTTAATTGCTGGAGTATACTGCGCTATTTATTTTTCAAATTTTGCGGCCGAATATTTATCTCAATGGTTTAATTGGAGCGAACAAACCACGAATCTAGCTGCCTTTGCTGTAACCTTTTTAGGTGTATTGTTCTTAATTTCTACTGCCGGCAAATTTCTTACGAAAATTGCCGATATGGCTTTCTTAGGAATATTCAATAAAATTTTGGGAGGAGCATTTCAAGCTCTTATGGTCGCTTTTATTTTAAGCGTTGTATTTATGTTTTTAAACTCTTCCGAAACCACAGAGAATCTAATTTCAGATGAGAAAAAAGAATCTTCTTATCTCTACACTCCAGTAGCTTCTTTAGCTCCTTTGCTGGTGCCTTATATTTTGAAAGAAGTAGAAGACCTTCGAGAGAAAAGTGATTCTGATAATGAGACGCCTGCTAACGACGAATCCTAATTATTCTTCAATGTTGGAAACGGAATCAGACACATGATCTTTGATCCAACGAATGGCTTCTTCAAAATTTTCAAAAAGATTATCGTTAGGAACTAAATCAGGAATAATATCAATGCTATACATCATAGCACTTGGTTGTTCCTGCAAAGCTTCAAATGCAGTATGTATGTTTTTTTGACTTAATTCGAGAACAATCTCTTCCATAGCATAGAGTCCAGATTGATCCATATAAGGGACTTCCCCCATTCGAATAATTATATACGAAGCAGTTTCGGGTACTTCCTTAGCCAATTGTTGGATGTCGCTAGTAGATCCAAAAAAGAGCGGACCCTTCAAGCGTTTTACAAAAACCTCTTCTTTAAGTTCTTTCGGAAAGTCTATTTCATCTTTCCAAGGTAGCTGTAATTCGTCCGCATTATTTAATACCACAACTTTCGATTTAGCAGCCGTTAAATCACCTATTTTCTTCATAAAAATTAGCGACGCAATCACAAGACCGATACCTACCGCATAAATAAGATCCCAGAATACAGATAATAGCAAAACGACAAGCATTATAATGATTTCTGTTTTCGGCATTTTAGGTATGGCTTTTAACCCTTTATAATCCATTACTCCAATTCCTACGGTAATCAAAATACCTGCTAGTACAGCTGCTGGTATTTGAGATGCTACATCACCAGCCGCCAATAAAATAACAAGCAACAAAAGAGAGGCAATCATTCCAGACAATTTTGTAGTACCTCCAGAATTAATATTTACGACGGTACGAATCGTTGCCCCTGCCCCCGGTAATCCGCCAAAAATGGCCGCGATACTATTACCAATTCCTTGACCAATTAATTCTTGATTAGGTTTGTGTTTCGTTTTAGTCATATTGTCGGCTACAACAGAAGTAAGAAGCGAATCGATGGCTCCTAAGAATGCCAAGGTCAATGCAGTAAACACATAAGGAGTGATTTGATCTACGTTAAAATTGGCAAATATTTCCATGTTGGGCATCGGGAAATCTCCTGGTATTCTCTTTATAGGAAGATAATCTAGCTTTAGCAAATAAGCTCCACCGGATACCACAAATAAGGCCACGAGGGCACTTGGGATTTTGGTGGTAATACGTTTAAAGCCATAAATAATAAATATCGTAATTAATGCGAGGCCTAGTTCGAGCCAATTAATTGTTTTTATCGCCCGTGGTAAGGTTCGGAGTGTTCCAATAACACCAGAACCTTTGCTCTTGGCCAATGTGGTGGCTTCCATTTTGATTTCTTCGGACGAAATTTTCTCAGCACGCTTAATCGTTTCTTTAAAGTCTTCGAGCACTAAAATACCCTCTCCCGCTTCATCTCTCAATATTTTATCTAATAATACTTCTTCGGCTTTAGGTATAAATTGATTAATATATTCTGAATCTCTCTCAACGCTGTATCCAACCAAAGGGGAAATTTGAGTGATTAGAATAATAACTCCAATCGCGGTCATAAAACCTGAAACAACAGGATAAGGAATATACTTGATGTATTTTCCGATACCCGCAAAACCCATTAAGATTTGCATTAAACCAGCCAGCAAAAATACAAGTAATATGTAGGGCAATGCTTTTTCTACGTTTCCTTCATTTGCAGCAATAATCCCAGCAATCACGATCATAGAAACTGCCGTCATGGGAGCAGTTGGTCCGGAGATTTGTGTATTAGTTCCTCCAAATAGCGAGGCGAAAAAACCTATAAAGATGGCTCCGTATAATCCAGCACTAGGTCCTAAGCCTGATTGCACTCCAAACGCAAGTGCTAGCGGCAAAGCCACAATACCCGCAGTAATACCTCCAAATAAATTTCCTCTTACATTTTTGAATAATCCCTTGAACATATTCTTCGGTTTAGTTGTTTAAATGATCGCATACACCATCATTAAATGTACAAAAATAAAGTTCTTAGCTGGTCACTAAATGAACGGAATATATACTATAACTGCTTTACATCACTTGCGGGAAGCCACCCCTCCTTGCCATCCGCAATTATTATATGGAGCCATTCATCTTCGATTTGAAGAATTTGAACTTTAGTTCCTTCATGCAATGTGAAAGCAGGTGCACTTCCTAACGAAGGCTCACTCTTCACTTCGGTGCTTTCGGCAAAAACGATAGCCGGTCGATCTTTTGTAAAGTCGTCGTAGGTCTTGAATGCAAATACAACAGCTCCAAGTAATAGAAATAATGATAATAAAGATCCAACAAAGAGTAAGCGTTTCCTTCGTTCTGAAAACGAGTAATAATAAAGTAGAAACAAGATTACAAAAGCAAACGAACAACTAACCGATAATATGGCCCAGCCATTATAATTAGTAATCCCCGATATACTCTTGTACCACTTAGAGAAAACTGTTTCTGGAAGAGGTTCTATTGCATCAATTGTGGCATTTTGAGCAAAAGCCAAATTGTTCTTAATATCCGCATAATTTGGATCTAAGCGGAGTCCTTTTTCGTAATAATAGATACTTGGTCCTATTTGATTAAGTTTATAATGAGCATTGCCTAAATTAAAATACAGGGCAGCAGAATGCGATCCACTTTCCACAATTTTAGACCAATTAGAAATTGCTTCTTGATACTTCTCCGCTTTGTACTGCTCTTTTGCTTGTTCGAACAACGCACTGTTTTGAGCAGAAAACGACGTGTAGCACAAGCTTACTAACATGGTAAGCCAGAGCAAAGAAATCTTTCTATTTGTTATTATCAAACTCATATTATTTGCTTATCGATCTCCGAAATTACTGAAACAGCCTTGCCGTAATCCTGTTTAATTGTGCTTGACGATGCCGGTGTATAGCGCGCAAATTCACAACTCTTAAGCAGATCTTCAAATGACGAAACAGTTTCTTGAGAAATACTCCGCTCTTTCAATAACTGAGAGATCCTATCTTTGGACATATCGGAAGTTTCAATATTCAATTTGGCTTTCAAATAATTATGAAGTGCTCGTTCTAAAGCCTCATAAAAACTAGATTGGTTCCCAACATTTTTCTTGGCTTCCGTTAAGTATTTTTTTGCCAGTTTATTAGCTTTTCTAAGGCGATTTCCTTGTACATCGGCGCGACGTTTTCTTCTGTTTTTGCCAATTAAAATAAATATAGGAATAAACATAAAAGGGCCTCCCAACAACGTCCAAAACAACTTCGATTTAAAAAAGGAAGGGGCGCTTATAGGCTCTAAATTTGACTCGAGAGCAATAAATTTAAATTGATTATTTACAATCACATTTGTCTTTTTGTTAGACGTTTCTGCGGCATTTGTTGCGCTGTCCTCGGAAATAGGTCCATTCTCCACTTGTATCACAATATCTTGTGAATTAAGTGTCTTATAGGTTTCGGTTGCAGGGTCGAAGTAAGAAAAATTAATAGGTCGTATTGGATACGTCCCTTTAAACTGAGGCACTACAATATACTTTTCTGAAATTTGCCCACCCATACCTGCTGCATTTGTGCGGACACTTTCTGAACGTTCTGGTTCGTAGACTTCTAAACTACTCGGCAATTTAACAGAAGGTAAATCGAATAATTTTAAATTGCCCTTTCCATTAACCGCAATAGTTAACTCTAACGATTCGTTAGCATCCAAGTTGGTTTTATTGGTGTTCACATCTAAAGTGAAATCGCCAACCGCTCCCGTAAAATCTAATGGTTTTCCTTCTTCTGGAAGAGGCTTGACATCTATAGTTCGTCTACCTGCCGATATGGTCTTGTTCACCCTACTCACTAACCTACGTCCAAAGATATCACGTCTGTTACTTATTACATCAATAGGAACATCTAAGGTGAGAGGTTCTATATTTAACTTCCCTGTTTTTTGAGGATAAAGAACGGTAGTTCGTAAAACGACATAGCGGTAATCCTCTCCTTTAAACGTTCCGTTATATATTTTGTAATTGCCACGACTTTCAATATTCTGACTCCAAAAATCAGCGTATTTAGGAGTGTCTATTTCACGCCAAGAGCTACTTATATTTACATCATTACCCACATAGAGTTTATAAACAACTGTTATAGCCTCATTTAAATAGGGGCGAGATTTTGAAACTTCGGCTACTAAGTGAACGTTCTCGGTAGCTACATCCGAATTATTTCCAGTTTTTGGCGGAGCAACAGCCGAGGTAACCTGTACTTTTATAGGAACGGTTTTATAGGTTGATCCATTTATTTCGATGTTTGCCTGACCAATTGTAAAACTACCTTTAGACTGAGGTGCGAGAAAATATGAATAGGTCTTTGAATAGAACCTCTTACCATTGATGTAGGAATTTTTGACCGACTGATTGGGCCCACCAACTACTCTAAATCCTTTAAAGTCTGGTGGGTTGAAATTATCCCCATCTTGATTCATTTCAAAATCAACTCGTAGACGCTCGTTTATGCCCAACTTAGACTTACTCACTTTGGCAACGAACTTAACTTCTTGTTCGGTTTTCGTACCATTAACAGTATTCGTCTTCGCTCCCTCTTGGGCCAAAAGCGCTGTCCCAGAGGCAATAAAAAGAAATAATATTAGATACCTCAGCTTCACTTTACCAGTCTTTGTTTGATTTTACTTTAACACCTTTTTGCTTTTTAGCGTTGATTTTATCCTGTACCTTCTTCTCTTCATTATTCATGGCTTCCAACAAGTTTTTTATTTGTTGCGGAGAGAGTTGACCAGGAGCCGGTTTCTTCTTTTTAGGTTCGTCACCTTCCTTTTCCTGTTGTTCTTTCGGTTTTTCTTGATCTCCTTCTTTATCCTTGTCTTTATCTCCTTTTTGTTCTTCGTCCTTTTCGTCGCCTTGATCCTTGTCTTCTTTTTCTTCTCCATCGTCTCCTTCTTTTTCTTTATCTGAATCTTTCTGATCTTCGTTTTTATTCTGATCCTGTTGATTCTTATCGTCTTTATTATTCTGGTCTTTGTCGTCATCTCCCCCGCCTTGCGGTGGGTTTTTTTCTAGCATATCTTTTGCTAGCGCGAAATTGTAACGAGTTTCATCATCTGAAGGATTATTTCGCAATGCATTTTTATACGCTTCAACTGCTTCTTGATATTTCTTTTCCTTCATAAAGGTGTTCCCCAAATTATGAAAAGCTTTATGCTTCTCTGCTTTACTTTGGGCAACAGAGGCTGCTTGTTTGAAACGACTCATGGCCTCTGTATTTTGCGCTCTGTTATAATAAGCGTTTCCTAAATTGTACTTACCGGTTTCATCTTTTGGCACTAATGCAATTGCCTTTCTATAATCGGCTTCCGCATTTGGAAAATTACCTTCTTGCAATTGAGATCCTGCATCGTTTAATAGCGATTGAGATTGTCTTAACTCTTTTTGTTTTTCTTTACTTAAATCCTGCGCCAAAGCACCTTCAGAAAGCGCAAGGCCTAAAACAACAGTAAAAAGTATTCGAATAATATTTTTAAATTCCATCATAATCTATGCTCCTTCATTAAATAAATTCAATTTACGCACCCAAGCTGTTTTACGTTCTAATAAGAATACATCAATGACAAGCAAAAAGAACGCTGCGGCCAAGAACCATTGAAACTGATCTTTAAAATCGGTAAATTGCTTCGCCTCGAATGTCTTTTTATCCATGCCATTTAAAATAGCTGTTACGGTTTCTACTACTTCTTTAGTACTATTTCCGTTGATGTAGGTACCATTTCCGTTGGACGCAATTTCATTTAAAGTATCCTCGTTGAGTTGCGTGATTACTTGATTGTTTTCTTGATCTCGTTTGTAAAACTGTAAAATACCATTTCGTTTTATGGGAATAGGACCTCCCGTAAGACTTCCTACACCTATAGTAAAAACTTTAATTCCTTCATTGGCAGCTTCGGTGGCAACTTGTGCTACATTTCCTTCATGATCTTCTCCATCACTAATAATAAATAAAACACGATTGGTTTGTTCTTCATCATTATAATACGTTTTAGCCATTTCTACCGCTTCTGTAATGGCTGTTCCTTGAGAAGATACCATGTCGGTATTCATACTACTTAAAAATAGTTTCGCAGAAGAAAAATCTGTGGTAATAGGAACTTGAGGAAAGGCACTTCCCGCATAGCCAATAATACCAATTCGATCTCCCGAAAGACTATTAATTATTTGAGTAACGAGCTGCTTCGACTTTTCCAATCGATTGGGAGCGATGTCTTCGGCTAACATACTTTTCGAAACGTCTAGTGCAAAAACCACATCTACTCCTTCACGTTTTACAGTTTCAAGTTTGGTGCCAATCTTCGGATTAATAAGTGCAAAACTCAGACAAGCCAAAGCCAAAGAAATGACGACCATTTTTAAAATACTCTTAAATAAAGAACGGCTTGGACTAAGTCGTTTGAGCAATCCTGTTTTGGCAAAAGCATCTTGTGTTCGCTTTCTCCAAAACAACACCAATAAAAACAGCACCATCACTACAGGGATAGCAATAAGCACATAAAAGTATATGGGTTGTTCTAATTGATACATCTACACAAAACTTCTAAAAAGGGTTAACTTCAATAACAATTCTAGTCCAAAAAGGCCAAGTGCTAATAGTACGAGCGGCCTAAATAATTCGTCGTAATTTTTGTATTTAAATTCTTCTATATCTGTTTTTTCTAACTTGTTGATCTCTTCGTAAATCTCCCCTAATTTGGTCGTACTCGTCGCTCGAAAATACTTTCCTCCGGTAGTTTCAGCAATTTGCTGAAGCAACTCTTCATCAATTTCTACCTGAACATTTCCGTACCTAAAATTACCATTTGCCAACAACCCAATAGGCGAAAGAGCCATACCGTTAGAACCTAAGCCGATGGTGTAAACTTTAATGCCAAATTCCACAGCCAATTCACTCGCAATCTTTGGGTCGATAAAACCCGTATTATTCACTCCATCTGTTAAAAGAATAATAACCTTACTCTTGGCCCTACTCTCCTTTAAACGATTCACCGAAGTCGCTAATCCCATTCCTATCGCAGTTCCTCCTTGAATAATTGTATTGTATTTAATGCTTTTTAGAGAAGACAACACAATGGATTTGTCACTGGTTAGTGGCGTTTTTGTGAAACTCTCTCCGGCGTATTCAACTAAGCCAATTCGATCATTAGGGCGCGCATTAATAAACCGTGCGGCAACAGTTTTAAGCGCCTCAAGTCGGTTAGGTTTTAAGTCTCGTGCCAACATACTTGCGGAAACATCAATAGACATAACTATATCTATTCCCTTGGTAGTTTTTATTCGAGTAGATTCGTCCACTGTTCTTGGACGCGCCATGGCTAAAATTATAAGTGCTAATGCCAACACCCGAAGAACAAACAACAATGGTCTAAGTTTAGCCAACCAATTACTGGGGGTTTTAAAACCCTTCACACTAGATATTTGTAATGCTGCTGTCTGCTTTTTACGTTTCAGAATATACCATAGAACTAGAACTGGTAGTATTAGAAACAACCAGAAAAATATTGGATTCACAAACTCAAAATTCTCTACCATCATTCTTGTTCTTTGGGTTTTGTTCCCTGGTTCTGAGTAATCTCCAACTCGACAGATCGAATCACACGGTCTTTAACTTGAGTAGCATAAAAATCTTGCTGCTTATAAACTATAGACACCAATTGCAATCCACCATTTTGTTTAAACAATAACACTTCGTAGGCCGCTTTTTCACCACTAATTTTACCATTGGGGTATTTAATATTAAAATCCCCGTAAGCTTTCAAGCCTTCAATTCCAGATTCGGTTGAGAAGTTTTCTTGCTTCACTATCATATTGGTTGCACCCGTTTTTTCTATCTCTTTTAAGGCGCTTTCCATGGATATGTTTAAATCTATTTCTTGACCTTGGGTTACTTGCGGATTGTAAATCGATGTATTTACCGAAATGTAAAATGCTTCCTGGAAATTGCCGTATTCAAAATAACTGCTTGACGTAATTACCCCTTTCAGTTCTTCAGGTAATTCTATTTGTTTGCGAACTAATATCTCCGGAGTTTCTACAATTACTGCCGGACTACCATATTCACTTTTGTACCAACGACCTTCTGCCAAATCTCGCATCTCGTTGCCAATAATTTTATCTCTTAAGTTATCGAAACCAGTTACTGCTCCATATACAACTACACTTAAAATGAGTAAAGTGAATACTCCTGCGACAGCTTGAATCCATTGTTTTCTCTTTCTTCGCTTGGCTAGATGAGCTAAGTATTCTTCATTTTGACGCAACTCTTCTTCGCTAGGTTCTGGGAGCACCTCTTTTGTCTCATTAATGATTTCTTCAATAACATGTCGGTCTGCATTTGCTTGACCTTCGGCATGTCGCATTTTGGCGAACTTTACCAAATCGGCTCGCTTAAACACTGCATCCAATTTCTTGATAGTTTCATTATCAAAATCAAAATGACCTGAATCCTTATGAAGTTGAAGACGTTCAATAAGTTCGTCACTTGTACTTTCGAGCGCGTGATCGTCTACTTCACGATCTAAGTAACGTTTGACAATTTCAGTAAGTGCCGAATAATATTCTTTATTTCGTTGATCTTTTAATAATCCCGATCCATCCAATTGTTGTAATGCAGAAATCGCTTCTTCATATGGAGGTAATTGCTTCTTGGCTGCTTCTCTTCTCTTTTTTCTTCGGAATAAAAAATAGACTAAAGCACCTAATAGTAAAAGTATTGGGAGCAACCAGTACACCAATTTTACAATATTAAAAGGCGGAGAATTCACCTCTATTGCCGGTTTAATATCGAACATTTGTTGCTCGATAGTATCCACTGGCACATCCCGAACTTCTATAAAAGCTGAGTCTGTTGGAAAAGATCGATCGTCGATAAAAACACGTTGCGAGGGTAAGGTATACTTGCCAGAATCGAATTGCGTTAAACCGTATTTTTTGATAAGACGCATTTTGGTCTCTGCATAGCTCGTATCAATTGCATAAGACTCAATTACTTCTAAAGGAGTAAAGCTTTGACCTTCAGGAAATGAAACCAGGGCCGTACTATCTGCTTCCACTTCGATCGTATATTGAATCTCTTCGCCAATTCGAATTAGTGTCGTATCCACAGACGATCTAACCTGTCCAAAGGAAATGAATGTCAAGAAAAAGAGGGGCACAAAAAGCAACGCGGCCTTCAGCTGCAAAGTTGGTTTTCCTGTATGTACTGATTTTGTCTCTAACATTTATTTTTAGCGTCTCTTAAAATATCCAAGTAACTTTTTAACATAGCTCTCGTCAACACGACAATTTATTGCTCCAGCACCACTTTTTCGGAAAGCATCTGTAAACTCATCTACTCGCTCTCGATAATAAGCGTTATATGCATTTCTAACTTTCTTGGAAGCGGTATTTACCAGAATAGACTCGCCCGTTTCTTCATCCAACATTTGCACCATTCCCAAATTTGGTATCGCTTCTTCCCGTTCGTCATAAACTCGAATTCCAGTAACATCATGCTTACCCGAGACAATCTTGAGGGTATCTTTGTAGTCTTCGGCGATAAAATCGGATAGCACAAATACAATAGCCTTCTTTTTCATCACATTAGTGAGATATTTTAGAGCTTGCGCCACATCGGTTTTCTTACTTCGCGGTTCAAATTCTAATAACTCTCTAATAATTCGCAATACATGTGACTTCCCTTTTTTAGGAGGAATAAACAATTCAATTTCATCCGAAAATAGAATGAGCCCTGTCTTATCGTTATTCTGCATTGCCGAAAACGCTAATGTGGCGGCGATTTCAGTAATAATTTCATTTTTAAATTGGTTTTGAGTTCCAAAAAATTCTGATCCTGAAATATCAGCAACCAACATAAGCGTGAGTTCTCGTTCTTCTTCAAAGACCTTGATGTAGGGTTCATTGTAACGAGCTGTAACATTCCAATCGATATTCCTAACATCATCACCGTATTGGTATTGACGCACTTCAGAAAAAGTCATCCCACGACCTTTGAACGTACTGTGATACTCGCCACCAAAAACATGATCGCTCAAGCGTCTCGTTTTGATTTCGATTTTACGTACTTTTTTAAGAAGTTCTTTGGTATCCAATTTTACAAGTAACAGTTATCAGTAAACAATTAGCAATTCATAAAGTATAATCAACAATCTTTTCGTGTTGATCATTGTTTAGTGTTTCGTGTTCATTGTACTACGGCACTTCAATAACGTTTACAATCTTATTGATGATATCCTCCGAAGTAATGTTTTCCGCCTCAGCTTCGTAAGTGATTCCAATACGGTGGCGCAATACGTCATGTACAACGGCACGTACATCTTCTGGAACTACGTAGCCACGTCTCTTAATAAAAGCGTAACATTTCGCGGCCATAGCTAGGTTAATACTTCCACGAGGAGATGCTCCGTTTAAGATCAAAGGTTTTAGGTCGGCTAAACTGTAGTTTTCTGGAGTTCTCGTAGCAAAAATGATATCGAGAATATATTTTTCAATCTTTTCGTCCATATAAACTTCACGTACAGCTTGCTGAGCACGCAATATTTGCTCAATGGACACCACAGGATTAACTTTCTCGAAACTGCCTTTTAAGTTTTGACGAATAATTAATTGTTCTTCGTCTAACTTCGGGTATTTAATTACCGTTTTAAGCATAAAACGGTCCACTTGTGCTTCTGGCAATGGATACGTCCCCTCTTGTTCAATTGGATTTTGAGTTGCCATTACCAAGAATGGTTTATCCAAAATAAAAGTTTCGTCCCCGATGGTTACTTGCTTTTCTTGCATAGCCTCCAATAGAGCCGATTGTACTTTTGCAGGGGCTCTGTTAATCTCATCCGCCAAGACGAAGTTGGCAAAAATGGGTCCCTTTTTAATACTGAAGTCGTTGGCCTTCATGTTGTAAATTAGTGTTCCTACAACGTCTGCTGGAAGTAAGTCTGGTGTAAACTGAATACGACTAAAACTTCCGTGTACCGCCTGAGACAAGGTGTTAATAGCCAAAGTCTTCGCCAAACCTGGCACCCCTTCAAGCAAAATATGTCCTTGCCCTAATAATCCAATAAGTAAACGTTCGACCATATGCTTTTGACCAACGATCACTTTATTCATCTCTAATGAAAGTATATCAACAAAAGCGCTTTCCTTTTCAATTTTCTCATTTAATGCGCCAATATCTAAGGCAGTAGTTGTTTGTTCCATGCGTTTTTTTACTTGTGAATACAATTACGGTTTTAACAGTTTTGCAAATTCAAAATTTATACTGAAACTCCCTGTTAACAATTGGTTAAAAAATCTTATAAATAAAGGGACTTGCAGCGATTTATGTAATTTCAAATTTTTAAATTTAAAGGATATAAAAATATAAAATGAAAGAAAAATTTTCAAAGATAATTCAAGGATGCATGGGATGGGGTGCTTGGGGTAAGCAATTGTCTAAAAATGAAATGGTTGAACGAATGAATCATTGTATAGAAAATGATATTACAACCTTCGATCATGCAGATATTTATGGTGACTATACTACAGAAACAGAATTTGGCGTGGCTTTTCATCAAAGTGGAATTAAGCGCGAAACGGTTCAAATTATATCGAAATGTGGTATTCAGTATGTAGGAAATACCCGAAGTAATGGAATTAAACATTATCAATACGACGCAGATTACATTATTTGGAGTGCAGAAAAATCTATTCAAGACCTTCAATGCGATTACCTCGATCTGCTTTTATTACATAGACCGAGTCCTTTAATGCAGCCGGACGAAATTGCTAAAGCTATTGACCAACTTCTAACCAATGGTAAAATTAAGGCCTTTGGTGTCTCTAATTTCACACCTTCACAAACGGATTTAATTCAAACCAAAACGAACGTATCAGCCAACCAGATCGAGTTTTCTCTAACTGCTTTCGAGGCTATGTTGAATGGGAGCTTAGATCATATGATATCTAATGAAATTGCACCGATGTGCTGGAGTCCATTAGGGAGTGTGTTTAATCACGACAACGAACAATCGCAACGAATACATAGTGTTTTAGAAACGCTTTGTGAAACTTACAGTGTAGATAAAGATCAATTGTTATTGGCTTGGATTTTAAAGCATCCGGCTGGAATTCATCCCGTCATTGGAACTGCAAATAAAGAACGAATTCGAAAAGCTTCAGAAGCAAGTCAAATTGAGTTAAGCGAGATCGATTGGTTTAAATTACTCGTTGCGAGTCAAGGGCATAAAGTACCTTAGTTCGATGAATTATTAGATGATAAAACTAAAAAAATGAACCACACCAAAACAGCTTTCATTACAGGGGCCACTTCTGGTATCGGAAGAGCTACAGCAACCTTGTTCGCCCAAAACGGCCTTCGGTTAATTCTATGTGGAAGACGAAAAGATCGCCTCAGTGAAGTTGCTGACGAATTAAGTAAATACACTCAAGTGCACACCTTACTTTTTGATGTTCGAGACAAGAAAAATGTTTTTAATGCAATAGCTGGGTTGCCTTCCTCTTTTTCCGAAATTGATATTTTAATTAACAATGCAGGTAATGCGCATGGATTAGATCCCATCCAAAATGGAAGTTTGGAAGATTGGGACGCAATGATGGACATTAATGTAAAAGGCCTTTTATATGTTTCAAAAGCTATTTTACCGCAAATGATTGAGCGCGAATCTGGGCAAATTATTAACATAGGTTCCACTGCGGGCAAAGAAGTTTATCCTAATGGAAATGTCTATTGTGCTAGCAAACATGCGGTAGACGCCATTAACCAAGGGATGCGATTAGACCTCAATGGCAAAGGAATAAAAGTAGGCGCCATTAACCCTGGTCTTGTGGAGACCGAATTTAGTGAGGTGCGCTTTAAAGGTGATGCCGAGCGTGCGAAAAAAGTATATCAAAACTACACACCCTTAAAAGCTCAGGATATTGCCGAGATTATTTGGTTCGCAGTTACGAGACCGCCTCATGTAAATATAGCAGACCTCACAGTTATGTGTTTAGATCAAGCTAGTAGTACCATTGTAAACAAAAAATAATGGCGCAATAAACTCGAACTGTTGAGACGTTAATTACTAATAACAACGAAAAAGGTCTATACTTCATTTGACCAAAATAATTATGATCAATAAACGTCTTTTAATAAAAAACCTTCTCGCGCACAATGACGAGAGTTCTTTTTATGACAAAAAGCGAAAGATTGATTTAGGAAGTAAAGAAGGCAAAGCAAAGTTTTTAAAACATGTATGCGCCCTTAGCAACAGCAATCCAAAAAATAATAGCTATATCGTAGTAGGCGTGGAAGACGAAGGCAACGAAATACGAGGCGTCGATTTCTTTGACGATAGTAAAATTCAAAACCTTATTAATGCTTATCTATCCAATCCTCCTTTGGTTTCTTACGAAAACGTAATGTTTCCTCATTTACCCGATGATAAAGTAGTTGGCTTGGTAAGTATTCGCCCTACTGGAGAAATTACTTCGCTTAGAAAGAATATCTGGAAATATTGGGGTGGGTCTATATTTTTACGAGACGGAAGCATTTCTATGCCCAAAGATTTTGATATTGAAATCAAAGATGTGAATTCAGAAATTGTGCAAGCCATTGAAAACAAGGCCAAAAACAATATTGAACTCACCTTAGATGGAGTTATTGACTTTATAAATAATCGACACGCAAGTTTGGATTCTCACTACAAAGTATTTCAAGAAGTGTTTGTAGTGTGTTGGGCTGGTAATACCAAACAAGTAAAAGGAGATACTTATTATTCTCGCGTAGATATAGAGCTAATTAATGAACAAGTACGTTTGTTTTATTCGGCCTTAGATGAAGTAAGTATTTCTTATACAGAAGATGAATTTAAAATAACTGAATACGTTCACTTAGGACTCAATAATCAGTTTCAGTATTACCCATTGGAAGAAGTGACAATACATTTTAGAGAAAATGGATTCTATAATATTGAAACCAAGCTTACTTTTCAGCCTCCAAAATTCAATAAAAAAACACTATTTCATATCTACAACGCTAATAATGCGCTAGGCGAAAAGCTGAAGAAAAACATTCCGTTAAACCCTCGAGAGGAGAAAGATCTTTTGCATTTACCCGCTACGTATCTAATTTGCTATCTCAATGATTTTCAAGATGCAAAAGATAAATTAGTAGAATTGAAGCCATTTTTGAAACAAAGAGAAGAAAATCTATACCAATCCTATAAAGAGTCGCTGCGTATTCTGCGAAAAGTGAAGTACAGCTAAGGATGCTTTCGGCTTATTTTTATATCTTTAAAATTCAACTATCAAAACACTTTCTATGGGACTTTTTGACAAAATAAAAGAGAAACTCACTCACGAATTTATAGACATTGTCGAATGGCTTGACTATACCGATGATACCATATGCCATCGATTTGAGCGGTATCAAAATGAAATAAAAAACGGAGCTAAATTAATTGTTCGAGAAGGACAAACCGCCGTCTTTGTGAATGAAGGAAAATTGGCAGATGTTTTTGAACCTGGAACGTATACTTTAGACACTCAAAATCTTCCAATTTTAGCAACGCTTAAAGGATGGAAATATGGCTTTAACAGTCCATTTAAAGCCGAAGTATACTTTGTAAACACACATCTATTTACAGACGAAAAATGGGGTACTAAAAATCCCATTACTCTTAATGATGAGCGATTTGGTTTGGTAGAAATTCGAGCCTTCGGAACCTATGCATTTAGAATTAGTGATGCAGGCAAATTCATTATTGATATTGTTGGAACGGACAATAATTTCACCAATTTCGAAATTAATGAACATTTAAAAAGTCTTATTGCTACTCGATTTACCGACACAGTTGGTGAGGCTAATTTGCCTATCGAATTATATGCTGCAAACACTTCTGAACTCAGTGAAACTTGTAAAGAAGTTATGCAACCTGAATTTCAAAGTGTTGGGATCACACTGGAAAAATTCTTTATTGAAAACGTATCCATGCCAGAGGATCTCAAAAAAGAAATTTTTGAATATAGTCGCATAGATAAATTAGATCTGGATAAACTCACAAAATTCAAAACGGCCAAAGCCATAGAAGCTGCAGCAGCCAATGAAGGTGGAACCGCAGGCGCAGGAATGGGAATGGGAATGGGCTTTGTTCTCGCTCAACAAATGGGAGGTATGATGAGTCCACAAATGGGTGGATCACAACAAAATCCATTGCAACAACAAGTAGTGATGCCACCGCCAATACCGGCAGCAATTCAATATTTCTATGCTTCGAACGGACAACAAGCTGGACCCGTTAGCTTAGAACAATTAAGAGCTTTGTTCGCCAATAGAACTGTAAACAAAGATTCGCTCGTTTGGAAACAAGGAATGGCTAACTGGATGCCTTTAAAGGACGTGGAAGAATTAAAGGCATTTTTAGGGGGCAGTACTCCTCCGCCTTTACCAGGAGTGTAGTTCGTTGAAAAATGCAAAAAACCCCTACTCAAAAGTCTGAACTTAAAAAATCCTGCATTAACTGTGGGGCAGAGCTTCGCTATGCCCCAGGTACTACTGAACTCCAATGCGAATACTGCGGTCACACTGAGACTATCGAACCGCTCGATGAGAGCTTTGAAGAATTGGAGTTAAAGCCCTATTTAGAACAAATGGGATCGCTTTCTCATAGCGAAGCAATTAGTATTTTGCATTGTAAAAATTGTGGGGCAAATCAGCATATAGAAGAAAATTACAAATCCTTGCATTGTGTTTATTGTAGTATGCCTCTAATCATTGAAGACGCATATAAGGAAGATTGGATTCTGCCAGGCGCCGTTTTACCCTTTCAGCTAAACTCGCAAAAAGCGCATCAAATTTTTCAACAATGGGTGAAAAAATTGTGGTTTGCTCCCAATAAACTGAAAAAGGCTGCATTAGATCCACAAAATACAAAAGGCTTATATGTGCCTTATTGGACGTTTGATGCCCAGCTGTATGCCACATATACAGGACAGAGAGGGGATTATTATTATGTTTCGGTTCCTTATACTACAACGGTTAATGGTAAAACAGTGACACGAACAAGGCAAGAACGCAGAACACGTTGGACACCCGCCAGTGGAGATATTTCTGGTTTTGTGGATGATACGCTTATCAAAGCTTCGAAACAAAAGGCAGGTGTTATTCCTCGAAAAATCGCGAGATGGAATTTAAAAGATTTGCAGGCATTCGACAGCAGTTACCTGGCAGGTTTTGTAACCGAAAAGTATACCATTCCGTTAAAGGATGGTCATCTAGAGGCCAATAAAGAGGCGAGGAACATAGCAGATAGATGGGCGCGCCGAGATATAGGAGGAGACACACAACGTGTTTCTTCAATCAATATGAAATTGTCCCAAGAGACTTTTAAACATATTTTACTACCTGTTTATGTGAGTGCCTACCATTTTAAAAGCAAACGCTACAACTTTTTCGTCAATGGACAGACTGGAACACTCGCAGGGGATCGTCCATATTCTTTTTGGAAGATTTTCTTTTTGGTTTTGAGTATTATTTTAATCATCGCCATTTTATTTTTTGTAGCGAATACACAATAGGTATGAGAACATTTGTTGTAGGAGATATTCACAGCGGATTAAGAGCCTTGCAACAAGTGCTGGATAAGGTACAACCGCGAAACGATGATGTTTTTGTCTTTTTAGGAGATTACGTTGATGGGTGGAGCGATGCGGCAGAAACAGTTGAGTTTTTAATTAATTTTTCTGAAAAATACCAATGCGTTTTTATTCGTGGAAATCACGATTATTTGGTACATCGATACCTCAAACATAATGATCAAAACCCCATGTGGTTAGCGCATGGCGGAACCGCTAGTAAACTGAGTTACGATCGTCTTTCTGAAGGCGCAATAAAAGAACACCTTCATTTTTATGAAGGCCTCACCAATTATCATATCGATGGGAAAAACAGACTTTATGTTCATGCCGGATTCACCAATGTAAATGGCATCCAACATGAATATTTCGATAATCTTGTTTTCTGGGATCGTACGTTGTGGGAATTAGTCTGTGCCATGGATTCATCTGTTCGTCCTAAGGACCTCAATTATCCGAAAAGACTAACCCATTATCATGAAATTTATATTGGACATACGCCTGTAACTCGAATGGGCAGTGATTTGCCATTACAACGAGCTAATGTTTGGAATATAGATACAGGTGCCGCCTTTAAAGGGTCGCTTACTATTTTAGATGTAGATACCAAAGAATTTTGGCAAAGTGATTCCGTTTATAAGCTCTATCCAGATGAGGATGGTAGAAATTAATCAGGCTGTAATGCGATAGCTACCTCTTGGGTAACAACTAACTCACAATCCACTCCATTTTGTACAGTAATCGTTTCTGATACGAACGTTTGGAAACCATCTCCTGTTACCACTAATACATAAGCTCCTTCACGATCTTGAGCTCCTATATAAGAGCTAGAAGGGCTGTTGAATTGTAATGCTTCTGAAAAAGTTCCATCGGTAGCTGTCACAGTTGCTGCATTTCCAGTAATAGCTTGTCCATTGGAAGCATTCGACAAGGTTACCGAAAGTCCAGAACGCGTAGTTAAACCATTACAGGGATCTTGCTCCATGGTATCTCCTCCATTGTCATCACTACCGCAAGCTATACACATCATTAAAATAAAACCGAACAGGAATTTCTTCATCTCTAAATATTTTGAATCGAAAGATACGATTTAAAATAAAAAACTGCTCCTTGAAAAAAACAAGAAGCAGTTTTATGTTTAACCATTTAATCTATGCACGACCATGGTCATGATCATCTTGCCATTTTTTTAAATCGGCCCATTTTCCTTCGTGCGCCATTTTGGCCTGATTCGGCCAAGATCCAGGATTATGGACGCGATAACGTTCGCCTTTACTATCTAGTATTTCTTGTAATCTAGAGACTGCTGTGCTTGCTAAAATTCCCCAAGAAGTAACACCGTTATCTTTAAATAATTCTTGGATTTTTGGACCTATCCCCTCGACTACTGTTAAATCATCTTCCTTAATTTTCTTTCCAAAAGCAGCTTTTGCTGCCGATGCATCGAAAATTACTCCGGAAGCTGCACCAGCCGCGAATGAAGAAGCCATAGATCCAGTAGCACTACCTCCAGCAATGCCAGAAGAGGTTGGTTGAGCTTTTAAACTTGCCTTGCATTTTGCCAAATCAGCTTCAAGCTCTGCATTTTTAGTTCTCCATAAATCAATATCGGCGCTATTGTCATTTCCTTTAGCAAATAGACGGCCTAATAAGTATCCAAAGAGGGCACTTAACAACCCAATAAGCAATGGAATTAATATACATAAGTTCATAATTAATATTTTTTGTGATGGTTATTTTTAATTAACTGTAACAACGGTTCGTCTATTTTGAGCCCGTCCTTCTTCGGTATTATTGCTTGCTATTGGTTCATCTGGACCTTTACCAGCTGTTTCGATCTTAGCTTCAGATATACCATTTTGAACAAGATATCCTTTTGCAAAATCTGCTCGTTCTTTACTAATCGAAATATTACCCGCACGGCTCCCCGTATTATCTGTATGTCCTGTTACAATAGCTTTACTGCCATTGGTTTTATCAAGATAACGAACGATGTCTGCTACTTTCGAACGCTGTTCTGCTGTAAGATTGATATTGGTAGATCCCGTAGCAAAGTTCAATACTAGCGGGTCTGCTTGTATCTTAGCGCGCAATGCTTCTAAAGCAGCCAATTCCGCCGCTGCAGAATCTTCGGTAGCCGTAGAAATACCGAAATTAACCGGACCTTTAAACAGAGTACCATCCGGCACTAATTCGTCATTTAAAGTTCCAAAAAGGTTCATTCTTGAAGAAGGAATACCTCTACTAATTAAGTAATTCTTGACCGAATTGGCCCTTGCCAATCCTAGATTTGGAAAGGCAGAAGTATTTTCTTCGGCCGAAGTATACAGTCCCGTAATGTCTACAGACTTCCCTTCATTTCCAGTTAAATAAATTTGAAGTTCATCGATTCCTCCATTCACACTCTCCGAAACAGGTCTGATAATATTATACTCAGAGGCATTAAAATTGAAGTTGTCATTGCTACTAAACGAGAAATCTCCGTTAGCGTCCATCATTTTAAAAGGATGAACTGTAGCTTCTTTTGGTGTTGTGGTACCGTCTGGTTCCTCACCATCTGTAGTATCGACTACTTTTTCTTTATGGGTGTCACTGCTTACAGAAGCATCGCCTCCGCAACAGTATTTCCAGTAAAAATAAGTGCCAATAAGAATGGTGAGCAAAATACCGAGCAGGTACAATGCTTTTTTACTCATTTGAACGTATTTATGGTTAATGCACCTACAAGTTACTAAATAATCTATACTGATTATAAGGTAGTTAAGCTGAAAGCCTCATTTTTCGTTTTAGGATATAAAAAACCCGTTAAAGTACATTAACGGGTTTTTAATTTTATTTATAAGAAAGAAATTCGTTTTAAAATCTCTTTATAGTGTAAGTCCTGCGTTCGTTTTTTACATGACAACCATCTTCCCTGAGAACGACCATAATCTCGGGAGAGACAAAATTCTCATATCCTTTACCAGAAACAAGTATTCTATAAGTACCTGGGCTATCATAAGCTCCACCATAAATTCGCGTAGAATCTTCACTATTCGTCAACAAGCTCATTCTTTCACGATGAGCTCCATCTTTAGCTGTAACAATAATTCCAGCATCTATAAATTCATTGCTTTCACTATCTCGAATTTCTATTGACAGCCCAATAGCATTAATGACCGAATTACAAGGTTCTCCTTCCTCTTCATCACTAGAACATGCACAAGCAAAGAACGCCAATCCAATGAATAGTATAAAACTTTTAGTGAAAGCCACAATTATAGATCGAACTTAATCCCTTGCGCTAAAGGCAGCTCAGTTGTATAATTAATGGTATTGGTTTGACGACGCATATAAACTTTCCATGCATCACTTCCACTTTCGCGACCACCACCAGTTTCTTTTTCTCCTCCAAAGGCTCCACCTATTTCTGCGCCCGATGTTCCTATGTTTACGTTGGCAATTCCACAATCACTTCCTGCATGACTTAAAAAGCGTTCCGCCTCTCTTAAGTTGTTCGTCATGATAGCACTAGATAATCCTTGCTTTACTCCGTTTTGAAGATCTAAAGCATCTTCTACAGTTCCAGAATATTTCAATAAGTATAATACCGGTGCAAAAGTTTCATGTTGCACAATTTCAAACGAATTTTCCGCTTCGGCAATTGCTGGCTTTACATAACATCCACTTTCGTAGCCTTCACCATCTAACACTCCACCTTCTACTACAATATTTCCTCCTTCGGCAACAACCTGCTCCAACGCTTTATTGTACATAGCAACGGCATCGGTATCTATTAACGGTCCAACATGATTGTTTTCGTCTAGTGGATTTCCAATTCGTAATTGACCATATGCTGCAACTACAGCATCCTTTACCTGATTGTAAATACTTTCATGTATAATTAATCGACGTGTTGAGGTACAGCGCTGTCCAGCGGTTCCAACGGCACCAAAAACGGCACCAATAACTGTCATTTTAATATCTGCATCTGGAGTTACAATAATTGCATTGTTTCCACCTAATTCCAAAAGAGATTTTCCAAGTCGTTCTCCAACGGTTCTTCCAACAATCTTACCCATACGCGTAGACCCTGTCGCCGAAACCAAAGGAACTCGAGTATCTGTAGTCATATATTCTCCAACTTTATAGTCTCCATTAATCAAACAAGAAATTCCTTCTGGAAGATTATTATCTGCAAATACTTTGGCCGCAATCTTTTGACACGCTACACCACACATAGGTGCTTTTTCCGAAGGTTTCCAAACACATACATCTCCACAAATCCACGCCAAAGCTGTATTCCATGCCCAAACCGCCACTGGAAAATTAAAGGCCGAAATTATTCCTACCACTCCTAAAGGATGGTATTGTTCGTACATTCGGTGACCCGGACGTTCACTATGCATGGTTAGTCCGTGCAATTGTCGTGAAAGACCTACTGCAAAATCGCAGATGTCGATCATCTCTTGAACTTCTCCTAATCCTTCTTGATAGCTTTTACCCATTTCGTAAGAAACCAATTTCCCAAGTGGCTCTTTTAGACGACGTAGCTCTTCCCCAAACTGTCGAACTACTTCGCCACGTTGCGGAGCTGGCATAACTCTCCACGTTTTAAACGCAGAAGTTGCCGAATCCATTACTTGTTCATATTCTTCTTTTGAAGTGGTTGTTACTTTACCAATTAATGCTCCATCTACCGGTGAATAAGAAGCAATTTCTTGTCCTCCTGGCATCCAGTTAGATCCTGTAGAAGTACCTGGGTTCACGTCCTGTATTCCTAATTGTTTAAGTGCTTCGTCCATTCCGAAGCTATTGGCTATGCTTGACATAGTTATAGTGTTTTATAAGATTCAAAAATATTGCTGCGAAGGTAGCGATTTGCTAGAAGATATTGAAACTAAAAGAAGTCGGGTTACGGTTGAATTTCTGACTTAATCCAATTGCCCTTTTCCTGAAGGTATAAAACCCTTCTATGGAATCGTGAATCTTCAAATTCCAGAAATTCCATTTGTATCGGCTCTATCTTAAAACCTTTCCAATGATTAGGTCTGGGAATGGTTCGTTCTTGGTTTGCGGTTAAAAAAGTTTCATAGGTTTCCTTCAATACCTCAAATTGCGCTATGGGTTTACTCTGCTCAGAAATTGAACTTACGGCTTGAGAGGATTTATTTCTTTCAGAAAAATAACGATCGGCATCTTTGTCATCTATTTCGGAAGCAACTCCTTGAATTCTAATTTGGCGTCGTAATGATTCCCACCAAAACGTAAGGGCAACATGGGAATTTTGATTTATTTCTTTTGCCTTCACCGAATTCAATGAGCTCGTGATGATAAGATAGGGATATCTGAATTCTTTTAAAGATACATTTCGAGCGTTTGGGAAGCCATTTAATCCAATGGTGGACAAAACACAGGCAGCCGGAAACGCATAATTGGAATTTAAAATTGCGTGATCAATCCAACGGGATAAGGTATGGTAAGGTTCTGGTAATTTTTCTTGAAGTATTTTAGTCATCTCCCGTGAAACGATCATCTGTCTCCATAATGGTTCCACAATTGGAACAAGTGCGGAGCTCTTCAGAATTGTAATACGTTTTGAAATGAGGAAGAAAGTCTTTCTCTACATCCAGTAATTCGAAATAAACTTCATGCAATTTGGTATTGCAATTATCACAAAACCATAAGAGTCCATCTGTATAACCCTGCCCAGCGCGTTTTCTTTCAACTACTAGACCAATCGAATTTTCTCCACGTACAGGAGAATGTGGTGTTTTGGCAGGATGTAAGTACATGTCTCCAGGGCCTAACGGCAACACTTTTCGTTTGCCATCTTCTTGCACAATGAGTTCGATATTCCCTTCCAATTGGTAGAACAACTCTTCCGTTTCGTTGTAATGATAGTCTTTTCTCGCGTTGGGTCCTCCAACAATCATGACAATATAGTCTCCGGAATCTACATACAGGTTTTTATTCCCAACTGGTGGTTTAAGAAGTGCTCTGTTGTCTTCTATCCACTGATTTAAATTGAAAGGTTTAGAAATAGCCATTGCCGTATCATTATGTGTTTGCATAAAAATACGGCAATTGGTACTTATATAAAAGTGTTATATAATTTACTTTTGATAGAAAAGTTGGGTAAAATACAAATTCCCATCTTCATTTGGAACCACTCCAAAACCAGCGTGTGTATAATTCCCTTCCAAGACCTTTTTGTGAGAAGGACTGTTTAACCAAGCGTTTACTAATGCATCTGCCGATTGATATCCGTATCCAACGGTTTCACCAACTTTCGACGCACCCTGATTTCTCAAACCGCTAGAACGTTCGCTAAAATTATCATGACTAATTTGATCATTAGAAATCATATAATCGGTGTGAGCTACAGCATAGGCAGAAGCGTATCTTCTATCCAAACGCAATGCCGGTAGATTAATACTAGCCCTGTGTTCATTCACAACGGTTAGGATTTCTTGAGCCATTTGCCAATCGGTTTTATTGGCAAGACTTAGATCAATTGATAAATCTGTAGATTGTTCTTCAGTGATTGGTTCATCTTTCGAACATGAGATAGTCGTCAAAGCGACTACCATAATAAGTAGGCAAGTTTTTAAAGATTTCATAAGTACGGGGGACATCAAATTTGGGGCTTGATGCTGATGTAAATGTAGGAAAAAAATTCAATAAAACAACACTTAAACGTTGATTATGTGAATTTCATCGATGTTTTTAATGAAAAACGACTGAATTTCTTACAATAAAAATTTAGCTCACCCTCGGAAAACAGCGGGATTTCACCTATCTTAGTGACCAAATCAAGTCAAAATGAAAAAATTTCAAATTTTAACACTTTTCATCGGATTTTTTGTGCTTTTCAGCTGTGATAATTCCAAAAATGAAAAAAATACGTCAGAATTTACAGACAATTCTAATGCGCCAACTTCCCAAAATTTCGGAATTGTGATACATGGTGGAGCAGGTACTATTTTGAAAAAAAATATGACAGATTCATTAGAAGCTGCTTACCTAGCAAAACTGGAAGAGGCGATTCGAGTGGGACATGAAGTTCTGAAAAATGGTGGCGATGCCATGGAAGCAGTTACTAAAACAATCAATATCATGGAAGATTCCCCGCTTTTTAATGCAGGAAAAGGAGCCGTTTTTACGCATGAAGAAACCAACGAACTGGATGCGTCGGTAATGGATGGAAAAACCTTAAACGCCGGAGCCGTAGCAGGAGTCACTCATATTAAAAATCCTATAGATCTTGCGGTAGAAGTGATGGATAAAAGCGATCATGTGATGCTCGCAGGAACCGGAGCCGAAGTATTTGCCCAGACGCGAGGCATCGAATTAACCGATCCTTCTTACTTTCATACCGATAGAAGATATCAATCTCTGCAGCGTATTAAAGAACGAGAAAAAACTGAACTCGACCATGATGGTTCAACGAGCGCTACTATTAAGAAATACGAATTCGAAGATCCCTTTATTAAAGATTCCAAATTTGGTACGGTTGGTTGTGCTGCTTTAGACAAAAATGGTAATCTTGCTGCTGGAACTTCCACAGGAGGAATGACTAATAAGCGCTGGAATCGCATTGGTGATGCACCTATCATTGGAGCAGGCACCTATGCAAATAATGCGACTTGCGCAGTATCGTCAACAGGCTGGGGAGAATTCTTTATAAGAGCTATGGTAGCTCATGATATTTCGGCAATGATGGAATATAAAGGAGTGAGTCTTCAAGAAGCCGCCCGTGAAGTGATACAAGAAAAAGTACCTCAGCTTGGAGGAGATGGTGGTATAGTAGCTATTGACAAAGAAGGTAACGTGGCCATGGAATTCAACACTGCTGGAATGTATCGAGCCCACATGAACGCCCAAGGCGAACTAATTGTAAAAATCTATAAAGAAGACTAATTGTGAAACCCCCTTATTACGCCGTTATTTTTACCAACTTACAGACTCCAGATACCGAAGGTTATTCTGAAATGGCACTCGCCATGGAAACGCTCGCTAAGAAGCAACCTGGCTATTTGGGCTTAGAGCATGCACGTGACGAAATTGCCATAACAATTAGTTACTGGGAAAGTTTAGAAGCTATTTCCAATTGGAAGATGAACTTAGATCATTTGGAGGCCCAAAAGATGGGTAAGCAAAAGTGGTACGAATGGTATAAAACACGTATTTGTAGGGTAGAACGAGCCTATGAATTTGAAAAACAATAATACTAACGCAACCCTTTATATAAAGCGCTATCTTATATAAGTATTCACAAAAAAGAACAGCCTATAGCGTACGATTACTTTTAACTAACATCCAAATTTCAGATGAATATAAAAAGTTCTCCTCTTGCGGTATGCATTATTGCTATTCTTATTACACTTCTTTTTTATAAACAAGGTATTGGTCTTAATTTACTTTTGTTTGATATATTGTTCTTTGCCGGACTGATATTCACCAAACAGTTTTCTATTCGTAATCGAACCCAACTAATCACAGGCCTGGGCTTTATGCTTACGTCTCTTTTCACTGTTGTTTCGTACACTATATATGGGTATGTTATTCATTTTTTAGCATTGTTCCTATTTGTAGGAACTCTTAATTATGCCAAGAGCAGATCGTTAATTACTTCTCTAGGAATAGCTACAGTAGGTCTATTTACTTCTCAAATTGAATTTGTTAAACAAATTATTGAATCGCAAATACAAGGCAAGAGAGCTGGGCGTGTTTTATGGAAAAGCCGAATATTTGTAGCTCCTGTTTTAATCATTTTTGTATTTATTGGAATTTATAGTTTCTCGAATGCAAAGTTTGGATCCATTATGGGTAGTATAGGAATTTGGATTCAAAACACTATTAATTTTGTATTCTCTACGGTAGATTTCGCTTTAGTATTTACATTTATTCTTGCCCTAATTATCGGAGCATTTTTATGGATGCGAACGTCCGATAAAGGTATTGAAAACACAGATCGAACGGCCTCAGAAATCTTAACTAGAAAACCGCGAAGAGTAAAACGTGATTTTAAACTCAAGGCTCTAGTAAACGAGTATAAATCTGGTGTTTTCTTGCTAATTGCATTAAATTTACTATTACTACTTCTCAATTCCCTTGATGTATATTGGGTATGGTTTAATTTTGAATGGGATGGACAAACATTGAAAGAGTATGTACATGAAGGAACTTATTTTTTAATATTCTCTATTCTTATTTCCATTGCTGTCGTATTGTATTTCTTTAGAGGCAACCTCAACTTTTATAAAAAGAACAAAGTTCTTACAATACTCAGTTATACTTGGCTCATTCAAAATGCCGTACTGGCTATTTCTGTTGGTATTCGAAACTTCAGATATATTGAGCATTTTTCCTTAGCCTACAAACGAATAGGGGTTGTTCTGTTTTTAGCGTTAACTCTTTATGGTCTGTACACCGTTTTTGTAAAAATTCAACATAAAAAATCGGCCTTTTATTTGTTTAAAACCAACGCTCTAGCCATTTATATAATGCTGCTAGTTTCGTCATTCATTAATTGGGATTCGACCATTGCTCAATATAACTTCGCTCATTCAGATTCATCTTATGTACACTTAGATTACTTATCTAGGCTGTCTGACAAATCCCTTTATGCTTTGGATATTTCCGAAAATCAATTAAAAGAAATCGATCAATACCAAAAGGCAAAATTCCTTCATGAGAAAAACGAATTAACCTATTCAGATTATTATTCCAAAATACAAAGACGAAAGGCATCTTTTAAAGAAAAATGGGAGTCTAAAAATTGGTTGTCTTGGAATTTAGCAGAGTATAACACCTATCAAAAGTTATACAAACGCTAAGTGTTTTGTTAAATATCTGCCAAATGTTAAAACTCCACATACGAAAGGGAATGAAATGCCCGTTAATGCATTAATTCCCTCTCGTTCTTAGAACACCTCCAAAATTTCTTCCAAAATTCTAGCTGCGAAGTCCCTCCATCGCAACCAATTTTATCGTATTTTTAATTGGGTAATTTTCAGTGTACTAACTATTCTGAATTCCCGCTAAAACCATCATGTATGAAGCAGCTTAGCCGTCTTTTAATTTTGGCACTTCTCGCCATTTTCTCTTCTTGTAACAACAAAAAGGAAGTTTCTGAAACCGACAATCTCTTTACATTTAAAGAATACATTTCTTCTAATTCTTATGGCCAAAGAAGTGTTGCGAGCCCAATTACAATTCAATTGTCCCAACCGTTGGAACAATTCGATATTACGCAAGAATTACCCTCAGAGTATGTGAAAATACACCCAAAGACTTCGGGGAAATTGCTCATTGAAAATGGCCGCACTTTAGTCTTTCAGCCTGATGCTCCTCTTGAACCAGATACCGAATATGCTGTTTCTGTATTGCTTCATAAATTATATGAAGATCTTCCCAAGGAATATCGCACTTACACCTTCGGGTTCAAAACTATTGCTCCCAACTTTAAAGTCGACTTAGGAAACCTACAATCGTACTCTAAAGAATGGCAATACCTTTCCGGAACGCTCGAAACCAGTGATGTTGTTCCTATTGATAAAGCCAAAAATCTAGTTGAAGCATTACAAGGGAAAAAGAATCTTACCGTCAAATGGGCTCAAGAAGATGGAGCAGGGCAATTTTTTAATTTTACGATTGACAGTATTCAACGGCAAATAGAAGATTCTTCTATCACTATTTCTTGGAACGGAAAATCGATTAAGAGTGATTTTAAAGGAGAGAATACCTTTGCCATTCCTGGACAAAATAATTTTAAGGTCTTAGATTTAAAAAGTAGTTACGCGCCTCAGTCTGCATTGAGCATTAATTTTTCCGATCCGCTTTTAGAGAATCAAAATTTTGCAGGACTAGTTGCAATCGAAAATGCAGAATCCTTACGTTTTGAGGTAGACGGAAATGTGCTTCATGTATATCCTTCCAATCGCATCTTAGGCGATGTTCGTGTCACTTTGTTCAACGGAATTAAAAACACCAGCAACTTTACTTTAAAAAATGAATTTTCCGAATTAGTGTCGTTCGAACAATTAAAACCTGCAGTCCAGCTTATTTCGAAAGGTGTGATTTTGCCCAATGCAGAAAACACTCCCATTTACTTTAAGGCTGTTAATTTGTCAAAAATAGATGTTCGTATTATAAAAGTCTACGAAGACAATATGTTGCAATTTTTACAAAGTGCCAACCTCAATAATTCGAATATATATTACATGAAACCTGTGGGTAGACGAATCGCTAAAAAAACGATTGATTTACAGGATAAAAGTATAGGAGATGATGGTTTATGGAAAGCATATGGAGTCAATTTATCCGAATACTTTAAAGCAGATCCTGGTGCCTTGTATCGAATTGAATTCAGTTTTAAAAAGGAATACACTTCGTACGATTGTAACGCTATTGCCGATAGTACTACAGAAGAAGATGAGAGTTATGATGATTCTTTCTCCGAAAGTTATCCAACTGACACCGATGAAGAAGAGTTGGAAGAACAATATTGGGATAATGAAATCTACAATTATCGCCGCTATAATTACAATTGGCGACAACGTGATAATCCCTGTCATTTGGCCTACTACAACGAAGATCGCGTGGTAAGTACAAATGTATTAGGGAGTGATCTAGCAATGATTGTTAAAAAAGGAAATAATAAATCGTATCATTTTGCTATTACCAATCTGCTCACCACTGCTCCTCAACCCAACGCAAAAATAAATTTATACAACTACCAGCAACAACTTCTAGGAACCGCCACCACAGACAACGACGGAATGGCTATTTTCGATTCTGATAAAACAGTAGCTTTCGCGGTTGCCCAAAAAGGAAGTAATTACGCCTACGCCAAACTAGAAGATGGCAATGCTCTCTCTTTAAGTAAATTTGATGTTTCAGGAAGAACTCTTGAAAAAGGATTAAAAGGATTTATTTATACCGAACGCGGCGTATACCGCCCCGGAGATCGTATTCACCTCACCTTTGCCATTAATGACAATAACAATCCCCTTCCTGCTAATCATCCCGTTACCTTAGAAGTAACAGATGCGCGTGGTAAACTAGTAGAACGTACAGTTCAAAATCAAGGAGTAAACAACTTCTATCACTTTCCCATAAACACAGATGCAAATGCACCAACTGGAAATTGGAATGCATTGATAAAAGTAGGTGGGGCTACCTTCAGCAAAAGTTTAAAAGTGGCTACCATTAAGCCCAACCGTCTCAAAATTAAATTAGACTTTAAAGACAATATTCTCGACGCAACCAAAGCTATTGAAGGATCGGCAGAAGGGCTTTGGCTTCATGGTGCACCCGCCAGAAATTTGAATATTGAAATGGATGCTACGCTGCGCGCTACTAACACAGCTTTTAAGCAGTTTACGGGATACAATTTTAACGACCCTGTACGATCCTTTCAAGAAGTAGAAATTCCAATAATTGATACACAACTATCTGAAAGCGGAATTACCAATTTTTCTAAAAAAGTAGACATAAGTAACAAGGCTCCGGGAATGCTTCAAGCCACTTTTCTCACAAAAATTTTTGAAGGTGGGGGTGACTTTTCACTAGATGTTTTTACTAAGAATCTTGCCCCCTATTCACATTTTGTCGGACTTCGTGCCCCAGAACCTCATAAATATGGTTCCTACTATACGGATCAAGATACCGAATTTGATGTCGCAACCGTCGATGCCCAAGGAAAGGCCAATGGCAACCGCACTTTAGATGTAGAAGTTTTTAAAATTGAATGGCGTTGGTGGTGGAATCGAGGGTACGACAACCTTTCGCGATATGAAAATGCAAGAGTACATCGTCCAATGCAAAACTTTACAGTGACTACTGCTACAGACGGAAAGGCAAACTTTAAACTTAATATTCCCGAAAATGAAGGTGGTCGTTATCTCATACGTGTAAAGGATAAAATTTCTGGTCACGCCACAGGACAAGTAACATATTTTTATAGAAATTGGTGGAAACGTCCAAGTGATGGAAATAGCGAAAGTTCAAAAATGTTGGTTTTTTCGACCGATAAAGAAACATATAATGTAGGGGAGAATGCCACACTTACTTTCCCGTCGGGAGGCGAAGGTAGAGCACTCGTTAGCATTGAAAATGGCACCGAAGTCTTGTCTAAGCAATGGGTAAAAACAAAACAAGGCGAGACCCAAGTACAAGTTCCTATAAGTGAAGAAATGGCACCCAACGTGTTTGTGAATATCTCGTTGTTACAACCACATGCCAAAACAGAAAACGATTTACCAATACGTCTTTACGGAGTCGTTCCCATAGGCGTTGAAAATCCGAGTACTATTTTAGAACCACAATTGGACATGCCAGATGTACTTCAACCTGAAGAAACATTTACACTGTCTGTTTCCGAAAAAAATAACAAGGCCATGACCTATACGGTCGCTCTTGTAGATGAAGGCCTTCTAGATCTTACCCGTTTTCCAACACCAAGGATTCATGATGCCTTTTATACACGTGAGGCGCTAGGTGTAAAAACATTCGACATTTTTGACGATGTCATTGGTGCTTACTCAGGAAGTGTAAACAATATTTACGCCATTGGTGGAGGTGGTGATGCAGCAGGTGCAAAAAATCGTAAAGCCGATCGATTTAAGCCCGTAGTTCACTATATAGGACCTTTTTATCTCAATGCAGGATCGACAGCTAAACACGAAATTAGTATGCCTAACTATATTGGTTCGGTACGTACGATGGTGATTGCCGGAGATAACGCCAAAAATGCCTATGGTAAAACAGACCAAACAACACCCGTGCGAAAACCACTTATGGTTTTGGCATCGCTGCCAAGACAATTGGCTCCTGGTGAAAAAATTACACTTCCTGTAACGGTTTTTGCTATGGAAGCCAAGGTGAAACGAGCCGATGTCTCTATAAAATTAGGAGACGCTTTAAAACCAATTGGCAGCACTTCAAAACGCATCAATTTTACGGAACCTGGAGAACAAATCGTAAATTTTGAATTTGAAGTTTTACCGGCTACAACATTTCAAACCATCGAAGTAAGTGCTTCTGGGAGCGGTGAAGTGGCCTCTTCGAAAGTTGAAATTGATGTAGAAAACCCCAATCCTATCTCTCAAAAAACAACCCAGTATACTCTTTCGGCAAATGCTTCCGAAACGACTAACTTTAACACCTTTGGGGTAAGCGGGACCAATGGCGCTGTACTGGAGTTATCTACGCTTCCTCCTATGGATTTTAGTAGAAGAATGGAATATCTCATTCGGTATCCTCATGGTTGTATTGAACAGACAACTTCAGGAGCATTCCCTCAATTATTTTTAGATGATGTTTTTGATATAACCTTCGACAAAAAACAAGAAATTAAGGGAAATATCGAAGCAGCTATTAAGCGACTTGGAAACTTTCAAATAGGAAGTGGTGGTCTCTCGTACTGGCCTGGGGAAAGAGAAGCTGATAACTGGGGAACTAATTATGCTGGTCATTTTATGCTAGAGGCCAAGCAAAAGGGGTATGTTCTACCTATCACTTTCTTAAGGAATTGGCTACGCTATCAAAAGAGCGAAGCACGTCAATGGCGTAACGCAAATACTTCCTATAATTCATCCTTAATACAGGCGTATAGATTATATACACTCGCCTTAGCTGGACAACCAGAATTGGCAGCTATGAATCGTCTTCGGGAATCCAACAATTTGAGTAATGATGCTAAATGGAGATTGGCCGCGGCTTATGCCTTAGCTGGAAAGAAAAAAGTAGCACAAGAATTAACCAAGACCGCCAATATTAATTTCATTTCTCAGCGCTATGACTATTACACCTATGGCAGTCCGTTTAGAAACAAAGCGATGGCTTTAGAAACAATGGCTATTCTTGAAGATCCAAAACAACGTTCGGTTGCCGAATCTCTAGCAAAAGAACTGTCCTCACAGCGTTGGTATAGCACACAGGAAACTGCTTATGGTTTGCTTGCCATGGCCAAAATGGTTCAAAAGAACGGAGGAAAAGCATTAGAGGTTTCATATACACAAAATGGAAAATCGACAACGGTAAAAACGAATCGCTCGGTCGCTCAAAGAGACCTTCCTATTAGCATGGGATCCAATTCGATTTCCGTAAGTAATAAACAAGGAAACACCGTTTTTGTTACCTTGGCTCAAAAAGGGAAATTACCCTTGGGAGATGAATTGGCAGATCGTAAAAATTTTGTGATCCAGTCGCAATACTTGGACGGCAATGGAAAAACACTCAATATCAAGAATCTTCGTCAAGGATCGGAAATCATCGCAAAAGTTGTAGTAACAAATACATCGAATGACTTTGTAGACAATATTGCATTAACCAAACTTTTCCCGGGAGGTTGGGAAATTGTGAACACTAGTTTTACAGCATTGGAAGGCGGCGCAAAAAGCAGTGCACGTTATACCGATATTCGAGACGACAGAGTAAATTTCTACTTTTCCTTAGGGGCTAAACAATCTAAATCTTTTGTGGTTAAATTAAATGCTTCCTACTTAGGGACATATTATCTGCCGGGGACGCAGGTCGAGGCAATGTATGACAATAATTATTACGCCAGAAACACAGGCATCTGGGTAACTGTTGAAAAATAAAGATAACATGTCTCAGACCATAAAAGCATATATTCAACGCCATAAGTTCAAGGTCATTTTTGGACTTGTGGTCTTTGGCGTATGGGTTTTTTGTTTGCCGCATCCGTTGTTTAAAAACCCGACTTCTACAGTGGTCGTAAGCAGCGAGGGAATTATGTTAGGGGCGCGAATCGCAAAAGACGGACAATGGCGTTTCCCAGAAATTGATTCGGTGCCTTATCGTTTCGAAAAAAGTATTCTTCATTTTGAAGATGCTCATTTTTATAAGCACCCTGGTTTTAATCCTATTTCCATGAGCAAAGCCTTGTGGCAAAATATAACCACTAAAAAGCGACGAGGAGGTAGTACCTTGACCCAACAAGTAATTCGCTTGGCCCGAAAAAACAAAAAGCGGAGTTATGGCGAAAAACTCATTGAAATCTTTATGGCTACTCGACTCGAAGCCGGTTACTCTAAAGAAGAAATTTTACAATTCTACGCTTCCAATGCGCCTTTTGGCGGGAATGTAATTGGTCTAGAAACAGCATCATGGCGCTATTTCGGAATTCCAGCAACCGAATTAAGTTGGGGGCAATCCGCTGCATTAGCAGTGCTTCCCAACGCACCATCCCTTATTTTTCCAGGACGAAACGAAACGATTTTTCTTGCCAAACGAAATAGGTTATTGAAAAAGTTACATCAGCAAAAAATAATCGACGATACCACCTATGAATTAGCATTAGAAGAACCGCTTCCTGGAAAGCCAGTCCCTTTGCCTCAAGTTGCAGAGCATCTTACTGAAAAGATAAAAAGATCGCAGCCAGGAAAACGAGTAACTTCTACAGTAAATTATGGGTTACAACAAAAAATAAATAGGATGATATCAGATCATCATTATGTTTTAAAACAAAACGAGATAAACAATCTAGCGGTATTGGTGCTAGATGTAAATAGCAAAGATGTGCTGGCCTACATAGGAAATGCTCCTACATCCAGGGATAATAATAACTATGTTGATATTATCGATAAGCCCAGAAGCACCGGTAGCATCTTAAAGCCCTTTTTATACGCGGCAGCTTTGGACGGAGGAGATATACTTCCAAAAACACTACTTACCGATGTACCCACCGTTATTAATGGATACAGCCCACAAAATTTCAACCAGAAATTTAGCGGAGTCGTACCAGCAGATGAAGCTTTGTCGCGCTCGTTAAATATTCCTGCCGTGCGAATGCTTCGCAGTTACGGATTAGAACGCTTCTATAATCGCTTGCACGATTTACAGCTTAACCAAATTGACCAGTCGCCGCATTATTACGGCCTGTCTCTTATACTTGGTGGTGCAGAAAGTTCACTTTGGGATATTACAAGTGCGTATGCAGGCATGGCTTCTACCCTCAATTTCTTCAATTCTTCTTCCAGTGAATACCGAACTGATGAATATATAAAACCCACTATTTTAAAAGATAGTAAAGTGCACTTCGGAAAAAAACAAAACCACCCATCTGTTTTCAATGCAGGGAGTATTTATACCACCTTTGAAGCCCTTCAGAATGTGAATCGGCCAGAAGGCGAAGAAAACTGGCAGTACTTTAATCATTCACAACCTCTAGCCTGGAAAACAGGGACTAGTTTCGGATTTAAAGATGCTTGGGCGGTAGGAGTAACTTCGCAATATGCTATTGGCATTTGGGTAGGAAATGCTGATGGTGAAGGACGCCCTGGTCTTACCGGAATCCAAGCCGCTGCGCCCATACTATTTGATGTGTTGAATGTGTTGCCACAAAGTGATTGGTTTGCTAGACCATATGACGAAATGCAAGAGACGGACATATGTATCAAAAGTGGTCATTTAGCAGGTATCTTTTGCGATGATATTCAAAAGGAGTGGATTCCAAAAAATGGCCTGCGAACAGAACCATGTACATATCATCAACGAATCTTTCTAGATGCCTCCTTAACATATCAGGTAAACTCTTCATGCTATTCGATGGAAGATATGATTCATAAAAATGGCTTTACGCTACCTCCTATTGCCGAATATTATTATGCGCCTTTACATCCAGAGTATAGCCCTTTACCACCCTTTAAATCCAATTGCATTCGAGATGGAGAATATTTAATGGAATTAATCTATCCAAAGAAGAAGGAGACCATATTGCTCGCTAAGGATTTTGATGCCTCCGTAAACGAAGTGATATTTGAATTAGCACATCGTTCGCCCGAAACGAAAGTTTATTGGTATTTGGATGAAACCTTTATTGGTGCCACCGAAACTTTTCATGAATTGGCTGTGCAACTCAATACGGGAAGTTATGTGCTAACAGTGGTGGATCAATTAGGAAATGAAGTCAAACAGCGAATCGTTGTAGAGAAAGCTTCGGGTTAAAATCCCTATTTTAGTGGTTCACAAGTTCTAGCTATATGAACACACTAATCAACAAAGGATGGCTCATCCTTTTCGCCGCTATTGTATGCTCTTGTTCTTCATATGAAGAAGATCATGTTGAATCCCCTTCTATTATTCCTGAACCTAAAGAAATGGTATTCTTAGAAGGAAGTTTTAAGATCGACAAAAACACCACACTTTATTACGATAAGGAATTTCAAACCGCAGGTAGTTTTCTAAAATCTTATTTAAAAAAAGGAGCGCAATTCGAACTGAAAGCTACTGGAAAAGAGTATGCGCATATTGTGTTTGCCAAAGATCACTCATTGGAACCAGAGGCCTATAAATTAGATATATCTGGAGATCAAATTTATATTACTAGTGCAAGTCCCGAAGGTGCGTTTTGGGCAGCGCAAAGCTTAAGACAACTTCTTCCAAACAGTGTGGAAAAAGAGGAATCCATTTCTCAAAAACCGATTCATATTCCCAGAGTTACTATTACAGATGTTCCAAGATTTAAATATCGAGGCATGCATCTGGATGTTGGACGTCACTTTTTTGACAAAGAATTTATCAAGGAGTATATTTCATACCTCTCCTTGTTGAAAATGAACTATTTTCACTGGCATTTGACCGAGGACCAAGGTTGGCGCATAGAAATAAAGCAATATCCCGATCTTACTAGTAAAGGAGCCTATCGAGAAGAAACCCTAATTGGTCATTACAATGATAATCCGCAACAGTTTGATGGTAAAAAGTACGGAGGATACTATACGCAGGAAGAGATTAAAGAAATCGTTGCTTTTGCTACGCAGCACAACGTAACGATTATTCCAGAAATTGAAATGCCTGGTCATGCTCAAGCTGCTATTAGTGCCTATCCAGAGCTTGGTTGTACCGGAGAGCAAGTCCCGGTAGCCACGAAATGGGGAGTGTTTGAGAACATTTACTGCCCCAACGAAAAGACCTTTACATTTCTGGAAAATGTGCTTACCGAAGTGATGGATTTATTTCCCGGAGATTACATACATATTGGTGGGGACGAAGCGCCAAAAAAACAATGGAAAAACTGTAGCCATTGTCAGCAACTTATTAAAGACCTTAATCTAAAAGACGAAAACGGATTACAGAGTTATTTTATTAGAGAAATAGAAGCTTTTGTAAATAGCAAAGGGAAAAAGATTATTGGTTGGGATGAAATATTAGAAGGAGGTCTTGCTCCTAACGCAACAGTGATGTCTTGGCGGGGCGTTCAAGGAGCAGTAGAAGCCGCTACCGAAGGGCATGACGTAATACTAACACCTACTTCTCACGCCTATTTTGATTACTATCAAGCAACCCTTCCAGACGAGCCGCTGGCAATTGGTGGTTTTCTTCCCTTAAAAAAAGTATATAGCTTTAATCCTATTTCCGAAGGAATTCCTCTCGAAAAAGAACATCATGTATTAGGTGCCCAAGGAAATGTTTGGACCGAATATATGCCAACCGCTAATCAGGTAGAGTACATGGCTTTTCCACGCATTCTTGCGATGAGCGAAGTTGTCTGGCGTGGCCCTTCAGAAAATGTTGAAACGGACTATCCTAAGTTTCTCTCTAAAGTCGAAAAAATACTTCCTCGCCTCCAATCCTTAGATATTAACTATGCCAATCACTTGTACGATATCACTGGAAAAATATCTAAAGAAAATGGAGCCATTTCTTTTGAGCTTTCTTCTGAAGCAAAAGGGAAACCTATCACTTACAGCATTAACGATTCTAAAGAAATTCCTTATACTGAACCACTCACTATTTCTAATAATAGTAAAATTAGTGCTTCGGTAATTTTAGATGACAATAGTCGGGGGCGCATTTTCACTGAGACTATTAATTTTCACAAAGGTATCCCTGGCACTATTTCTATTGATAAAGATCCACATCCCGCCTATAGTGCTGGTGGTAAAAAAGCGCTACTTAACGGAGTCTCCGGAAGTGATTCCAGATATGGTGACGCCGAATGGTTGGGCTTTTGGGGAGAAGACTTGGAAATAACTATCGATTTTGACCAACCTACAGAGATTTCTACAATAGGCACTCGATTTTATGATGCAAATGGACAATGGATTTATGCCCCAAAGCATATGGCAGTGCGCGTTATTATGGAAAACGGTGAGATAGTTGCTAATAAAGCAGAGATAATTCCAAAAGATGGGCAAAACACTATTGATGTGGGGCTCGGATTTTCTGTCAATTCGCCAATTGTGGCCAAGAAAATAACCATCCTAATTCCAAATTATGGAACCATCCCTGAAGGAATGCAGGGAGCTGGAAATAAAGCGTGGACCTTTATAGATGAAATTGTTATTGACTAATTATGATTTTAGAAGTTTGTGCCAACAGTTTTGAAAGTGCCAAAATAGCTCAAGAATCTGGTGCACACCGTATTGAACTTTGTGTCGATCTTTCGGTAGGCGGACTTACACCGCCACGATCCTTAATAGAAAAGGTAACGACCCAACTTTCCATTGAAACACAAGTACTTATTCGACCACGCGCTGGTAATTTTGTCTATTCAAAAAAAGAATTAACTCAAATGATAGAAGACATCAAGTTCTGTCAAGAAATAGGGTGCGCAGGCGTCGTTAGTGGGGCTCTAACGGCGAAAGACACCTTAGAAGTAGAAATGACAAAACAACTTATTCATGCGGCCGTTGGAATGGAATTTACATTTCATAGGGCGTTCGATCTTGTAGACAATCCATGGATAACATTAGATCAACTTATACAATTAGGTGTAACCAGGTTATTGAGTTCTGGTCAGGCTCCAAAAGCAAGTTTGGGCATATCTTTATTAAGTGATATACTCGAAAAATCGGAAGGAAAAATCCAAATTATGCCGGGTAGCGGTATAACTTCACATAACGCCCTAATCTTTATAAATGCAGGTTTTCAAATGATTCACTTTTCGGCCATACAAAAATCGAATTCATCCAAATCTCAAGATTTATTTAGATCGGATGTTAACGGGTTTTCGGATGGTGACGAAATTCAGAAAATAAAACAAATCACTCAAGGTTGACAACTATTAACGAAGTGGATATCCCTTTCCAGCCCACCAAGGTTTTACCTCGATTGCTAATCTTCCTGATTGAACCATCGGATCTAGATGCGCGAGGCTATCGGCCATTTGTAAAGTAGGAACGTTGTATATAGTAATTCCGCGCAGGTCACCATCGTCTCCAAAAGGTCCAGAAATATCGGCATACCCTTCTTCATACATTCTCCCTAAATGAGCCATATGTAATCCTTGCAAGCTATCGGCTTCTTCCTCGGTTTGATTCCTATTGGGTCCACTCTTAAGAAATACCATATAATATTCTTGCATAATTACTGTATCTCCAGATTCTTCATCTACATAATCAAAAATTTGAAAGCCCTGCTTCTTTAAATCTGCAATTTGTGCTGCTACCGAAATAGCTTGGTTCTTCTCTTTGGTTGTTATCTCTTCTTCATTCACTTTTGAATTACACGAAAGCGCTGTAAATACTACAGTTACTGCAAAAAAATAGATTATTTTCATGGCTGGTTATTTTTCATAAAAGTATGAAAATTTACTTTTCCTTTGTTCTATCCATAAACCGAAGCAACCTTTTACAGTTTTGGATACTTAAAGAAAAACAATACGCTATGCAACGCATTTTTTCCGTTTATTTTATCCTTTTTATTTCCATTATAACTTTCACTTCTTGCGAAAATGAAGATTTTGATGACAACATTCGGGTAGAAAATCCTGCCAATTTAATTGCTCAAAATACCGATCTATATGGTTTCATTGATGGAATTGTAAACGACGATCCATTTTTAGAGGAAGCTATATGCATTGACTTCGTCTATCCTTTCACTGTCTCGATTTATGACGAACTAGGAACTCAGATATCGAGCTTTGTAGTAGGAGGTGATAATAGTTTTAGTGCAGCATTGGCTAGAATTGAAGAAGGACAACTACTAGGAATGAGTTTTCCTATATCGGCTACTTTGGAGGACGGTTCAACGTTCGAAGTAAATGACAAAGAAGAGTTAAAAGCTTCGTTAGATGCTTGTATTGATTCGTACGAAGAAACTATTATTGGATCTGGAGAAAGCCTTTTCTTGCAGTGCGTTTGGGAGGTTCAAATCCCAGATGGAGCAGAACCTAACACCTATGTTAATGCAGTATTCGATGTGTCTGGTGTAGGAGAAGTAGATTTCTTTTATAGAGGAATTGAATATGATGGTAACTGGATTATGTATTTTATAGAAAATGAACTACATCTCAATATCAATTTGAACGATACCACCCAAGTAGGAACCGATTGGAATTTCGATTGGAAGTTGGAACTAGTAGATAATGGGGTTATGCGCATATTTGAAACTGCAAGCGAACAGGAATTTTTATTAATGAAAGAATGCGACGAAGCCAATTATTGCAAAACCTTAGAATTTGAGAGTTGCGAGCTTACCAGCATGCCTGGCACCGCCGAATTTATTTTGGAAGAGTATATACCATGTATCGAAATAATCGCCGCTCCACAAGAAGAAACCACCTTTGTATATTCATTCTTTAACGATCCTACAGATGCTCAAACCAATGAAAATTCGATAAATCCATCACTACCGTATACCAACACAACAAATCCAGAAGTACTTTTTGTACGTATTGAAGATCCTGCATTCAATACCTATGAGGTTGTTGAAATCTCCTTGGTTGCTAAAGAATGCGAAGATTAGGTTTAAGTTGTTTCTAGTTGTTTACCAGTTCTTATAAGGCTTTTTACTTAATTGTGAGTTGTAATATTGGAGTTGGCCAGTTACTTCCTTCCCGAGCCAGTGGGGTCTTGGGAAGGATTCTTTTTCTGAAGCAAGTTCGACTTCCGCTACAACAAGTCCTTCATTAGCACCTAAAAACTCGTCGACCTCAAAAGTATGGTCTCCCACTTGAACTTCGTACCGTATTTTTTCGATCACACCATCTTCACATAACGGTATAAGCATTTCGGCCTCTTGCGATTTAATTTCGGTTTCCCATTCAAAACGGGCAGTCCCCGCTTCATTGGATTTTCCTTTTACCGTGAGATATCCCATATCGTCCTTGATACGAACACGTATCGTGCGCTCAGGATGGGTATTGAGAAATCCTTGTACGATTCTATACTTGGTATGGGCTTCTTCTTTAAAATCGAGGGAAGTGACTAAAAATTTACGTTCTATTTCGATCATAGCCAAAGTTACTGTTCTTATAGAGAATTAGATATTTAATGTTCTCTCTATTTCATTCTCTATAGAATGAAAATAAACAAGATCGTTCGTAACTAATTGACCTTTATAATAAACTTTTCCTCTTTTAATAATAAGTAATTGAGGGTAACCATAATAATTTAGTTTCTCACTAACAATTTTATTGCCCTCACTTGAATAGATGGTTGGAAACCGATATCCAAGCCTATTGACCAGCTCTTTTGTCTTTTCGAGCTTATCTCTTTTTATAGGTATATTGACGGAATAAAATTCAACATTACTATTGGATTCATATTTTAAATATACTTCTTCGAAATACGGAAATTTCTCAAAACAGAGACCACAATTGGTAGTCCATAAATCCAATACGATTACTTTATCGTCGCTCAAATTAACTATAGTATCATTGGCGTCATAAAACGATACTTTGGGGAAAGTCTCTTCAATATGGGACCCAAAATTTTGGTGAATACTAAACCAGTTAGGAAAAACAACGAATCCAATGAACGCGCAAAGGGGTATAAACAGTAGTACTTTTAATAATCTCTTTTGTTTGACCAAAGCTAACGTCAGAAAAGAAATTGTTGGGACAAATAGTATGTAAGGAATTGCCCTTACCGCACTATTTTTTTCAAAAAAGATGGTCACCAAAAAAATAGTACAAATCGCGGTAACAAAGGATATGAATAATTTTCGGTTCCTAATTTTATTTTCTGGTTTGTAATAGATCAATCCTATAAAAAATGTAAAAACCAGAGTCGAAAATAGCGCCCATTCGTGAACATTCGACACAGCGAATATAAAAATTATATAAAACAACAGAATTGAACAGGACACAAAAATCCACTCTAGTTTTTTCATTTTAAATTTTGAATTATAGTTCCTGAATTCTCCAAGGCGGGTTTTTACGGTTGTCTCCTGCATTGAAAATGATGAGTTGGTTACCATCGGGATCTTTAAGTCGGGCTTCGGTCCAGAGCCATGGCTGATCTGTGGATTCACTTTTAAATGAGACTCCCTTACTTTTTAGTTCGCTTACCTTTTGCGCCACATCGTCCACTTCAAAATACACAGAGATTCCATCGCCAGATGGCAATTGATCTACATGATGTATAGAAAAAGTACTGTCGCCTTCCGGGCATTCGAATCGGGCATACCGTTCTTCTGCCAAAACAATCAACTGCAAGCCTAAGCTTTTGTAGAAAGCAACAGACTGCAATACATCTATAGATGGAACCGTAATTTGATTAAGATTCATACGCTATTTCTTTTATTTTATGAGATGGAATTTGTTGTAAATGGTACCCTTTTTGTGCTAAGACTTGCATGGCTTTAGCGATCGTTTCGGGCTGAATCATTTTGTAGTTCTTCGGAATTAAAATTCCAAAAATTGACATAAATAATTGCCCCATTCGTTCTCCAAATCGTTTTTCGGTTCGTTGTCCACCTATCAAAGAGGGTTGGAGTATAAAGGTATTTTTTACGTGCTGCTGAAGCACATCTCGTTCCATTTCGCCTTTGGTTCTATTATAAAAAACACGACTGTCAACACTTGCTCCCATAGCCGAAATCACTATAAACGTATCAATTCCCTGTTGCTTGGCCATGCTTGCTGACGAAACCGGAATACCATAATCAATCTTTCTATACAGGTCTTTGTTTGGAGTTTTGGTATTGGTGGTTCCCACACAACAAAATACAACATCCCCTTTAAAGGCTTCGTGGTATTTCTCCAATTCTAATACATCGATCAAATATTCTTCTATTTTAGGGTGCACAAAACCTACGGTCCTTCTCGAAAACAATTTGATTATCGCATAGGATTCATCGGCTAAAAGTCGTTGAAGCAAGATTCTACCTGTTAATCCGGTGGCTCCCAAAATGATCGCAGTTTTTTTCATGTTTCGCTCTTATAAAGGTATTAAATTTACCCTATGGAACCTTCCCTTCCCATTCGAAAGATTATTCATGTAGATATGGATGCTTTTTACGCATCTGTAGAGCAACTGGACAACCCAGAATTGCTAGGGAAACCTATTGCTGTAGGTGGAGGAGGGAAACGTGGTGTTGTTAGTGCCGCTAGTTACGAAGCTAGAAAATTTGGCGTGCGAAGTGCCATGGCGGGCGCGCTCGCTAGAAAGTTATGCGAAGATTTAATCTTTGTAAGACCACGGTACGATCGTTACAACGAATTATCGAAACAAATTCGAGCGGTTTTTTATGAATATACAGATTTAGTCCAACCGTTATCTCTTGATGAAGCTTATCTAGACGTTACAGAAAATAAGAAGGGAAATCCAAGTGCTACTTTAATCGCTCAAGACATTAGACGACGCATTAAAGAAAAAACTGGGCTCAATGCTTCGGCGGGAATTTCTATTAATAAGTTTATCGCCAAAGTAGCTAGTGACATTAATAAACCCAATGGTCAAAAGACGATTCCACCAGAGGAAGTCTTGCCTTTTTTAGAAGGCTTGGATATAAAAAAGTTTTATGGGGTTGGAAAGGTGATGAAAGAAAAAATGTACCTCCAAGGTATTTTTACGGGCAAAGACCTCAAGGGAAAGTCGGTCGAATACTTAGAAGAACATTTTGGCAAGAGCGGGGCTTACTATTACCAGATTGTTCGGGGTATTCAACACAGTAAAGTAGAACCAGATAGTACCCGTAAATCGTTGGCTGCCGAACGTACGTTTTCAGAAAACATTTCTTCCGAAATCTATATGCTGGAACGATTAGAGGAAATTGCCAATGAAGTAGAACGCCGACTTCAAAAAAGCAAAGTGGCAGGAAAAACCATAACACTTAAAATTAAATACAGCGATTTTACGTTACAAACCCGAAGCAAGACTCTTCCGTTGTACGTGTCTAACAAAGCACTGATCATGGAAACTGTTAAAGATTTGTTATTTCAGGAAGGAATGAAAAATTCGGTACGCTTGTTGGGAATTAGTATTACAAATCTCAATAACGAGGATAAACAGAACAAAAAACCTCCTCCCGAAAAAGAGATCGATGTACAACTTAAATTAGACTTTTAGCCTTTGACGTGAAACTACTTTTTTGAATTTAATGTTAACCCTAAACACCACAATTATGAAAAAAGTAGTTTTAATTTTAAGCGCAGTCGTTTTTACCACTGTATTCTTTTCTTGTAAAAACGACAAAAATCAAGATCCTATTCCTTCTGAACAAGAAGAAATATCCACTGAAGAAAATCCTTCAGAAGAAATTGCAATGGCAACCTCTACAGAACTGAATGATGACGCAAACGCCACTTATTTATATGTTACGGCACCTAGCGGATTATCATTGCGTGAATACAATAATTTACAAAGCGACAAACTCGCTCGAATGCCCTATGGTACGCGTGTAAAAGTAGTTGCTGCCGAAAGTAAAGCAACTATGAATGTTAGCGGAATTAAAGGAGCTATGGATCAAGTTGAGTTTAACCACAAAAAAGGATTTGCTTTTAATGGATACCTTTCTAAATATTTTCCGCCAGAGCGTGATATTACGGCAAGAGGTTATGCAAGCGAGTTACAAGAGCTTTTTCCTAAAGTAACTTATGTAGAAACGACAGGAGGTACAGCCAGCAATCCATCGAATACCGAAACAATTACACTTCCTGAAGCTCAATGGCATGAAGCCTTCTTTACAGCACAACGTTTATTTGATTTTCCGAAGGAGTTTGCTTTCCCAAAATCTAAAGGAAAAAACAATGAAAAAATTTTTGACAGCAAGCCTAAAAAAGGAGTTTGGACGAGCCAGTTGGAAGTAACTAGAAACGACAATACTATTCAAAAAATTGAATATGTATATGCTTCGGCCAAGTTTGATACCAAGGTAACTATTGAAGCAACAGATGTTGGTATGAAAATTAGTAAGACCGAGGTCGTAAAATAGCAATTTGCTGAAATAATCTAAAAAGCCGCTATAATTCAATAGCGGCTTTTTAATTAATGATAAGATTCCATGAGCTCATTTAATCGATCAAAAGTGGAGCCCCATCCGTTTAAGAAGCCCATATCGAATTGCTGTTTGGCATATTCTGGCGTTGGGTGAACCACGCTGAAGGTAAACTTTGTTTGCTGGTCCAACTCTTCCAATTCGACGATTAGAACCACGCCATCAGTCATGGGTAAAAACCGAGCCGAAGTGACTAACTTTTCTTCTGGAATTATTTCCAAGTATGTGCCTTCACCCACAAAATCGCTTCCATTAGGCATTTTCATTACAAACTTCCAATGGCCTCCTACTTTAAAATCTAACAATTCTACTCTTGTTTCCATTCCTTTAGGGCCCCACCAATTAACAATATGTTCCGATTGTGTCCATGCCTGCCAAACCAAACTTCGGGGAGCATTAAATATGCGTTCCATGCTTAAAATACAGTTGGCCGGTGCGTTTTTGTAATCCATATTTATTCGTTTTTAGATTGAATTTCTTGTAAATAATTTTCGAAGGAATCTAGTTTGCCTTCCCATAGTTTTTGATATTGAGCAAGCCAGTCGGCCACAGTCATCAATTCTTTAGGTTGTATAAAACAAACACGTTCTCTTCCGTTTTGAGTCATTTGAATAACTCCACATTCATCCAAAATTCGGAGATGTTTAGAAACAGCCGGTCGACTAATATCGAAATGAGTTGCCACAGCATTCACTGTAAGCGCCTGCTCACTAAGCAATGCTATTATTTTTCTTCGCACTGGATCTGCAATAGCTTGAAATACATCTCTTCTCATAAAAGTAACCGTTTGGTTACAAATATATAAGAAACCATTCGGTTACACAAATAATTTTAAAAATACCCCGACCAATGTTGATAAGGGCATCCTTTATAGAAGCTGTTAATTCTCTAAAGCTACATGTTCTTTAATTACTTGAATCGCTTTTATAATAATAGCCACGTTTAATCCTTGTACCAAAATGCTAGCTGGAGCGGCAAGAATCGCAAATAGTACGGTTACAAACATACATCCAATCACTATTTGTATCACTCCAGTGATTTTTGGCAATTGACCCAGTCCTCTTGCTTTAAGTAAAGCCACCCCAAAAAACAGGTACATCATTCCGAAGAATACACAAAAAATAATTCCATAGGCTGCCTCAGGAATATATTCAAAATGTAAATCGATGATCGCATATAAGATCATGAGCGTATTTACAGCTATAAAAAGAATGGACGCAACTTTGAGTAAAGAGCTTTTAAAAATTTCCCCGATGAGAACAAAAGCCCTCATATGCAATCCGAACATAACAATAGAAACAATTCCTAAGATCACATAAAATAAATCTCCAAAATAATAAGACCCACGTTCTACATAATATGCTTCTTCAAATAACTGAAATACAAAACATATCATACTAAGTATCCCAGTTATCCATCCTAGATTTAATTGAGTAATCAAGAAAGACACATCTTTGGTCTCATCTATTTTTAAAAACATGGCCTTCTTTACTTTATCCTCAAATAGTGAGTCTACACGTAAATCGTCCATGTCTCTATCCAATGCCGAGAGTATCGTCTTAATGGTATATGCTCTGGGTACCACTTCTCCGGCTTCTATGCGCTGTATGGTTCGTACACTAATATTACATTGTTCAACTAACTCTTCTTGAGTAAGTCCTTTTTCCTGACGTAATTCTAAAATTTTACGCCCTAATGCTGGTTGTTTCATCATAGTATTTTTGCCTTGTACGATGGGTACCTCAAGATACAAGAAGTTTCACACTACAATAGTACATTAGGTTGGAGAATTGTTGCACTTTTTAGACTGTATTTAACCCGACATTTGCCCGACATATCAATAATAACAGTACCTATGGGATTATTTAAAGTGGATGCGATTGAAGAAATTATTGTTGAAAACCTAACTTAATTATCCTCTTTTGTTTCTTCAATTAAGAGCTCTAAATGTGGAATTATTAACTCTGGTCGTCCCCACGCTATCTCATGACCTGTATTGGGTGTCGTTATAGTTTTGATGTTAGAGAATACGCTTTTAGTATAGTTTATATTTCCATAAGGGACAATGTCATCTTGGTTTCCGTGAATGTGTATAACTGGAACGGTTACTTTTGACCAATCGGCTTCCAACTTGGCAAGTTCGGCTGCATGCACCACTTTTTCGTCACCCGCTACACGATATCCCGTTGGAACCATCCATCCCGTTAACCAAAATTGTGTCCACATCACACCTTTTATATGTTTTTCTTGCCGAGGATCAATTGCTGGCGAAATCATAAGTACCCCTTTCACACGTTCGTTTAAAACTGCCAATCGCGCAGCCAACGGACCACCGTACGACGACCCAACGGCTATAACATTTTCAAATTCAAATTGATCAATTAATTCACTCATTAATTGAGCTTGTAAACCAATATTGGGCATTTCTTCTCCAAAATTGGAGTATCCATATCCCGGTCTATCGATAGCATGCATAGTGACAGTATTAATCAAGGTACTGTCTAATAAATACCTGTTCCAGGCAGATAAAGAGCTGGGAGATCCGTGAAAAAATAAAACGTTAATGTTTTTATTCCCTTGCGACACAGATTGGATTCGTATTCTTAGATCTAAACTGTCCACTTCAAAGTATGATATCTGAGTAGGAACTTTTGCCGTTTCAAAACGATGGTAGATTTCCTCATCGGTGCTTCGCCATTGCAAAACAGTGCATGATTGCAGGAGTACAAAAAGCAGCGTTAATTGAATAAAGCGAATGATTCCTAGCTTCATGAATAAAACAGTTGAATTTGTTTTTCTAAGTCACTTAAGGCCTTTTCGGCTCCTTTTTTAAATACTCTCTTGCCTGCCACGAATAAAAACAATTTCTTTAAAGGAGAGCGAGCACACCATTGCATTTCATACGTGAGTTGTGCTTTGTTATTTGAAATTGATTTCACGGTAAAAATTGGTAAAGTTCGTCAACCCGTGGCGGACTCGTTGTTAATTCACCATACACAATCTCATCCGGTTGAGCTTCTTTAGTGACCACCGTAAAATTGAGTTGTTTTCCACCAACCGTGCAGGTGTGTTCACTTCCCAAGCGTGTAACTTCATTATCATTCCATTCTATTTTCTCGGCACCTTGAGCCCAAAAATGCCGGTATTTGTAATTGGTAATAAATTCAATAAGCTGATCACTACTAACCGAAAATTGTTTTTCAAACACAATTTGAGTCGCACACTTTTCATCTACATATATTCCTTCCGAAAAAGATTTCAGCTTTAATTTTGAGGTATCAATTTCTGAATAGGTATAGTCAATGGTTTTACCATCGTATATGTCTTTATCCTTTTGGAAATGAAACAATCTACTTTCGTAGTCTATTGCCATTCCAATATGCTTTGAAAGTGATTGACTAAAGAGGACATAATTATCTGATTGAACCGAATTTTTTAACAATCGATGTGCTTCAATTACTGCTTCTCCAAATGGTTTCTTGTTTCCCTGTACTTCCAAAAATGGCAATTCCCCGCAATGGGCAATAATCTTAAGTTGTAATTGTGGAGCCGTTGCGCAAGCATTACACGGGCAAATGCGATGTTTTTCTAACAACTGAAGGTGGCTGTAAAAAGCGGTATACATGCTCTCTACTTGTGCCAATAATTTTTCCTGAGAAGGTATATTGTTTTCTTTAAAAAAAAACAGCGCATCTCCTTCTACTTCCGCCAGTTTTAGTTGTTGGGTATTCGCCGAAATAAGAACTTCTAATAGCTCAGCAATTACGTGTTGAGAATGTTCCACTTCCGTAGTTTGCACAAAATGAGTAAACCCAGAAATATCTGGTATAAAGAGTAAAGATGCCGCCATATTTTAAAGGTACAATTTTAAGTCATTGATTTCTTTATTTGTTGTGTTTTGAGGGAATTCCTTTCGAAAAGTTATTATTTTTGATTGATTTACTACATTTATTACGTCGTTTAATCCAACTTTAACTTCATTATGAAAATATGTTCTTGGCTTATTGTATTTCTCATCGGCGGTTCGATGTTAGCGCAGCAACCCCAATTGACCAAGGTGAAAGATTCAACTTCCATCTGGCAGATGATTAAATACGATGGTAAAGCGGCTTGGGGAGGGTTTTCTCATGCGTTAACACGGCCTTTAGAATGGGATGCGGAACAATGGACTACCGCTGGAATAGTCGTTGGTGGAACGGTATTATTAGCAATCGTTGATGAAGATACTTCGCCATATTTCAGGGAGCAGGAAGAGGACGTTCCAAAGATCTTTAGAGACATTGGTCTACGCGGAGGGAGTCCACAAGTGGCCTATGGTCTTACGGGATCGGTATATGTGGTTGGCTTACTTACAAAAAACGAAAAAATAAGAGAAACTGGAGTTTTAATGATTACCTCAGCTTCGGTAGCTGGGCTTATACAAACCATCACTAAAGCAGCTGTTGGTAGAGCTAGACCTCAAACTGAAGTAGGCGCGTTTACTTTTAAACCATTTAGTGGAGAATCTGGATTTCGTTCGTTCCCTTCTGGACATACGGTTTTGAGCGTTACGGCTGCACATTCGATTGCGAAACAATTCAAAAACCCATGGGTAAAAACTGGGATCTATTTAGTAGGTGCCATTGCACCAGTCTCTCGTCTATGGAATGGAGCGCATTGGTTAAGTGATGTTGCCTTGAGTGCGGCGATAAGTATCTTTACTGTAGATGCTATTCACAACTATTTAAATGAAAATGAGTATTACGGAAATCGCAAGAAAAAAGGTATTTCCTGGAATGTACAAGCGGGATTGGGACGTGTTGGGATTGTTGGGAGTTTCTAGTTTTAGACCTGAGAAACTCTCAACGTATTCACCATTCCTTTATCAACGATTGGCATGGCAGCCAAGTTAATCAAGTAGTCGCCCTTGGACACGAAGCCTTTTTCGTAAGCAATTCGATTTACATCGTCGACGGTCTCATCGGTACTCACAAACTTGTCATAATAAAATGCTTTTACACCCCAAAGTAAATTAAGTCTCGAAAGTATTCTTCGGTTGGAAGTATATACCAATATATGCGCATCTGGACGCCAAGCAGATATTTGAAATGCCGTATATCCACTATTCGTTAAAGTACATATTGCTCTCGCTTCAATTTCATTTGCCATAATTGCTGCGTGGTAACAAACCGATTTAGTAATATAGCGGTTCGTTCGAATATGTGGTGGTTCATGCGGTACCGTAATAAGTTCCGACCCTTCCACCTGCTTGCAAATATTGGCCATGGTTTCTATAACTGCGACCGGATACTTTCCAACAGAAGTTTCTCCAGATAGCATCACCGCGTCTGCTCCGTCCATTACGCTATTGGCAACATCATTTACTTCGGCACGTGTAGGTGTTAATGAAGTAATCATAGTCTCCATCATTTGAGTCGCAATGATAACCGGAATACGTGCCTTCTTAGCTTTTAAAACCAATTCTTTCTGAATAAGAGGTACTTCTTCGGCCGGCACTTCTACACCTAAATCGCCTCGTGCTACCATCAAACCATCGCAATAGGCAATAATTTTATCGATATTTTTAACCGCTTCTGGTTTCTCAATTTTCGATATAATTGGAATTTTATGTTCACTATGGGCCTCTATTAAAGCCTGAAGTTCTTTCAGATCATCAGCATGACGCACAAAAGACAATGCAATCCAATCTACATCTTGACTGATCGCAAATACCGCATCTTTCTTGTCCTTATCGGTTAAAGCAGGTAATGAGATATCTGTATTAGGTAGGTTCACCCCTTTTTTAGATCGCAGTGGACCACCTTGAATAACTTTAGTGACTACTTCATCTTTTCCATTGGTTTTAGTTACTTCAAACATTAACTTACCATCGTCCAACAAAACGCGCTCTCCCTTTTTTACATCTTTAGGGAAGTTGTCGTAATTCATGTAAACCTTCTCACTCGTACCTTCAAATTCTTTTCCAGTACAAAACCGTATGGTATCTCCAGGTTCTACCACCACTTCTTCTTTCATGACACCTACTCGCAATTTTGGCCCTTGTAAATCGGCCAATATCGCAGTTGTAGTTCCTAATTCGTCACCAATAGCTCTAATCATTTTGATGCGCTCTGTAACGTCATCGTAATTGGCATGAGAAAAATTTACTCTAAATACATTTACCCCAGCCTTAATCATTTTAACAAGGGTATCTTTTTTGGAGGTAGCTGGACCTAAGGTTGCTACTATTTTAGTTCTTTTTTGAGTTGGCATTTAGTCGAAAATTAAATGATTTTTAGCGTGTACGTTTTCTAATGGAATCTCGTACACCGAAATAATTTCTTTGATATTATGAATTTGAGCAATGCTATTTTTAAGTGGCAAGCGATCAAATTCCGAATCTATTTTAAGTAGAAAATCTACATTTCTCAATTCGGGAAGCAAATAATTAGTCACAACACGGTTATCCGTTACTGTTTCAAAAAGGCCTCCTGCGATGGCAGGTTGAGAAGCTATTGTTTTAGTGGTATTTGCCACTAAATGGTATTGAGTATACTGATCTTTATTTTCAAAGAAAAAAATTGGAAAGGAAATATCGATTTCTTTTTCAGAAAACACCACATCTTCTTTCTTACGATGCAATTGCAATCCCAATTGTTTATTCAGCATATAAGCCACCTTATACGGAGCCGCACTACAATGAATCGCAAGCAAGGAATAGTCTTCCTCGATTGTCTCGTCCAAAATAAGTTTATAATGTGCCATTGCCCCAATTAATTATTAAAAATACCAATACTTTCGTGAACTGGGAGCGGATAGCTGTTTAAATCTACGCTATTTTTAAGCGAAAACGTTTGCGAATTGTAGTTTTGAAGCTACTAGGCATTTAATTGACCTTCTATTTGCTTTTGTAATTTGTAATAGGCTCGTTTCGCGGCAGTTTCTTCAGCTTTCTTTTTAGAAGTGGCGCGAGCCTTAGCAACCGTTTTGTTATCCAGGACTAACTTTACAGCAAAGTGTTTTAGCGCATCATTTCCTGTATCTTCATATACATTGAACTTAAATGGTTGTTTATTTTTTTGACACCATTCTATAAAAAGACTTTTATAGCTGATGATTTTACCCTCCAATTTTTCAATATCTACATAGGGTTTAATAACTCTCTTCCGAATAAATTTTTCACAAAAGGCATATCCTCGATCTAGATAAATTGCTCCTACAAGAGATTCAAATACGTTCCCGTGAATATTACCGCCAAACTGCTGAGTTGGAATATTTGTTTTTACAAAAGATATTAGATTTAAATCACGACCCAATTCATTGAGGTGTTCACGACTCACAACCTTCGATCTCATTTTCGTTAAATACCCTTCATTACCTCCAGGTACTTCTTTAAAAAGATGAGATGCTATTACAGCACCAAGCATCGCGTCACCTAAAAACTCTAATCGTTCATAGTTTTGAGGAGTTCCTTTACTATTGGTGGTATTCATAGAACGATGCGTAAATGCCTCTTCGTAAATAGCAATGTTCTTTGGTTTGAAGCCCAAAATTCGTTTTATTTCGACATAGAAGGTCTCGTCCCTTTCGGGGCGGTTGGAAAATATGTTTTTAAGGGATGCCATTGACGTTTAGTCGTCTAGCTTCTTGAAAAGTACACAGGCGTTGTGACCTCCAAACCCAAATGTATTGCTCATTGCCACATTAATTTCACGGCTTTGCGCTTTATTAAGGGTAAGGTTAAGAGAGGGATCAATGTTTTCGTCTACCGTTGTATGGTTAATGGTAGGTGGAACCAAATTATGTTTCATGGCAAGTATAGAGGCGATCGCTTCTATAGCTCCCGCAGCTCCCAACAAATGACCTGTCATCGACTTGGTTGAGTTTATGTTGATGTTATTGGCATGTGCACCAAAAACCTTTGTAATTGCTTTCAATTCGGCAACGTCTCCAAGCGGAGTTGAAGTTCCATGCGTATTGATCGCGTCTACATCTTTGGCTTCCAAACCTGCATCGCGAAGGCAGTTAATCATTACGCGCTCAACACCAATACCATCTGGATGAGGTGCCGTCATATGGTAAGCATCACTGGACATCCCACCGCCAATAACCTCGGCATAGATTTTTGCTCCACGATTTTTAGCGTATTCGTATTCTTCAAGAATTAGAGCTCCTGCACCTTCACCTAGCACAAAACCATCGCGAGTTGCATCAAAAGGTCTTGATGCAGCTTTCGGGTCGTCGTTTCTAGTTGAAAGGGCATGCATGGCGTTAAAACCACCCATACCTGCTTTAGTAACCGCAGCTTCACTACCCCCGGTTACTATAATATCACAATGTCCCAGACGTATGTAATTTAAGGCATCAATCATCGCATTTGCAGAGGATGCACAGGCAGACACTGTGGTATAGTTCGGGCCCATAAACCCATATTTGATCGAAATATTACCTGGGGCAATATCAGCGATCATTTTAGGAATAAAGAAGGGGTTGAAACGTGGTGTTCCATCCCCTTCTGCAAAGTTTATTACTTCGTTCTGAAAAGTTTCTAATCCACCAATACCAGCACCCCAAATAACCCCTACTCGAAATTTATCTATTTCGTCAAGATTAATTTTCGCATCTTCTATTGCTTCTGTTGAGGAAACCAATGCGTATTGAGCGAAGCGATCTAGTTTTCTAGCCTCTTTTCGATCGAAATGATCCTTAGGATCGTAATCTTTTATTTCACAAGCGAATTTTGTTTTGAACTTTTCAGTATCAAAATAGGTAATTGGGGCACAGCCACTCTTCCCATTTTTTAATCCCTCCCAATATTCAGGGATGGAATTTCCAATAGGGGTAAGTGCACCAAGTCCTGTAACAACTACTCGCTTAAGTTCCATAGAAAGATGTTGTTTATTTTGCTTCTTCGATGTAGGAAATTGCTTGACCTACTGTTGCAATATTTTCAGCTTGATCGTCCGGAATTTGAATATCGAATTCCTTCTCAAATTCCATTATAAGCTCTACCGTATCTAAAGAGTCGGCTCCTAGGTCGTTAGTGAAGCTAGCTTCTGTTACTACTTCGTTTTCGTCAACGCCCAATTTGTCTACGATAATCGCTTTTACTCTTGATGCAATGTCTGACATAATTCTAATTTTTTAAGTTTAATTATAAGTGGCAAAAATAAAATTTTTTAATTTAAAACACTAGATAAGTTGTAAAATGTGTTTTCAATGTAATCAATTTTGGTCGAAGTAAACTCCTATTGCCGTACTTTTGTATTCTAATTTCAATTTTTTACTTCTTAACCCCCTTTTCAAAATTCTATGGAGAAGCGCATTGTTGTTTTTGCTTCAGGTAGTGGTACCAACACCCAAAACATCGTTGAGCACTTTCAAACTAAATTGTTTGCCAAGGTTGTTCTTGTGCTCTCTAACAAGAAGGATGCCAAAGTGTTAGATCGAGCAAAGTCCCTGAAAACAGAGGCTTTAAGCTTTACAAAAGAAGAGTTGATTCGTCCAGATGGCGTCCTAAAAATCTTGGAAGAAACACGTCCAGATCTTATCGTTCTTGCCGGGTTTTTATGGAAATTTCCTGAACACATCCTAAAAGCCTATCCTCATAAGGTCATCAATATACATCCAGCACTTCTACCAAAATACGGTGGAAAAGGGATGTATGGTCGACATGTACATGAAGCAATTGTTGCAAATAAAGAACTCGAAACAGGTATTACAATTCACTTTGTGAATGAGCGTTATGATGAAGGCGCAATTATTTTTCAAGCTAAAGTATCCGTTTCGGAAGAAGATTCGGCCTTAGACGTAGCTAAGAAAGTACATGAATTGGAGCAAAAGTTTTTTCCTCAGGTGATTGAAGATTTATTAAAAGAGAAGAAAAAAATTGGTTAAGAAAAAACAAAAATACTATGTGGTTTGGTTTGGAAATCCAGCTGGTATATATGATAGTTGGGATGCCTGTAAAAAAGCAATTGCCGGAGTTTCTGGCGCACAATACAAGAGCTTTGAAACCTTAGCACATGCCAAAACAGCATTTAATAAAGAATACGCAGATTATAAAGGAGTAGGTACAAAGAAAAAGAAAACTCTTTCCTCTGCTGAGCTTGCCAAGATAGGAGAACCTAATTTATATTCCATTTCGGTAGATGCGGCGTCTAGTGGAAATCCTGGAAAAATGGAATATAGAGGAGTAGATACCCAAACAAAGAAACAGTTATTCCATCAAGGCCCCTTTCAACAAGGTACTAATAATATAGGCGAATTTTTAGCCCTCGTGCACGGATTAGCCCTTTTAAAACAGAAAAAAAGCGATAGAATTTTATACACGGATAGCAAAATAGCGATGAGTTGGGTTCGTAAAAAAAAATGCAACACAAAGCTAAAAGTAACGGCCAAAAACAAAGTGCTTTTCGAACTCATTCAACGTGCTGAATTTTGGTTGCAAAATAATACCTACAAAACCACTATTGTTAAATGGGAAACAAACGCTTGGGGTGAAATACCCGCCGACTTTGGCCGAAAATAATCTTCCATAAAATGTAATGTCTCTCAACTTACTTCAACTAAAGGGATTCATAAATTAATGTCATGTTGAAGTTTGTTATCTCAATTCTTTTTGGTTTTATTTTTTTTACGTCGACAGCCCAAGACTGGAGGCTAAAAAAAGATCAAAACGGAATTCAAATCTATACGCGATCACTTCCGAAAAGTAATTTTAAAGAATACAAAGCCACAGCGCAAATTAATGCGAGCCTAGATACCATTTTAGACGAATTATGGAATGCGCCACAATACAAAGATGGTTGTGCGCCAGGCGTTAGCTATTCACTAGGAAATTACAGTCATAACGCTCGTATTTTCTATGCTAAAAAAGAACTGCCTTGGCCAATTAAAGACAGAGACATTATTACCCTACTCACGTTTCATCGAATTTCAGATAAAAAAGTGAAACTCACTTTGGAAAGTCTTCCAGATCAATTGCCAGAGCTGCCTAAAACGATACGCATTAAGGAGCTAATGGGGCACTGGCTACTGGAAGCACTTCCAAACAACACTGTAAGAGTAACACAACAACTTTATGTAAACCCGGAAGGAAATTTACCCGCGGTTGTCACAAACTCACTTCTCGTAAAAGGTCCATTTAAAACGTTTAATGAACTAAAAGAAAGCACAGAAAAAACATACGTTGCAGAATAATACAAGCTTCAGATTCACCGAAAAAAATATGTATCTTTGCACCTTTGTTCGCCGAAGCAAAAAAGACGGAGAACATCTTAATTTAATGCCCTCTTATGAGTAAACTTGTGATCGTTGGATCGGTTAATATTGATAGTATTGAAACTCCTTTCGGAAGTGCCGAAAGAATCCCAGGAGGATCTGCCCCATTTATCGGACTAGCAGCCTCAAATTTCAATGTAGATTCTTGCATTGTATCAGTAGTTGGAGGAGATTTCCCAAAAGAATTTATTGCGTTGATGAAATCGAAAGGTATTTACACCGATTCGATAGAAATTGTAGAAGACGGCAAAACCTTTTTCTGGGCTGGTAAGTATCATAATGATATGAATTCTCGCGATACATTAGCGACCGAGCTTAATGTACTAGAAACGTTTAATCCAATTGTACCCGACGAATATAAAAATGCGGAAGTGGTTATGCTTGGTAACTTACATCCTATGGTTCAATTAGGAGTGATCGAACAAATGAACAATCCGAAACTCATTGTTTTAGACACTATGAATTTTTGGATGGACAACACATTGGAAGAATTAAAGCAAGTAATTGCGAAAGTAGACGTAATTACCATAAATGACGAAGAAGCTAGACAGCTTACTGGAGAATACTCCTTAGTAAACGCCGCCAAAGCGATATACAAAATGGGACCTAAGTTTGTGGTCATAAAAAAAGGAGAACATGGCGCACTTTTATTTCATGAAGATGAAATGTTCTATGCCCCAGCATTGCCCTTGGCTGAAGTATTCGACCCAACAGGTGCTGGCGATACCTTTGCCGGTGGATTTACAGGATATTTAGCACGAACAGGTGACTACAGTTATGAAAACATGAAGACGGCCATAATAAATGGATCGGCCCTGGCATCGTTTTGCGTAGAAAAATTTGGGACAGAACGCTTGGAGCATCTGTCCAAAAAAGAATTACAGCAACGCCTGCTGCAATTCAAGAGCTTAACACAATTTGATATACAATTAACATAACATCGCGCCCTGAAATTTCGGGGCGTTTTTTATTGAATATATAGGTCTATAAAAATGAGCGACGCTTTAAAACACGAATGTGGAATTGCTTTGGTACGATTACTAAAGCCTTTGGAATACTACAAAGAGAAATATGGAACCGCATTTTACGGAGTGAATAAAATGTATTTAATGATGGAGAAGCAGCACAATCGAGGTCAGGATGGAGCCGGTTTTGCAAGCATTAAGTTAGACGTATCTCCAGGAGAAAGGTACATAAGTCGTATTCGTTCTAACGATCCCCAACCTATTCAGGATATTTTTGCTCAAATAAATGAGCGTATTAACCTCGAATTAACCACTGCACCCGAAATTAAGAATGATGTAAGCGCACAGAAAAAAAGAATTCCATACGTTGGAGAACTACTTTTAGGCCACGTACGTTATGGAACTTTTGGAGGAAATAGTATTGAAACCGTTCACCCTTTCCTGCGTCAAAATAATTGGATGCATCGTAACCTGATCATTGCTGGAAATTTCAACATGACCAACACCAATGAGTTGTTCGCCAATTTAATTAAGTTGGGCATGCATCCGAAGGAAAAAGCCGACACCATTACAGTAATGGAAAAAATTGGTCACTTCCTTGATGATGCCGTACGCAAACTCTATAAGAAGGCAAAGCAAACAGGTTTAAATAAAGAACAAGCTTCTCCATACATCGCCGAAAACCTCAACATTGCTAAAATTCTACGTAAGTCTGCGAAAAATTGGGACGGTGGTTATGCCATGGCTGGACTCCTAGGGCATGGTGATGCATTTGTACTTCGTGATCCAGCAGGTATTAGACCAGCCTATTATTACAAAGATGACGAAGTAGTCGTAGTGGCTTCAGAAAGACCGGCGATTCAAACTGTATTTAATGTCCCGTTTGATAATGTAAAAGAATTAGATCCTGGGAAAGCTTTAATTATTAAGAAAGCAGGCGATGTGAATGTTTCAGAAATCTTAGAACCCTTAGAGCGTAAATCTTGTTCTTTTGAACGTATCTATTTTTCAAGAGGTAGCGATGCTGAAATATATCAAGAACGAAAAGATTTGGGTAGATTGGTTATGCCAAAGGTTCTAGAAGCAATTGACCATGATACCGAAAATAGCGTCTTTTCATTTATTCCAAATACGGCAGAAACCTCTTTCTATGGCATGTTAGAAGCCGCTCAAGATGAACTAAATAAGCAAAAGAACGAGGCTATATTAGCCGAAAAAGACACACTTACTCCAGAACGTCTCCAGCAAATTCAAGCGCATAAAGTTCGAACTGAGAAATTAGCAATTAAAGATGTAAAACTGCGTACTTTTATTACTGAAGACAGTAGTAGAGACGACTTGGTGGCGCACGTTTACGACGTCACTTATGGTGTGGTAAAACCCGACGATCATTTGGTAATAATCGACGATAGTATAGTGCGAGGAACTACTTTAAAGAAAAGTATTCTTAAAATGTTGGATCGTTTAAATCCCAAACAAATTGTTGTGGTTTCATCGGCACCTCAGATTCGATATCCAGATTGTTATGGAATAGATATGGCGCGGCTAGAAAATTTAATTGCCTTTAATGCGGCTATCGCTCTACATGAAGATAGGGGTACTACCAGTGTTGTTGAAGAAATTTACAAAAAGTGTAAAACACAAATTGGAATGCCAGATGCCGAAGTGATAAATCACGTCAAAGAGCTATACGCTCCATTTACAGACGAAGAGTTGTCTGATAAAATCGCCGAGCTCATTAGTGATGATACGATTAGCGCAAAAGTGAAAGTGATTTTTCAAACTGTGGACGACCTACATAAGGCCTGTCCAAAAAATCTAGGAGACTGGTATTTTACCGGAGATTATCCAACCGCAGGTGGAAACAGAGTAGTAAACAGAGCCTATATTAATTTCTTTGAAGGGAATCCTGAACGCGCTTATTGATGTTAATTTTTTTGGAAACGTCAAAAAAACCGGTCTTTTATCGAGAATAGACAACACTTTATCCAAAAGTAGGAAAAGTCTGCATTTTGTATCTAATAATCTTATATATTTGACTCTACCATAGCATAAGTAGGTTAAGTTTATGGTAAGATTTGGGGCAAAAAAGGTAAACGACTTGTTTACCTTTTTTATTTGGAATCAACTGAAGTTATTATAAAAATCCAGTTTTTGTAGGTTAAGACATGCTACAAAAACTGGATTTTATCATTTTAAAAGAAATACAAAAAATACAATTGAGTATTTAATATTTATTCTTCGTTCTTTTTCATAATTCTTCAATGAGTTTCCAAAACTTTCAATTTTAGCAAATTAGGAGTCTAATCTTTGTCGAAAAGAGAATTAATATGATTTAATCTATCATTTTAGTAGGTTTTTGCGATTAAACGAGCACTTTAACGAAAAAGTAGGTTGTTGGTCTAAAAAATTAATTTACTAAAAGTTGATTCTCATATATTTGAACCATACCATAGCATAAGTAGGTTAAGTTTATGGTAGATTTGGGGCAAAAAAAGGTAAACTCTTGTTTACCTTTTTTTATGCGCAAAATTTAAGGACATTGTTTCGCATAAAACTCAAGGGTTTTTTAGTACCTTGATTTACATTATGTCAACTATTTAAAATGACTTTAATAATTAACAATCAAGAACTAGATAAGAATAAAATCTTATCGCTATTAAAACAGAACCGAAAGCTTCTGGCGATAAAATACGTCAAAGAACAAACGCACATTGGATTAAAAAACTGTAAGGATATCATAGATCATCTTGAACGAAATCCAACCTATTTTGATGGTAAAAACGTTCAAATAGATATTGTTTCTAAAAGTAAATCACTTCGTAAGTCAAAAAACGATACACTTTTTCTAAAAGGCTCCTCCCATAAAATTCAAGTTGCTGTTTTGGCAATTTTATTTCTCTCCTTAGCGATCTGGGCCTATTTTTATTTTAGCTAGAATTATAAAACTAATATGGTCTAATAGAGTCATAGGATCTGTCTTCAACAAAAGGTTAAATCAAAACTTTCGACATAAAAAAATCCCGATTCAAAGAACCGGGATTGATTATATAAACAGATTAAATCTTACTTATTATCCGCATACTTTTGAGAAACCACATCCCAGTTAATAACACTGAAAAATGCCTCAACATAATCAGGTCTACGGTTTTGATAGTTTAAGTAATAAGCATGTTCCCAAACATCCAAACCAAGGATTGGTGTACCACCACAACCTACACCAGGCATTAGCGAATTGTCTTGATTAGCTGTTGAACAAACTTCTACTTTTCCTCCAGAATGCACACACAACCATGCCCAACCAGAACCAAATTGTGTTTTGGCAGCATTTGAAAATGCATCTTTAAAAGCTTCGAAGTCGCCATAGGCATCATTAATCGCATCTGCTAAGGCACCTGAAGGTGTCCCGCCTCCATTTGGCGACATTACTTCCCAAAATAGACAGTGATTATAGTATCCTCCTCCGTTATTTCTAACAGCCTTGTTATTCATGTCAAGATTTTTGAGAATATTTTCTATCGACGCACCTGCGTGTTCCGTTCCTTCAATCGCCGCGTTCAACTTACTAGTATATCCTGCATGGTGTTTACCATGATGTATCTCCATCGTACGGGCATCAATATGAGGCTCTAAAGCATCATGCGCATACGGTAATTTTGGTAGTTCAAAAGACATAATGAATTGTTTTATAGTTATTTTTTCTACCTCAAAAATACGCAATTTCACCAGGTTTTTGAGTTATAAAAGCGATAAGTTCTCTATGCTAGTATAGAAATTTTAAATACTTGGTTTGAAAGTGTACCTTTAGATCATAGTTGCTCCATTTTGAAAAACAAGACTCCTTTTACGATCTATAATGCCTCCGCTGGAAGTGGTAAAACCTTTACTTTGGTGAAGGAATATCTTACTACACTATTACAGACGAAAACTGTAGATTACTATAAAAATCTCCTTGCAATAACGTTTACCAACAAGGCTGTTGGTGAAATGAAACAGCGAATCATTGAAAACTTAGTCGATTTTTCGGATCCGCGTTCGATTGAAGTTCCGCCCACAATGATGCAACTAATTGCATCCGATATCAAAATTTCGATTTCCGAATTACACGAACGTTCCAAAAAAATAATTAAGCACTTATTGCATCATTATGCCTTTTTTAGTGTAGAGACTATCGATCATTTTAACCACCGACTTATTCGCACTTTTGCCCGTGATCTTAAACTGCCTCCCAACTTTGAAGTTAGTTTAGACACTAATATCTTACTCACCGAAGCCGTCGATCTATTAATTAGCAAAGCGGGGAAGGATGAAGAAATTACTCGAATTTTACTCAATTTTGCACTTGAGAAAGTAGATGAAGATGCCTCCTGGGACATCGCTCGAGATATTCTCGCGGTTTCAAAACTTCTCACTAACGAAAACGATGCCAAACACCTAGCGAAGCTTAAAGGAAAATCGATTCAGGAATTCTTAGATTTTAGGAAAACCCTACAACAAAAGAGATCTAAAACGATCACAGAAATTAGTTCCGAAGCACAACGCGTGCTAAATCGAATCGGTTCAGAAAATATTCCAGACGACGCATTTACGAGGCAAACGCTGCCTAATCATTTTAAAAAATTAGTGGAGGGTGAATACAACGTCTATAAAAATAAGTTGCAAGAAAATCTGGAATTAGGAGGCAATGCCCTGTATAAAAAAACAACAGACCCATCGATTTCTTCGGCAATTGACAACCTAATGCCTTTTCTTTTAAACAAATATCTCGACATTAAACAAAAAGTGTTTTCTCTTCAGTTGTTGGACGGAATTATAAAAAATCTCATTCCGCTGTCCGTGGTTCATCTCGTAGCACAGGAATTGGAAACCATCAAAGAGGAAAAACAACTACTCCCAATCAACGAATTTAACGCCCTGATTCATTCAGAAATTAAAAACCAGCCCGCACCGTTCATTTACGAGCGCCTAGGAGAGCGATACCGTCATTTCTTTATAGACGAATTTCAAGACACCTCCTATTTGCAGTGGCAAAATTTAATTCCACTTATCGACAATTCGCTTTCTCAACAATTTGAAGATGGTCTGCAAGGCAGTGTTCTCTTAGTAGGAGATGCCAAGCAATCAATTTATAGATGGCGTGGTGGTTTACCGGAACAATTTATGGATCTCTATGGAGGCCAACAGCCTTTTTCTATTTCCGAAAAAATGGTTGCCAATTTGGACACTAATTACAGAAGTTTTTCTGAGATTATTAATTTCAATAATCGCTTTTTCAGTTTTATTGCAAATCATTTTGAAAATTCCTCCCACCAATCTCTCTACACTTTAGGTAATGCACAGAAGCAAACTACAAAAGAAGGTGGATACGTAAGTATCGAATTTATAGAGAAAGGTAACAAAGAAGAAAATACAATCGCTTATTCTGAATTGGTTACAAAAACCATCCAGAATCTTCTAGAACAGGGATTTGAGCAGGGTGATATTTGTATCCTTACTCGTAAAAAATCACAAGGTGTTGCCATAGGCACACACCTTATAAAGCAGAATTACCAAATTGTTTCTGAAGAGATGCTTCTTTTGCAAAGTGCGCCTTTGGTCGATTTTATTGTAAATGTCTTGCAACTATCGATGCAACCTGGAAATCAAGAAATCAAGTTTGACATTCTTACGTTTTTGCACCAACACCTTCAAATAGAGGTTGCTTTACATGACTTCTATACATCCTTTTTTTCATCTTCGGAACTAATATTCGAAAAACAATTAGAAACACACAGCATCGAGTTTAGTTTTAGCACTCTTGATGCATTACCGCTTTATGAAAGTTGCGAGTATATCATTCGGCAATTTTCTCTAAATAAAGATCCCAATGGATATCTATTTGGTTTTATGGATTTGGTTTATGATTATTTACAGAGTTTTGAAGTTTCTAAAGTTGGATTTTTAGTGCATTGGGAACAACAGAAAGAAAAAGCAGCTGTGGCAAGCAATGCTGCGAATGCCATTTCTATCATGACCATTCACAAGGCCAAAGGTCTTGAATTTCCAGTGGTGTTATTTCCTTTTGCAGATGAGAAATTATATGAAGAGCGCGATGCCAAGACATGGTATCCGTGGGAAGATGAAACCAGTACATTTAACGAAGTTCTCATTCCATACAAGAATGATGTTGCGAATTACGGGGAGGCCGGAGCTTCAATATATCTTGAACGTCGCTCTACATTAGAACTTGATGCCATCAATTTATTGTATGTTACCTTAACACGGGCAGTAGAACAACTGTTCGTTTTCTCAGAATTACCTGGAAAAACTATGCCTACTCCAAGAAGTTTTAATGAACTGTTGGTGAGCTATCTGAACCATTTGGGTCGTTGGGACCAAAACAACATGCACTATAGTTTCGGCACTCCACTTAAAAAAATACAAGCCGAAACGAAAAAAAATGTTTCCAATTATTCTTCGACGTTTAATAGTTCTTCACTCGATTCTCGAAATTTAAGAATTACCTCTAGGGACGCAGCTTTATGGAACACAGAGGCGGGAACTGCTATTGAAACAGGGAACTTGCTGCATGATGCGATGTCCGAAATACATACTACAGATGATATAGAACCGTATTTCATTGATTTAAAACAACGCAACGTTCTTCCAATTGAAGTCCTAGAAGATTTAGAACGTTCCATTTTAGCTATCGTAAATCATCAAGAATTAATACCTATATATAACGGTTCTGAAAAAAGCATGACCGAAAGAGAAATTATTACACATCACGGGACGCTACTCCGTCCAGATCGTCTAAATTTTCACGGAGAAAATCAAGTGCGTATAATCGACTATAAAACAGGACGTGAAGACAATCGCTATGAATCTCAACTAGATGCTTATCAAAATGCTTTACAAGAGATGGGATATCGAGTTTCAGAAAAAATAATTATCTACAGTCATGACGGAGACATTATGGTAAATAAATTTTAAATTTGAGCTCCATAAAGAAAACCACTATGTACGGAAGCATACAACAACACCTTCAAAAAGAACTAGAAGAAATAAAAGATAATGGACTTTATAAAAAGGAGCGCATTATAACATCACCTCAAGATGCCGTTATAACGATCTCGACGGGAGAAGAAGTAATTAATTTTTGTGCCAATAATTATTTAGGTCTGTCATCCAATAAAGAGGTCATACAAGCTGCAAAAGATGCTATGGACACCCACGGGTATGGAATGTCTTCGGTTCGATTCATTTGCGGGACGCAGGATATCCATAAGGAATTGGAAGAAAAAGTAGCTCAATTTTACCAAACAGAAGACACAATATTATACGCCGCAGCCTTTGATGCGAATGGTGGTGTATTTGAACCATTGCTCGGAAAAGAAGATGCAATTATTTCTGACTCCCTTAATCACGCATCGATTATTGATGGAGTGCGCCTCTGTAAAGCGGCTCGATATCGTTACCAAAATAATGATATGGAAGATTTGGAAAAGCAACTAATTGCGGCAAATGAAAATGGTGCGCGTTTTAAAATAATTGTGACAGACGGTGTTTTTTCAATGGATGGCTTGGTAGCACCATTGGATAAAATTTGTGACTTAGCCGACAAATACGATGCGCTAGTAATGATCGACGAATGTCATGCAGCTGGTTTTATTGGACCAACTGGAAGAGGGACGTTAGAAGATAAAGGTGTAATGGGGCGAATTGACATCATTACCGGTACGCTTGGAAAAGCATTAGGGGGTGCTATGGGAGGATATACAACCGGGAAAAAAGAAATTATTGAAATCTTGCGTCAACGATCAAGACCTTATTTATTTTCTAATTCTTTAGCTCCAGCAATTGTAGGAGCTTCTATTAAGGTATTTGATTTGTTGGAAAATGATACATCGTTAAGAGATACATTGGAAAATAACACCAATTACTTTAAAAAAGGAATGAAAGAAGCTGGTTTTGATATTGTAGATGGAGATTCTGCTATTGTTCCTGTTATGCTTTATGATGCGAAACTATCTCAAACAATGGCCGACATGCTCTTGGAAGAAGGTGTTTATGTAATTGGGTTCTTTTATCCCGTTGTTCCTAAGGAAAAAGCGCGTATTAGAGTTCAGTTATCGGCCGCACATACTCAAGAACATCTGGACCATGCCATTTCGGCCTTCATAAAAGTAGGTAAAAAACTAGAGGTAATCTGAACAGAACCCTTGTAAATCTTAAAGATTTCCATTGTAATTACAAAAATTTTAATAGATTTGCTTTTGTTAATATATTTTAACAACTTACTTTTGCTCTATTAACACTTAAAAATTAAACAATCGAATATGAAACATCTTAACAGTTTTTTAGTTGCTGCCCTTCTGATATTAGGCGTAGGCGTGGCAAATGCACAAGACGAAAATAACCCTTGGGCTATTGAGGTGGGCTTCAACGCTGTTGACACCTACCCAGTTGGAATCAACGATGACGGTAGACTTCCTACGGCTTCTAAAGGAGATTTATTTGATGAATACTTCAACGTAAATGATCACTGGAACATCATTCCATCAGTTTCTACTGTACGTATTGGTCGTTATATCGGAAGTGGATTTACATTCACAGCTGGAGGTTCATTAAACAAAATTTCTAGAATCGGTGATCTAAGCGCTGATGATTTATCATACTACGCTGCTGATGGTGAAATTAAATATAGCTTCAGAGATATTATTGCTGGTCCTGGTGGATGGTTTGATCCTTCATTAGGTATTGGTGGTGGTTACACTTGGGTTGATGATATAGGATTTGGTACTGCAAATGCTTTGGCTGCTGTACGTATCTGGCTTGGTGAGAACTGGGGTCTTAACTTCCAGTCTACTTACAAGCACGCGTTTGAAGATGACTACGGTATTAAGCACTTCCAACATTCTGCTGGTGTTGTATTCAAATTCGGTGGAAAAGATACTGATGGTGACGGAATCTATGACGTAGAAGACGAATGTCCTGAAACTCCTGGTTTGCCAGAATTCAACGGATGTCCTGATACGGATGGTGACGGAATCGAAGACAGAAATGATGCTTGTCCAAATACTCCGGGTGTTGCAGAATTCAACGGATGTCCTGATAGTGACGGTGATGGTATCGCAGATCCTCAAGATGCTTGTCCAAACACTCCAGGTTTAGCTGCTCTTAGCGGTTGTCCTGATGCTGACGGTGATGGAATCAAAGATTCTGAAGATGGATGTCCTAACGAGGCTGGTCCAAGAGAAAACAATGGTTGTCCTTACCAAGATAGAGATAACGATGGTGTTCTTGACAAAGACGATCAGTGTCCTGACGTTCCTGGAACTGTTGCAAACAACGGTTGTCCTGAAGTAACTGTAGAAGTAATCGCTCAATTAAATGAGTACTCTAAGACTATCTTATTCGACACTGGTAAATCTGCTATTCGTCAAGAGTCTTATGCTACACTTCAAAGCATTGTTGACATCATGAAAGAATACCCAACAACTTCTTTCGTAATTGAAGGTCACACTGATAGTGTAGGTAGAGAAACTACAAACCAAAAATTATCTGATGGTAGAGCGGCAGCTGTAAGAGACTACTTAACTACTATTGGTATGGACGGAAGCAGATTGTCTTCAATTGGATACGGTGAGGCTAGACCTATCGCATCTAACAAGACTAAAGCTGGTAGACAACAAAACAGACGTGTAGAGATTTCTTTGAAGAAGTAATTTTTACAAAATAAATAGTAAAACGCCGCGCAATATTGCGCGGCGTTTTTTATTTTTAACAATGCGCCCATTCCTTGAAGCTACCATTGAAAGTCTTCGGTCTACCTATACAGATCTATCGAATGTCACTTTAATTCTTCCTAGTAAACGAGCAGGTGGGTTTTTAAAAAACTACCTTCGCAATAGTTCTACCTCAACCTATTTTGCTCCTACTATAGTGAGTATAGAGGAATTTATAGAAGAGCTTTCGCAGTTGAGCATTATAGATTCCACCGAATTACTTTTCAAAAGCTACGAAGCCTATTCTCAAACAGACAGCTTTCAGAAGAAAGAAGATTTTGAAGGTTTTGCTTCCTGGGCAACAACCATACTAAACGATTTTAATGAAATTGACAGGTATCTCGTACCTACCTCCTCCTTTTTTAATTATTTAAGTAGTATCAAATTACTGGAACGATGGACTACAGATAAAGACCCAAGCAAGCTTGTTTCTGATTTTACTCAATTTTGGAAACAACTGCCTGCATTTTACGATACCCTACAATCATATTTGCTTAAAGAAAATCTAGGTTATCAAGGAATGGTTTATCGCAAAGCCTCCGAAGACATAGAACATTATCTTGCAGCGCATTCTGCGAAACAACACGTTTTTATTGGTTTTAATGCATTAAATACGGCCGAGCAACAAATTATACAGGCACTGCTCGAAAATGGCAATGGGTCTATTTATTGGGATAACGACGCCTGCTTCTATGAAGATCAAAAACACAGTGCATCTCATTTTATACGGCAATACGAAAAAAAGTGGCCTTATTTAAAGCAACATCCCCCTCAGTTTATAACCAATAATTACGCCCTACCAAAAAACATCGATATTGTATCTATTCAAAAAAACATCGGGCAAGCCAAGTACGTTGGAGACCTACTTACAGCTTTAGATCCAGAAGTGCTAGAAAAAACGGCCATAGTTCTTGCTGACGAACAATTGCTTATTCCCACTCTTTATGCTTTGCCAGAATCTGTCCAACAAATAAACGTTACTATGGGCGCTCCCCTTAAATCGTTTCCAGCAGCCACACTTCTTCAAAGGTTGTTGAAGTTGCATAGCTCGCAAGCCACCAATTATTACTACAAAGAAGTTATTGCGTTGCTAGAACATCCAACAATGCTACAGTTCATACCAAAAGCAAAAGAACTAACTACCTACATTATAGATCAGAATTTATCTCATATTACACCTGATGAAATTGAACAAGCTGCACCAGAAATAGCTTCAAAACTTTCGTTACTGTTTACACCCTGGCAATCGAGTGAAAAAGCACTACTAGCCTTATCCAAATTCATAGACGAGTTAGCCAAGGGATCCCTCACTAAAATGGACCGCATTGTTTGTTTTAAACTAAATGAAATGTTCGAAAAGATTCGCGGTCTGCAACAAAATTATTCCCATCTCACTCAGATAAAAACAATCTATTCCCTCTTTAATGAACTTTTAGCTACAACGCAATTAGATTTTGAAGGCGATGCATACCAAGGGCTTCAAATAATGGGACTTTTAGAAACACGCTGTCTAGACTTTGAAAACATCATTTTATTGTCTGTAAACGAAGGTATTTTACCCGCAGGAAAAAGTAATGCCTCTTTTATTACCTATGATCTAAAGCAAGAGTATAACTTACCCTCTTACACTGAAAAAGACGCTATTTATACGTATCACTTTTATCGCCTATTGACGAGAGCCAAAAATATTACATTGATGTACAACAGTCTTGCCGAAGGACTTAATGCAGGCGAAAAAAGCAGATTCTTACTTCAGCTTGAAGTAGAAAAGCAACCCGGGCATCATATTCGAAGTAAACAAATAACGCCAAATGTTATTGGTTTTTCGAGAGCCCCCTTGTCCGTTCCAAAAACAGATGCCATTTTAATACAATTAAAGCAACTAGCAAAAAAGGGGTTTTCTCCTTCTGCTCTTACCTCCTATATAAGAAATCCTATAGATTTTTATAAGCAAAAAGTGCTGGGGATTTGTGAATTTGATGCAATTGAAGAGACGGTTGCTAGCAATACATTAGGTACCATTGTGCATGACAGTCTTGAGCAGCTGTATCTCCCATTGGTAAATACCACGCTTTCGAAGAACTCATTGCAAGGTATTCTAAAAACAAGTGCGAATGTAGTTTCTATTCAGTTTGAAAAAAGCTTTAAAGGTGGTGATTATTCGCATGGCAAAAATCTTATCATATTCGAAATTGCCAAAAAATATGTTGAAAAACTTATCCAATATGATATGACTCAAATAGAATCAGGTCGAACCATTGAGGTTATCGCAATAGAGGCAGAATTAGAAACTGAGTTAAATATTCCTGAATTAGCAATTCCAATTAAGCTAAAAGGAAAAGTAGACCGAATTGATCGTATTGATGGGCAGACACGAATAATTGATTATAAAACAGGGAGAGTCATGCAAAACGAACTTGAAGTAACAGATTGGGATGACTTGGTCAAAGAATATAGCTATAGTAAAGCATTTCAAGTGCTTACATACGCGACAATGGGAAGCGAATACACTAAATCGTTTCCTATATCCGCAGGCGTAATTTCGTTTAAAAATATGGGTGCAGGATTTCTATCATTCGCAAAGAAGGATACAAAATTTAGTAAATCTAAAGACCATATAATAGATCCAATGGTATTAAGTAACTTTTCCGAAGCGCTAAAAAAGCTTTTGCTTGAATTATTCGATCCAAATATTCCCTTTACAGATCGAGAACTAGATACTTAGTCACGAACTGGCCTTCCCTTAAGTCGCTGTTCTATTTTGCGTTTAATAACGGTAAGACGCTTCATTAATTCCATTAATTCAGCATCCTTACTTTCTTTATATAATTCATTTAACTCCAAGATAAGACTCTTTACTTCTCGAGAAGCAATGATCCTGTCGCTAGTTGTTTGAAAAGATAGTTTTCGCTTTTCGAACTCTAGGGCTTTATCAACAATACTCATTCTGTTAGGCTTTTTCTATAGTGATAGGTAGCAAATGTAATACGTAGGATCGAAAAAAACTATTCTTATTTATAATGATTTAAAATTGAGGTATTTAAAACATCTATTGGCACGAATTTCAATAGTAATCCTCTCAAATTGAAAAGTAGTCCTATCTAGATATTTCTTTAGCATACTATCTAAATAGTTTTAACTCTTAAAAACCAAACTGTCATAGGCAATGTATTATTAGTTGCTACAAAAACAACAAGCAAGCTTGCGTTCTCTGGAAACAAAAAATCCACACTCTCGTGTGGATTTTCAACTTGATGTGGAGAAGATGGGAGTCGAACCCACGACCTCTTGACTGCCAGTCAAGCGCTCTAGCCAGCTGAGCTACATCCCCAAATGGATTGCAAACATACAAAAAATTGTTATTGCAAACTTAAAACCAATAAGGGTTTGCTGATGTAAAATTCTTTTTTAAGCACGGTATTTTTTTCCCATAATTTCTTGAAAAATCCACGTTTACGACGTACAAAACAAACCATATCCGGATCATGAGATTGAAAATGTTCAATAACCGCCTGAAAAGTAGTTAAATTCTCAGATTGCACATAGGTCTCACCTAATCTCTTTAACTTGCCACTTACCTTACGCATTTCCTCTGTAGTTTCAGGAGTCTCAACATGAAGTAACTGTAACTTCGTTTTGAAGCTATCCAAAATAGCTCGTACAGGCTCCAAAGTTTTCTTCTTAGGAAAACTACCACTTTTAAACGCCATTAACATGCGCTTCGGTCGTGTGAAGTTTGCTCCTTCTGGAACAATAAGCGCCGGAATATTAGTGCTTTTAATTAACTTTCCGCTTACTGCGCCTAAATAAACATCTTCCTTTAAAGAGTTACTTCGTGGAGACAAAATCATCAAGTCAATTTTTACGTGCTTGTGAAAACGCTCTACACTTTCTACAACTCCTCCTTTTATGGGGTGTGCAATGACAGTTACATCCTTATGATCAACTTCACCCAGCACATAATTTAAATGGTCTTGAGTGTCCTCTTTTATAATGCTATTTACCTTCGTTAATCCTCCAACTTTGGAAAACTCCTGAAATACCGAAATGGCATAAACAAACGCTCCTACTTCCTGTGCAATATCAATAGCATACTGTAAGTTACTTACCGCATTTACCGTAGATCCAACAGGTACCAATATATTCTTCATAAGATTGCTATATTTAATTATCAAATAGCTCGGTGCAAAATTAAGGGTAAAATATGATTCGGAAAGGGAAAGTTTCAGAAATTCAGAAAATAATGACAATTACAAAGGCTTGTGCGCAAAAAATGATGGAGCAAGGCATTCATCAATGGAACGAGCACTACCCCAATAGTTTAGCCTTCCAAGAAGATGTAAAACGCGACGAGTGGCATGTGCTTCTCGAGGAAGAAACCATTATTGGATGTGTCACTATTTCTACATTAAAAGATGAAGAATACAACGATATCGACTGGTTGACCAAAGATGGTCTTAACTATTACATTCATCGTCTGGCCGTGGATCCTGATTACCAAGGAAAAGGATATGCTAGGAGCTTAATGAACTTCTCCGAAAGTTTCGCGAAAGAGCAAGGAGCGAGTTCTATTCGATTAGACACATTTAGTCAAAACACCAGAAATCAACGATTTTACGAAGCACGTGGTTACCAAAAACTTGGTAACATCTATTTTCCAAAACAAAGCGAATATCCATTCTATTGTTACGAGTTAGTGTTTTAAGAACTAACGCACCAATGAAAAATGCCCTCGAAATACGCGATTGTCATTGGTAAATGCTTGGTACCAATATCCAGAGGCAGGTAATTGCCTGCCATTGTAGCTACCATCCCAACCACTATCATTGGGAAACACGGTATGTAATAACTTTCCAAACCGATCGAACAATTGGATTTGGGTAAGCGGAAGTGGGTCAACCTTAGGCGGCACATATTGCCATCGATCTCGAATACCGTCACCGTTAGGAGAAAAATAAGCTGGAAATCCAGGAGGCGGTAACACCAACACAAAATCGCGTTGTGCTATTCCGCAGCCATTTGTATCCAACACATAGACGGTATATTGTCCTTCGGTTAAATCGATAAACCTATTACTTGATGTATATGCGCTCTCTTCATTTTCTAAGGCAAAAACATACGCGCCTCCACCTGAGACAAAAACAGTAACGTTAAATGTATCGCCTAACTGTTCAATTCGAATGTCGTCTATGGTCGCTTTTTCAGAAGAAGTCACCGAAAATTCTTTAAAATCCGGGCATTCGAAAACATTTAACCCTTGGTTAATGATATTGTAGGCTTCGTACAAATAAGTGCCGGTTTCATCAATATCCACAAAAGCCTCTTCACTAAGTAAAAGCAAATCTCCTGTTGGAGTTATTCGATACCATCTAAAACCACTAGCGATATCATCTGTTTCGATACGAGTGGGCAACTCATTTTCGCAGATACCAACAGCATCTGGAAAGTTTATTTCTGGACTAAAATCAAATACATTCCCTTCATCATCCGTAAATGGACCGCACCCAAGTATGGTCGAAAAGCACTCAACTCCACATCCTTGGGCCAAGCCAGCTTGATTCTTTGGTATTATCTCAATATAATACTTGGTTTCAGGTTCAAAATTTATGACTCCGGTTTCGGTTGTAAATAATTCGGCTTGATTTAATACATCATTAGGGCCATTTTCGGTAGTTCTTATATTAAGTATATATGAGGTTGCTCCCGGTGCTTCTTCCCATTTAATAATGGGTGTTAAGGCAACATTAGTTTCGCCATTCATCGGACTAATAAGCTGCGTACATCCCGGTGGATCGCCCAAATTACCTGTAATAAATGAATGTAGTGCACAGTTTATCGCATCTCCATTTTCATTAAAAGAGACCAAAGTCACGAAAATTTCTGTGTCTTCTGGCAAATCACCAGGAGGATCGAAATCAAGAACATTTCCAATGTTTGTTGACGGAAATATATCTCCCGCACCCGCAGTTGTTCCCAAGGCAATTCGATACCCTGTGGCTCGCGGAGCATATTCCCATCTCACTTCGGTAAAAATAGAAACATCGACACTCCCATTAGGTGGGCTCACAATATTGGCACAATCTGGAACCGTTGTTACATCTTCCGTAAAAAATGATTTTGGTTCTTCGCAAGGAATTTCAATCACATCATTTCCAGTAAAAAACAAATAAGACAAAGTCACAATTATTTCCTCATTGTCTGGAAGGCCTAGTGGCGGTGTAAAAACAGTAGCGGTCGAACCTATGGTTTGCCTATCTATTATAGTAATTCCAGTAGCGGTCTCAAGAGATATTATATATCCTTCTGAATCGTCAATGGGCCTCCAAGTAATAGAAGTAGTAACCGATACTCCAGTCTGACCCTCAACCGGATCGATTAAATCCAAACAATCTTGAGAATAACCGATAAGGCCAAAAAATAATACCGTTATGTATACTAAATTTTTATACATCATTTCTTAATTTAAAGATACATCATTTGAACGGTATCTATCATCAATTACTAATTCAAATAACAGAAACAAGTAAAGGGTATTGTGCTCCGGTCCTTTTCTCTTAATTTTGCGACTTGGAAAACACCGGGACAAATATTTCTTTTAAAAGGATTCAACAATTAGCATTGCCAGCTATCATTGCCGGCATTTCTGAACCTGTTTTATCTAGCACCGATGCTGCAATTGTAGGTAACATTGCCAACGAAGGAACTGCTTCTCTTGCCGCTGCCGGGATTGTTGGTGGTTTATTGTCGGCCATCGTTTGGATCTTGGGTCAAACTCGCAGTGCTATTTCTGCAATTGTATCGCAAAATCTTGGATCTGGAACTATTTCAACCTTAAAAACATTTCCTGGTCAAGCCATGTTTGCGAATCTGGTTTTAAGTATCATCATTGTTTTAATTGCTTTTTCGTTAACTGCACCTATTTTACATATGCTCAACGCAAAAGGCGAAATTTTCGACCTCAGCAAAACCTATTATGAAATTCGAATCTGGGGAATTCCACTTACATTATTTATGCATACGATGTTTGGCCTTTTTCGTGGTTTCCAAAATACGTTTTGGCCTATGGTGATTGCAGCTATAGGAACAGTATTGAATATTGGTTTGGACGTCGTACTGGTCTACGGAATTGATGGATATTTACCTGCTATGAATATTGAAGGCGCTGCCTGGGCTAGTTTAATCTCTCAATTTGTCATGGCCGCTTTGGCTCTATTCTTTATTTTGAAAAAGACAAATGTTTCCCTAAAACCAAGATTGAAAAAATTGCATCCAGAAATGAAGCGACTTATCCCTATGAGCCTAAATTTATTTCTTCGAGCTACAGCATTAAACGTCGCACTAATTCTCGCAACTAGGCAAGCAGCTGCTTTGGGCAAAGAAGCCGCTGCAGCTCATGCCATTGCTATTAATGTATGGTTGTTTACGGCGTTCTTTATCGATGGATACGGCGCTGCAGGAAATATATTGGGGGGGGAAATTGTTAGGCGAGAAAAACTATTCGGCGCTTTGGAAACTAACCAAAAGAGTGAATACGTATAATTTCATAGTAGCCTTAATGCTTGTTGCCTTGAGTCTTATCTTTTACAGCAAAAT